>Ga0209420_1001285_pt1 | contig 11988 bp, 16 predicted proteins | sample BlaSpr_A8_OM1_O1_FD_187972 | JGI IMG/M metagenome (GOLD analysis project Ga0209420, IMG submission 187972) | Forest soil microbial communities from Thunder Bay, Ontario, Canada - Black Spruce, Ontario site 2_A8_OM1_O1 (SPAdes) (version 2) | ecosystem: Environmental > Terrestrial > Soil > Boreal... | reverse complement strand
AGCCCGTTACGGCGGCTTCCTGCGCGCCTCGCTGCCGCCGTTCTGGACCACCACGGACCCGGCCCTGGTCCGGGCGGCGCTGCGCCGTCTGGCCGCGTCCGTCCCCGCCTGAGCCTGGGCGGAGAATTGTCTTACCGGCGAATTAAGTCAGGGCTCCTGATGCGGATGAATCGCCAGGTGCTGGGTAACATTTCGGGAACTACGGGCAGTATTAATCCGTTGGTCAGGGGACTGGCTACCCAGTCGCAACGGGAGGTCAGCCATGCGGAGCGGGCCGCGCAACGGCAAGCGGCATATCCTCCGCTGGGTTGCCGTGGCCGCGGTGGTCATTCTCGGGGCCGGGACCCTCACCGCGTACCTGAAATACCGGGCCGTCTACGACAGCATCACCCGGGTCAATCCGGGCGGCGAGCTCGGCGTGCGCCCCCCGCAGTACAGCACCACCTCGGAGAACATCCTGGTCTACGGCGATGACAGCCGGAAGGGCCTGACCCCGCACCAGCAGTACATCCTGCGCACCGGCAGTGACCAGACCGACAACACCGACACGATCATGATCGTGCACATCTCCCCGGGACGGCACCTGGTCACCGTGCTGAGCATCCCGCGCGACACCATGGTGCCGCAGTACGCCTGCGCCGCCGGCCCGGGATATACCGGCCAGCAGGCCGACCCCGCGGGCAACGTGCAGATCAATGCGCTGCTGGAGATCGGCGGCCCGGTGTGCCTGTGGAAGACGCTCGAGCAGCAGACCGGCATTTACATCAACCATTTCATCGGCATCGGAATGCTCGGCTTCGTCAATGTCGTCGACGACCTCGGCGGCGTCAACGTCTGCGTCCCGTACAACGTGAACGATCCCGTCTCCGGCCTTGACCTGACCGCCGGTGAGCACCACATCACCGGAGTCCAGGCCCTGGCCTTCTGGCGCACCCGCGAGGACATCGGCACCGGATCGGACCTGGAGCGGATCCAGCGCGACCAGTTCATGTCCGCGCAGGTGGTGAAAGGCGTGCTGAGCAGCGGCCTGCTGTCCGACCCGCTCAAGCTGCTCAGCGTGGTCACCGATGCCGCCGCCTCGATGACCACCGACAGCGGCATGTCGCCCTCGGACCTGGTCAACATCGGCGAGAGCCTGCACCACCTGTCCAGCAAGGACGTCCAGTTCATCACCGCGCCGAACGAGCCGTGGACAGGCGACCCGGACCGGGTGCAGTTCGCGGAGCCGCAGGCCAGCCAGGTGTTTGCCGCCATCGCCCATGACGTGACCGTGCCGAAGACCCAGCCCGTCCCCACCACCTCGACGGGTAGCCCCGCTCAGGTCCTCACCACCAGCCCGTCCAACGTCAAGGTCGAGGTGCTGAACGGCTCCGGCATCAGCGGCCTCGCCGACCAGGCGGCGGTCGGCCTGACCAGCCGCGGCTTCGACGTGACCGGCACGTCCGACGCCGCCAGCTTCGCCTACACCAACTCGGTGATCGAGTACGCCGCCACCTCGGACATGGCCGCGGTCAACACCCTCAAGCAGGAACTCACCGACGTCACCGAACTGCAGGTGTCCACCCTGACCCCCGGCACGGTGCAGCTGATCCTCGGCTCGGACTTCACCGGCCTGTCGCCCGCCGCGACGCCATCCGTTACGCCGACCGCGACGCCCGCGGTCCAGCCGTCGGGGACCTCGACCGCCTCGCCCAACCCGAGCGCCTCGGCCTCAGGCGTCAGCAGCCTGGCCCAGGCCAACGGCGGCATCACCGCGGCGGCCAGCTGCTCAAGCGACGCCCCGGCCTTCGCCGGGTCGCTGGGTAACTGAGCCCGGTTACCTGGGCAGGATGGCGCTGACGTCCGCGACCGCCTCCGGCAGCCTGCGCATCGCGGTGATGCGCCGCTCGGCCAGCTTGGCGGGATGCCCGGTGCTATCCCGGTCGACCCAGACCGAGCGCACTCCCATCCGGGCCGCGGGCAGGATGTCGTGTACCCAGCTGTTGGCCACGTGGATCCAGCTGGCCTTGCTCACCATCGTCTGGTCGGCGAAGGCGCGGAAATGCGCCAGGTCGGGCTTGTAGCTGCCGACCTGCTGGGCCGTGACCACCAGGTCGAACGGCACCGGCAGCCGTGACCTGGTCGCGGCGAACAGGTCATCGTCGCAGTTGGTCAGGATGGCCAGCCGCCAGCCCTGCTCCCGCAGCGCGGTCAGCGCCGGGCCCGCGTCCTCGAACACCGGCATGTCCGGCCAGGCCCGGACGAACGCCTGCTCGTCGCCCTGAGCCAGGGTGAGCCCCTCGTGCCTGGCCGCCGAGGCCAGCCCGGCGGTCAGCACCTCGCGGTACGGCATCCAGCCCGGGCCGGCCTCGAGCTCGAGCTCCTCGCGGTGATAGGCGGCCAGCAGCTGCGGCGCGTCCGCCCCCGCGAGCGCCTCGAGTGGTCCGGCCATGCCGGCGTTCCAGTCCGCGATCGTCCCGTAGCAGTCGAACGTCAGCCACTTATCCGCCACCGGTAACCTCCATCCGTCCGTCACCACCCGCATCCCGCGCATGCTAACCCGACGTTACTAGCAAGCCCGTAGAACACGGTGGTCTCCAGGCGGGCCGGATCCTCTTCCCAGTCGCCGTATACCTCCCACCGCTCACCGGTCAGCGCCAGGCCCTGGGCGGCGCACCAGCGCGAGAGGGCCTGATAGGCCGCGCCGAGCCCCTCGTAGGGCCCGCGATGGACGGTCATGGCGGCCGGGCCGGCCGGCAGCGCCGAGAGCCGGACCCGCCCCGACGGCGAGAACTCCGCGCCGACTTCGACCCCGACTTCCACGCTGACCCGGCCGGGCTCCGCCAGGTCCCGGTACAGCATGACGTTGCAGCCGCCCTTGGCGCCCGCCTGGCGCAGGCAGGCGTAGACCTCGTCCAGGCAGCCGCGCCACTGACGAGGGAACTGCTCCCAGGTCGTGTCCCAGGCCACCGTCGCGATCTCGCGCCGCGGCTGGGCTGTCACGTCGATCTCGTAGCTCATGCCGATCGCCTCGATTCTCCCGATGCGTGCTTACCCGCTGCCTCCCGCTCTACATCCAGCTCATCGCCGGCGGCTCCGTCCAGGTCCCGTTCCGTACCTTTCCCCTGTCCGAGGCGGCCGCCGCCTGGACCGCCTCCGCCGACTCCGGCCCCCGCGTCGTCCTGGTCCCCGGCTGAGCCATAACCTGCTGGTCGTGATCGACACGGTGGCCTGGGTGCACCTGGAGAACGGCCTGATCCTGTGTGCCCGGCCCCGCGGGAAGGACGTCTTCTACGTTCCCGGCGGAAAGCGCGACGGCGCCGAAACCGACCTGCAGACCCTGCTGCGCGAGATCACCGAGGAACTCACGGTCGCGCTGGTCCCGCAGACGGTCCGGCACGTGGGCACCTACCAGGCCGACCAGCTACCCGGCGGCACCGCGGTACGGATGAGCTGCTACACCGCCGACTACTCCGGGACCCTCGCCGCCAGCAGCGAGATCGACGAACTGACCTGGTTCTGCTACGCCGACCGCCACCGGGTCCCCCCGGTCGACCAGCTGCTCTTCGACGACCTCAAGGCGTCCGGCGAACTGCGCTGACCGCGGGCCTGGCCTGGCCGGCGTCGGCGTTATCCGGCACCATGGGGCGATGACCGACCGCGCGATGGTGACCCGGTGGCTGGCTGACTACGAGACGGCCTGGCGGGCGCCGGGCACCGAGGGCCTGGCGGAGATCTTCGCCGACGACGCCATTTACTGTCCGGCGCCGTACGAGGAACCGGTCGTGGGCCTGGACGCCATCCGGCGGATGTGGGACGAGGAACGGGACGGCCCGGACGAGATCTTCACCATGGTCACGGACATCGTGGCCGTCGACGGGCCCACGGCCGTGGTGCGGGCCGAGGTCCGCTACGGGAATCCGGTCAGCCAGGAGTACCGCGATCTCTGGGTCATGCGGCTACGCGATGACGGCCGCTGCGACCGGTTCGAGGAGTGGCCCTTCTGGCCCGAGGAAGCTACCACCTGAGCTGGGCGATCTGGTCGTAGTCGGCCGAGGGGTACCCGACCAGCCCCTCGGACAGGGCGAAGATCCACTCCGCGATGCCCAGCGACAGGGCCAGCCGGCTGCAGCGGGCGCAGAAATGCGGTTCCTCCAGCCGGACCGAATCGTCCGCCTCGAGCCGCACGTAGACCAGCTTCGCGCCGACCAGCATCCGCCAGCCGTCACCCTCGCGGGCCAGCGTGATCGCCCGCTGCTCGGCGTGCGTCCGGCACTGGTCGTGGTGGCCGAAGTCACCGAACTTGCAGTAGCAGTGGTCTTCCCCCGGGAACGGCACCCCGTTGGTGCCCCAGGCCAGCATGCTGCCGTCCCGCATCAGCACCGCGGCATGCCGGGTCCTGGCGTGCGAATCCCGGGCCAGTTCCGCCGCCCGTTCCACCATCTGCTCCGCTGCCTGGCTGTCGTGCCGCTTCAGCGGCCGCCATTGGGGCCCTTGCCCTGGTTGCATGCCCACCACCTTTCGCAGCACAGGCTATTCCCCGCCGACGGTAACCCCGGGAGCCGCGCGGACGCGAGGGGAAATGCGGTTGACGACCCGACCGAAGCCCGCAAGGTCCGCTAGCTGAACCGGGCCCGGATCTGCCGGGGGAGCGCGGCAGGCCCGGTGACGGGCCGGAACCGGGCCGAGACCGCGTTCAGCGTCTGGTACTCGGCGTCGGTGAGCTCGATATCGGCGGCCGCCGCGTTGCTCTCCAGCTGCCCGATGCTGGACGCGCCGGGAATCGCCACCACCGCGGGCCGGTGGATGGCCCAGGCCAGGGCGATCTGCGAGGGCGTGGCGGAGTGCGCGTCGGCCACCTCGCGCAGGGCCGCGATCAGGTCGCCGGCCCGCTCGAGGTTCTCCGGCAGGAACAGCGGGTTGGCCGCCCGGACCCGGTTCGACGGCCGGCGGTCCCGGTGATACTTACCGGACAGCAGCCCCTGGGCCAGCGGGCTGTAGGCGATTACCAGGTGACCGGTCGACGCGGCGAACGGCAGCAGCTCACGTTCCGGCGACCGGTCCACCAGGCTGTACCTGACCTGGTTGCTCAGCACCGGGGCGCCCAGCGCGTCCTCCGCCGCACGCCAGCGGCCCAGCGAGTAGTTACTCACGCCGACCTCGCCGACCAGACCGACCCGCTGCAGCGCGCGCATGCCGCGCATGATCGTGCCGTCGCGGACCAGCGGATTCGGCTGGTGCACCTGGTACAGGTCGAGCCTGCTGGTCCCCAGCCGGTTCGCGCTGGCCACGGCCCGCTGCTCCACCACCGGGGCGATCGGCAGCAGCGGGAAGAGCTTGGTGGCCAGGAAGGCCGACTCCCTGGCCGGCCCGAGCGCCTCGCCGAGGATCCGCTCACTGCGGCCGAAACCGTAGATCTCCGCGGTGTCGAACAAGGTCACGCCCAGCTCCAGCGCCCGGCGCACGATGGCCCGCGCCTCCTGCCCGGCGTACGCCGGGCCGTATCCCCATTCCCGCGAGCCGAACTGCCAGGTGCCCAGCCCGATACTGGAGATCCGCGCGGCCTGCGGGCCAGTGCCCGCGCTCAGGTACCTCATGTCACCACCGAGGCGTTGTACCTGGCCCAGGTGGCAGCCGGGTCCGACCCCTCGCTGTGCAAGGCGGTGATGAGCTCGTCGATCTCCGGCGTCATCACGACCAGGATCCGGGCCTGGCCCGGGCCCCGGTTCGCGAAGGTGTGCACCGTCCCGGCCTGGATATGGGCCAGCTGCCCGGCGGTCAGGGTCCGCCGCTGCGTGCCTTCCAGCACCTCGAGTTCGCCGTCCAGCACGTAGAACGCCTCGTCCGAGCCGTGGTGGACATGCGGCGGGGCCTGGTCTCCCGGGTAAGGCGCGAGGTTCCATTCCCTGATGACGAAATCAGCCACGCCATCAGGCTAGAGGACGCTGCGGAACTTTGGTGACACGCCGTGTGACCTGGACATGTGTGACATGAAGGCATCAAAGGGGGAGCATCAGCGCTGTGAAGACAATCCGGATAGGAAGGCCACGCCAATGCTCCCGGAGCCGACCCTACCAAAGCGGCGTGCCCCCGCACCGGCATCGCCGCCGCCGTGGGTGATGACCCCGCTGTTCCGCGTGCCCGACGGCGATGAGCCCGATGCGTCCCCGGCGCCGGAGCGATGGGCGGCGCGGACCTCCGGCCGGGGGCGGCGGGCCAGCCCGCGCCGTCCCGCCGGCCGGGGCAAGCGCGACGGCGCAGCCGGCGAAGCCGGGCCGCTGCCGGATCCGCCGGACCTGCTAGGCGTCACCGCCCAGCGGCTGCGCCGGGCCCTGGCCCGCAGCTTCCTGCGCTACGGGGTCCCCGGGGATCCCGAGGTCGCCGTGCACGCCGCCATGAACGTGGTCGAGCCGGTGCTGCAGGCCCGTGACACCGAGATCTTGCGGCTGCGCCGGCTGAGGTCGGCCAAGGTCTCCGGCCGGTAGTCCGGCCCTTACCGCGGCCGCCTGCGGCACGTAGGATGCCGGGGTGCACGTGGTGGTGACCGGGAGTGCCGGATTCCTGGGCTCGCGCCTGGCCAGGGAGCTCCTGGCCGCGGGATCCCTGCAGGTAGCGGGCGGCCAGGCCCGCCCGCTGTCCCGGCTGACGCTCATCGATCAGGCGCCGGTGCCGCCCGACCTGGCCGCCGACGGGCGGGCGACGGCCGTCCGCGCTGACCTCGGCGAGCTGATGGGCGACGAAGCGGCCGCCCGGGACGTCCTGGCCGGGGCCGAGGTGGTCTTCCACCTCGCCGCCGCGGTCAGCGCCGAGTGCGAGGCGGACTTCGACCTGGGCCTGCGGGCCAACCTGGCGGCCACCGAGATGCTGCTGGCCTCCTGCCGTGCCCTCGGGACCAGCCCGGTGGTGGTGTTCGCCAGTTCCGTCGCCGTGTTCGGCGCGCCAGCCGAGCAGGTCATCACCGATGACACCTGGCCCACTCCGCAGACCAGCTACGGCACCCAGAAGGTCATGTGCGAGTACCTGCTGGCCGACTACACCCGCAAGGGCTTCCTGAACGGCCGGGCCGTCCGCCTGATGACGGTCAGCGTGCGCCCGGGCCGGCCCAACGCCGCAGCCTCCGGCTTCCTGTCCGGCATCATCAGGGAACCGCTGGCCGGCCAGCGGGCTGTCTGCCCGGTCGACCCGGCCACCGAGGTCGCCCTGGCCTCCCCGGCCAAGGCGATCGGCGCGCTGATGTGCGCCGCCACGGCCTCCGACCAGGCCTGGGGCGGCCGCACCGCGCTCACCATGCCCGCCCTCACCCTGACCGTGGCCGACATGGCAGAGGCCCTGACCCGGGTGGCCGGCCGGCAGGCCAGCGCGCTGATCGACTGGGTGCCCGATCCCGCGGTAGCCCGGATGTTCGCCTCCTGGCCCGCCCGGATCCGCGCCGACCGGGCGGCCCGGCTGGGCCTGACCCCCGACCCCGACTACGACTCCGTGATCAGGATGCACCTGGCCGAGCCGGGCCGATGACCGAAAATCCCTGCTGCCGAACGGTCCGTGGCTGACCTGCCGAGATTGATCAACGTGGTCAGTGCTGGACCATGCGTCGTGGCCGGGGCCATCCTCGGCTTCGCCTAGTGATTTGATTACAGGCGTGAGCGAGTACACCTACCAGCGAGGGTTCGGGAACGAGTTCGTCAGCGAGGCGGTGCCGGGGGCGGTGCCCGCCGGGCGCAACTCGCCGCAGCGCGCGCCGCTCGGCCTGTACGCCGAGCAGCTCAGCGGGACCGCGTTCACCCAGCCGCGTGCGGTGAACCGGCGCACCTGGGTCTACCGGGTCATGCCCTCGGCCGCGCACCCCAAGTTCTCCCGTATCGCCAACGGGACGCTGCGCGGCAGCCCGTTCGACGAGATCGAGCCGGACCCGAACCGGCTGCGCTGGAATCCGCTTCCTGCTCCCGTCGCGGAGACTGACTTCATCGACGGGCTCTACACCGTGGCGGGTAACGGCGACCTGCGGACCCGCAGCGGGATGGCCGTTCACGTGTACGCCGCGAACCGGTCCATGACCGAGCGGTACTTCGTCGACTCCGACGGCGAGCTGCTGTTCGTGCCCGAGCAGGGCCCGGTCACCCTGCGCACCGAGCTCGGGCCGCTCGCGGTGGCACCCGGCGAGGTCGCCGTGGTCCCGCGCGGCATCAGGTTCCGCGTCGAGCTGCCCGCTGGGCCGGTGCGCGGCTACCTGTGCGAGAACTTCGGCGCCGCGTTCACCCTGCCCGAACGCGGCCCGATCGGGGCCAACGGGCTGGCCAACGAGCGTGACTTCCTGGCCCCCACCGCGAGCTACGAGGACCCGGACCCCGGGGCGGCCACCGTGCAGGTGGTGCAGAAGTTCGGCGGGAACCTGTGGGCCGCTGACTACGACCACTCGCCGCTGGACGTGGTCGGCTGGCACGGGAACTACGTGCCGTACAAGTACGACACCGCCAACTTCATGGTGATCGGCACGATCAGCTTCGACCATCCCGACCCGTCCATCTTCACCGTGCTGACCTCGCCCAGCGAGTTGCCCGGCCTGGCCAACGTCGACTTCGTGATCTTCCCGCCGCGCTGGCTGGTCGGCGAGGACACGTTCCGCCCGCCCTGGTACCACCGGAATATCATGTCTGAGTTCATGGGCCTGGTCCGCGGCGTCTACGACGCCAAGGCCGAGGGCTTCGAGCCTGGCGGGGCCAGCCTGCACAACACCTTCACCTCGCACGGCCCGGACGCCGGCACGTTCGCCCGGGCCAGCACCGCCGAACTGCAGCCGACCAAGCTCGACGGCACGCTGGCCTTCATGTTCGAGAGCCGCTGGATGATCATCCCGACCCGCCAGGCGATGCACGCCGAGCACCGCCAGCCGGACTATGACTCCGTCTGGGCCGGCCTGACCCCTGGCTTCTCCGCATAACCTGGACCAGGAGGAGCCATGTACATTCCCGCTCATTTCGCCGCGGACGACGCGGCGGTCGAGGACCTGCTGTTCAAGCACGGCGCGGCCGACCTGATCACGCTGACCGATGACGGCCTGCTGGCCACCATGCTGCCGTTTGCCTACGAGCCATCAGCGGGGGAGCACGGCGCCCAGTGGGGGACACTGCTCGGCCACGTGGCCAGGAACAATGACCAGTGGCGCAAGCCTGCTCACGGCGAGTCGCTGGCCATCATCCGCGGCCCGGACTCCTACGTGTCCCCGTCCTGGTACGCGGCCAAGGCCGAGCACGGCCGGGTCGTCCCCACCTGGAACTACCTCACCGCGCACGTGTACGGGCGGCTGATCGTGCATGACGACCCGGCCTGGGTCGAGGACGTGGTGCGGCGGCTGACGGCCAAGCACGAGGCGGCCCGGCTGGCCTCACCCGGCCAGCGGATGCCCTGGTCCCCCGACGACGCGCCCCGCAAGTTCATCGAGGGCCAGCTGCGCGCCATCGTCGGCCTCGAGCTGCAGATCACCCGGATCGAAGCCAAGGCCAAGCTGAGCCAGAACCGCCCCGCCACCGACATCCCCGGCATCGTCGAGGGCCTGGCCGCCCGCGGCGACGACCCCATGGCCACCGCCGTAGAGCACGCCAACGCCGACCGCGTCAACGGCGCCTCCGCCCCGCACTAACCCCCGCGCCCGAGTCGGCTCACGGCACCCCAAGCACCGTGTTTCGTTCGGCCAACTAAAGATTTGTCACGGCGGGGATGACGTCCGAGGCGATCACCTCGAGCGGGGTTACCTGCCAGACGTTGGCCACCGCGCCGATCGCGGCCTGGAAGCCGAGCTCGGCCATGGCGCCGAGCCGGTCGACCACCTCGGCCGCCTTCTCGCCTTTCTCGCCCACGTCGAAGATGAAGTAGCAGGTCTTGGTGATCTCGTCGTAGTCCCTGCCCTCGGCGTCGCAGTGCGCGCGCAGCACGTCCAGCTTGCGGGCCATGTCCGGGGTCGGGAACAGGTTGCACGCGTCGGCGTACTTCGCCACCAGCCGCAGCGTCTTCTTCTCCCCGCCGCCGCCGATCATGATCGGCGGGTGCGGCCTGGTCAGTGACTGCGGCGAGTTCAGCGGCCGCTCCAGCTGGTAGTGCTCGCCGTGGTACGGGCTCTCGTCGCCGCGCCACATCTGCAGGCAGATCTGCAGGGTCTCCTCGAGTCGCTCGAACCGCTCGGCGACCGGCGGGAACGCGATGCCGAGGCCGCGCGACTCCTCCTCGTTCCACGCCGCTCCGATGCCGAGCCAGGCCCGCCCGCCGGACAGCACGTCCAGCGTGGTGATGATCTTGGCCAGGATGCCCGGGTACCGGTAGATGGCCCCGGTCACCAGGGTCAGCAGCTTGGCCCGGGACGTGCACGCGGCCAGGTAGCCCAGCGTGGTGTAGGCCTCGAGCATCTCGTGCTCGGCCGGGCCGACCCCGCGGATCTGGAAGAAGTGGTCCATGACCGCGATGAAGTCGAAGCCCGCCTCGTCCGCGGTGCGGGCCACCGTGGCCAGGTCGGCCCCGAGCCGGGCCGGGCCGTCCGGGGTGGTGAAATCGGGGATCTGCAGGCCGAGCTTCACGGGGGCTACCTCCGCACCGGGGCTGTCTGGGGCGTGCTTAGCCTCTCATGGCCTCGGGCGAGAGCTCGGACAGGGCCTGCAGCGAGCGCAGGAACGCCGCCCGGTCGCCCGGCGGCAGCACGGCCAGGACCTGCTCCTCGCGGCGGCGGATCGCGGACTGCACGGATTGCCTGACCCGGCTGCCGTCGGCGGTCAGCGAGAGCAGGTGCACGCGCCGGTCGGCGGCGTCGGGCTGGCGCTGGATGAGCCCGCGCTGCTGCAGCTCGTCCAGGTCGCTGATGATGCGGCTCTTGTCCGCCCCGATGGCCTGCGCCAGCGCCGCCTGAGTGCGCACCGGCTGTTCGGCCAGCGCGGTGAGCACGATGTACCCCCACATGCTGATCTCGTGCGCAAGCAAGATCGGTTCCTCGGCCGCCACCAGCGCCCTGGCCAGCGGCACCGCCATGGCCGCGAGATCCCGGCGGCCGTCCGGAGTGGTAGTCATCGTGCCCGGCAGAATAACAGGATTGCGCGATAATATACACCTACATATTATATGAAAAGACATATTATATGAGGAGGCGCATGAATGTGACCGGCAACGACATCGTGGACTTGGACGCCCGGGCCGTCCGCGGCACGGTCGGCCTGGTGGCCGGAATCGGCCCGGCGGACCTGGCCCGGCCCACGCCGTGCGGTCAGTGGACGCTGGCCGAACTGCTCACGCACATGACCGCGCAGCACGACGGGTTCGCCGCCGCGGCGGCCGGGGAGGGCGGCGACCTGGCCCGCTGGCAGCCGCTGGCCCGGACGGGGGCGTCAGCGGCCGGCCTGGTCCAGGCGTACACGGCGGCCGCCGAGGGCGTCATCGAGGCGTTCGGGGCCGACGGCGTGCTGGACCGGGAGTTCGAGCTGGCCGAGTTCGCCATGATGCCGCGGTTCCCGGCGGCCCAGGCGATCAGCTTCCACCTCGTGGACTACGTGGTACACGGGTGGGACGTCGCGCGCTCGCTCGGCCTGCCCTACCAGCCCGAACCCGACCTGCTGGCCGCGACACTCCCGGTGGCCCAAGCCGTGCCGGACGGAGACCTGCGCGCCCAGGGCCTGGTCCCGTTCGCTCCCCGGATCCCGGTGGCAGGCGACGCCGGGGTCCTGGACCAGATCCTCGGCCTGCTCGGCCGGAGCCCGGCCTGGCCGGACTGATCATCGCAGAGCCAGGCGCCGGACTGAATACCGTGGAGCCATGAGCGCTGACCGGGTGGACGTGGTCGTCATCGGAGCCGGGCTGGCCGGGTCGGCCGCGGCGTGGGCGCTGGCCCGCCGCGGCCGATCGGTGGCGGTCCTGGAGGCTTTCGAGGCCGGACACCGGCGGGGGAGCTCGCACGGCAGCGCCCGGATCTTCCGGCGGGCCTATCCCGACCCGCTGTACGTCCGGCTGACCGGCCAGGCGCAGCGGCTGTGGCGG
>Ga0209420_1001284_pt1 | contig 11988 bp, 11 predicted proteins | sample BlaSpr_A8_OM1_O1_FD_187972 | JGI IMG/M metagenome (GOLD analysis project Ga0209420, IMG submission 187972) | Forest soil microbial communities from Thunder Bay, Ontario, Canada - Black Spruce, Ontario site 2_A8_OM1_O1 (SPAdes) (version 2) | ecosystem: Environmental > Terrestrial > Soil > Boreal... | reverse complement strand
CTCGACGGGAGTTCGCAGATGGACGTCCAGTGCTCCGTCGCTGGTCACGCCGTGACCCTGGTCCCGGCCGCCCACCACGTGGGCCCGGGCCGTGTACAGCGATTTGGCCATCGTCGACTCCTTTCACGCGTCCGGTTGTTGCGACGCTATCGGCTTGCTTCTCCCGAACCTCCGGCTCCCCGGCTCAGTCAGGTCCGTCCCGCTCCGGCCGTCTGCGTCCCCGCCGGTTGCTGTGGCCAGCATGCCGGACCAGCCGTCCGGGCCTCGTCGATTGCCCCAGCGGTTGTTCTCGCCGAGGAGCACCGGGCTGGCCCAGGTGGGCCTTCCGGCCTCGCTGGCCGGGACGTCGATGAGCATCTCCCCCGTCGTCAGCCGGGGCGTCGACTTCGTCGTCCCGAACTCCTGCCTCACGCCGCGGCGCTGGACCTCGAAGGCCGGACCTCCCTCATGCTGGTGTTCTCGAGCGTCACGGCGGTTGCGCACCCGTAGAGGAGGGGGCCCCGGGGCCGAGGGTCTGCCCCTGAAGAGATCGAGCGAGCGCCGGCCGGGCCGAGGCCACGAAAATGATCGGGTCTTTCCTCGAGAACAGGAGCAGGGAAATGAGCCTCTCGAACCACGACAAGCACCGACAGACGCCACGGGTGGCGGTGATCGGGACCGGCACCATGGGCACGGCGATGGCCCGTCGCCTCCTCGGCGCCGGGATGGAGCTGGACGTGTGGTCGCGGCATGCGACCTCGACGAAGCCGCTGGTGGACGCCGGTGCCGGCGCCACTGACCAGGCATCGGACGCCGTTGCGCGGGCGGACGTCGTGATCACCATGCTGCCGAACGCGGAGGTGACGACCGACGTCATGATCGGCGGGGATGTCCTCGGTGCCATGCCACCGAATTCCACGTGGGTCCAGATGGCGACCATCGGGGCCGACGCCACCGAGCGGCTGGTGATGGAGACGCGCACCCGCCGCCCCGACGTCACCTTCGTCGACGCGCCGGTGTCGGGTAGTCGCGACCCGGCGGAGAAGGGACAGCTTCTCATCCTGGCGTCGGGCCCGCCCGGCGCGGACGAATTGCTCGATCCCGTCTTCGCGGTGCTGGGACGGGCCACCCTCTGGCTCGGTCCTGCCGGTGTGGGCAGCCGCATGAAGCTCGCGTTGAACACGTGGCTGGCCTTCCAGGTCGAGGGCGCCGCCGAGGTCGCCGCGCTGGCCGCTCACTTGGGGATTCCCGCCCCGCGGCTGATGGACGCCCTGCGCGGGAACCCCCTCGCCTCGCCGTATGCGCTGGCGAAGCTCGACAAGATGCTCGAGCAGGACGACCATGCAGACTTCTCGCTCGACCTGGCCCTGAAGGACCTCGACCTGGCCGGAGCCGAAGCCGGGCCCGGCGTCCTCCCTGTCGCCGACGCCATCGCGGAGCGGTGGCGTGGCCTCGTCGCCACGGGCGCGAGCGGACTCGACGTGAGCGCCGCCCGCCGAGGTCTCGGAGGGGCAGCATCGACCCCTCCCGTCAGCGGTTCTCGCGATGCATCCGTTCCGGAGAGACCGGCCCCGTCCTCATGAGCTGAGCGACCGGACAGACTTGACCTTTCACGAAAGGAGCGCCCCGACATGAGCACCTTCCTCACTGAGGTCCGGGAGACCTTGGTGCCGGGTTCCGATCGCTTCGGTCCGTTGCCGCCGCTCTTCATTGCGATGACACTGGTCACCGGCCTCGTCGATGCGTTCAGCTATCTGGTTCTGGGTCACGTCTTCGTGGCCAACATGACGGGCAATGTCGTGTTCCTGGGGTTTGCGGTTGCGGGTGCGCACGGCTTCTCAATCGGCGCATCACTCGTCGCGCTGGCGTCCTTCGGCGCCGGATCCGTCGTTGGCGGCCGATTGATCGCGAGGTATGGCCATCACCGGGGGCGGCATCTTGCCGCCGCGTCGACATTCCAGGCCGCCTTCTTGGCGATCGCCGTCGTGCTCGCCATCGTGAGCTCGGATCCTCCCCAGAGCGCCCTCAGGTATGCGCTCATCGTCGTCCTCAGCATGGCGACGGGTGCTCAGAACGCCACGGTACGCAAGCTGGCCGTTCCCGACTTGACGACCACGGTGCTCACCATGACCGTCACCGGGATCGGGGCCGACAGTGCTCTCGGTGGAGGACAAGGCTCCAAGTCGGGTCGACGCCTGATCGCGATCGCGGCCATGTTCCTCGGGGCGCTGATCGGCGCCGTCCTCGTTCTGCACGTGCGGATCGTGTTCCCGCTGGCCCTTGCGCTCGCCATTACGATGCTCGTCGCAGTGGCAAGCTATGTGGCTGGAAGGTCCGATCCGGAGTGGACTCGGGTGGAGGGATAACCCACGACGGCGTCGACGGGGTCAACCGCGAGCAGCGTGCCGCTGCCAGGGCCGTTGGCGCCCTCCGTGCTCGCGGCGAGCCCCCGCATCGATCAGTGGTATGCCCGACAAGACCTCGTGGTCAACCCGGGTAGGCGAGGTCGGCGGCGGTCTACCTCACCCGCGCCATCCCCAGCGCATTGCGCCAAGCCGACGGCTGCGGCGGCCGGGCCAAGATCGTCGTCGACGAGGATCCGGCAGAACCTGCCTCCCGCGGTTGCTCGAGCTGTAGACCTCGATGATCTCGCTCTCTGCCTCGGGTGTCTGCCCGGCGCGCCAACGGCCGTGATGTCCCGATCGTGGTTCCGGAGGGCGGCGGTAAGCTCCCGAGCCACGATGCGGCTCTTGATGGTGGCTTATCCGGGTGCCGGAAAGGGCACGCAAGCGGAGATGTTGGCTGCTCACTACCGCATCGCCCACCTGTCGAGCGGAGCCTTGTTGCGCGCCGAGGTGAACAGCGGCACGAGGATAGGGAAGCTGGCAGCCGACTACTTGCGGCGCGGCGATCTCGTACCGGACGAGCTTGTGTTCGAAATGATGCGTATCCGGGTTCTCGAGGCGGCTCGCCACGGTGGCTACGTGCTCGACGGCTTCCCGAGGACCATCCACCAGGCCGAGGCGGCGTACTCCGTGGCACAAGAGATCGAGGACGTCGAGCTCCAGGCCGTCGTCTATCTCAAAGTCGGTCAGAACGAGCTGCGCCAGCGGCTGCGAGCCCGCGCCGGCCACGAAGGGCGTACGGACGACGATGACATCGCCATAGCCCACCGGTTCGAGGTGTTCGAGACCGAGACGGAGCCGCTCCTCGCCTTCTATGCGGGCCGCGGCATCCTCCTCGAAATCAACGGCGAGCAACCCGTCGGGGACGTGTTCGGTGACATCATCAGCGCCGTGGACAGCCTTCACATTTCTGGCTGAGACGTGTCAGCCGCTGGCCGTTATCCCGAGCAGCCTCCTGGGGAGGGAGAGTCCGCACCATGACAATCGAGCCGGAGACGTTTCCGACCCTGGACACCACGGATGTTGCCTTCATCGCTGAGTTGGGCGCTCGACGCCGGGTGAGCGAGGGGGAGTATCTCTACCGGGAGGGCGATGTCACGTACGACTTCTTCGTCCTCGTCAGCGCCGAGGTCGACATCTTCGTGACCGTCGACGGCGGTGAGAAGCTCATCGTGCATCACGGACCCGGGCGGTTTCTCGGCGAGCTCAACATGCTGAGCGGGCTGCGAGTGTTCGTGTCCGCACGGGTGGCCAAATCAGGCGAGGTCATCGTGATCTCCCGAGACCGGCTGCGACAGGTGATGGCGACGAAGCCGGAACTGGGCAACACCATCCTGGCTGCCTTTGTTGCTCGCCGTGCCCTGCTCCAGACGGAAGCGGCACCGACTACCCGGGTCATCGGATCGCAGTTCTCACCGGAATCGCTACGGGTGCGCGAGTTCTTGGCCCGGACCCGCGTGCCGCACGAGTGGCTCGACCCCGACCGTGACTCGCAGGCGGAAGGTGTCCTACGCGGGTTCGGGATAGCGGCGAACGAGCTGCCGGTGGTCATCGTCAGCGGGTCCGTGTTGCGGCGGCCAACTCCCGGCGAGCTGGCGAGCTACCTCGGCCTGACTATCGAGCGCCTGCCCCAGCGCTGCTTCGACCTGGTCGTCGTGGGCGGCGGTCCAGCCGGTCTGGCCGCGGCGGTGTACGGCGCCTCCGAAGGGTTGAGCACCCTCGGAGTGGACATGACCGCGCCGGGCGGGCAGGCGGGGACGACCTCACGGATCGAGAACTACCTCGGGTTTCCCATGGGCATCTCCGGATCGGACCTGACTCAGGCAGCCGTCATCCAGGCCGAGAAATTCGGAGCCAATCTCACCGTCCCCTGCACCGCGGCGTCCCTTCATGAGAAAGCCGGTCATCTGGTGGTCCGTCTGAGCGACGGCAGCGATGTCGCCGGGCGGGCCGTGATCGCGGCGACGGGTGCCGCCTATCGCCGGCTGGAGGCATCCCGTCTGAGCGACTTCGAGGAAAACGGTGTGTACTACGCCGCCACCGAGATGGAGTCACGCATGTGCGGAATCGCACCGGTCACCGTCGTCGGTGGCGGCAACTCCGCCGGGCAGGCGGCGATCTTCTTGAGCCAGAACGGGTGTGCGGTGACGCTCGTCATCCGCGGATCGGACCTCAACAAGAGCATGTCGCGCTATCTGGTCGAGCGCGTCGAGGCGGATCCTCACATCGCTCTCCGGGCGGGCACGACGGTCGTCGCCCTGGAAGGCGACGACACCCTGCGCTCCCTGCGTCTCGCGGGACCCGACGGTGAAACCGTCGTCGAATGCGCCGGATTGTTCTCGTTCATTGGCGCCGATCCCTCCTCCGCCTGGCTGTCCGGCTGCGCCGCCCTCGATGAAGGAGGCTTTGTGCTGACCGACCTTTCGCTCACCTCCGATCGGCTCGACGAGGGCTGGGAGACGCCCGGGCGACTTCCGTTGCCGTTCGAAACCAGCTATCCCGGCCTCTTCGCCGTAGGTGACGTGCGCTCCGGATCCACCAAGCGGGTGGCGGCGGCCGTGGGCGAGGGCTCGGCGGCGGTGCGATCGGTCCACCAGTACCTCGCCTTTTCCACCGGGTAAGGGTCGGGCGACGATGCTCCCGGCCGAGCCCCTCGACGCGCCGTGGAACGGGCGCGGGCGTGCACTGCGTCCAACAGGGACGAGTCGTCGCCGGTGTCTCCCCGGACGCAACGGCCAGGGGCTCCTCCTCTGAAAGCGATGGCCTCGGGTCTCCACCCGAAGCGACCCGTCTCGTCGATTCAGCGTCTCTTCGGCCTCCGGCCCGTTGGCGCCAATGCGGCGTCGAGCAGCGCCTCGGCGGCGGCGCGGGCGGAAGGGGCGATGCCGGGCTCATGGTGGTCCATGCGGCCCGCCAGCCCGGCGCCGTCGTAAATGAAGTGGAGCTGGCGTCCGAGCGTCGCCGGGTCGGGGGCGCCGGCCTGCTCGGCCAGGTCGGTGAACATGGCCCGGATCCACGCCCGGAACTGGTCGGCGGCGTGCTCGACGAGGCCGCCCTCGGGGGCCTCCGTGGAGGCGGCAATGAACGCACAGCCGTGGAAGTCGGGTTGCTCGTACTGCTGCGCCTGGGTGGCGAAGACGGCCAGGATCTTCTGTCGCGGGTCGTCGAACTGGTCGATGGCTGCGGTGAGCCTGCTGGTCGTGGCGTCGTGTCGCGAGGCCAGGTAGGCGGCCACCAACTCTTCCTTGCTGCCGAAGAGGTTGTAGAGCGAAGCCTTCGCCACGCCGGCGCGCTCGATGATGCGGTCGATGCCCACGGTCTGGACGCCCTCGGCGTAGAAGAGCTCGTTGGCTGCAGCGAGCAGCCGCTCCCTCGCCGAGGATCCATGCTTGATCGGAGCTGGCGCACCGATGCTCACAGGTTGGGTCTCCTTTCAGACAGGTCTGTCTATCGTAGAGCGGGTTCGCTCGGGGTGGCGGTGACGGTCACCCGGTCGGCGTAGAAGGCCACGTGGCCCCCGATGTCGGCGACCGCGGGGAAGGGGTCGTCGTAGTACCAGACGGCAGCGGTCAGGTCCGTTCCGTCACCGTCGAGGATGTCGTAGTAGGAGGCCTCGCCCTTGTAGGGGCACCAGGTGTCATGCTCGCTGCGTCGCAGGAGGTGCTGGTCGACGTCGCCCATGGGGACGTAGAACACGGCCGGGTAGGCGGCCTCTCGCAGCTCGAGGGCCCGGTCGGTCTCGGCGATGACGACCGATCCGTTGCGGACGACGACGTGCCCCGGCCACCGTTCCACGGTGATGGGATGGTCGGGTCCGGGCGTCAGGCGGGAACGGGTATCGGTCATCGGGAGACCTCCTGGGTCGATGGGTGTGCGGGGGAGCGGAGACGGATCAGGTTGACGGTAGCGATGGCGGCCAGGACGATGACCGCCAGGCCGTACTCGTAGCTGGTGGCGACGAGGCCACCGCCGCGCACCACCGCCAACCCGGCCAGCACCGCTGGGATGCCCAGGCCGAGGTACGAGACGGTGAAGAGCACGGAGAGCACGCCGGCTCGCTGGTCGGGGTGGGCCAGGGGAGCGACGAGGCGGATGCCGCCCTGGAAGCCGGCGCCGAAGCCGACTCCGGCCACGGCGGACGCCACCAAGAAGCCAAGGGCGGAATCGGCCCAGATGGAGAGCAGCACTGCGACCACGCCGACCATCAGCGTGCTGGTGCCGATCAGCATCACCCTGGGTGCCGGCGTTACTCGGAGCGCGAAGGTCGTCAGCGCGCCGACTCCGGCGAGGATGCCGAGGCCGAGCCCGCCGTCGACGACCGAGGCAGAACCGGCGAGGTGGTCGATCAGGCTCGGTCCGAGCGAGCCGTAGAACCCGGCGAGCGCCCACACGGCAAAGAGCACCGGGGCAGCGGCGAGCATTGGTGCCCGGGTCTGCGCCGGGAGTTCGAGCTGCGGTACCAGCGAACGCCACGCTCCGGGTGCCCGCGGGCTGGTCTCGGGAAGCAACGCCACGCCGAACGCCTGCACCGCCAACAGCCCGGCGAGGACCGTGTACACCAGACGCGTCGGCGCCGGGAGCCACTGCACGGCAAACGACGAGAGGAGCACCCCGCTGGCCGTTCCCAGGCCTGGTGCGGTGGCGTTGGCCACAGCCCCTCGCACCGGGTCGATGTCGAGCATGCCGGCGCCGATTGCACCGATCGTCGTGCCCGCCGCCAGTCCTTGGACGATCCGAGCCGCCAGCAGGGCGGCGACGCTGTGGGCGTCGACGAACACCACCAAGGCCAGGACCTGCCCGGCGATGCCCGCGAACAGGACCGGCCGCCGGCCGATGTGGTCGGAGAGCCGTCCGACGACAAGCAGCGCCGACAGGAAGGCGAGGGCGTAGACGCCGAAGACGACGGTGGTGGTCAGCGCTGAGAAACCCCACGCCTTCTGATAGGTCGCGTACAGCGGGGTGGGTGCGGCCGAAGCGGCGAGGAACGTGATGGTGATCGACGCCAAGCCGACGAGTCGGAGCCGCGGCCAGCCGGTCTTCGTTTCGACGAGAGGGACCGGGCAATAGACAGGGCTCTCGGGGACAGCCAACACCGGACTCATATCGCCGAACGGCCGCCGTCGGCGGCCAGGGTGGCTCCGGTCAGGTAGCTCGCCTTGTCCGAAGCCAGGAACGCGATCACTTCGGCGATCTCCTCGACCTGGGCCCCGCGTCCGAGCAGCGTGGTCTGGCCGAGTTTTTCGATCAGGGGTGACTTTCCGGCCGTGCTGAACACCGGCCCGGCGGCGACGGCGTTCACCCGGACGCCCCGCGGGCTGAACTCGGCCGCCCACGACCGGGTCATGGAGCTGAGCGCCGCCTTGGTCGCGCCGTATGCCGCGCCCCCGTCGAAACCGATCTGACCGGCCATGCTGGCCACGCTGATGATGCTCCCCGAGGAGCGCGCAGCCATGCCCGGGGCGATCCCGGCGACGAGGAAGTAGGCGGAGCGCACGTTGCCGTTGAACAGTTGGTCGAAGGTCGCCTCATCGAGATCCGCCGTTGGGCCGAACCACGAGGACCCGGCGTTGTTGACCAGAACGTCTACGACGCCGACCTCGTCCACCAGGGCGCGCACCGCGGCCACGTCCGTCAGCTCCGCGGCCGCGAACCGGGCTCGCCCTCCCTGCGTCTCGATCTCGCGGACCACTGCGGCGCCGCGCTCGGGGTTCCGGCCGTGGACGACCACCTCCCAGCCATCGCGGGCGAGCCGCAGTGCGGACGCTCGGCCGATGCCGGAGGTGGCGCCCGTCACCAGAGCCGTGCCCAACCCCATTCCAGTGCTGCTGCTCTCTGCGCTCATGGCCCTCTCCTTGAGTAGACCGGTCTGTCTGACCCGACCTGTAAGGTAGACCGGTCTGTTCAATATGTCAAGCGCTTCTGACCTGGTCGTGTTGGGCTCCGCCCGTCCCGGCGGGTGACTGAGGGCCTCCGCTGTACCCTCGTGGCCGATGTCCGATGGACCGTGACGGACTGACCACCATGCCCGAGGCCGGGCCTGTCCCAGGGACCGAGACGCCGACCGCAGCCAAGGGCCGCAGCACGTTTCGTGCCCTCCGGTCCCGGCCCTTCCGCCTCTACTTCGGGGGGCAGGTCGTCTCGGCCAGCGGCAGCTTCTTACAGCAGACGGCCATCGGCTGGCTCGTCCTGGAGCTCACCGGTTCGCCCCGCGACCTCGGGCTGGTCTTGGCGTCCGGGGGGATCCCCTCCTTGCTGTTGGGCCCCTGGGGCGGGGCGGTGGCCGACCGGGTGGACCTGCGCAAGCTCCTCCTCGTCACCCAGACGCTCTACTGCCTTCTGGCCGCACTGTTGTGGGCGCTGGCCGCGGCGGGCGACGCCAGCGTGGCGGCCCTGGTGGCCATAGGCGTGGCCGGGGGATTCGTCCAGATCGCCGACTCGCCCGCCCGCCAGGCCCTGGTCAGCCGTCTGGTGCCGCCCGACGACCTGGCCAGCGCGGTCAGCCTCAACGGGGTGGTGGTCAACAGCGCCCGGGTGGTCGGCCCCGCCCTGGCCGGTGTACTCATCGTGACGGTGGGCACGACGATCTGTTTCGGGCTGAACGCGTTGTCCTACCTGGCGGTGATCGCCGCCCTGCTCGTTATCCGGCCCCGCAAGGCGGGCGGGCCTTCTCCAGCCGGACGCCGGGGCGTGAAGGAAGGCTTGAAGTACGCCGCCGGCCGCCAGCAGCTCTGGCTGCCGCTCCTCATGATGTCGGTGGTCGGGCTCCTGGCCTTCAACTTTGCTGTTGTCCTGCCGGTGTTCGCCAAGGACACGTTCCACGGCACCGCGGGTACGTACGGGCTGCTCACCACCATGCTCAGCATCGGGGCGATTCTGGGCTCGCTGGCGGTGGGCCTCGTCCACCACCCGAGGCGCCAGTACCTGCTCTTCGCCGCCCTCGGCTTCGGGGTTACCTCGGCCATCACCGCCGCCGCTCCGAACGTGGCCGTGGCCTGCGTCTCGCTGCTCGTCATGGGCGCGGCGGCGTTCTGCTTCGTCACCCTGTGCTCGACCGCCCTGCAGCTGCACAGCTCGAGCGCCTATCGGGGCCGGATCATGGCGCTGTGGGTCTTCGTCTACTTGGGGACTACGCCCGTCGGCAGCATCGTGACCGGATGGATCATCGCGGCCAGTGGCCCCAGGGTCGCGCTCCTGGTTGGCTCAGGGGCCTGCCTGGCCGCCGCGGGGCTGGCCGCCTTCGTCCACAACCCGCCTCACAACCTTACGGACCTTGGTCAATGACTCCCGGCGACGACCCCACCTCTTGCCCGGCGGCGTGAACCGATGACGACGTCCCGGGACCAGGACCCTGGAACCGGCCATTCGACGGTTCTTCGCTTGGGGTTGACGCTCGACTCGTCGTCGCGGCACAGTTCGTTCTCCAGCTCGACTTCAGCATCGTCAACGTCGCGCTGCCGACCATCAAGCGCGATTCCCCACCGCTTCGGTGGCGGTGACCTCGGGCATCGGACCGAGTGAACGAGGCCGGGCCCGCGGCCTCTTCGTTACCGCGCAGCAAGTCGGTCAGGCCGCCGCACTCACCACCATCGCCGCCGCGGGCCGAATGACGCGAGCCCGTCTCGGCCTGGCACCGAACGATCGAAGCGAAATGGTCAGAACGGCCCCGAGAGTTCGCCCAGGGCGTCGGTAAGACGAAGATTCTCCGTGTAGTCGACCGGGCAGGTGATCACCGACACCGTGTCAGCGGCCAGGGCCTCCTCGAGCATAGGCAGAAGGTCACTTGCCGCACCCACCCGGTAGCCCCGGGCACCGAAGCTCTCGGCGTAGGCGACAAAGTCGGGGTTGGAGAATTCGACGTCGACGTGATGACCGAGCTCCAGGTCCATCTTCCAGCCGATCAGGCCGTAGGCGTCGTCCTCCCAGATCAAGACCGTCAGCGGGATGCGCTCCCGGAGGGCCGTCTCGATCTCCTGTGAGTTCATGAGAAACGCACCGTCTCCGACCGCAGCCAGGACCTTGCGATCGGGCGCGGCCAGCTTGGCCCCGATCGCGCCGGGCAGGGCGAAGGCCATCGTCGAGAGCCCATTGGAGATCAGGCACGTGTTGGGCTCGAAGGTGGGATAGAGGCGGGCCATCCACATCTTCACGGCACCCGTGTCGGCGAGGACGATGTCGGAACGGCCGAGCGCCGCTCGAGTGTCTGCCACCACCCGCTGGGGTTTGAGTGGATAGCTGTCATCAGCGGCCCCCCGAGCCAGCTCATCGGCCAGGAGCTGCCGGATCTTCTCGCCCCTGGTTCCCTGGCCGAAGTGGCGAGTGGTCGCCTCGCTCAGGGCGGCCAGCGTGCTGCCGATGTCGGCCTGGATCCCCACCTCCACGATGTAGCGGGCGTCTACTTCTGCCGGGACACGGCTCAGGTGGATGATCTGCTTGTCTCCGCCCGGGTTGATCCGGACGGGGTCGAACTCCTGCAGTTCGTAGCCGACACTGACAATCACGTCTGCATCGTCGAACCCGAAGTTGACGTAGTCGTGGCTCATGAACCCGACGGCACCGAGGGAGTACGGGTGATCGTCGGGGAACACCCCCTTACCGTGAAAGGTGGTGGCCACCGGGAGGCCAAGCGCCTCGGAGAAACGCAGCAGGTCATCGGCTGCTCCCGATCGGGCGGCCCCGTGCCCGGCCAAAATGATGGGTCGCTGGCTGGCGTCGAGCACCGCGGCCGCCCGCGCAATCTGCGAGGGTGACGGTTCATCGGGTCGCGGTGTGTTGAGGGCTAGCGGCACCAGCTGATCCGGGACGAAGGCGGCATCGATGTCCTCTGGCACACCCAGATACACCGACCCCGGCCGCTCGGTCTGGGCGAGCTTGAACGCTTTGCGGATCATCTCGGGGATGGAGCCGGTGGTGAGAATGAGGTCGGACCACTTGGTCACCGGCAAGAACATGGACACCAGGTCGACACTCTGGTGCGATTCCTTGTAGATCCGGTTGAGTCCCACCTGGGCCGAGAGAGCCAGCAGGGGTGTGCTGTTGGTGTAGGCATCCGCCGTTCCCAGGAGGAGGTTGATGGCGCCGGGCCCCAGGGTGGCCGAGCACACTCCGGCCCTGCCAGTGAGTCGGCCATGCATCTCGGCCATGAACGACGCCGCCTGCTCGTGGCGGACCAGGACATAGCGAATGGAGGACCGGGAGAGCGCATCGATGAGGTAGATGTTCTCCTCCCCCGGGATGCCGAACACACAGGTGACACCCTCGTGCTCGAGGCACTGGACGAGAAGTTCGGCAGCCCGCCGTCTTCCTTCAGCCACGGGACGGGAGCGTACCGAACTCCGGGACGGCCGCAAAGGGGCGACAACACGAATCCACGGGATCACGGGGTCGTGCCGCGAGCTGATCGGTCTTCGCCGCCGTCAAACTGCAGGACCGGCGGCCGCGGCTCTCGCTACCTACGGGAGATCCGGCATCGGGCGCATCGGATCGCTCCGGCGCCGACTAGAACCGAAACCATCTCGTGAGCAACCAAGGAGGCTGACATGCCGGCAAAGGGAAGTGCGGAATGGAAGGGCGATGTACCCACGGGTACCGGGACGTTCACGGCGGG
>Ga0209420_1001283_pt1 | contig 11995 bp, 12 predicted proteins | sample BlaSpr_A8_OM1_O1_FD_187972 | JGI IMG/M metagenome (GOLD analysis project Ga0209420, IMG submission 187972) | Forest soil microbial communities from Thunder Bay, Ontario, Canada - Black Spruce, Ontario site 2_A8_OM1_O1 (SPAdes) (version 2) | ecosystem: Environmental > Terrestrial > Soil > Boreal... | reverse complement strand
CGGTGAGCAGATCTGCCAGTTCGCCGTTGACCCGGTCGAACAGAGAGGTGCGCAGCAGCAGATCCTGGACGTCGGGCAGCTGGCGCTCCAGCATTTCCGCGATCAGGTACTCGGCGACCGTACGCTCGCTGCCGGAGAATTCCGCGACGAACCGCTCCGGGTCGGGGTGACCGGCCAGGGAGATCGCCGCGAGCCGCAGGCCCGCAGCCCACCCCTCGGTCCGCTGGTACAGCAGCGCCGTACCCGCCTCGGACAGCGCGATACCCGAGGCATCAAGCAGCTCGCTGGTCTCGCGCTCGGTGAACCGCAGGTCGGCCGCGCGGATCTCGGCCAGCTCGCCGGCCAGGCGTAGCTGGTGCAGGCCCAGCCGCAGATCGTGGCGCGTGGTCAGGACCGCGTGCACCTGCGAGGGAAGGCCCGTCAGCAGCCGGGCAAGCTGAGCGAGTGCTTCTGGCGAGGTCAGCTCGTGCAGATCATCAATCACCAGCGTGACGCCGCCACGGGCATCGGCGAGCTCCGACAGCACCCGGCCGGCCATCGCCGGCGCGTTGAAGTCAGGAGTCGCTGCCGGTGGTCCCGCGCCGCTGTTTGCACCGGTGGCATGACGCACCGTGTCGAGCAGGGCCAGCCAGAACTGCTGGGCGTCTTGCTGGTCGCGTGGTACCTGCAGCAGAGCGAGCCGGCGCGGCTGCTCCGGACGGCTGGCCCAGGCGCGCAGCAGGGACGTCTTCCCGCTGCCGGCCGGAGCGGAGATGATCGTCACCTTCCGCGTCGCTGCGCGATCCAGGGCAGCGACAAGATCACCCCGGTCGATCAGCCAGGGAGTCGCCCGAGCCACACGGCAAGCGTACGTACTGTCAGCGACCGTGCGAACCGCGTTCTGGTGGATCACCGGAATCCGGTGATGACAGGCCGCCTTCCCGGTGACGAAGCTGAACAGGCCTGATACCGGAAGGAGAATTACCATGACATCCGTTTTCCGCGCAGCTTCCCCGGAGGTGGCGGCATGAGCGAGCGTGTGGCGATCGTGATCGGCGCGGGCGGTGAGCTCGGCCGGGCGACGGCGGCGAAGCTGGCGGCCGCCGGGTTCACCGTGGCCGGGGTCGACCGGAGCGAGGAGGCGCTCAAGGAATTGCCGGACGGCATCCGGCGCGAGGCGGCCGACCCGACCGATCCGGCCGCCGCCCGGAGCGTAGTCGACCGGATCGCCGCCGAGGTCGGCCCGCCCGAGGTGCTGGTGAACACGATCGGCACCTACCACCTGGGCGACGCACTCGCGGCGACGCCCGAAGACCTGCGGCTCATGATGGACGTCAACGTGGGCGCGGCGCTGTGGCTGACCCAGGCGGTGGTTCCGTACCTACGGGAACGCGGTTCAGGTTCCATCGTGCACGTGGCCGCCCGTCCAGGCCTGGAGCCGACCGCCGGGATGGCCGCCTACGCCGTCAGCAAGGCGGCCTTGGTCCACCTCACTCGCGTGCTCGACCTGGAGCTGCGCCCGCTCGGGATCCGGGTGAACGCCGTCGCGCCGCAGCTGCTCGACACGGCCAAGAACCGTCCGTACCTGACGCCCGACCTGCTGGCGCACGCGGTCGCGCCGGAGGCGGTGGCCGACATCATCGCCTACCTGGTCAGCGACGCCGCCGCGCCGGTCAGCGGTGCGATCGTGCCCACCTACGGCGCATGAGCGGAACCGGACCGGAACTCGGCGGGACCCGCACCCGCACCTATCACCAGAGGAGGATGCTGCCATGACCAGTGCTCCCGTACGCGATCCGCTCGCCGACCATCTCCTCACCCCGGAGAACGCGGCATTCCTGCTCATCGACTACCAGCCGTCTCAAATCGGCGCGGTCCGCTCGATGGACCGCACGCTCCTGCTTGAGAACGCGGTCTCCACGGTCAGGACCGTCAAGGCCTTCGGGATCCCCGTCGTGCATTCGACCATCAACGTCGCTACCGGCCGGGGCAAGCCGACCCTCCCCGAACTCGCCGAACTGCTCGATGACGACAAGCCGCTCGACCGGACCACGGTCAACTCGTGGGAGGACATCGAATTTGTCCAGGCCGTCCGCGCCACCGGCCGCCGCAAGCTCATCATCTGCGGCCTGTGGACCGAGATCTGCATGGCCTTTACCGCACTCGACGCGCTGCGCGAAGGGTATGAGGTCTACCCGGTGGTGGACGCGATCGGCGGCACCTCACTAGAAGCCCACCGGGCCGGCCTGGACCGGGTGATGCAAGCCGGCGCTCAGCCGATCAGCTGGGTCTCCCTGGCCGTAGAGCTTCAGCGCGACTGGGCTCGCCAGGATACGGTCGCGGCGGTCATCCAGATCGTCCTCACCGACCGCCTATCGAAGGAGCAGGAGCAGTAGCGTCCAGAAAGAAGGGAGCTCGATGACCGAGGATGCCAGCCGCGCCGGGTGGCTGCAACAGGCACGCGCCTACCTGAGCCACGCCGACCCCGTGCTGGCGCGGCTCATCGACGAACGGCCGGACTTCGACCCCCGGGCCTGGCTGACCGAGTTGCCGCCGATGGACCTGTACGGCGCCCTGTTGTTCCAAGTCGCCGGCCAGCAGCTGTCCGTCGCGGCCACCCGGCGTACCGTGGCCCGCATCCAGGCCCTGTTCGACGGGCATCTCCCCGCGCCCGCCGAGCTGCTGGCCGTCGATCCCGGTCAGCTCCGCCAGGCGGGCCTGTCCTGGCGGAAGGTCAGCACGCTGCGCGACCTGGCCGAGCGGATGACGGATGGCCGGCTGGACCCGAACACGCTGAGCATCATGTCCGACGATGAGCTGCTGGCCGAGCTCACCGTGATTCCCGGCATCGGCCCGTGGACCGTGCAGGGCGCCCTGCTGGTCGCGCTGCGGCGCGAGGACGTTGTCTTGCCCGGTGACCTGGCGCTCCGGAAGGCCATCCAGGCCGCGTACCAGCTGGATCACCGGCCGGCCGAGCAGGAGGTACTGGCCATCGCCGAGAAGTGGCGGCCTTACCGCAGCCTGGCGACCAGCTACCTGTTCTCGGCTGCCTTCGAGCGGGCCGAGGCGCCACCCGTCGCGCCGTCAGGACGCCGCGAGCAGGCCTAGGCCGGCGCTCAGCGAGGCGATGATCGCTCCGCCGACGGCGACCGCCAGGAACGACCGGGCGAAGCTGGTCTGGAAGAACTTGTGCCGCAGGTAGGCCAGGGTGAGCAGCTCGCCGGCGACCACGATGATCGCGGCGCTGATCGCCGCGCCGTAGCCGGGGATCAGGAACGGCAGGGTGTGGAAGATGCCGCCGGCAAACGTCCCGCCGCCGGTGATCGCGCCGCGGAGTACCGGACTGCCGCGCCCGGTGAGGTCACCGGTATCGGACAGGCCCTCGGAGAAGGCCATGCTGACGCCCGCCCCCAGGGCGGTCGCGGCGCCGGTGAAGAACGCGGTCAGCGGGTGGTGGGTGGCCAGCACCACCGCGAATATCGGGGCGAGAGTCGACAGCGATCCGTCCATCAGCCCGCTCAGCGCGGGCTGGACCCGCCTGAGCAGGAACGACTGGCTGTCTGTGGTGACCGGTGAAGTCTCGGCGTGCGTGATCGTGGTCATGTCGGAGTCCTTTCTCAGCTGGGTTCAGCGTTCCGGGCGCGAGGGTGAGGCGGCGTCATACCGCCGGGTGATTCGCGGCGGTCCCTTCCAGGCGCCGGACCTCGAGCAGTTCCAGGCCCAGCGCCTCGACGCGGGCCAGTGCGCCATGCAGCGCGGCCTGGTCCGGCAGGACGCCGGTCAGCAGCGTGTCCTCACCTTGTACCTCGGTGTGCAGGTCGGGGAACGCGGCGCGCATCGTCCGGCCCAGCCGGCCGCGGACGCGGATCTGATACCTCATCGGAGGTCACGGACCGGGGCGAAGCGGGCGATCGAGAACAGGCACAGGACCGCGAGCAGGATCGAGAAGGTCAGCACCGCCGGGAAGGTCCCGGTGAACCCGGACAGCACGCCCACGCCGACCACGGGAATGATCAGGCCGGCGTAGCACGCCACGAAGAAGGCGGAGATGGCATGACCTCGCCGTTCGGCTGGGGCCAGGCGGTTGGCGGTGGCCAGGCTGCCCAGGAAGATGGCGCCGACGGCGACCCCTCCTACCACCGTTCCGGCCAGGAACAGGGCCATCGCGGACTCGGCCAGGGCGGCGACGATCAGGGCCAGCCCGGCCAGGAACAGGCCCAGGCCGGCCAGCACCACCCGGCCGCTGCTGAACCGCGACAGCGCGACCTGGGTGACGGTCCCCACCGCGAGCAGCAGGAACACCACGGCTCCCTGGACGGCATGGCTGCCCTGATGCAGCTGGCCGGCGATGAAGCCCGGCACCAGCGAACTGAACAGCCCGAGCAGCGCGAAAGCGGCGAAAGCGGCCACGCCGGCGGCGATGAACTCACCCCGGCCCCGCTCCGGGATGCCTAGCCCGGCGAAGCGCAGGGCGGGTCGGGTGCGCAGGGGCACCGTCTCGGGGACGACCAGCAGGATTACGGCCGCCACCGCCAGGACCGCCAGGTACACCTCGAACACCAGCGTCGTGGGGTGCGGCGCGTACTGGGCCAACAGCCCGGCGACCAGGGGACCGAGGCCCAGGCCGGCCATGTTCGCCGCCGTGGCCACCAGCGACGCCCGGCGCCCGGACGCGGCCGGGATCAGTTCGGTGAGCGTGGCCGTCGCCGTGCCCGTCATCAGGCCCGCCGACAGCCCCGACACGATCCGGGCCGCGATGAGCGCCCCCAGGTCGGGGGCCAGGATAAAGATGACCGTGCTCAGCGCGCTGGCCCCGAGCGCCGCGGCCAGCACCGGCCTGCGCCCGGCCTGGTCCGAGGACCGGCCGGCCAGCAGCAAGGTCGCGATCACCGCCGCGGCGTAGACCGCGAACGTCACCGTCACCATCGCCGCGGAGAAATGCCAGCGACCCTGGTAGATGACGTACAGCGGGGTCGGCAGGGTGGTGCCGAGCATGGTGACGGCCAGCACCAGCGCCAGCAGCCAGAACGCGACCCGCCGCGGGACGGCCGGAGCTCCGTGCCCCGTCGGTGCTGGCTGGCCCGGGTGGCCGGTGCCGGGCCGGCTGCGTACCTGCCGCTGAGTTTCCATCGTGGTCATGTCCCGTTCCTTCCGGTCTGTGCGTGAGCTGGCACCAGCCTCCCGGCCGGCCGGGTGAGCCGGCGTCACACGGCCGGGTGATCCGCGGCTCAGCCTCGGCCGCCGGTCCGGGACGACGTACTGTTGGAGCGGTGCCTGCCGAGGAGAGCCGCCGTGGAGCCTGCCGCCTGGTCCGGGGTCGCCGACGCTCCGGCTGTCCGGGACGGAGTGGTCTCGCGTCCCGGGCTGGTCCAGCAGCTGGCCCAGGCACGCCGCGTGGTGCAGGTGTCGGCGCCCCCAGGGAGCGGCAAGACGGTCTTGCTGCGGTCCTGGATCGCCGAGTCGGGCCTGGCCGAGTGCGCCGCCTGGGTGTCGGTACCGGGCGAGGAGCGTGACCCTCAGCGGCTATGGATCTCGGTCATTGCCGCGCTGCGGGACACGGCCGCCGGGCGGCCGCTGGTGCGCGAGCTGACGGCGGCGCCGGGCCTGGACGGCTGGGCGGTCGTCGAACGGCTGCTTGAAGACCTTGCCTCGCTCGAGGACCGGATCTGGCTGGTGATCGACGACCTGCACGAGCTGTCCTCGCCCGACGCGCTTCGCCAGGTGGAGCTGCTGATCATGCGCGCCCCGCCCGCCCTGCGGTTCGTGCTGGTCACCCGTCATGACCTGCGGCTGGGCCTGCATCGGCTGCGCCTGGCCGGGGAACTCACCGAGATCCGCACCGCCGACCTGCGGTTCAGCCGGACCGAGGCGCGGGCGCTGCTGGACGCGGCCGGAACGTCTTTGTCCGACGCTGCGCTGGCACTTCTGTACGACCGGACCGAGGGCTGGGCGGCCGGGCTGCGGCTCGCGGCGCTGTCACTGGCCGGGCACCCCGATCCGGAACGTTTCGCGGCCGAGTTCGGCGGCAGCGAGCGCACGATCGCCGAGTACCTGCTGGCTGAGGTCCTGGACCGGCAGAGCGACGAGGCCCGGCGGCTGATGCTGCGGACTTCCCTGCTGGAACGGGTCAATGGCGAGCTGGCCGACCTGCTGACCGGGAGCTCAGGCGGGGAACGGGTCTTGCAGCAGCTCGAGGAGGCAGGCGCGTTCGTCGTCTCGCTGGACGCCCGCCGGTCCTGGTTCCGCTACCACCAGCTGTTCGCCGACCTGCTGCAACTTGAGCTGCGGGGGAGCGCGCCGGGCGAACTGCCCGCGCTGCACGATGCCGCCGCCGGGTGGTACGCGGAACACGGGTATCCCGTCGAGGCGGTCCGCCACGCTCAGGCCGCGCAGGACTGGGGCCTGGCCGCCCGCGCACTGTCGGACCACTGGGTCGGCCTGGGCCTGGCAGGCCTGGGCCGCACCGCGCACGAGCTGCTGGCCCGCTTCCCGGCCGATGTGATCGCCGCCGACCCCGAGCTGGCCGCGCGGGTAGCGAACGACCAGCTGGTCCGGGGATCTCTCGCGGAGGCCGAACGGTACCTGGCTCTCGCCGCCCGGGCCCTGGAGTCGGTTCCCGCGGGCCGGCGCGGCCGCTCGCAGGTCGTCCTCGCCGTGGTGCGCATGCGCCTGGCCCGCCAGCGCGGTGATATCACGGCCGTGGCCGAGGAAGCGGAACGGCTGCTGGCCCCCGCCATGACCGCCGGATCAGTGCCGTATGACCGGGCGCCCGCGCCGCAGGCGCCAGGTTACGGAGTGGCGCGGGCCGGGCTGGGTGAGGACCTGCGGGCGCTGGCGCTGATCAACCTCGGTGCCGCCGAGCTCTGGGCGTCCCGCTTCGACGAGGCGGGGCGGCACCTGGAGGACGGCATCGCCCTGGCGCGCCAGATCGGCCGGCCCTACCTGGAGGTTGTCGGCCTGGTCAACGAAGCGCAGTTGGTGAGCTGGCGGTCCGTCCCGGCCGGCGCGCAGCGCAGCCTGCAGGCGATCGAGCTGGCTACCCAGCACGGCTGGGCCGATGAGCCGGTCACTGGCGGCGCCTACCTGGCCCTGGGCGTGGCCATGGTGATCCAGGGGCGGATTGAGGAAGCGGAACAGGCGCTCGAGCGGGCCGAGCGCACGGTCCGGGCCGAAGCCGATCCGGCCGTCGGGGTGCGGCTGGTCTACGGCCGCGGCCTGCTCGAGTTCGTCAGCGGCCGTCACGGCACCGCACTGAGCGCCTTCCAGGCCGCCGAACGCCTGGCCAATTCGCTCGTCGCGCCGCACACACTCGCCGCGCGGCTCCGCTCGCACCTGCTGCAGACGCTCGCGCGCAGGGGCGACACGCAGCAGGTCGAGCAGGCCCTGGCGGCCATGGACGGACCGGAACGGGACCGGGGAGAACTACGCATCGCCGAGGCATCGCTGCGGCTGGCCCAGGACGATCCGGCGGCCGCGGTCGCCGTGCTCGCGCCCGTCATCGACGGCTCGGCTCCCATGCAGAACGCGCACCTGTGGGACGTCCAGGCGTTCCTGCTCCAGGCCATCGCCTACGACGCGCTCGGCGACGCGGTCGCCGCCCGGCGCGCCCTGGAGCGGGCCCTGGACCACGCTGCGCCCGAGCGCCTGCTCCTCCCGTTCCTGTTCGACCCGGCGCCCGAACTGCTCGACCGCCAGCGTCGGCAGGGCACCGCGCATGCTGGCCTGATCGGCGAGATCCTGAACGTGCTGGCTGGCCAGAAGCCCGGATCGCCGTCGGCCGGACCGCCGCGGCTGCGTGAACCGCTCAGCCACGCCGAGGCCCGGGTCCTGCGCTACCTGCCCACCAAGCTCTCGGCCCCGGAGATCGCCGATGAGCTGTACCTGTCGGTGAACACGGTCAAGACCCACATGCGCCACCTGTACGACAAGCTCGGCGCGCACCGCCGCCACGAGGCGGTGGAACAGGCCCGCGCCCTCGGGCTGCTGGCACCGCCCCCGCGACGGCCCACCTGAAGGTCTCAGCCGGCCGGCTGCCAGAGGCGGAACGTCGTGCCCTGGTCGTCGGTGCACTCGGCGAGCAGCCCGAACCGCCTGCGGGTGGGCTCGTCCGCGCGGCCGCCCGCCGCCCGGACCCGCTCCAGGGCGGCCGTGAGGTCATCGACGCGGTAGGACAGCTGCACGTCGGTTCCGGCAGCGGGCAGTATGCTCAGCGGCGGCGTGACCTCCTCGGTGCGCCACGTGCCGGGGTGAGCGGCGAAGAACGGCACCTGCAGGACGGCCTCGTAGAACTCCTTGGCCCGCTGCGTGTCCGGGGCCAGCAGGGCCACGTTCGCGACGTCGCCCTGGCGCAGCCGGGTGGCTTGCGGCGGCCGCCGCAGCAGGATCCAGCGGTGGCCGAACGGGTCGACGATCACCGCGGCGCGGCCGTAGGGCTGGTCCGCCGGCTCGCGTTCCACCGCGGCGCCGCCGCGGCGGGCCCGCTCGGTACTCGCATCGACGTCGTCGACCTCCAGGTGCAGGGAGTGGCTGAACGTCGCGGGGGAGTCGGGCGCCCGCACGGGCACGTCGGGCCACAGACCCGAGGCTTCGGACAACATCAGCACCGCGTCGCCGATGCCGACCTCGGCGTGGCCGATCGTGTTGTCCGCGTTGACGTAGAGCTCGCCGCGGGGTTCCGCTCCGAATACCTCGACGTACCAGTCCATGGCGCGCCGGGCGTCGGACACGACGATGTAGGGGGTCAGCGCCGGAGGCCACGCGGGCTCGCGTTCGACCCGGGACGTGACGGTCTGCTGGGACATGGTTCCTCCTGGGTGTGCGAAGACCTCGCGGGTCAGCCGCAGCCGCAGCCGTTCGGCGAAGTCGGGGTCGGGGTCGACCGGCGTGACGGGCTCGCGCAGTGCCGCAAAGAACGGTGCCTCGAACGGATCGGTCATCACGAGCCCTCCTCTCCCTCGTAGATCCGGCGGAACGCGGCGCGGGCCCGCACCAGCAGCGCCTCGGTGGCGTGCAGGGTGCGGTCCAGGTGCCGGGCCACCTCGGGCACCGGCAGCCCGTCGAGATAGCGCAGCGTGAGCGCGGCCCGGTGGTGCGCGCCGAGCCGGCCGAGCACCTCGCGGGCCCGGATCCGGTCGACGAGCGTCTCCCACGGGTCCTCGACGGGCGCCTGCTCGCGGTCCAGCAGGCGCAGCCCGCGCTGCTCCCGCTCGACCCGCCGCCAGTGGTCGGCGAGCTTGTGCCTGGCCACCCCGATCAGCCACGGGATCGACGGATCGGGCGCGCCCGGCTTGCGGACCGCGTGTACGGCGGCCAGGAACGACTCGGCCGTGAGATCCTCGGCCAGGCCGGTGTCGCCGCAGCGAGCCAGCAGGTAGCCGTAGACGTGCGGCAGCGCATCGTCGTACAGCTCCAGCAGCCCGAACGCCGGGTCGGGCCGCACCTGCGGGTGCGTCATACCCTTATCGTCGTCCGGGCGGCCGGGACTCCGACGGGCAGTGCCCCACTTCTTCCCAGACGGTCAGGTCGGCCGGAAATTAAGAGGCGCCTGAGGTGATGCCCGGCTACATTGGGCGGTCGTGAGCAACGGAGTCCCGCCAGGCGATCGGCGCGCCTTCATCGCGGAACGGCGCCGGGTCGGCGTGCACCGCTTCGACATGCTGCTCAGCCCGGACTACGACGAGAACTGGGGCGCGATCAGCCCGTCGCACGCGGCGTTCGTCGCCCGGCTGATCACCCTGATCCCGCCGGGCGGGGACGTCCTCGACGCGGCCTGCGGCACCGGCAAGTACTGGGCGGCAGTGCTCGCCGCAGGCCTGCGGGTCACCGGAGCGGACCAGTCCGCCGGCATGCTCGCCCAGGCTCGGCGCAAGCACCCGGACGTCCCCGCCCGGGTCCTCGCGCTGCAAGACCTCGCGGCCGCCGCGGATCTGCCGGGCCGGTTCGACGGCCTGCTGTGCGTGGACGCGCTGGAGTACATCGCGCCGGAAGACTGGCCCGGCGTGGCCGCCGGCCTGGCGGCCACGCTCAAGCCGCGGGCACCGGCTTACGTCACCGTGGAAGTCCCTGACGGCCCGCTGCCTGCGGCCGTCGATTCGCGCCAGGTGACCGGCGAGCACTACGAGGGAGGCGGTTACCACTACTATCCCGCCCGGGACCAGGCACGTGAGTGGCTGACGGCCGCCGGGTTCGGCATCGAGGACGAGCAGGAGGCCGATTACTACTGGCACTTCCTGCTGGAACGCCGATGAGCCAGGTGATCACCCACGAATGGCGCGGCCGGTTCAGCAATGCCGCGCTCAACGCGCTGCACGCAGAGGGTTTCGGCCACCCGGTGCTCGAAGACGACTGGTGGGCTCAGGTGAACCGGCACAGTCTGGGCTGGGTCTGCGCGCGGGAAGGAGACGACCTGGTCGGCTTCGTCAACGTGGCCTGGGACGGCGGCGTCCACGCGTTCATCCTCGACACCCTCGTGACAGCACGGGTGCGGAACCAGGGGGTGGGAACCGGGCTCATCGCGGTCGCGGCGGAAAACGCTCGCGCCGCCGGGTGCGAGTGGCTCCACGTCGACTTCGAAGACGACCTCCGCCCGTTCTACTTCGGCAGTTGCGGGTTCACGCCCACCAACGCCGGGCTCATCGCCTTGTAGCCCCGGCGTTCCGGGGCACCCCTGGCCAGTGCGGGGCTACCGCTCCTGCTCGGTCGGGCGGATCAGCATCTCGTTCACGGCGACGTGCCGCGGCCGGGTCACGATGTAGGTGATCGCGTCGGCGATGTCCTCGGCCCGCATCGTCTGCCCGAACTGGTTCCGGATGCTGTCGAGCACCTCGGGCCGGTTATGGCTGGCTAGCTCCGTCGCGGTCGCACCCGGCTCGACCAGGCAGACGCGTACGTAGCGCTTGGTCACCTCCTGCCGCAGGGATTCGCTGAACGCGCCGACCCCGTGCTTGGTCAGCGAGTAGACGCCGTTGCCGTTGCGGGCCACCCGGCCCGCCACCGAGCTGATATTCACCATGTCGGCGACCTGGCGCGGGCCGTCGTCCGCCGCGCGCAGCAGGTTGGGCAGCGCGGCGTGCGCGCAGTAGAGCAGGCCGAGCACGTTGAGCTCCACCATCTGCTGCCACTCTGACAGCGGCGCGCCGGCCACCGGGCCGAGCAGCATCACCCCGGCGTTGTTGATGAGGGTGTCCAGCCGCCCCAGCTCGGCGACCGTACGTGCCACAGCATCGGCCGCCTGCGGCTCGTCCGTGACGTCGCATTCCAGCACCAGCGCGGTGCCGCCCTGGTCGCGGATACTGCCGGCGAGCGCCTCCAGCCGGTCCCTGCGCCGCGCGGCCACCGCCACGGCCGCGCCCTGGCCGGCGAGCGCGGCGGCCGTAGCCGCGCCGATGCCGCTCGAAGCCCCGGTCACCAGCGCGACCGTGCCCTCCAGTACCGGCTTCACCACAACCCGCCTCCGTTGCTCTTAGGATGACTGACCCGACCTGTACAACTAAGCACAACAGCCGGACGCGGGCCAAGATGACCAGATGGACTCACATGATGGACCGGGCCACCCCGACAGTGCGCTGATCCTGGATGGCATCCGGGCGCTGCATGACCGGCTGACCGAACTTGAGCACCGGCCCGCGCCTGCCGGACATCCTGTCCCGGCCGTTGTCCCTGCCGTTGTCCCGGCCTGGAAACGGCCCACGGAAGGCGAGGCCCGCTGGCAGGCAGCGGCGGCGGTCGCGGTCGCGGTGGCCTTGCAGTACCCGCTGCCCGGCCGGCTCGTCCTGCTGCACCCCGTCTGGCTGCTGCCGACGCTGCAGGGCCTGCTGCTGATCGCCCTGGTGATGGCCAATCCGCGTCGCATCAACAACCGGTCGCGGGCCATCCGGCTGCTGGGCCTGACCCTGGCCGCCGTGCTCAGCCTGGCCAATGCCTGGTCGGTGGTCCGGCTCGTGGTCGGCCTGACGCAGGGCACCCTGGGAAACAGCGCCGGGCCGCTGCTGGTCACCGGCGGCTCCATCTGGCTCAT
>Ga0209420_1001281_pt1 | contig 12020 bp, 9 predicted proteins | sample BlaSpr_A8_OM1_O1_FD_187972 | JGI IMG/M metagenome (GOLD analysis project Ga0209420, IMG submission 187972) | Forest soil microbial communities from Thunder Bay, Ontario, Canada - Black Spruce, Ontario site 2_A8_OM1_O1 (SPAdes) (version 2) | ecosystem: Environmental > Terrestrial > Soil > Boreal... | reverse complement strand
GCCAACGGACGCAAACCCCACATCCGGAATGGAAATTTTATACAGTCCGGCTCAGATTCCGGTCCCGGCAGGGTACCTCAGCCGCGCACCCCAGGGGATACTCATGTGGGATAGCCGCCCCCGGCTGTCCGATCGAGCAAAGCTCGACGGGTTCTTGGCCGCAGCCACCAAACTCTCGCCCCTTGATTCTCCGCGCTGCCCGGCACCCTTGGAATAGCCCCTATGCGGCGAAAGATCAGGAGGCCGCCCGCTGATCGCACCAGCGTGTCGCATAAATCTTTGGTTGCGGCTGCTGTCCCTCGCGCTCTGTCAATTTGAACGCAGACGCGGCGGCTCACTGCTACGCACGTAAGGCGCGACGATTCCTTCAACCAGCTCAAAATTTCCGCAACACGAATTGTTCACTCTGTGACTCATTTACAAATACCGGCCTCAGCCAGTAAATATTCTCCGCGTCCTTTGCGGCCCTTCCTTTGCGATCTCAGCGGTTAAACGCTCTTGCTCTGGCCTTTGCCCGACCATCACGGAACCCACCCAAGAAAGTAAAATAGAAATCAAGCCCCAGCATGGACTTGCTCGCCAAAATCCGTTCTATTCCCACCGAGCCCGGCGTGTATCTCTACAAGAATGCCGAGGGCGAAGTCATCTACGTGGGCAAGGCGAAGAACCTGCGCAGCCGCGTGGCCAGCTATTTCCACGAAGGCCGCTGGGAAGACTCCAAAACCGGCACGCTGGTGCGCGAAGCCGTCGACGTGGAATACATCGTCGTCGCGAACAACAAAGAAGCACTCGCGCTTGAAAATAATCTGATCAAGCAGCGCAAGCCGCGTTTCAACATCCTGCTGCGCGACGACAAGACTTACCCCTACGTGAAGCTCACGCTCGCCGAACGCTGGCCGCGGGTTTACGTCACGCGCCGTCTGCGCAAAGACGGCGCCGCTTACTACGGCCCGTACTTCCCTGCCAACCTCGCCTACCGCATCGTCGATCTCATTCACCGCAACTTTCTGATTCCGTCGTGCAAAGTCGACCTCACACGCTTTCATCCCCGCCCTTGCCTGCAGTACTACATCAAGCGCTGCCTGGGCCCGTGCGTGAAAGACCTGACCACTCCCGAGGCTTATCAGGAAGCAGTCCGGGACGTGAAATTGTTTCTCGAAGGCCGCCCCTCAGACTTGAGCAAATCACTGCACGCCCGCATGGAACAAGCCGCCGCAGCGCAGGAATACGAGCGCGCCGCACGATATCGAGACTTGATCTCCACCGTCGAGCAGTTGCAGGAGCGCCAGCGCATAGCCGCCGCCGAAGGCGACGATGCTGACGTCTTCGGTTATCACTATGAAAACGGCATGCTGGCGGTCAATCTATTTCACATGCGCGGCGGCCGCGTAGTAGACCGCCGTGAATTCTTCTGGGAAGACCTGCCGGAGTTTGGCACAAGCGTAGACGAAGAGACGAGTCCCGAGACGAACCATCCCGAGACGAACCACGGAGGGACGGACGCCCTCGTGAGCCTGCCCCGAGCGAAGCCGAGGGGTCCAGGCGAGCAAGTCTCGCCGGCAGCCGAAGTGACGGCGAATTCTGAGGACAGCGGGGGAATTCATCTCCGCACGGACGGACGAGGGCGTCCGTCCCTCCACGAGCAACGCGGAAATCAGCAGGAACAGCCTTTCCATCCCGGCGAATTCTTCTCCGCCCTCTTAAAGCAGCTCTACATCGGCCAGCCCTACGTGCCGCGCAATCTCTACGTCCCAGTAGACTTCGAAAGTCGTGAAGAGCTGGAAGATTTACTCTCCGAACAGATCGCCGGGGAAAACGCCCGGACTGCACGGGTTCACATCCTGGTCCCGCAGCGCGGCGACAAGCGCGCCCTCATCGACCTAGCCGGTACCAACGCAAAACAGTCCTACGATCAGCGCTTCCGCGTGCTCAAGCCCAATGCCAAAGCGATCCAGGAAGAATTACAGGACGTGCTCAGCCTGCCGGAACTGCCCAAGCGCATCGAATGCTTCGACATCTCGCACATTCAAGGCGCGGAAACCGTCGCCTCGATGGTGGTATGGGAAGACGGCAAGATGAAGAAATCGGATTACCGCAAGTTCATCATCCGCACGGTAGAGGGCGTGGACGATTTCGCTTCCATGCGCGAAGTGGTTACGCGCCGCTACAAACGTGTGCTGCAGGAGCAAGAAAAAGAAAAAAAGCCAATGCCCAGCCTCGTGCTGATCGACGGAGGATTAGGACAGCTGCACGCCGCAGCCCAAGCCCTGGAGTCGCTCGAGATCATCAACCAGCCGCTGGCAGCCATAGCCAAGCGTGAAGAAATTCTCTACGTCTATGGACAAGAAAAAGATCCAATCGCGCTCGATCATCACTCGCCGGTGCTGCACCTGATTCAACTCATTCGCGACGAAGCCCACCGCTTCGCCGTAACCTTCCATCGCAAACGCCGCCAGATGCGCGACCGCTCCACTGAACTATTAGAGATCCCCGGCGTAGGCGAGAGCACAACCAGGCGTCTCCTAGAACATTTCGGCAGCCTACAGGCGGTGAAGCAGGCCGACCCAGCGGCATTGTCGGCGGTCGTGACGCGGGTGCAGGCAGAAGCGATCAGCAGTCACTTTCGGAAATAGAGTGCTCCGGAAAATCGGCTCACCACGGAGTTACGGAGGCCCGAGCGCCAGTTTAACCGCCGCATCTTTTCGTCGACGGTGTCCGGCCAAGGCGCTATCGAAGGCGGGATCTTCACGCCATGTGCCTCCGTGTCCTCCGTGTTGAAGGCTTTGCCCTTTTGCTACACTAGCGGTCATCCCAATGAAAAGAATCTTCGCGACTCTCGTAGCTGCACTATCGTTGCTGGCAACGTTATCGGCGCAAACGTCGCCGACACCCGACCTCGCCACGCCGCAGGAGAAGCACCTCCGCAATGTGCGCCAACTAACCTTCGGCGGACAGAATGCCGAAGCCTACTTCTCCGCCGACAGCACGAAGCTGATCTTCCAATCCTCCCACGGCGATGTGAAGTGCGATCAGATCTTCACGATGAACATCGACGGCAGCGGCCAGCACATGGTCTCAACCGGCAAGGGACGCACCACCTGCAGCTATTTCTATCCCGATGGCAAAAAGATTCTGTTCGCATCCACGCACCTGGCGAGCCCGGAATGTCCGCCGCGTCCCGATTTTTCGAAGGGTTACGTCTGGGGTGTGTATGCCGGATACGACATCTTCACCGCCAACCCCGACGGCTCGGACCTCAAGCAACTCACCAGCACCCCAGGTTACGACGCCGAAGCAACGATTTCGATCGACGGCAAAAAGATCGTCTTCACTTCCCTGCGCAACGGCGATCTCGACATTTATTCCATGGACGCCGACGGCAAGCACGTCAAGCAACTCACGCACGAACTCGGCTATGATGGCGGCCCGTTCTACTCGCCCGACCGCCAGTGGATCGTCTACCGCGCTTACCATCCCAAGACCGAGAAAGAGATCAGCGACTACAAAGAGTTGCTCCAGCAAAGCCTGATTCGTCCCACATCGCTCGAACTATGGATCATGAAGGCCGACGGCAGCGGCAAGCGGCAGATCACGAATCTAGGCGCAGCCAGCTTCGGCCCGTCATTCCTCAACGATGGCAATCGCATTGTCTTTTCTTCGAATTACGATCCGGTCACACATTCCACGGGAGGCATGGGCAACTTCGAACTTTGGCTGATCAACTCCGACGGCAGCAATCTCGAGCGCATCACCTACAGCGACGGCTTCGATGGCTTCCCCATGTTCAGCCCCGACGGGAAAAAACTGGTATGGGCCTCGAACCGCAACGCCAAAGCCCCGCACGAAACCAACATCTTTATCGCCGACTGGGTGCCGTAGAAAATTGTTGATTGTTGATTGTTGACTGCTGATTTTAGATTAGAAACTGCGATCGGTTCTTCGTCGCGTTCTCCGCGGCCCTTCTTCGCGAACTCCGCGGTCAAAGGCTCTTTTTGCCGTTTTCAATCGTCAATTAACCTTTAGATTACCTGGAGAGAAACCGTTGAAACCTGGCTGCCTCGTCGTCTGGCGATTGCAGCGGGCTTGACGCTTGATGTCCGGTTTTCTGGCGCGCAAACCAGATGACCACGGCAATCATTCCGCACCAGCCCACGGTGCGGACCACGGCGGCAATTGCGGTGTCGTAGTCGAGCACGCCGAGGCTCGAGAAAATGGCATTGAAGTCGTGCCGGGCAAATTCAGGGTCGCCAGTAGTGACCAGCGGCAGAACCATCGCGCGCGCGTCGGCCATGTAGGTTGCGGTGTAGAGCCAGTTCTCGAAGAAGAAAAACAGGCAGAAAACGAAGCCGGCAGTTTCGCGTTGCGAGAAGAAATACACGGCCAGAAGAAACGGAACCAGCCACTGCAGCAACGTCCCTCCCCACAGGCAGAGCGTAGGGCCGAACCACGAGAACAGGTTGTGACCGCCCTCGTGGACTACCAGGTTGGCACTATCAATGAAAAGAAATCCTCCATGCTTTGAAAAAGCGTAGGCCATGAACGCGACGTAAAAGACGATCCACGCCCACAGCGCCGGCTGCGAAACCGGCTTCCAAGGCTCGTCGTACCCAAGTTGATCCAAAATTGAATACACAAAATCGCGCATGGTGGAATCGCTGTTTAATAGAATTCTAGGATAAGAAGATGCCCGCCACAGGTTACGAAAGTCAGCGTTGCATCGAGCGGACGCGAGCCAACGTTTTTTTGCTACATTAATTCCCGGCCTCTAGAAAGGATCGGATGGAATGAAAGCGCAAGCGATCAACCGCACACTCATCGTGACCGGTGCAAGTCGCGGGATCGGCGCAGCGATCGCAAAACTGGCGGGTGAGCGGGGATTCTCCGTCGTGGTGAATTTTGCTACTGGCGCAGCGGAAGCTGGCACAGTTACTGAACAGATTATCTCAGCGGGCGGACGCGCTCGCGCCATTCAAGCCGATGTTTCGCGCGAAGAAGATGTCGTTCGGCTCTTTGAGACGGCGGAGCGTGAGTCAGGGCCGATCGCAGCTCTGGTCAATAATGCCGGAATCACTGGCGGGTTTTCACGCGTGGATTCCGTGACCGCAAGCGCTCTCGCGCAAGTGATGGCCGTGAATGTTACGGGAGCGATCCTGTGTGCGCGCGAAGCGGTGCGCCGCATGTCAACGCGCCACGGCGGAACGGGCGGCGTGATTGCGAATATCTCTTCGCGCGCAGCGCATATTGGTTCCGCTGGCGAGTGGGTGCACTACGCAGCATCGAAAGGCGCGATCGATAGCTTCACAATTGGATTGGCGCGCGAGGTTGCGACCGAAGGCATCCGAGTGAATGCTGTTGCTCCAGGGCTGATCGAGACTGGGCTGCATGCTGCGAACGGCGCGCCAGACCGGCTCAATCGACTGGCCGCAACTATTCCGATGCAAAGGCCGGGCACTCCCCTCGAAGTTGCTGAAGCAGTGCTATGGCTGCTCTCGCCTGCGGCGTCTTACACCACGGGCGCAATTTTGGAAGTTGGCGGCGGCCGGTAGTTCCCACGAAAATAAATCGGATGGTTTTTCAAAATTGCGCTCCGTCATCGCCGTCCTCCCAAAGTTCAGTGGCGCACACTCCTTTCGATGTTTGTGCAACCAATCTGTAGGAGTAGCGATGGTGCTGCCAGAACTCACGCGGTAGCAACACGTGGAGTTCTTGAGGCGAGACATATTCTGTCTTTAGCCTCACACCCGCGACGTCATCGTTGCGCAGGATGACGTACTGGTCCTCCCGGAAGTTATCGCCATAGACTGTCAGGGGCAAGAGAGCCGGGCTTCCGGAATCCATCAGCGGCACCGGATAGGGCGAGGTGGAAATGATCGAAGGGACGGGCCTTGAGCGGAGCGGGTGCTTCTCGGTCGGCAGAATGCGGAGTTCCTGCGGATCGGAAACATGAAGATCGTCGCCGTTGCTAACCCAGAACTGAATCCCCTCGGTGCGCGTCGAGTCCGAACTGACCCCCGAATAAGCTGGGTCGACACTGACTTGTAATTCGCTGGACGAAACGAAGATTGTCTTCGTCGAAAGATCGTGAATGTTGTCCGCAAAGACCGTCACCACCCTCGACTCGGGTCCGAATCCGGATCCAAGCAGACGGACGTTTATGCCAGCCGCCGCGCTGTCAGCGGACATTGCTGTGGGGTCGATGCTTGAGAGCACCGGCCGGTCCTTACTCATGACGTAAACCGTGACCGACGACCCCAGTTTTAAGACTGTGGGTCGCGACAGATAGCCGGGAGGTATCTGAACCATCATGTGCTGCAGGTCGGCGAGGGTTCCCGATAGATCCTCACGAGCAATCCAGATCCCGGAAGCTTCCTTCTCCGAAAGCGAGAGGTGGGTGACAGGGCTTAAAATTGCGCCTTGGATCGTGAGGTCGGCTGACGCGCCGCCTTCCTCCAGCACGAACGACTGGCTTGGAAACGACGGAGTGGGACTGCCCTCTCTATCTTCTCTGATGCCCGCAATGAGGACTTCCGAAAGGTCACTACTGCGGCTTGGATCAACGACGGCAATGAGGAGTTCGGAGGGCGTCTCTGGGGGGTCGTCCTTAGGCGTCCAAGTAAGCTTCCCTTGCTTTTGGACTGGCACTTGTTTTCTGGAGAGGCGTTGAGGACGGTCCCAGACTTCGAGCCATGCGGCTGAGAAGAGTTTTGGATCGGAAAGTTGGTAGCTGAAGGTGGCAAAGGAATAGCCGTAGTCGACGTCCAAGGCAATCTTTCCCCCGCCCCGACAAGTATGCTGGGCCACTTGAGTGGGGGCGGAAGGCGCTAGGGCTAGCAAGGCAAACGTGAATGACGCTATGGAGCGGCACGGCATTGGAATTACGCTCGTCTCGTACAGCTTGCACCAAGAGCGGCCGCCCATCAAAGCACGCAAGTAACACTGTGCTATTGGGCGTCCCCTGATCCGTGTCAGATTGCGCCACTTACGAAGCGGCTCCGCGCAATTTGCAGAGCGCCCACAACAGGCTCAACGATCTGTGAGTTGGTCACAATCCGCGGATCGAATTTGCGAACATCTTCCGCGAAGACCTCACGCACTCGCGGCGAGTGACGAAACACGCCGCCCGCCATGGCCAAGGGGATCGCGGAAATCTCCGGTTTCTCCCGTCGGAAAACCTGGCACACAACTCGCACGAGCCTGGCGAGCACGCCACCCGCCATGGTTAACTCGCGCTGGGCCAGTTCATCGCCGGCGTCACCGGCAGCCACGATCGCCGGAAACAGCTCCGCAAAATCCGGGTTGGCATTCGCCTTGCGCACAAATTCGTCGAGCGAACTCACACTCCATATTGCTTTCAGTTTACGAAAAAGCGGCAGCGATTCAGCCGCTTCTGGCGCAGGCCTTCCATCTCCGGCCGCGTGATCGACGGTGTGCAGCAAGGCTTGGACTACGCTGCGCCCGATCCAATGCGCCGAGCCTTCGTCGGAAATGGCGTATCCCCATCCTCCCGCGCGAGCGGTTTCGCCACGCGCATTCCGGGCATAGGCGATCGAGCCGGTTCCAGCAATCACGATCACTCCCGGCCCTGCGCCAAACGCCGCTTCCAGGGCGATGGCCATGTCTCCCACAACCTCAATTTCGCCGGGAATAATTTCTGCCACGATGTTACGCACAGTGCTGGCAATTTCCTCACGGCCAGCACCCGCCACGCCGGCACAGGCACTGAACACTTGTCGCGGATCAATTTGCGCAGCGGCACAGGCCTCGCGAATCGCCTGTTGCAGCGCCTCGCGGGCGCGCACTTCGCCCACCCGCGTGATGTTGCTGGGCCCGGCTGTGGCCGTAGCGAGCAGCGAAGAATCGTCGCCCACAGCGCAGGTGGTCTTGCTGCCGCCGCCGTCAATGCCCAGGTAGTACGCCACGCGTTTAGTTCTATCACAGGGCAGTTCTCAGTTCTCAGTTCTCAGTTCTCAGTTCTCGGTTCTCGGTTCTCAGTTACCAGTGACTTTCCGAAGATTCGAACGCACCGCTATCTGCACGGCGTCCATAAAGACTCACTCGTGTGGAATTTAAATTCGCGCCATAATTAAAGCCGCAACAATGAAGATTCAAATATCTGAACTCAGCAATTCCGGTGACGCACGAGGCTTCAGCTTTTCACCTCCGGCTGCGGCGCTCGACTTTGTGGGACGGATTGCCGATATGCACCTGGCCTCGACTGGGCCGGGTGCGGTGCGAGGCAACCACTACCACATGCGGAAAAACGAGGCCATTGTCATCCTGCCGGGCACTCCCTGGTCGCTGCACTGGGACGAAGGCGAAGGGACGCCAGCGCAGCATCGCAGCTTTTCCGGCAGCAGCGCGGTGCTGGTGCTGGTATCACCGGGCGCATCGCACGCAGTACGCAACGATGGCCCGTCGACGTTGTGGCTGGTGACGTGTTCGTCCGAGCCCTACGATCCGGCGACAGTTGTGGCGCAAAAAGTGGTGTAGCTGGGTAGCTTTCTTGGCGACCTTCGCGGAACCTCTTCGCGTTCTTTGCGCTTAAACGATTTTTCGCTGGACGCTGGACCCGTAGAAGCTTTTAACCGCGAAGAGCGCGAAGAACAGCCGCCAAAGCTGAGAGCATCTGGCAGTTGGCATGTCGGATATGGGCCTCGATAAACTCGATTTCGCGATCATCGCGCTTTATCTGGTCGGAATCACTTTATTTGGGCTGCGCTTCCGCAAGCGGCAGCGCTCGCTGCGCGACTACTTTCTCGCCGGACGCGATATTCCGTGGTGGGCGATCGCGCTTTCTATCGTCGCCGCCGAAACCAGCACGCTTACCATCATCAGCATTCCCGGCCTCGCTTATGACACCAACCTTACTTTTCTTCAGGTGGTGATGGGATACCTGGTGGGACGCGTGGTGATCAGCTTTGTTCTGCTGCCGCATTACTTTCGCGGCGATCTTTACACTGCCTACGAGTTGATTGAACGCCGCTTTGGGCGCGGCTTGCGCTCGCTGACCGCAGGGTTGTTTCTGTTGACGCGCGCGGCGGCCGAGGGCGTGCGCGTCTATGCCGTGTCGATCGTAGTGGCCATCGCGCTGGGAACGGGCGAGGTGGCCTCGATCGCGATCATTACCGTATTGACGCTCATCTATACATTCGAAGGCGGGCTGGCTGCTGTAATCTGGACCGACGTGGTTCAAACTGCAATCTACGTCAGCGGAACGCTGGTGGGCCTGTGGACGATTCTCCATCTTGTTCCCGGAGGATGGACAGCGATTCACGCCGCAGCCGCGAGCGCGGGCAAGCTGCAGATATTCGACTTCACTCCTAATTTCTGGCTGCCTTATACCTTCTGGGCGGGCGTAATCGGCGGGACGTTTTTTATTACGGCCAGCCACGGCACGGACCAACTCATCGTGCAGCGCCTGCTGGCGGCGAGAAGCCAGAAGCAGTCGATCGCGGCATTGCTTTCGAGCGGAGTCGCAATCCTATTTCAGTTTGCGCTGTTCCTCATTGTCGGCGTAATGCTCTGGGCCTACTATCGCGTGCCTTCGGCAACTTTCGTGAAGCCCGACCGCATCTACCCCACGTTCATTGTCAGCCGCATGCCGCACGGAATTTCCGGGCTGCTGATTGCCGCGATTCTTGCCGCGGCAATGTCAAACTTGAGCGCGGCTCTGAATTCGCTTTCGTCGAGCACCATCATGGATTTTCTTCTCTACCTCCGTCCGCACACAGATGAACGGAAGCGGATCCGGATGTCGCGGCTGGCGACTATCTGCTGGGCAATTGTTCTTTTCGGTCTGGCGGTGTTGGCGCTGCAAAAAGTGGGGCGGGTGGTCGAAGTCGGATTGCAGATTGCTTCGGTTGCGTACGGCGCGCTGCTCGGAGTGTTCCTCCTCGGCGTGTTGACCAGGCGCGCCAATCAGCGCGGCGCAATGATTGGAATGCTTTTTGGATTCGGCATTGAACTGTATCTGTGGCGCTCGCACGTCCCGTGGACGTGGTGGGTAATGATTGGAACGATGGTGACGTTCGCCGTAGGATACGCGGTGAGCTTGCCTGCGGCAAAGCAATCCTGACGTATACTGCTCACTCCAACCATGCCAGAGTTGACCACTACGCGTCCTGAACTGGCCCGCGATCTGGGCGTTAGCCACGCGTCTGCTGTGGTGGTTGGAACTATCATTGGAAGCGGAATTTTTCTTGTTCCTGCCGAGATGATGCAGGCAGTGGGCTCGGCGAAGCTGGTTTATCTGGCATGGCTGGTGGGCGGATTGCTGTCGTTCTTTGGGGCGCTTACCTATGCCGAACTTGGCGCGATGAAGCCGCAGGCTGGCGGCGAATATGTTTATGTGCGCGACGCTTACGGTCCGCTCGGCGGATTTCTTTATGCCTGGACCTGGTTCGTTATCGCGAAACCCGCGTCTGTAGCCACAATCGCTACCGGACTGGTTCGCATTCTGGGTACGTTTCCGATCTTTTCGTTCTTTCCTCACAATGCTTTCACGGTTCCTTTCGCTGTTAGCTGGGGACAACTTGTTGCTATTACCGCGGCCATTCTCATTTCTGTTTTGAATTATCTTGGGGTCAAGAAGGCTGGAGAGTTTCAGCTTGTATTTACGGTGCTGAAGGTGGCGATCATTCTGGGCATTGTGGTGATCTGCTTCAGCGGAGCGGGTGGTGCATCCGGACGCGGCTGGAGCAATTTTGCAACGACCTTCACAGGGGCCAAAGGCGGCATTGCCGGCTTTATGGCTGCGCTGGTTGCGGCGCTTTGGGCGTATGACGGCTGGAACGACCTGAACATGGTTGCGGGCGAAGTGAAGCGGCCGGAGCGGAATATTCCGATTGCACTGATTGCCGGCGTGGCTACCGTTGGAGTGTTGTATGTGCTGGTGAATGCCGGCGTGCAATATGTTTTGCCGGCGAATGCGATTGCGGCTTCACCGCGGCCCGCTTCTGATGCGGTCGCACTGGTGATGGGACGCATGGGCGCTAGCATTGTGTCTGCGGGCATGGCGATCTCGATGCTGGTGACTCTCAATGGCACGATCATGAGTGGGGCTCGCGTGCCTTTTGCAGTGGCCCGCGATGGATATTTTTTCTCGGCTCTCGCCGAAGTGCATCCGCGGTTTCATACTCCGACGGGTGCGATTTTGTTGCAAGTGGTGCTTTCGATTTTGCTTCTGCTGCTGGGAGGAAATTTCCGGCAGCTCTTTTCTTTGGCCATTTTTGCGGAGTGGCTCTTTTACATGATTGCCGGCAGCACTGTTTTTGTCTTTCGCTGGCGCAATCCCGATGCCGTGCGTCCTTATCGCATGGTTGGTTATCCGGTCGTCCCCGCTCTGTTCATTGCTGCGGCCGCCGTTCTTCTTTACTACACGTTCCGCAGCGACTGGCCGAACTCCTTTTATGGACTGCTGGTCATTCTGGCTGGCGTGCCGGTGTTTGCATGGTTTCGGTCAAGAAAAAATTTACGGATCGAATCCGCTTAAATCTCTGGAATCAATGACTTACGGTCCATCGATCTGCTACTGGTCTGGATAAAATCCTGATTCTAAATAACTTGCCAGTAAAATATTGCGGGCAAAGGAGTTAGCCTCGTCGGTCTTACGTAAGTCCTGTAGAATCAGCGCAGCGATTTCTGTCTGGACTGAAAACATCCGGACTGCTAGCCAAAACCCTGTGCGTAAAGGACTTAGTGGCATGATATTTAATTTTCAAAGAGCTGTTTCGCGCCCGGGGGGATTTCCCCTGCTGGACAATTCTGAAACGAAGTGGGGGCTGTGCGCAAGGTCAGATGTCACAAGGGGGCTGTGGAAATAATCTGACGCTGTCAACTTCTGATTTGGAGCGCTGCGGAACGTCCCATCTGTCTCCGGAATTTCAGCCCCTCGACTTGTGGCGAGCAAAAGCAGGTTCCTCCACTCCGCCGTCGTTCGCTCCGGCTCCGGTCGGAATGACAAGACTTGTTTGATGCCTCTGGCGCTCCGGCTCCGGTCGGAATGACAGGGTTTTGGGGAG
>Ga0209420_1001280_pt1 | contig 12021 bp, 12 predicted proteins | sample BlaSpr_A8_OM1_O1_FD_187972 | JGI IMG/M metagenome (GOLD analysis project Ga0209420, IMG submission 187972) | Forest soil microbial communities from Thunder Bay, Ontario, Canada - Black Spruce, Ontario site 2_A8_OM1_O1 (SPAdes) (version 2) | ecosystem: Environmental > Terrestrial > Soil > Boreal... | reverse complement strand
GGCCACGGAAGCGAGTTCACGGTTCGTCTGCCAACGCACGCAGAGGGGCTTCCCATTGAGCCGGCCGCCAGCCAGCACGCCTCTCAACCCGTATCAGCTGGCCAGGACGCCCATTATGGTCGTCGCGCCCAGTCGCGCAGCGAACGCCCCTGAGATCATCCGGCAGGAGCACGCACGACGACCGAGCATTTCAACGACTAACCGCTCAGGCACGGTCGCAGGGAAGCGCTATCCTGCGAACAGAAGCTGCCGCTGCTAAAGAATCAGCTCGCCCGAAGAGCACGCGGCAGACCATCGGCAGCGCGTTCCGATGCGCCGGAGGATCATTTTTGCGTAGCTTTACCACCCGCCATGATTGTGACCGCCGCGCCCACTAGAAGTATCGCGGAGATAATCAGAGATACCCGGGCGCCGAGAATAAACGCGTTTGTGCGGCCGATGAGCGAGCCAAACAAGGCTACCCCGAGGACGCTGCCAGTTTGCCTCGTGGCGTTGAGAACGCCGGCAGCGACGCCCGAGCGAGCCTTCTCGACGCTGCCGAGCAGCGTCGAGGTCAGTGGCGGAACCAGCAGTCCCAAGCCAGCGCCAATCGCGAGAAGCTGAGTGCACATCACCCAATAACTTGTGCCGCGCCCAATGCCGATGAGAGCGACGCAGCCGGCAGCAGCAACTGTCGCGCCGGTAGCGATGATCGCGGGCCCACCAAATCGCTCAGCGGCGCGCGCAGCCAATAGGTTCACCGGGAGCACGGCCCCCATCATTGGTAGGAAGGCGAGACCTGTTGCCAGAGGCGATAAGCCGTTGATCTGCTGGAAGTACAAGCTGAGTACAAAAATGAGGCCATAGAAGGCGACGTTCACCAGAAGACCGACCATCGAGGTCAGCGCGAACATTCTATGCTTGAACAACGAGAGTGGAAGCATGGGCTGCTGCGCGCGCCGCTCTCGGAACACGAACAGCGTAGCCAGAGTTGCAAACGCGCCAAAGCCTGCAAGCACCCAGGGAGCGCTCCAACCCATGGCTCCGCCTTCGATGATCGCGCCAGCCAAACAACCCAGTGCGCCGATCGCCGTCGCTTGTCCGCGTAAATCGAGCTCGCGATGGGGTGATTGCACTGTCTCGCCCGCGTAGCGCCACGTCAGCCAGAGCCCGGCGATACCAATGGGAAGGTTGACCAAAAATATGCTCCGCCAGCCGACCAGAGCAATGAGCCCGCCACCCGCAAGGGGTCCAGCCGTCAGGGCGAGGCTCGCCCCGGCCGCCCAGATTCCTACCGCGCGACCGCGCTCCTTTTCCCCCCGGTAGACATGATTGAGAAGCGCAAGCGAGTTGGGAACCAGGAGGGCGGCGCCCGCGCCCTGTACGGCCCTCGCCGCGATGAGGCTAATCGCCCCGGGCGCCAGCGCGCATGCGAGCGACGCGGTGGTGAAGAGAGCGAAGCCCACGATGAAGACTTTTTTCGCGCCGATCCGATCGCCCAACGCGCCAGCCGTCAAGATCAAGGCCGCGAACGCGATCGTATAGCTGCTGACAATCCACTGGAGCTCGGCTATACCGCCGCGCAGGGAGGCGCTGATACTACTGAGCGCCGTATTGACGATGGTGACGTCAAGCTGGACGACGCCATACCCGAGGCTCATCGCCGCCAGCGTCAGCCGTTTTGCCAGTGTTGAGGTGTCGCGACTGCCGAGGTTCCCGGAGCTGGTCGCCAGCTGTGTATCGCCGGCCGAATGAGGCTTCATTTTAGCGCAGCGAACAAGATCACCCAATTCGATGTTCTCATGTTGGGCGAGGCGAACGAATCATTTTTGTTCATTCGAAATGCAACCGGCCAAGAGCCTACACCTGCTGTGGACCCGTCTTAGAGTTGATCAGTCACCAACTCGTTCCTTCGCGCCTAATAGATAGGTTCTGCCGTCCTGACCTTTGATACGGTTTACGTAACTCGACAAATGCGCCTTCACTTTCTCGTTTGCAGTCACCCTCGCCTTAAGATGCGTCTCGAATTTAGCCCGAATGGCATGTCCTAAACGATCCCGAGACGAGCAAACACCGGTACCTTGACCATGGCTAGGACGCAAGCGAGCAGCAGCGCGGCGGCAAGGGTGCCGGCAACTACAAGGATCGGCAGGGACGTCATGGCAATGCCTCCGACGGCCAAACCCGAGGCAATCACAATGTCTGCCATGGACGACACGGCGAGCCACAGGCTTGGGCGGATACCCCACAGGTGGCGACGGTCGCGCAATGCATAGAGTGTTGCCTGGCCTGCGAATACCAGGGCCAAGAAGGTCAAAGTTCTGAGTGCCTTGATTCCTAGCCCCAACTCGAATCTGCCGACGGCTAGGACACCGCTGAGAAAGGCCAGTAGAAACACGGCCATAATCGCGCTAGCAGTCGTCATTTTGCCAATGCGCCAGGCATTGGGCACAGGTGACGGTTGCACATGGTCAGTCGTCAGTGACATGCCCAGGAAATCCCCGGTAATCATCACAATTACCATGAGCAACGGTGTGAGAATCGCTTGGCCGGTCATGATTAGGCCGACGACTAAGAACAGTACGGCAACCATCTTTTTTACGATCGAGTTCAGCGTATAGGTCTGGATACGCTGGAAGCTCACCCGTCCTTCCTTGACGGCGGCCACGATGCCGGCAAGTCCCGGCTGGGTCAGAACCATGCCAGCCGCTGATTTTGCGACGTCGGTCGCAGTTGAGACGGCGATGCCGATCTGCGCCTGACGCAACGCCGGCGCGTCATTAGCGCCATCGCCGCACATACCGATCGCATGCCCGCCTGTCTGAAAAGCTTTAACGAGGTTGTATTTGTCTTCCGGCAACACGCCGGCGAAGACCGCGAACCCTTGGGGCCGCAGCGGGGTCGGGGTCGCTCCAGGTGACCACGCCGTGCCGTCGATTCCGACTGCATGCGCCACGACCGCGGCGGTGGCTGGGGAATCGCCGGTGACCATTACGGTACGCACGCCCAGTCCGCGCAGTTCGGTGACGAGAGCACGTGAATCGGCGCGAGGCGGGTCGCTGAGCGCGATGAGCCCGATCAGTTGCATCCTCGGGGCCCCGGCAGCAACCGCCAACACCCGGTAACCTTGGGCCTGCAGTCCATTTGCGATCGCCGTTCCCGTCAGCGAGTGCTCAGCCAAGGCGCCCACGACTGTCAGGGCACCCTTTACGACCCTGCGTGTCGCCCCGTCCGGGTCTGCTACTGTCGCTTCCGACATCTTCGTTTCCGGGTCGAACGGCACGAACTTCACCAAACGGGGACGATCGCTCGAACCCTGTGCATGGTCGGCCGCGCGAATCGCCTGATCGACCGGGTCCTGACCGCCGTCGGAACTGGCCAAAGCTGCCAGAGTAAGTACTTGCTTCGCATCGAAGTGAGGCATGGGACGTACGGCTGTCACGCTCAACTGGTCGCACGTCAGCGTGCCGGTCTTGTCGGCGCACAAAACATTCATTGTCGCAGCTTCATCCAGCGCGGTAAGGCGCGTCAGAAGTACACCGAGCTTAGCCAGGGCTCGAGCGCCGATTGCCGATCCAAGCGTGAAAGTGGCTGGCAGTGCGACCGGAATTGTTGCGAGGACGGCCGTCAGCGCGAGGGGAACGATATCTGCAAGTGGCATCTTGAAGAAGTAGGCGCAAGCCACAAGCATTACGAGGGCAACGCCGTTGAAGACGGCGAGATTGCGGACCACGCGAAGCACGGCTTTCTGTTGCGAACTGACAGCATTAGCCGTGCGCACGAGCTCCGCGGTACGGCCAAACTTAGTTCGTATCCCGGTCGCCGTGACCTCCGCGACCGCTTCGCCGCGCCGTATTAGTGCGCCGGCGTACGTTTGCAGTCTCGGGCCTGCTTCGATGGGGACGGATTCCCCAGTGAGCGTGGACTGGTCGAGCAGGACCTCGCCCGCAGTGATGCGTACATCCGCTGCCACGACGCCACCGAGTGACAGCTTCACGACATCGCCCGGGACCAGCTCGGCCGCCGGTACGGTTCTCCAGGCGCCATCGCGTCGAACGCATGCGCAAAGGGCGAGTTTTGACTTGAGCGCCGCCAGAGTGGCTTGGGCTCGGCTCTCCTGAAAGAATCCCAATGCGGCGTTGAACACAAGAAGCGCTGCGATGATGGCACTTTCGACGTAGTTACCGGTGACTAACTCGAGCACGATCGCGGCCTCGAGCATCCAGGGAACCGGCGTCCAGAACTTCTCAAGCGCTCGGCGCAACGGGTGGGCCGACGTATCGGGAACGGCGTTGGGACCAACCCTCTGAAGGCGACTGAGAGCTTCGCTGCTCGTCAAGCCGGCGGTCGTGTCAATGCCGGCCTCGGCAGGTCTACCCAACTGATTCGGTACTGCGTGAATGGCGAGCGCGGGACTGCTCATGCTGTATCGCCTCGTTGGCAATGAATACCGCACCAAAAAGCCCGGCGCGTGCGGCGCCGGGCCGGTGTTCAGTCAACCTTACGGGTTGATCTTTGAGATCTTGGCGCCTTCGAGCGACAAGTCACCAATCAGGCCCTTCTCGGCGAAAGCAAACGCCAGGATCGGCTTTTGCATTGTCTGCGTGTCATAGCTGTCCTTGGCACCACCGGAAACCACGGTGACTCCCGCATCAGCTCCGATCGACCAGCCCGCGCTGGAAGTGAACTTGTCGAGTGAGTCTTGCGTCATGAACATGATGATTTCACTGTGCCGAGCCAGCCCGAGCGTCAAGCCAACCGAGGCGGCCCCTACGCTGTAGTAGCCAACCGTCTTGCCGTTGACCTGAAGTGAACCCTCACCAAACTCGCCGGCGACACCGACGCCGCCCTTCGTGATGCGCGGAAACACCAGCACGCCAGCGGCCTTGTCGCCCAGAGTCTTGTTCGCGGGGTTGATCATATTGAAATGAGTGAGGGTCTTGGACACTCGGCTGTTGATCTGCGCCTGAGTGTCTGCAAGGGATGTTGAGCTCGCTGCCAGAGCAGCGATTGCCAAGCCTGTTGTGGCCAGGGCGGTTGTGATATTCATAAAGTAACCTCGATCGGATGAGTTAGGAGTGGGGGGCTGCCTCGCGGATGGTCGCCGGAGAGAAGGGTTCGGGCAACGTCTAAGCAGCTTCTACCCGGCACAGTACCTCTGTGGGCTAGCGCGGTCGGTGCGCCAACGTACGCAGGCGAGCAGGCTGGGCGCGCGGCTTTACGCAATGCGTGCCTCAGGCTCCGGGGGGATCGTCCGACGCTGTGCACCCGTATGCTTGCACAGGGTCTGCGGCGCCATGGCACGTCACGACATCATGGCAACCTGTAAGAAGAAAAACGCCGAACGCTAGCGCGGGCGCGCAGCGGAGCGCCACCCGCGAACGCGCGTGTTCATCGCCGATGACCGTACCACCGCCAATGTGCGTAGGGACTTGGCGTGTGCCAGGGCACGGCGCTCCTGGGGGGGCGACTTGCAGAGACTTCCAGAGCGCCCGCGAGATGCTGCTTGCGTTGGCGGTTCGCGCCGGCCGCGCAAGCCAAGAAAGTCTGCATCCTCGGTGTCCGCCTCGCCCGGCCGAAGCTTTGCATTTCCGTCGCCAGACCGGTCACAGTCGGCGCGCACAGCGCGTTCTGCTGGTGCTGCTCGAAGAGGGTGGAGGGTTACGGCATCACGCTGCGACGCGCACCGGAGGTCCGACAGGCTTGCCTGCGGGCGCAGGGCCCGGGCTATGGTTGTTGATGTCGGGCGGCTTCGCCGTGTCACTGATGGACACGAACCGACTGAATGCGTCCGTCCTTGCGCATCGCCGCAATCACCGCCATGCACTGATCCTCGGGCCCGGGGCCGGTCAGTTCAAGCTCGACGGTCGTGTCGTTCTGCTGACGCCAGACGAGCTGATAACCCGGTACCGTCAGGAGCGAACTTAGGAATCCAAGGTTGCGGGGATCCGGGACATCCGGCGTGAGCTCGACCGTTAGGTATTTGTCACAAAGCGCAGGCGGCGCGGCTGCCGTATCGCCGGCGCCGAACACGACCGCAAGCAGCGCAGCTCCGAGCGAGCAGCTTCTTTGATTCATGACCATGGGGTACCCGGCTGATCCGCGCGTCTGCTTATTAGCTGCTCAGTGCCCCTTGCCGCCGCCAGCGTGCCCACCGCCGCTGCGTACGCCGTGCGGAATCGAGGGTGCCGGCCGCCCGCCTGGTCCGCGCTCGCCGCCACGCGGAGGTCCCACGCGGTAGCCGGGCCCCCAGCCGCCGTACTCATAGCCGCCGGGCTCGTACACTCCGCCGACATAGCCTTCGCCGCCGTAACCACCCCCATAGCCCCCGACAACGCAGGCCACAAGCGTCAGTGCGAGCAGGGCTGTGGCGCCGAGCCTCCAACTTCGAGGCATGCGTTTCATTGCGGCTCCTGCTTGGTGTCGGTGTCAGACCATTCCATGACGCCAAACGGCGCTCCGCTCGGATCGGCCAGCACGGCCAGATAGCCGCCGTGGCGATCAATGCGCGGTGCAACTAACACGCGGCCGCCCAGATCGACGGCCTTCTTGGCCGTATCGGTTGCACTCGTGACGCGTACGAAATTGAGCCAGTGTGGACGACGGCGCATGGAATCGTGGGGCAGGGCATTGAGTCCCGAGCGAGCGTAATTGTCACTGGAAAGGACGTAGTGCTGGGCATCGTCGCTGCCGCCGCCCTCGCTCGCCAGGTCGTAGACGTCGTAGCCGAACAGACTCTTGTAGAAGGCGGTCTCCTGCTTCGGATCGGCGACGAGCAAGGAGCTCCAAATCCACTCACCGGGTGCGGCCAGGTAATCCGGTGGATCGCCGCCCTCGGCGGCGAGCACTGCAAACACCGCGCCATCTGGATCGGCCAGCACTGCCTGGCGGCCGCGGTGCGGATAATTGTGCGAGTTCGACAGCACCTTGCCGCCGTGCTGAACGGCTTCCTGCTGCGCGGCATCGACGTCGCGCACAGCGATAAAGGTCAGCCAGGCCGGCTGCTTCGATTGCCCCGCGGGCAGCGCCTTCTGGAACATCCCGGCAATCGGCTCGTCATCGAGCAGCGCGAGCGCGTAATTCGAAGCGCCCGGCACCGGGCGGAAGGTCCAGCCGAACAGTGCGCCGTAGAATCGCTTCGCGCCGGCGAGGTCCGGGGTCACCAGATCGGCCCAGACGACCTTGCCTTCGTGGTGCTCGCCACTGGCCGGCTGCGTGAGCGGCGGCAGGACTATGGCTGAGTCCGGCGCTGCGTGCACCGTGGTGGCGGCGGTGTACAACAGCGCTGCACAAAGCCCTCGCCCTATGAGATTGCGGGCAAAACGCCTCGAGTGCTTCACTGTTTTCTCTCCATGTGCATTGTCCGCCGCTGTGACACACCGAGGCAGCAGTATGGCGGAGCGTTTCCGAGGGTCGGTTCGTTACCGCACCAAGTCATGACTCAAGGGGTGGTTTCGGAACTGAGGAGCGCAGGTGCGGCCATTTTTTTTTTTGCAAAGCTGTGTGAATACCTTGCGGGTATCGCCTCATACCGGGTTCACGAGCCCGCTGATCCAGGGGGCGAGTGCTATGCGCTCTGCCGCACAGAAGGAGCGCTGGCGCCGGTGCAGCTTATGGTTGGACGTGCACTTCGGGAAAACTGCCCCCCATTCGTTACCGTTCGGCTCCGCGGGGAAAACCCCCGAAGAGACCAAGCAGGAGCGCAGGTACTTGACAGGAAAAGCGATGGAAGAGCTTGCAGCCGTTTACGGGGTGTTACCGACGGCGCCCGATGAATTTCCAGACAAAGTCGTCAATGGTTTGGACACGCTGACGCAACCTCCGGCGGCCTGGGATCCGTTCGAGGTGTGGCGAACCCGCGTCAGGGGATCCTCCGGTGATGCAGAGGCATGAACGCGGCCCGCGAGTCGTCAGTGCGTTCCTGATCTATCCTGCGCGGCCCAACGGGAGGATTCTTCCATGGACATCGAAGTAATCCGGCTCAAGAGCGAACTTGTGGCTTTGGAAACGCTTGTCGTCGCCTTGACTCGCTCGCTGGCGAGCTGGCAACCGACTTTGGCCAAGTCACTGCAAGCCACGGCCGAGGAATTGCGGGAGCGCTACCGACATCTACCGATACGGGGCTCATCTCCTGAGACCGCCGATCTCGTGGCGGCTGAGTTTCAGGGGGCCTGGGATCGGCTGATGCAACTCGTTCTGCGCCCGGCTGGGCACGGCACGGATTTGCCGCGAGCCTAACTCAGGCTCAACTGAGCACACACTCGCTCCACTGCGACGGAATAGGACGACAGGCTCGCCTCGAGCCAGCTAGTGCCGAGCGGCGCCGCTGCTTGGCGAACTATACGTGGGCGTCAAGCGATGATGCGTTGAAGTCAGCTATCGCCGCCTTCCGCAAAATCGCGCACTGTGCCGCCCTTTGACCACAGCCGATCGGTCAGGGTGCAATACAGCCGTGTCGCCCCGTTGCGGGAGCGATCACTTCTCTTCTTCACTGCCTGTTACGGCCACGAAGCGAGGCGCCCCGTCACGAACGACACGCAGCAGCAGGGGTATCTGTGTCGATGGCTGACTCACAGAGGCGAGGTCGGCAACGTCCATCAGGCGTTTTGTTCCCGCGTGCGTGATGAGGTCGCCGATCTTCAACCCCGCGAGTGCTCCGGCGCCCGCGGGACGCAACTGCGTCACAATCAGACCTCCGGCCTCGTCCTCCGCCTTAAGTGCATTACGAATCTCCGCGGTCGTATTGGCGACACCCACTTTGAGATTCGTCACCCAGGTATCTCGATCGCCCATGGGCAGCGAACTATTTGGTGGCTCAGGCAGCTGACTGATCGTCAGCGGAATTGACAGCTGCATCCCATCCCGGCGGACCATCGCTTCCACCGTAGTACCGGGTCGCAGCCTCGCCGTGATTTTCCCCAGATCATCGAAAGTTACCGGAGCGGAACCAATGCTCAGCAGCACGTCGCCCACGCGCAGGGCTTCGTTCACCGCTCCGTGCGGCTCTAGTGCGGTGACGAGTGCACCACCCGCGGACTTCACGCCCAGAGCCCGGGCCAGCGCGGGCGTCATGGCCTGCGCTGAGATGCCTAGATAGCCGCGCGCGACCCGCCCGTGTGCTTCAAGTTCTTCGATGACGGACGCCACGGTTTCGGCAGGGATAGCGAATCCAAGGCCTATTGAGCCGCCATTCGGCGAGAACAGTACCGACGTGACGCCGATTACCGCTCCATCCGTTGACAGCAACGGGCCGCCGGAGTTTCCCATATTGATCGCCGCGTCGGTTTGCAGGAAATCAATGTACGGATCTGCCTGGAGCGTGCGTCCGCGCGCCGAGACGATGCCGGCGGTAACCGATTGTCCTAAACCGAACGGATTGCCGATCGCGATGACCGCATCACCGACTGAGATATCCGCCGAGGATCCGAGCCGCAGAGCGTGGAGAGGGCCAGCACTCACCCGGAGCAGTGCAATGTCGGTCGGCGCATCGGCCCCGACGATCTGCGCTGGAACTTCGCGGCCATCAGCGAACTTAACCTGTACCGTGCGTGCGCCGACAATGACGTGACGGTTGGTCACAATGAGTCCGTCGGCACGAATGATGAACCCGGAGCCCAGCACGGATCCGCTGGTGGCAGGATCCGGATTGCTGCCCGGGCCGTAGAGGAGGCGGCGCATGATCGCGCGCATCCCGTCGGAGTCGTTGGCGGCAGCCGCTCGTTCGACGGCCAGTTGACCAGCGCTTTCGCGCTGTTCCTCAACGAGAACCGTGACGACGCTCGGCCCGACCTGCCGGACCAGTTCCGCGTAGCCGCCGTCTGCGGAAAAAGCCGTGGTGTAGGTCAAAAGAAAGACCACTAACGCGAGCGCGTGCGCACCGCGTCGCCTCATGACCGGGCTGTGCGAATCCGGGGGAGGTATCGGGCACGCAGTTCCCGGCTGCATAAAATTGCCTGGTGCTGAATTGAAAATCTGGCGACGGCGCGGTGCCGACATCTGGCACTCGAACTCCGAGTCTGTCACGTTATGCGTTTCGCCCAAGCCGCTTTGCGTCGAGCGCCGAAAATCGTCCATGAGCTGACTCAAATGCGCCTTATTGGCCCTAACTTCCGTACGACAGCGCGCACAAGCTCGATGCGTATCGCGGAAGCGGGGGTCCCATCTCGGGAGACGACCGCGGTCCGGGGCCGCCCACATCGTGGCCAGTACGACAGGGTCTCTTCATAGCTGGTCGGCTCGGCTCGAGTGGCCGGGAAACTCGCTCACGAGAACTGCGGGTTGTTCGTCCCCGGCGCCGCGAGCTGGATGATGGCTGCCCGCATGCTTTATGCCTACTCCCTCGCCGCGTCGGTCACGCGCACGTTGCAGCAGCAGCTCCGCCATCGCCTCGCGGGCGACGGTTTTGGTGGTCTCGGCCGGAAACTCGAACACTTCCGTCGCATCGAACGGGTTTCTCACTTGCACAAGCGGTCCCTGCGGCTCCGCGGGCGCTCGCAGCGCAGGGACGACGGGGGCGGTGCTTATGACAGCGGGCGCGGGCGGGCTGCGATTCTGCGCGTTCCACACCGTCGCCGCCGTGATCCCCACAGCTGCCAAAGCGAACGTGAGCCCACAGATGAAATCGATTCGCGCTGTCCGCCTGTAAATGAGGCGTTCGAAGCTGGGCGATAACGACTTTGAGGTCGATACCACGATTGGCGTGTTCATTGACTCACTCCCGCAAGCCGGCTCGCGGTATCGATGCCGCCCACCGCTCAGGGAATTAGTTTTGTATAAGAGGCGTCAATGGTCTGTGCGATAGCGAACACCGGAGACACCTTGATGGTTACGCTGCCGCTGCTTACCGGCGCGCGGGTACGCCCGCCGTGCCCGCTGAATCGCTAACGCCTGTTTGGTGAACTCATCGATCAGCGTCAGCATCTTGATCGGCCGCCCGAGCGCGGCGCGGCCGTCTGGCAATCTCAATCCTCGGACGGATGCTCAGGTGTGGCGGCGGCCGGCTCCGCCGTTTTCCGCACTCTATGACACGAAGCCAGCGCGCGTGCGAATCCTCCTGCACGGAGCCCGCGCTGACGAGGCCCGATTCGCTTAGGTACCCCGCTCGCCCAAGGGCTTCCGGTCGGAGGAATCGGTGCGCGAACGTACAGACTAGAGCTCCAAGGGGGCAGTTACTGTCTTCAAGAATTGCTATGACCGAACACGGGGGTTGGGCAACCAATCACTGAATCCGGCCCGAGAGGTATCGACCGTGAAATGGATTGTCTTCGGTTGCGTGACTCTCGTCGCCGCATGCGCCAACTCTCCGCCCACCGATAATCGATCTTTTCCCGGCGCGGGTCAGACGGCCGTGGACGAGCGGCGCGAAGCTCGCGCGCTGGAACTCGCCGAAACTGACTGCGCGAGTCAGGGCAAACACGCTGAGACCGGGCGCGTCGAGGGCACGACGGTTTACAACTGCGTCGGTCAGTAGCCTCGGCATTGCGGAGCCATGAATGAAACCATCCGCGAATACGTTAATCGCCGTCTCGGATGGTTCTACCTGTGTTGGGCGCGGCAGAAAGTGTGCATTCGCTGCGGCGCTTAGTCGACTCAGCGTCACTAAGCCCTATCGCACAGTCTGCAGATATAGGCTACCGAGCCATTGGGCGGCGTGAATCGTCTCCCACACGGCGAGCGACATAGCGCTCAACATGATGAGGGCGACGAGCAGTCCGATCGAGAGTAGCAGGCCATCCTCTTCAAGATAAGCCAGCGAGATCAGGGCGATCACCACGGCGGGAACGACGTTGGTCAGGGGAATTGGAGTGAATACCAGGGTGGCGCTCAGGAGGAAGACGATGGCGCCGACAACGCGCTTGGTTGCTTGAAGCGGGTACGACCAGCGCGGATGGATCACTTTCTCGAGGTATCTCAGAATGGGTACAGCTCGCTCCACCAAGCCAGCGAGGCGGCGCGTTCGCAGAGGGCGCTCTGCAATGAGGCGTGGGAAGATCGGGATTGGATGCCCGGCGACCATTTGGAACGCGGGAATCATCAGCAGCA
>Ga0209420_1001279_pt1 | contig 12025 bp, 7 predicted proteins | sample BlaSpr_A8_OM1_O1_FD_187972 | JGI IMG/M metagenome (GOLD analysis project Ga0209420, IMG submission 187972) | Forest soil microbial communities from Thunder Bay, Ontario, Canada - Black Spruce, Ontario site 2_A8_OM1_O1 (SPAdes) (version 2) | ecosystem: Environmental > Terrestrial > Soil > Boreal... | reverse complement strand
ACCAGGCCGCAGCGCCAGCCGGTCCAGCAGCCGCGACGTCACCGTCCGCCGCTGTCCGCGCAGGTACTGGTCGTTGTACATCTTCACGATCAACTCGGCCGCCAGCCGCACCGCATCCGACATGTTCATCGACTCGGACGCGAACTGATCGAGTGCCTGCTTGAGCGGGAACTGATCGGGATTCCACACCGCGACCGAGCCCGCGCGCATCAGTGTCTCGATGCTCGGCGTCGTGAACGAGTAGCCCCATCCCGCGAGCTTGGTGCTGGCGGTGGCGAGCTCGGCCGGATCGAGATTTCCCGCCTGCGCACGCGCCTGGAGCGCGGCCTCGGTCCACACGCGACGCACACCGAACTCGGTCTTGGCGAGATCGGCCAGGATCATGTCGTCAGTCCACAGCACGTGACCCGGCATCGAGGCAATCACGATACTCTCGGCGCCGTGACGGCCGAAGAACTTGACCAGCCGCTCGCGGCGTTCAGGATCGATCGAGGCGAGCACCGCGCCGTCGCGCACGCGACACACCGACTGCAACGCATCTGCGAGTCCCTTCAACTGAACGTCGGCACGCTTGCCGTCGTTGCCGGTGCCGGTGATCGACGCGGAAAATCCGGGCGGCAGGCGGAGCAGTGTATCCTCGAACGCGAGTCGCCGAAGTTCGGCGAGTGTGGATTGCGAAATGACGAATTGACGCGGCCAGGTCGGCAGCAGGTTGAGCCGCCCGAGCATGCACAGCGTCGCAATCGCGGTCAGATCGAGCACCACGGCGTTGGCGCGCTCGAAGGCTCCCAGAGCCCCTTCGAGCTCCTCCGGCGATCCGGTGCAACACTTCAGCGGCGCCTCGGGGCGCTGCGCCAGGATGAACACCGTCTGCAGATCGTTCAGGTTGAGCCGTTCCGCCACTGCATGAATCGGGATCGAGTTGTCGGCGTAAGTGCGCTCGGCCTGCTTGAGGACGTCGTCGCGCTTGCCCTTGGCAGTGACACTGTGACCGTTTGCGATCCCGTTGGCCTTGCCGTTGGCGCCGCCGTTTCCATTCGCGACGCCGTTGCCATTGCCGTTGCTGCTGGTCGCTTCGAACAACGACTCGAAGCTGTCACTCATCTCGTTCCATGGAATCGCGTCGGCGCGCACATAGCTCATTTCAATTTCGGCCTGGCCGGGGAAGCGCGCCTGCCAGTTAACCAGCACGTCCATGTATCGGTACGCGTACTTGCTGATCATCTGCTTGACGGTGGCCTGGCGGCGGCTGAAGCGGCCCTCAGGGAGCTGGAACTTCTCGCCGGCCTTCTTGCCCTTGACCGCCTTGGTCATCGGATTTTGCGGGCCGTACTCGTCCAGCGCTTCGTCGGCGTCGTTGGCGTCCTCGAGCAGAATCCACTTCTCGGTGTTGGAACCCTCTTCGAGAAAACTGAGCGCGCAGCCGGATCCAGCGCTGTCGAAGTCAGGCACATGCGGCATCGGGCCGACCGGTCCGAGCGCGGCCAGGTACGCGCGATGCGCGTCGACGCTCCCACCTTGACGGCGCAGCAATTCGTAAGCGTAGGCGAGCGCCTCGTTGGCGCGGCCGCCGTCGCGCATGAATTGCACCGCCGCGCGGCCAAGTGCGGTGGGAATTTCGCGCGCCGCGGGCATCGCATTCGGATCCGCCACGACCAGGTCCACCTTGCCGAGGCGAGCCGCCACGATCGAGCGACGCAGCCGCAGCACGCGGTCCTCGGGATGCGCGTGGAGCATTTCTTCGAGCTCGGCCAGCGCAGCTTCGGGATCGTTGCGTTCCAGTTTGTCGAGCTGATCGGCGACGGCGCCGGCATCGACGGCTTTTTCGGGATGCAGTTGACGCGAGATGTCGTTGACGATGTCTTCGCGGCCGAGACGGCTCGCGCAATCGAGCAGTCTGCGCGTATCTGTCCCGGCGGTGCCGGCGGGCGCGAGACTTTGCCACAGCGGCAGCGCGTCGCGATAGCGCCCCAGGTCATGAAGCAGCGCGGCCAGCTTGCGCCGATTGTCGGCGCCGATGTCGGGCGTGAGTCCTGACAGGGCCTCGTCCGCCAGCTTCGAGGCTTGATCGAACTTGCCCTGGGCTAAGCGGAGATTGGCGCGCAGAGTACGCAACGTGACGGCCGGCAAGCGCCCTTCTGGAATCGACGATAACAACGCGTCGGCATCGTGATAGCGCTCGGCAATCGAAAGCGCTTCGACCGCAGCCGCGACTGCGAACGGAAAATCCCCGGCCGGAATCGCATCGGGCCGCGCGATCGAGCGTATCAGCAGCTCGGTGGCCTCCTGCAAATCGCCTGGTTCGTCGCGCTCGCGCAACGTCACCGCGAGATGATAGTCGATGTCGTCGCGACCGCCGACGGATGCGGCACGCCGCAACACGTCGATCGCCTCGCTCAGGCTGCCGCGCGATCGCAGCACAATCCCGTACTCGCACAGCCCGTTGGCATCCTCGCGCTCGAGGCTATGCGCCTGTTCGATATCCTTGCCCGCGCCGTCGGTGTCGCGCAGAGCAATTCGCGCCTGCGCGCGTCCGATCAGCGCCTGCACTTCGCTCGACGCCTGATGCTCGGCCTGGGCCAACGTCAACGCCTGCGTGAAGCAGGTCTCGGATTCGCGGATGCGGTTTTCGTCATTTGGCGCGGGCGTATCGCTCGCGCCCTCTCCAGCGACTTCCAACTCGTTGAGCAGAATCGCCTGTCCCAGCACGAGCCATGGGATCGAATTGTTCGGCAATGCGGCACTGGCGAGGCGCGCATAACGCTCGGCGCGATCGAAATGCGCATCGATCAACGCGCGGCGTGCCATCACGACCGCGACTTCCGGATCAGATGAGAGCTCCGGCGCGACGTTTTCCTCGAGCGTGCGGGCGTCGTACGACTTGGGCGCGTTGTTGAGCCACAGCGCGACCGCCCGGCCGCTCGACGGAAACTGCATCCGCAGCTTGTCGGCCAGCGCGAACGCGCGTTCGCGCTCGCCCAGCAGTTCGTGCGCGAGCGCCTCGTTGGTGCACGCGTTCTCTTCGTCGGGCTGCAGCGATTTCGCGGCGATGAACAGCATTGCCGATTTGCGCGGCTCGCCTTCCTTCAGCCACGCGGCGCCGAGATAAGAGAGCACGCGGAACTTGTGCAGGTTCGAGAGCTGGCTCCACTTCTGCTCGCGCAGCCGAAGCAGCGCCAGGCGCGCCAACTGACATTGATGGCTCTCGAGAAAAGCCGCGGCGGCCGAGATCTCCTCTCCCAGCGCGTCGGACGGTCCCGCCGCCGCGGGCTCGCATCGTGCCTCGAGATGAACGACGGCGTCGGCCCGTGTCAGCGCCTGGCGCTTGGCGGCGGTTCCGAAGTCGGTGAGAATCTGAGGATACTCGTCGAGCAGCTCCTCGAGATCATCCCACGTCAGAACTTCGATCGCCGAGATGCCGTCCTTGCGGTTGGCGCGGTTGAGATCGAACAACGAACGTTGCAAGCCGTCGGGCTTGGCGGCCGTGGTCGCGATCACGAAGCGTCCGATCGGAAGCTTCAGGCTCGCGGCCCGGTCCACAGCGTCCTTGATCTCGGCAATCGTCAACTCGCTTCGCGAAGCGCGCAGATCGCACTTGACGGCGGCGAGTCGCGGACGGCCGCTGATCTCGATGAGGTTGATCCCTTTTTCGGCACGATCCGGGTCGCGGAATCGCTCGAGCTGAGGGAGCTGCCAATGACGCCGCAGAAGCTTCAGACAGAGTCTTTCGAACTCGTCAGCGCTTCTGGGCAGCGGATAACCGGGAGCGAATTTTGCCATAGTGTAACATTTCCTAACACAATGTCGGATATCAAGAAAGCCCCTCAAACAACATGACTGGCGGAGGTCACTTTCGGCACGCAAACGGCGCTGATAAGATGACTTTTTTCACCATGCTTAGTCTCGACAACCTTTCCAAGTCCTACGGGGGCCGCAAGATCCTCGACGGCGTGAGCTGGTCAATGGGCGACGACGGCCGCGTCGGCCTGGTCGGACTCAACGGCGCCGGCAAGTCGACGCTTCTCAAGCTGATCGCCGAAGTGCTACCGCTGGACTCGGGCCGAATCACCCGTCCACAACGCACCCGGGTCGGCTACCTGGCGCAGGACGCGCCCGAGATGGGCGGCAGGTCGGTGCTGCGCGAGACGCTGGCGGCGCTCGATCGGATGCAGGCGCTCGACCTGCGCCGCAAGGAAGTCGAACAGATTCTCGCCCACGAGCATTCCGGTCCGGCGCACGACGCCGCGCTCGAGGAATTGGGCGAGGTGCTGACCGAGCTCGAGCATCACGACTTCTACAGCGCCGAGAGCCGCGCCACCTCGGTGCTGTTCGGGCTGGGCTTTACCAATGAAGACCTCGAGCGCGACGTCAGCGAATTCTCCGGCGGCATCCGGATGCGCATCGCGCTGGCGAAGCTCCTGCTCGACGCGCCCGACTTCATGATGCTCGACGAGCCGACCAACCATCTCGACATCGAGGCGCGCAACTGGCTCGAGGATTACCTGGTCGCATATCAGGGCGGCATCATCCTCGTCTCGCATGACCGCTATTTTCTCGACCGCGTGACCAAGCGCACGGTCGAAGTGTCGCGCGGCCGCCTCACCGAATACGTCGGCGGCTATTCGCGCTACCTGGTGCTGCGCGAGGAGCGCTTCGCGCTCGAGATGGCGGCCTACGAGCGGCAGCGCGAAGAAATCGAGCACATGGAAAGTTTCATCAGCCGCTTCCGCTACCAGGCGAGCAAGGCGCGCCTGGTGCAAAGCCGCATCAAGCAGCTCGACAAGCTGGAGCGCCTCGAGCCGCCCGAAGGCTCGCAGAAGCCGCCGGCGATTTCGTTTCCTAAATGCGAGCGCAGCACGCGCCGCGTGTTCGAGCTCAAGGGCGCGGTCAAACGCTACGGCGCGCACACGGTTTACGACGGCGTCGATCTGACGATCGAGCGCGGCGCGCGAATCGCCCTCGTCGGGCCCAACGGCTCGGGCAAATCCACCATGATGAAGATGCTGGCAGGCGTCGAGCCGATGAGCGGGGGCGAACGAATCGTGGGCGCCAGCGTGCAGGCCGGATACTTCGCGCAAAATCTCGCCGAGTCGCTCTCCTACGACAAGACCCTGCTGGACGAGCTCAGCCAGAGCGCGCAAGGGCGCACGATGGCGGAGATTCGTTCGATTCTCGGCGCGATGCTGTTTTCGGGCGACGACGTTCACAAGCGCGTCGAGGTGCTGTCGGGCGGTGAGCGCGCGCGCCTGGCGCTGGCCAAAGTGCTAGCGCATCCGAGCAACTGCCTGCTGCTCGACGAGCCGACCAACAACCTCGACATCGTCGCCAAGGACACGCTGCTCGAAGCGCTCCGCCGCTTTCCCGGCACCGTCATAATCGTCAGCCACGATCGCTTCATTCTGAATGAGCTAGTGACCGAGGTGCTCGAAGTCGGCCAGGGGCATGCGATTCGTTACCTCGGCAACTACGACGAATACCTCGAAAAGAAAGCGCAGACCGAAGCGCCGTCGCCGTCATCGCAGGTTGCGCGCTCAGCGCCGGTGCAGTTGCGCGACGCTCGCGGCAACGATGGAACCGCGCCGCATCAGAAGAAGGCCGAAGCGCTGAAGGTCGCGCCGACGGCCAACGACGATCGTGACGCCTCGCGCAAACGAGAACGAATCGCGCGCCAGCGTGGACAGATCGAAGCCGAAATCGAGCAGAAGGAAAACCAGCGCGCGGCGCTCGCCACCGAGATGAACGTCCCGGACTTCTACCTAACGCGCAAAGACGCCGACGATTTGATCGCGCGCTACGAACGCCTCGGCCGCGAAATCGAAAAGCTCTACGCCGACCTGGTCAGATTCGACGAGGCCGCCAGCGCCTAATTTTTCTTTCCGATTTCCCTTCCCACTATGGGAAGGGGTTAGGGGTTAGGTTCCTTCTTCTGCTCAGCTCATCCCGCTGAAAAACTCGCGAACATCCTTCGCCAGCAGCTCCGGCTCTTCCATCGCCGCGAAATGCCCGCCCTTCGGCATCACCGTCCAGCGCCGTACATTATATGCGCGCTCGGCCCAATGCCGCGGCGGACGCACCAACTCCGCCGGGAAAATCGCGACCGCCGTTGGCGCTTCGATTCTCGTGCCGGGCTTGAGCCGCCACGGATGATGCCGCGCCTCGTAGTACAGCCGCGTCGATGAATTAATCGTCTGCGTGATCCAATAGATCATCACGTTGGTCAGGATTTGATCGCGCGTGAAACTCTTCTCGAGGTCGCCGTGACAGTCGCTCCAGGTGCGGAACTTCTCAACGATCCACGCCAGCAGTCCCGCCGGCGAATCGTTGAGCCCGTACGCCAGCGTCTGCGGCTTCGTCCCCTGAATCCATTGGTAGCCGGTCTCGGCCGTCCGAAATTTTTCCAGATCGCCGAGAAACACCTTTTCCTCGGGCGTCAGCTCGGGCGCGCTGCGTCCTTCGGCGGGACCGATCGCTATCATATTGATATGGATGCCGAACACGCTGTCCGCGTGCACTTCACCGATTCGCGACGTGATCGCCGCGCCCCAATCACCGCCCTGCACTGCGTAACGCTGGTAGCCCAGCACTTCCGTCATCAGCTTGTGAAACAGCTCCGCCATCGCCTGGATATTCATCGCGCGTGCGCGCGGATGATCCGAAAATCCGTAGCCCGGCAGCGACGGCGCGATCACCGTGAACGAGTCCTTCGCATCGCCGCCATGCGCGGCCGGATCAGTGAGCATCGGAATCAGTTGCATGAACTCGTAAATCGATCCCGGCCATCCGTGAATCAAGAGGATCGGTTTGGGACTCGGCCCTTTGCCTTTTTCGTGGATGAAATGGATTCCGAATCCATCGACGCTCGCCTTGAATTGCGCGAAGCGATTGAGCGCGCGCTGATGCGCGCTCCACTCGTACTTCGTCCGCCAGTGTTCGACCAATTCCTTCAGGTAGGCGAGGTTGGTGCCATACTCCCAGCCGGTATCGGGAATTTCGTCGGGAAAACGTGTACTGCTGAGGCGCGCGCGCAAGTCGGCGAGCACTTCGATCGGCACCTCGACGCGAAACGGTTCGATCTTTCCAGTAGCCATCGGAACCTCCGCGACTTCCGTAGTTTTACCTCGGAGCTTGGAGTGGGGATTACGTCCAACTGCTAGCGGGAAACGGGTTTAGGCGTCAACCGTGATGTCGCGCGAGCCCGGTCCGGTCGGCGAAAATCACTTCTTCGCGAGTGCTTCCTTGGCGAGTTCGCTGGCGGTCTTGCCGTCGAGCCCGGCGCCGAACTTGTCGCGCAGCGCCTTCATGAGGGGGCCTATCTGCGTCGCGCCCGCCGCGATCGCGACTGCAATTTCCGCGCGCACTTCGTCGGCCGAGGCTGTGGCCGGCAGATAGGACTCGAGGATCTTCGCCTCGGTCTCGTTCTGCTCGATCAGGTCCTGGCGCGCCGCCTTGCGCGCAAACTCGAGCGACTCTTCCCGCTTGGCCCGCTCACGCTTGATTATCTGCAGAATTTCGGCGTCGTTGGGATCGCGGCGAACGTCTTTCTCCAGGCGCGAGATCTCCGACAGCACGCCCCGCAACGCCATCATGCGCAGCTTGTCGCCGCTCTTCATCGCGGCCTTGAGATCGTTCTGGATCTTGTCCTTCATTCAATAGCTAGGTGCTATAGCCATCTCGCGCGACTGACTACTTGGGCGCGGCTGCCGCCGTGCCGGCGTCGACGTCTTCCCACTTCGGCTGCTCGACCTCGGTCCACTTGCTGCCGTCGAGCCGGTAGTTGAAGACCAATGTCTTCTGCTTGCCGGTCGGCTTGCCCTTGCCCACGCCGCTTTTCGACGGCGTGTATTCGGCGGCCTGCAGCTTCGCCTGCACCGTCCAGTGTCCGGCCTTCATCGTTGGCAGGTACAGGAACTTTGCGTGCTCGAGATCGACGTAAGTCTGGCCCGACGACTTCTTCTCGCTCTCGTCGCTGACGTAGCTGTCGGATTCGCTCGCAATAGTGTCGCTCAGTTGCTGGGCCGCCGCTTTGGGAATCGGATTCTCCTTGGCGGGACCCGACGCACTCGGACCCTGTGGGCCGCTGTTGTTGTACAGATCTTTTTTGACTTCGATCGCGCGTGCGCTATGGGGCGCGAGAACAGCCGCCACAATCATCCCCGCCGCCGCCAGACTAGTCCATCCCTTCGGCTCCATCGTTCCGACCCTCCTCGGATGGGGCTTATATCACGGCTTCCCGGGATTAGCACGATGGCTCTCTAACCGCATTTATGTTGACCACCGTTTACCCCCACCGCTGATCGCGTTACAGTTTGATCACGCGCACCGCTTCCCGTGCGCCTTGATTACCATGGCGCTCGAACGCGACAAGCATACTGCCCAGCACGCCCTGCTCACTCTCCACGAAAGCCAGCTCCTCGACCTCTATCGGCGCATGACGCTGATCCGCCGCTTCGAAGAAAAGACCGCCGAGATGTATAGCCGCGGCAAAATCACCGGCTTCTGTCATCTCTACGCCGGCGAGGAGGCCGTCGCCGTCGGCGCGATTTACGCGCTCTACGACAAGGACTACGTCGTCTCGACCTATCGCGAACACGGCCACTGCCTCGCCAAGGGCGCCGAGCCGCGAGTCGTGATGGCCGAGCTGTTCGGCAAGGCGACCGGCATCTCGCGCGGCCGCGGCGGCTCGATGCATCTGTTTGATCAGGATCTGCGCTTCATGGGCGGTTACGCGATCGTCGGCGGCGGCTTGCCGATCGCGTGCGGCCTGGCGCTGGCGGTCAGCTACAACGAAGGGCCCGAAGTCGTCTGCTGCTTCTTCGGCGACGGCGCGCTGCCGCAGGGCGCCTTCCACGAGACCCTCAACATGGCGTCGTTGTGGAAGCTGCCGCTCGTTTTCATTTGCGAGAACAACTTCTACGGGATGGGCACGCTGGTCCAGAATGCGATCAGCCAGGAAGAGCTCTACCGCTTTGCCGAGCCGTACAAGATGCCGGGCGTGCGGGTGGACGGGATGGACGTGCTCGACGTTTACGGCGCCACGATGGAAGCCGTCGCTCGCGCGCGAGCAGGTGATGGGCCGTCGTTGATCGAGGCGGTCACGTACCGTTTCCGCGGGCATTCGATGTCCGATCCGGCCGAGTATCGATCCAAGCGAGAGGAGCGAATCTGGCAGGAGCGCGACCCGATCAAGAATCTGCGCCGCCGCCTGCTGACCGAAAAGCGCGCGACCGAATCGAAACTCGGGGAAGTCGAAAACGAAGTCGCCGCCACGATAGATGATGCGATCAAGTTCGCCGACGAAAGCCCCGAGCCCTCGATGGACGAGTTGGGCAAGGGCGTTTACGCCTCCGAAGACAAGTAGCAATGGCACAGATCACCTACCGCGAAGCTTTGAACCAGGCCCTGCGCGAGGAACTCGATCGCGACGAGCGCGTCTTCATCATGGGCGAGGAGGTCGGGTACTTTGGCGGCGCGTTCAAGGTCACCGACGGCCTGCTCGCCGTGTACGGCGAGAAGCGCGTGCGCGACACGCCAATCTCCGAGTTGACCATAGTCGGCGCGGGTATCGGCGCTGCGATGGGCGGGCTCAAGCCGATAGTCGAACTGATGACTATCAACTTTGCTCTTCTGGCTATAGACCAGATAGTCAATAGCGCCGCCAAAATACATTTTATGTTCGGCGGCAAAGCTACTGTGCCTTTGGTAATTCGCGCGCCGCAGGGCGGTGGCCATCAACTCGGCGCGCAGCATAGCCAGAGCCTCGAAGCGTATTTTCTCCACTGCCCCGGGCTCCGCGTCGTCATCCCGGCTACACCCGCCGACGCCAAGGGACTGTTGAAGACCGCGATTCGCCAGATCGATCCGGTGATGTTCCTCGAACACGAGTCACTATACGGCGTCAAGGGAGAAGTCCCTGAGGATCCGGAGTTCATGGTCCCGTTCGGTCAGGCAAATGTAATCCGCGAGGGTAAGGATGTGACTATAGTCACTTACTCGAAATGCGTATACGACGCGATCGCGGCGGCCGAGGTGCTCGAGAACTCCGGCATCGACGCCGAGATAGTCGATTTGCGAACGCTGAATCCGCTCGACATGGCGACCGTCGTCACGTCGGTGAAAAAGACCGGACGGGCGATTGTTGCTTACGAAGGATGGCGCACCGGCGGCGCCGGCGCTGAGATCGCCGCGCAGATTCACGAGGCCGCCTTCGACTCGCTCGACGCGCCCGTGGTGCGCGTCGCCGCGCTCGACTCGCCGATGCCGTACAACAAGCATCTCGAGCACGCGTCGCTGCCGAGCGCGGGTGATATTGTCAAAGCGGCGGAGCAATTGACCTAATCATCTCTGGGCGAACCATCATGAGCAACGAAATCACGATGCCCAAGCTTTCGGACACGATGGAGGAAGGCAAGATCCTCCGATGGCTCAAGCATCCGGGCGACAAAATCGCGCGCGGCGAAGCAATCGCCGAAGTCGAGACCGACAAGGCCGACATGGTGCTCGAGTCGTTCGAAGAAGGCGTGCTCGACCAGATCAAACTGAACGAAGGCGAGAGCGCGCCAGTCGGCGCGGTAATCGCCCTGCTGAAGTCGGCCGGTGCGAAGGAAGTCAAAGCCGATGCGCAGCCGATGCCGTCCGCGGCGATGGAAGACCCCGGCGTCGAAGCGGCGGCAACCGATGAGCCGCCGAAGCCGGTCGCGATCAAACCGAAGCCCGCCGAGAAGAAAGCGCCGGTGAAGAAATCGATCGCGCCGGCCGCGGTCGTGACCGACGGAGCCGCGGGCGACCTGCACGTGCATCCCGCGATGTCCGCGAATCCGAGCGCAGCGCCGACGGCGATCGCGGCGCCGCCGCCACAGCCCGAGCCGTCCGCTCCCGTTGCCGACGCCGACGAGGGCGACGGTCACAAGCTGCGCGCCTCTCCGCTCGCGCGCCGCGCGGCCGAGGAGGCTGGCGTCGATCTCGCTCATGTGCGCGGCACCGGACCCGAGGGCCGCGTGACCAAGCGCGACATCGACAACTTCATCCGCGAGCAACAGCTGTTCAAATTCCGCCGCCTGGTGTCGCCGCGTGAGGGCGCGCCGGGATCGCGCGAAGAACTCTCCTCGATGCGCAAGACGATTGCCAAGCGGATGGCCCAGTCGAAACGCGAGATCCCGCACTTCTACGTCACCGTCGAAGTCGCGATGGAAGACGCGGTGCGCTTGAAGGACTCGCTCGAAGCGACCGAGTTGTTCGAGGAGACCGTCACGTTCAACGACGTCATCGTGAAGGCGTGCGCGCTCGCACTTGGCCGCTACCCGCGCATCAACGCCAGCTACGAGGACGAAGGCATCGTCATTCATCCCAATATCAACATAGGAGTTGCGGTCGCGGTCGAGGAGGGGTTGATACTGCCGGTGATTCGCGGATGCGAGCGGCTGTCGCTACTGGAGATTTCGCGCGCGGCGCATCGCCTGGTCGCCAAGTCGAGCCGCGGCGGTTTCACGTCCGACGAACTGTCGGGCGCGACCTTCTCGATTTCCAACATGGGCATGCTCGGCATCGAGCATTTCGCCGCGGTTATCGTTCCGCCGCAAGCCGCGATTCTCGCCGTGAGCGCGATCAAGGACCGCCCAGTCGTGCGCAACGGCCAGCTCGCCGTCGGCAAGACCATGATGATGACGGGGTCGTTCGATCATCGCATCGTCGACGGCGTGGTAGCTGGCCGCTTCCTGCAGGAGCTGAAACGCTTCCTCGAGAACCCCTCGAGCCTGCTTCTTTGAAGCTGCAGCTTACTTCTCGAAGCTGAAGATCCGCTTCCAATCCTTCTTCATGCTGATGACGTTCCAGCCTCTGCTCTGGGCCTCGTCGTAGAGCGCCTGGGTAAACGTGCCGACCTTGCTCGCGGGCAATCCTTCAGCCGGACCGTACGCGTACTCGCGCGCCGGATCGTCGTGCAGGACAAGCATCATCAGCGCGCCTTTGCCGCCCGCCTGAGTGTATTCCAGCATCTCGCGGTCGCCGGTCGAATTGCCGAATGCGGCTT
>Ga0209420_1001278_pt1 | contig 12036 bp, 11 predicted proteins | sample BlaSpr_A8_OM1_O1_FD_187972 | JGI IMG/M metagenome (GOLD analysis project Ga0209420, IMG submission 187972) | Forest soil microbial communities from Thunder Bay, Ontario, Canada - Black Spruce, Ontario site 2_A8_OM1_O1 (SPAdes) (version 2) | ecosystem: Environmental > Terrestrial > Soil > Boreal... | reverse complement strand
CGGCAGGCGCGGCGGAGCCGATTCCAGGGAGCCGTGATGATTGTAATCGTCGCCGGTGCGCCGATACTTGCCGTCGCTGCACGCTCGTTAGTGCCCGTTTTGATCGGCATCGGAATAATTGCAGTGCTAGCTATTCGCACTGCAATTCATTGCCGATGGAAGAAAGCTTCCCTGTTTATCCGACTACTTCATGGACTCCACTCGCATATCGTGCAGATACCCATGCTGTTCGGACTGCTCAAGTACAAACTGGATCGCCTGGACGGCAGGACTCCGGAACTGATTGAGTACAAGGACGCTCCCGCGCCCGTCCCCGATTCTACGCGGCGATAGTTAACGCTCGCGTAACCTGATCGATCCAAGGCTCCACAACAAGGCACCATCCCCAGCCGCTTCCACGCTCGATCGGATAGTACTACTTCAGACCAGAAGCGCTTTTGAGTGGTCCTCTGCCACTCTCTCTTCGCACGATCAACTCTATCGATTCCTAGGTAAACACAATTCAACGCCGCACGGTTGCGCTGAGTGCGATGCGCCGAAATAGGATACGCATTCTTTTGTTCTGTGGAAAAAACGTCCGTCTTTTCGCGAATTCAATTGACACCAACTCGCCCTAAAGTATTAACTGCCCCGCGTGGTTGGTGCAGTGGATGCGGCGGATTTTTCTGTTTGCAGCATAGTTGGAATACTTCGTCCTGAGTTGGCGCGAAGCCCGCTCTAATCCTGCCGATTAGGCTCTTCCAGAAACTTCTTTCGTACCGCGAATGCTCGGGGGAGCACTCCGATCGCCGATGTGTAGAGTAATTATACTTGTAGTTATTGGTGTAATCGTAGTCGGAGTTGACCGGAGGGGCTGGTGGGGAAATCGAAAGCGGCAAACCCGTTTGCTTCGTTTCTTGCTTTCATTCTTCTGATAGTTGGATTCGAAGCTGTCGGAGTTCCTTCGATAGACGAATCATTCGCTCAGGAGCGTCCGGCTTCCTTGGATGCCGAGACGAAACGCACTCCATCAGCTCTGCAGATCTCGCTCATATATCCATCCAACGGAATACTCAGCGCGGGCCAGTCCCAAATTGTTCAGGTGGCGACCACGGCCCAGCCATCGCCCGGAACTCCGATCGAAGAGTATCGGCTGCTGCTAAAGGTGCGCAGGCAAAACGGGCAGGAAATACTCCACGGTTCCCTCCGTCCCGCCCAGACTTCTTCTGTGATGAAGCTGAACATGGGAAGAGTTGCCCCGGGTGAATACGTTCTGACCGGGCAATTGACAGACCCTGGGACGAATGTGTTCGCTCCGCAACAACTCCGAATAACAAAATGGAAGCATCCGCTTCCAACTGCAACGCCGACCGCGACGACGACTTCAACACCTATCGCAGCAACGCCTACTGCGACTAAGACGGCTAGCGACACCGCAACCGCGACGGCGACCAGAACTGCGACGACAACCGCAGGGCCGACCGCAACCGCGACTTTAACTGCAACCGCAAAGCCCACCGCGACGGCGCCTACTGCTACCCCCACTGCAACGGCGACCGCAACGCCGACAACGACCACGACCACGACCGCGACTGTAACTGCAACCGCAAAGCCGCCCGCGACCCCGACGCGAATTGCCACCGGCACGGCGAGCGCGACGGCGACAACGATCGCGAGTGCGACGCCGACGGCGACCTCGACGGCGGCGGCGGTGGTGATTTCGTCGAGCGCGAGCGTCAGTAACGTGCGGCGGCTGGGAATCAACCTGGGCGGCTACAACTTCTATGGCGCCGACGTCTCCAAGCAGCAGAACATCATCGCCAACCCCGGCTTCGAGCCGACGACTGCCGCGCGCGTGATAACCGTGCCCGCGTCCGGACTTACCTCGAGCAGCTTCTGTGACAATATCAGCTGGGGTTCGGGCTATCCGTCGAGCTGGTGGGAAGGCGCTACCTTCCAGGACATCTACGTCACCGGCTCCTACCCGACCGAGAGCTTCAACCTGCGCGGCACGGGAACCATCACCGCCAACACCCAGAACGGATGCGCCAGCGGACAGGATCGGTTCAACTACTCGGTCTCCAGCGGCTCCGCACCGCAGTCAGGCGACTTCATCTACTTCCACCACACCGGCAACCAGGTCGACAGCGCCGACAGCAACTATCCGCCGGTCGGATGGTGGAACGGCGACCCGGATATAACGCTGGCCAGCGACGAACGCACCGGCGGCGACGGGGTCCAGGCGCTCGACTTCGCCTTGAATGACTCGACCCACACCATCAATCAGTACTTCGATGCGGGCGCGACCGGCACGCAGAACTTCATCCTGGTCAACGGCAGCTGGACCGTCTCGTTCTGGGCCAAGTGCGTCAGTTGTTCGGGAACCTTGAACGTAAACTTCAGCCGGCTGAGCGGCACCGCCTTCGTCAACAAGACCATCACGCCGACCAGCGCATGGACCCAATACAGCTACGCCTTTACCGGCAATGAAACCTCGCTTACCTCAAACGTCAATGAACTGCTGCTGGCGCTGACCGCGTCCGCCGGCAGCGGCGACATCCGGGTTGACGACGTGTTCGTCGGCCAGACCACGGCCACGGTGCCAGGATTTTCCAACGCGCTGGTCAGTATGCTCAACACGCTCAAACCGGGCTACCTGCGCGACATGTCGGGCTACCAGGGCGACAGCTACGCCAACATGATCGCCGACGATTCGGCGCGCGGGCCGACCGGCTACAACGGCTACGGCAACAATTACTGGGGCTACAATCTGGACCAGTTCCTCAACCTCAATCACCAGATCGGTTCGATCCCGTGGATCGTGCTGCCGATTGCGATGACCGACGCCGAGTACCAGAGCCTGGGGACCTATCTGGCGGCCGAGCAGACCAAGTACGGCTTTCCGTCCATCCTGGTCGAGTTCGGCGATGAAATGTGGAACGGCGGTCAATGCGGCTGGTCGTGTTACTCGTGGGCGCCGGCTACCTATACCACCATCGCGCTCCGAGACGTCGGCTTGATTCAGGGCACCGCCGGGACCGGCGCCAATGTGAAGTTCGTCGCCGGCGAGCAGTGGGGCAACGACCCGCCGGCCACCGGCAATGTCGGCTACCTGGCCGGGTTGTCGGGCATCTCCGCCGCCTCCTACATCGACGTGGCGCCCTACTACATGTACTGCCTCAACACCGGCAGCATGGAGCAGGATCAGAGCATGATGTGGGGCGACGACAACATGACGGAGCCGAACTTCGCCAGCGCGGTCAAGGGTCTGACCGGAAGCCTGCAGCTGGCCTTCTACGAACTGGGACCGTCGACCAATTGGGGCACCGCCGCGAGCAGCGAGCGCAACACCACCATTGCCGGCGCCGGCAACGCCGGGGCCGAGAGCCAGCTCTACCTCAATGGCTGGACCGCGGGCGTGCCTGTAATGAACCGATGGAACATCGCGCAATCGCTTAACACTTCAACCTCTGACCTGGGACCGGCGTCGTGCAACGGCAGCGGCAATGTGCCTCCGCCGCCGGTTGAGACCGACCTGTGGGGCGCGGTCCACGACTTCTACACCCCGCTCATCCGGCCGCCGGGGCTGGCCATTGAGCTGCTCAACAATTACTTCATCACGTCCAGCACCGGCAGCTTCTACCCGGCCACATCCAATCCCTATCCGGGCGTGACCGTCGGCGGCTGGAAGGACGGCAACAACCTCTGGAACGTGGCGATTACCAACTCCAACGCCAGCGCCGAGAATGTCATCGTGCAACTGCCCGCCAGCGGCGGTCTGCCGACCTCTTCGATGCAGGTCAACTGGACCAACAGCATTACCGACACCAACGAATCCGCCACCGAAGGCGCCCTGGTTACCATCGAATCCGGCCCCCCCGTCTCCAACCCCCTATCCAACCAGGTCGAAGTCAACGTCCCCGCTTACGGCGTACTCGTACTCACTCAATAGGCCAGCGGCGATTTGGTGAAGGCACGGAGGCGTCTCGCCTCCGACCGCCTGGTGCCGGGCTGCTGGTGCGCGGAGATCGAGCAGCTGCGGGCGCATAGTCGCGACGGCCGCGCGCTAAAATTAGCGAGTCGCAGAACCTGGAACGGGCGCGATCCGCTGGAACAGCGTGCCATCGAGCGGATGCCGGCGGGGGTCTCGAAGCCAACAGCGAAACGAGCTATCTGAGCCGGGTGCGGCCGCGTTTCCACCCGAAGCTGAGATTACACAATAGGCATTTGATCCTACTGTCAGGAGGATTTAACTGTCGGTAGTAGAAACAATTGCCTCAGAAAATCCTCTAATTTGGAGCAAAACTAGTGCCAATCGTAGTATTCTAAGTCAGATTGTAGGGTCACGAAATCGCCCGTTCCGGGTCAAAAAGAGCCCGCGCGTACGCTTGCGCCCATTGTGCTATAATATGATTTAAGATAGTAATAGGTATCTATCCAATGTATTAGAACTTAACCTAGAGCTAAAAGTCTTTTGGCATCAATGGATTGTTCACGGCGCCGTGCTATAACTTACGAAAATTTTACAAATCCGAGTGCAAATTGACGTGCCAGATCCCGAGATATAACTGCAATTCTGTGCTTATCTTACTTTACCTTAGAAATTGCAGCTTGAGGCAGCCGGTTATCCACAATGAATCCAGTTATCAACAATATGAGAGCAGCTTGAACTAAACCGCGAACCGCTGAGTTTATACAAAGTCAGAAACCAGTCACCTCGAAACCTGCTCACGCGTTTGAGGTTTCGTTGGTCCGAAACCGAAACGGAGATTGCCAAGATGAGAACGAATTTGAACCGTCAACACGAGGAAGGCTTCGCGCTCCTGCGAGCGAACCTAAGCGGCTTGAATCTGCCCGTGGACTTGGTCGCCGAGCTGATCGAGCGCCACATCGCAGTCTCCTTCGAGAAAGGGGCGTTGGCATTCAGTGAGGGCAATACCGACGGTATGCTTGCGTGCATCCTGAGCGGCTACGTGAACGTCTACTGCCCGGTAGGCGATGGGAACCGCACTTTGGTCCGAATTGCCGGACCGGGCGAGATCATCGGCTACCCTGACTACATCGACGAAAAGGGTCGGCACGCGCGCATGTTCGAAGCGCAGGTTGCGAGCAAATGCACGGTGGCGCTTTTCAGCCGGGATCACGTGGCGCGGCTGTTAGCCGGCCTCTCGCCGGATGTTCTCATGTCGGTCATTGCCTCCCTGAATACCTTCTGGTCGGAAAACCTCCGGCGCTTTGCGACCCTGCTGAACCTTCCCTTCTGGGATCGGCTCACACTCGTCCTGGGCGAGCTAGCGACGCGAGCGGGCGTCAAAGATTCGGAGGGAACGATCCTGATTCCTGAGGTCTTCCACGAGGACCTTGCCGAGATGATCGGTTGTTCAAGGCCGATGGTGAGCCGGCTAATCGCCCAGATGGTCGAATCCGGGCTGCTCGCGAGGCGAGGAAAGCAGTACGTACTGCTAAAGAAGTGGGATTTCGGCGACAACGATCGGAACTCCGAGAAGTTGCTCCGCCGCTCGACCTTCGCAGCAACGAGCTCCGCAAACGGCTCTGCGAATCGGGCAACGGGCTCCTCAAATGGATCGGCGACTCGGGCAGTCGCATACGCCGCGCGGGGGGCGAGCTGAACGATCGACTGTTAGCGGCCAGGTCTCTTCGGGCCGTCTGACTCGCGCGGCGGTTTCGTTCAGCTGATGCGACCCTCAATCGCCTCTGGTGCTTGAGGGTCGCCAGCGGCTGTCTTAGCTGCCTAATCGGACGTCGAAGCTGTCACTGCCATCCGCGTGAGATGCCGGTTTCGGGCAAGTTACCGCTTCCAGAGCGGTCGGCGCCATTCGTCTGCACCAGCCTGCTCCCTACGAGCATTGGTCTGTTCGGGATATGCGGTCAGATTCACACCACTTTCAGCATTAGACGTGAGAGCGCACGTCCGCACTGTCAGAAATTTGAGAGAAAGCTAGGAGCGCTAGCAACGTCATTTTGGGCATTCGGGGGAATGTAAAATCACGACGTAGCTGATTTTCGAGCGAATCTGAATCATGACATTGGAGGTTGTAAATCTGGTGAAGCGGACCTCGATGACGCGAACTGAACGCGAGGCAGTTCTGACCGTCCCCGAGGTTGCCGAAATACTGCGGGTGCACTCAACGACGATTTATCGTCTGGTCAAGCGCGGCGAGCTCCCTGGCTTCAAGATCGGCGGCAACTGGAGGATCAATAGAGCGTCTCTCGACTTGTGGCTATTGGCTGAGCATCCTAGCCAAAGACACTGATAACCTTGGCGGCAAAAGGGTATCAGAGTGAGACCGAATTTCCTGCGACCATCAGAATGAGGGAGCTGGATTTTCTAGTTTGGCCGGCCGGCTCCAGACTGCCAGTTCCAGAGCGCTACCTTCCAATCGCGTCCATCCGCCGCGAGCGCCGCGGCAGAGCCCGGGTCGATGTTGAGATCTTCGACCCTCCAGTTCGATAAGTATGCGGAGTTCGCGGTTCTGATCAGGGCTACCGTTTCGCCCTGAATCGGGGATACGTCGAACGAATCGAGTGGTATTGAGAGTCCCATACCGCGGGCTTTGATGAACGCCTCTTTGCGGGCCCAGCATTTGAAGAATCCCGCGAGTCTCAACGATTGTGGCAAGGCTTCGAGCGTCGCGACTTCGCTCGGTGAGAAGAACCTTCTCGCCACCTCGTCGGACGCAACGGAGCTGTCGATCAATTCGATATCGACCCCAACTTCGCGATCGATCCCGACTGCAACCAGATTCAACGCTCCGGAATGAGACAAGTTGAAACTCAGTCCGTGAGCCTCCTGTGAACCCTCGAGTCGAGGTTTTCCGAATTCGTTATACAGAAACCGGATCGCAGAGGGTTTTGTCTCGAGGTAGGTCGCCAGGATGGCGCGCAGGATTCCGCGCCGGCCGATGTATTTCTGCCGATCTCGTTCAAAATAGAATCTCCGAGCGCGCGCCATTTCATCGGGGGAAAGTGTGCGCTCCAGTTCGGCCAGTTGTTCTGATCCGATATCGAGACTGGCTGACCAGACGTGGATCTCGTCGCGACTCAGTTTCACCTTCGCACCAAACGGTCTTCAACTTGTGTAGATACTAAAGCAAGTCCAGCGGCAGCGATGCCAGCAGGCCGGCAGTAACGTCGTGGCGAGCAGATCAAGCGGGGCCGCGACGTCGGTCGAGCGCATTCTTGAGCAGGCGGACGTAGTCACTCGAGGAATCGCGATGCCGCAGGCCAGTGTTCGAGTCGTGAATACGTCTGCGGAGCACAACTTCAGCGAGCATTCGTGAACGCAACCCCTTCTCGCTTGCGCGCATATACCAATCGACGAATTCGCCGAGTTTAATGTCGGTGCGAAACGGCCCCACTCGATCGAAACTCTCGCGCCTGATCAACATCGAGCTTGCCAGTTGCCCGGTCATCAGCGCTCCGACATCGGTGGTGCCACCCGAAGACTGCTCGAACTGCTGCACCAATCCGAAGACGGCTTCAATCTCGCGATTGTCGTGGAACGCCAGCATCTGATGTTCGAGTTTGCCTTCGGGCCACAAATCGTCGGCGTCAAGGAAGGCGATGAAGTCGCTGTGGGCAAGTTCGATTCCGCGATTGCGTGCACTGCCAATGCCGCCATTGCCTTGAAAACAATATTGAACAGCTGGCTCGAAGCGCTTGGCGATTTTCGCGGTATCATCCGTCGAGCCGTCGTCGATCACTATAATTTCCAGCGGCCGGTAGTTTTGCGCCAGGACGCTTTCGATTGCCTCGGCCAGGTACCGTTCGCAGTTGTAGGCTGGAATAATTGTGGCGATCGAGTGCTCGTTCATTTTTCGCGGCCTGCTAGTCGACGATACAGCGCGGCGTATGAGTTCGCGAAGACGTCAGCCGAAAATCTTTCACGAGCCCGCTCGCATGCCATCGCGCCCATGCGGCGTGCGGCTTCGGGACGCTCCAGCAACCACATGACCGCGTTCGCGAGGCTGTCGCGGTCGTCCGCATTCACGAGCAGGCCGGTTTCGTTGTCGATAACGATTTCCGGCAGACCGCCTTGACGCGTTGCGACGATCGGACGGCCCATCTGGGCTGCCTCCAGCGCCACCAATCCGAACGGTTCCTGCCATCGCGACGGCATCACCACGATCGACGAGTTGTTGATCAGCGCTCGAATACTTTCGGGTGCGACCCATCCCGGGAACTCGATCGCATCGGCGAGTTCGAGTTGCCGCGCAAGTTCCTCGAGCTCGAGTCGGGCAATTCCGTCGCCGGCGATAGTCATACGCGCGGAATGGAAGCGCGCGACTATCGGTATCATCGCTCTGATCGCGACGTCGAATCCTTTCTCGCGCACCAGTCTGCCAACGCATAGCAGCGCTGGCGGATCGAGGACTAGAGGAGCCGGAGCGATCGCCGGCATCTCGAGGGCGTTCAGGATTAGCGATGAATGATCGATCGTCTGCGGCATCGCGCGACGCAGATCACTCAGGACCGCGCCCGAAACGGCGACGATCCAATCCGCCGACGTGAACATTCTGCCGAGCACTCCATCGCGAGCAGCTGCCGGGCCAATCATCTCGTGCAGCGTTACCAGAGTCTTCGAAGGATGAATCGAGCGTGTACGCTCGTTGAAAAAAGCATTGGCGCCGGCCGCGATGTGCACGAGATCGGGCTGGAAATCACGCTTGAGTGCGCCCAGCCGCTCAACAATCTCCTTCATCGATTTGAGATCGCGACTCGCAAGAGATCTTCGAAACTCAAAGCGATGCACTTCGATCCCGTCGAAGTCCATGAGGTCGGGAAGTCTCGACGATTGATGCGAGGTTGCAACTACGAACTGATGACCTTTGCGCTTGAGGGCTGACAGCAGTTGCCCGCTGATGACCTCGACGCCGCCGATGTCGGGAAGAAAAAAGTCCGAGATGTACAGAACTCTCACTGGAATGATCGGACCAGCAGCCGCTCGATTGCGCCCGCTATCGCCCGCAGATCGGTCCCTAACTCAAGGCGATAGCATGGAACGCTTTTCACCAGCTCTGCCATCGCGTGGAAATCCCTTTGGCTCGCACCGATCAACTGGAACAAGGTGCTCGGCGCGAGCGCCTTCAACGCTTCCACTGGCGAGATCGTCACGGCAGTCGTCGTCAAGCCGCCAACGATTCGCGGCACCAGGACCATGCGCACCGGAAATCCCGGCAGCAGTTTTTGTCGCGCTCGCCGAGCGAGAAAGATCACCGTCTTGTCGGCGGCGATACCCTTGGGCGACTCGGCCAGCGCGTCCAGGAATGAGAGCTGGTCGAGCTGGGACGCTGTCAGCTTGCCTGAGCTATAAAGGCTGTGCACATAAGGCGCGGGGCCGGCAGACAGCAGGCAGTGGTCGTCGGCTACGTAGCCGAGGTTTGAGTCGAGACAGCAGAGCGCACTGGTAGATTTTCCCGAGCCGCCCTTGCCGACCAGCAGCGCGCCGCCATCTTTGAATCCGACCGCGCCCGCGTGGATACAATGCAGCCCGAGCTCTCCGAGCCACCAGTGAAGCTGAATCAAGAGCGGTCCGGAGAAAATCGCGGCCGCGCGGCTGACGCAATGAAAGCCGAGTTTGCGGCGGCGGTCGAGCACGTTGAGCTCTCCGCTTCCTTTGAACAGCGCGAACTCGACGCCTTCCCAGTTGCTCACCGAAATCTTTGCCTGATCGCCGTCGTCGCCGGCATTCCACGGGCAAGCCGGCGGGTGGACGCCGGTCGTCTCAGGATCCCAGGCACAAATCGTGAGTGCAGGCGTCGCGCGCGATGACGACACCAGATGTTCCAGCGGCGGCTTGATCAGCGGAGCGAGGGCGTCGCCCGCAAGTCTCAGGCGCAGCGGATTGTTCGCGACGGAATAAAATTGTTCCGAGCAGCCGGCGCGCCGCTCAGCAGTCAGGAATGCGTCTTCCAACGCGTCGAGATATTCTGCGCCCGCCTCGAGGCCGGATGTCATCTGTGTCAGGTCCGCGGCGGACGTTCTGAGCCCTTCTGCGGCCATCCCGCGGCATCGACATCATGGATTGGGTCGAGCACCAGCAGATCCTCGACGTCGGTGAACTTATTGAGCCGTGGAGGTTCGAAAGGAATCTTTTCTCCACCGTTGCTGTTGGCATCAGGCGCGATTCCGAGGTTATTGCCTTCGGCTGCCGGCTGGATCAAGTCCTCGCGCCGCAGGCTGGAAATTAATTCGACTACCGCGGCCAGAATGTCTTCGCGGGCGGCTGTGTAACGGCCGCTAATTCGATCGACCATCTCGCCGATCGATGCGCCTGCTGCGATCAGGTTCCAGATCGCCAATCCGCATTTGTCGAGGCTGTAGTAGGCTCCGCTGTTGAGGTTGACGATTACGGCCTCATCGACGAAGGATTCGTGAACGACGGGTGGACTGTTGATCGCGTATCTCAGTCGCTCATCGATTTCCATGCGAATTCAGTTTCCCCATCCGAGTCGCCGACGTCCTCGCTGGACCATCTTCGAAAAAATGAAGCGCGGCAGTTCCGAAAACTCTTCGAGCGCGAAGCAATGCTGAAGATATACAGGAAAGGTGAGGATAGAATGAATCCCGCTGCGCGCGTTGTCCAGGCGCCGATGCACGAACCACAAAACCGGTAGCGCGCCGTAATCTTCGCCTGCCTTACGCGGCCGGCTGAACATTCGATATTCCATGCGCTCGGACCAGGTGGTCGGGATGTTGCCCAACTCGATCAGGACCGCCGATGGTATCGACGCATTCATTTCTTCGCTCAAATAACTAAGCGTCCTGCTGAGCGGGATCGAGAGGCGGCGTTTTCGCGCTAGCCGCACCAGCCGATCCCAGTCGATCCGATCACCTGCCACACGCAGAATCATGATCGCGTCGGCGACCCAGCGCATAGGGGGTACGGGGCACCACTTGGCGCCATGAACGCAAACGTGAACCAGCGTGTCGGTCGGACTCAGCGCTTTGGTCGTGAAATTTCCGATTCGCACCGGCACTGCGTCGGTCCAGAAGTCGTCGTCGGCATCCGGTCCGCGATTTTCAGACAGAACGTACCAGTGGAGATCGAGTTGAAGCTTCGCGCTGTTCACGAAATCGGTGGCATGCCCCTGGCGGACGCGGCGCTCGAGCGCGGCCGACGTCATCCTGGCGCTGGCAAGGTCTTCGCTCGAGTCTACGCGCCTAGCTCTATCGGCCGAACGCACGCGGCGCTCCATTTCGTCATCGTTCGCTTTCCATCCAAGCTCAGCCAACAAGAGCATCGCTGCACAAGCCTGTTCGCGGCGCACCAGGACGTCGAGATCCGTCATCGGGCGGAGTCCGAAGTCGGGATAGAAGAGGAGCACCAAAGCGGTGCCCTTCAACACCAATGTCTCCAATCCAGCGCCCTGCAACACAGCCAGGAAGCGCGCCATCTCACTTAACCAGATTTGATTCTTGTACCAGGTCTGGCGGCGATAACCGCGCAAGCGCGCAGAGAGAGGATCGCTCACGCCGAGCCGATCGAGATTGTAGGAGAGCAGCGGCAGCATCCGATTCGAGCCCGCGTCGAGGTGCTCGATATCGACGTGCGCCGACCACGCGCGCCACGCTGCGAGCGCGTCATCGCCGTCAAACAGCGCAGCTCGGAGCAGCAGCAATTGATCGTCGGTTGGCCGCCAGCCTTCAATCGCTCGTGAATTCGTCACAACGCGACCTCTTGAATTTCAGAGGTTTCGGTAAACTGGCATTTAACCCCGACAAGTGGCAAGCCTCCCGCCGCCATGTGCCAAACCAGCGCCAGACGAAGGATCGATGCCTAACTGCGCCGGCCGAAGATCCCATCGCGGCGCGTCTCGGTATGCCAATCCTCCTTACAAAAAAAGCGCCTTGTCCGGCCACTCGGCCGGACAGGGCGCTGTTACATTTGCGCGGCGGGATCAATCACCGCCTGACAGTCCTATGAGGCGGCGCCTGGGCTGGAGCCGGTGAGGCTTACGTTATGCGGACTGGACGCATCGCCGGTCGCACTGACTCCGAGCGTCGCGCTCTCAGAGCCAGAGGTGCTCGGCGTGA
>Ga0209420_1001277_pt1 | contig 12036 bp, 8 predicted proteins | sample BlaSpr_A8_OM1_O1_FD_187972 | JGI IMG/M metagenome (GOLD analysis project Ga0209420, IMG submission 187972) | Forest soil microbial communities from Thunder Bay, Ontario, Canada - Black Spruce, Ontario site 2_A8_OM1_O1 (SPAdes) (version 2) | ecosystem: Environmental > Terrestrial > Soil > Boreal... | reverse complement strand
GGAATGATCTTGATTGCGACAATTTTTCCGCCGTCGAATTTTTCGTCGCTGGGCCGGAACAATCCAACCCGCGCGCTCAAGTACTTCTCCGGATAATCCGTGACGATGCGATTCTTGATTGCGGAGTCGTTGGTGATTTCCGCTTTACCGATAAACGCAGGGCCGTCGGCCGCGCCAATCCAGATCATCGCGGGGCTGCCGCGTCGGATGCGTTTCGCTTTCCACGAATCGGGCGAGGTCTCTATGCACAACACATGGTCCGGCGTGGTGGTGAACCAGACCGGGGTCGATTTGCTTTGATTGCCGTCTTTGCGGACCGTCGCAATATAGACCAGCTTGGATTTCGCAAACGCGTCGATGTCGCGCTGCGTCGCCTGGCCGAGTGCGATACTTGCGGTTGCGACCCGCGCGACCGTCGTCATTACGATAGAGAAGCAACCGAGCACAGTTGAACGTCGCATCGACAGTTTCGTCATCCGGCAAAATCCTCAGTCGCCGATGAATCGGCGCCTTACCAATACCTCGCCAAGGAACAGCACGATTGCAAGCGGCAACAGGAAGGGCTCGGCACTGCGCCGAATCACGATCATCGTGCCGGTCGGTTTAAGGATTTCCGCCGCCGACGCATCGAACGCGCCGCCGGTCGCCGTCGCGAGGCTTTTCAGCAGCGCGATATTTCGCGGCCGGATTCTAACTTCGTCAGCATCGGGAGGCGCGGCGCCGATTGACGCGAATGCTCGCTCGCTCAGGACGCGCTCAGTGTCACCCGCCTTGATCATCAACGCGCTGTTGTATTTCCCACGTGGGAGCGGTCCGAGATCGCCCCGGTAGAGCGAGGCATCCACCTGCGTCATCGGCACATCCATCGCGCGCGCGGCGCCAGCGCCGGTCACGCGCAGTACCAGGTTGGAGATCGGAGCGGCGTCGGCCTTCTCGGCTTCGATGCGCACTGATCCGTCGGAGGCCGTTGCGATACGCATCGAGAATGGACCCGAATCGCCTTGGCGCATCGTCCAATTCACTAGCTGTGACCAGAATTCCGCGTAGCGGTTCCACCGAATCCAGCTCAGCGTCGCCAGCGAATCCGGATCGGCGGTGAACACCACCGCGCGACCCAAGCCGTACTGCCACGCCGCCAGCAGCGGCGACGAACTATCCTGATGAGTGATTTTGAGCGGCACCTGGGCGCCGTCCTTGGGAGTCGTGGTCGCGAAATAATCGATCGGCGGCAACTCGCGGATATCGATGCCGGTGAGAATCGCGCTCGGGCCGCCCGACTCCAGTTCGCTGCGGCCTTGCTTGCGGCGATTCATCGCCTGACGCGTGAGTCCCACTAATAGCAGCGGCAACTTCTCGATATCCTGCACGCGGTAAAAAGTTCCGCCGGTTGCCTGCGCGAAATCCTGCAGGAGTTGCAAATTGGCGAGATCGGGACCGATTCGAATCGTGGAAACCGGAATGTGTTTGTCGGCGAAGTCGGCGATCAGCGCATCGTGATCGTGATACTGCCGATTGGTATCGCCGTCGGTGAGCAGAAAAACCTGGCGTACCGGAATGCGGCTGTTCAGTATCTCGCGTTCCGCGATCTCGAGCGCGTCCTTGAAATCAGTTCCCCCGCCCGGCTCCAGGCGCTCGATACGATTTTCCAGCTCGGCGCGATCCTCACCAAGCGGCTCCAGATGACCGAGGACGTAGGGTTGCGAATCGAACGCAATCACACCGGCGAAATCGGTGTCGTCGAGCTGACGCATCAATGCGATCGCGGCGGTTTTCGCGTAACGGATACGCTCGCCATCGCGGACCGCTGGATAGCGTGAGTCGTAGCTCATCGAGTTCGATCGATCGATGCATAGAAACACCGCGATCGGCTCGCGCGACGGGGGTGGCGGCTGGACTTGAAATTTTATCGGCAGAGTTTGTTCGAGCGGAGTTCCAGCGAATCGATCGTCGCGCAAAGTTTCCCCGGTGACGATCAGACCACCGCCGAAATCCGAGACGTAGTGATTGAGCGCGGTCGCGGACGCGTTACTCAGTGTGTTTGCCGTCGTGTCGGAAAGAATCACGGCCTGATACGGCAAATAGCTTTCGGCGCGAATCGGCAGACTGCGCGGCGACGTCATCGTGACTTTGTAGTCGCGCAACTTCAGAGCATTGAGCAGGCTGTCGGGCGGAGTATTGCCGGCCACGATAATTTGCGGCGGCGGAATTACGGTCAGCGCAGTTTCAGCCTGCGAATTGAGCGCCAGCAAGTTCGCCGGCGTCTGCAGCCGCGCGCCCATCAGATATGCGCCCGCGTCGCCGATTCGGTAGGGCAACTCGAAACGATTGAGACCGGGTTTCAGCTCGACGCTTTCGCCGCCGATCGCATTTCCATCGTTTAGCAGCTCGAGATTTATTTTCACCGGCGCCGCGGCTTCACTTTCGATCGCGATATGAAATGTGAAGCGCTGATTGGCGCGCACGGCTTCAGGGGCCTCGAAGCTAGTGAGCGCCACGCGCTGGCTGTCGGAAATGGGAGGTGCGGCAGAGTAAACGCGCACGTCGTTTTCGACTAACGCGGGAACTTCACCGGTCGCATCGCCGACGGTCTGATTTCCATCGCTGAGCAGAAAAATTCGCTTGTCCGCGTCAGATGAGAACAGACTGTCCGCTGAGCCAAGCGCCTCGCTGATATCGGTGCCGCCGGTTTCTGCGGAAACCGCGGGGATCGTTATCAGGCGCGGATCGCCCATTGGCGCTAGCAAGCGAATGTCGCGTCCGAATCCAAGGATCGCGAGCCGATCGTTCGGACTGGCGGCGCGCGCCAACTCGCGAACTCTTTGTCGCATCCATTTGAGCTGATCGGGAGCAATAGAACGCGACTGATCGATCAGCGCCACCGCTTCCACTCGGCGCGACGCTGCTCTGCTGCGGATTCCAAATCCGGCAATCGCGAACACCAAGGCGACGAATGCCAACACCCGAAGAATTGCCGCGATTGAGCCGGCGACAATTTTTCCACGCCGCACGACCATCAGCGCCGGCATTGCCACTAACGGGATCGCGAGCAACAGCCACAAAAGGTTGGGGTGCTCAAACATGCCGCAAACCCCATCGGCGCGCGTTTCGCAGCAGCAACGCGGATTCGACGATCATCGCCAACAGCGCGAGCAGAATCAGCAGCATCGATACTGGCCGCAGTTGTTTCGGCCCAGATATCGAATCCACCGCAGTTGTATATTTCGCCGCCATTGTTGCCGACGGAACTGAGTACCCACTCAGATCGGATTCGGCGGCGTCATAGTAGTTGGCATAGATATCCACTTTCTGACTAATTGATTCGACTGAGTAATGCCCCGCCTGCAATGGACGAATACGCAGTCGCCCCCATTTGTCGCGCGAAGCGGGGATACTACTTCCATCGGGAGTGACTATCCGCGCATCGCGAGGCGCTGGAATCGCCAGAAATGCTCCGGTCGAAACGATCTGAAGTTGAGTTGGCGCGGTCAGCTCGCGAATCAACTCGACGGTTGCGACCAGCGCATCGAGGCGATCCGGATCGAGCAGCAGGTGGTCCCGGATGTCGAATGACAATAGCCCGAGATTTCCCGATGGTAGCGATCCCACCGCCACCATCGGAATCATTTCATGCATGCCTGGCACGGCTCCCGACGCTTTCACCGTCATCCATCCGGGAACGTTAATTCTCCGGGTAGGCCCAAGGAACGTCGGCGTCGTATTCGCATTGGGACGCCCCTGGCCGGTCAATTGCGCAGCGGGGATAGTGCCGGTAATCCGTAAATCCGCAACGGCGGATACGCTCGCCGGCGGGAACACCAGCAAAATCGCGCGAGCTTTCACCGACGGAATGTAGCAGTCGTGCATCACCGCAAGTGAGTATTCGTCAATGGCTGTGAACTTCGCCGGATCGGCGGCTGTGATAATGAAGTTGCTATTGACCGCGAGTAGTACGCGCGCGATGTCATCGCGTACCACGGCATCGGGCGATAGCACTATCACATTTGCCGCGACGTCCATCGGCGCATACGTATAGCGCTCGTTGTCGGCGGCCAGCGCATCGGGACTGACTAATCGAGCGTGGACCAGGCCGCCGCTAGTCAGCGGCCCGAAGGGCACCATCGCCTGTTCGCCGGGCGCGAGTATGAGGCTTCGGTCGAAGACGGTTTTGCCGGCGCCGTCGATCGCGAGTTCGCAGACGCGGGGCTTACGGCCGAAGTTTTTGAGCGCCGCGTGGCCTCGCGAGATATTCGGAATTCCTGGATCCAATGAAACGATCGCGAGATTTTCGGCGGGCGATCCGGCCTGATGAAAATGAAGGCGCGCACTCAAGCCCGCATCCGCAAGGATCGAATCGGACGGCCGCCGATCGGCGAAGAGATCCACCTCGCCCGCCGCACGCGCGCGCATCAACGCTGCGGACTGCGCGGCGGGGCGATGCGCCACCGCGCTCGCGCGCATTTCCGAGATCGCTTTGCGAAGCGAATCGTGGTTGGCAGTTTCGGAGTGAATCATTTCGGCTTCGAGCGCATAACCGATGAGGATGAAGCGATCGCGTTCCGGCGCCGCATCGATGATCCCGAGCGCGTTCTTCTTTGCCAAATCGAGCCGCGTCCCGCCGCCCTCGCGCGCGTCCATGCCCGCTGCGAGGTCGAACACCAGCGCGCGCGTTTTTCCCTGCGCTGCTGCCGGAGCCGTACGCAGGTAAAGCCCGGCCAGTGCCAGCGCAATCGCACCTAGAATCGCCGCCTCGAGCCAGAACAAAGGATCGATGCGCAGATGGCGAACCCGCGCAGCCGGCGCCGGCGCTTCGTCGAAGAGCAGCAGACTGGAAACCTCCAACGTCGGCCGCGAGCGCGAGCGCAAATAAATCGCGAGCAGAATCGCGATGCTGATTGCCCACAGCAAATTGTCGGGATTTAGCAGTCCCACTTGGCGAAGCGCGTCCATCTAGCGAATCACTCCGAGGCGCGGCAGTTCGCGCTCGAGGATCGCGTCGAGGTGTCGCGCGCCGAAGGCTTGCGAATAAATCGTTCCACGGCTGATGCAGAAATCCCGCACCCGCTCGGAGATCGCGGCGACCTTACCGCGGCATGTTTCGGCGAGTTGAGGTCCGAACGCGACGTCGCGCATCGCACCGCTCTCCGCATCGCGCACCCGGTAGAGGCCGGGCGGATAGGAGCCCGCGGATTCCATTTCGCCCATCACATGAATGAGTTTGACTTCATGATGCGCCCCGATGAGATGCTCGAGCGCTTCCTCGAAATCGGTTTGATTGACCAGGCAATCCGAGATCAGGATCAGCACGCCCGCAGTTCTGCGCTGCAACAGAAATTCTCCGACCGCCGCGGATAGACGTGTCTCGCCGAAGCATTTGAGTTCGCTCAAGAACGGCCTGAACATTTGATACTGCTCGCGCCGGCGGAAAAATGGAGTGCTGCGAATTTTCACACCGTCACGATGAGATCCGAACGCCGCGATTCTGACCGCGTCATTTTCCGCCATCCCGATATAGGCAAAAGTCGCGGCCAGCGCGCGAGCGAGGCCGAATTTGTCGTCGCGCGCAGGCAATCCCATCGACGCGCTCGCATCGAGCATCACCGTGATCTCGACCTGCCGTTCGGCGCGGTAGGTGCGGATCAAAAGATCGTCGAGTCGCGCGAACGCATTCCAATCGAGGAACCGCAAGTCGTCTCCCGGCGCGTACTCCTTGAAATTCTCCGGCTCGATACCGAGTCCCTGCACGCGCCCGATGGTCCGCTGTCCGGTCCGCACACTGCGCGCGCGACGGACTCCGAGCACCAGCCGATCGAGGCGGCGCAAAAAATCCGGTTCGAATGCGCGAGTCTCGAGCATCCGAATTCCCGCGACGGCCTCTACGCGGGCCTTGAGGAGTGAATCGATTTCACGACGCGATCGACGATATGCGCGCCATCGATACCGTCGGAGTGCGCCGCATAATTGAGCATGATGCGATGGGAGAGGGCCGAGGGCGCGATCGCCTCGATATCTTCGCGCGCGACGTTGGCGCGTCCGTCGAGCAGCGCGCGCACCTTGCCGCCAAGAATCAGCGCCTGCGCGCCGCGCGGACTGGAGCCGAACATCACGTAGCGATTTACGGTTTCCTCGTGTACCGCGCGCGGCGAATCGGAGACGAACTTCGAGTTGGCGGGTTGCGTCGCGCGCACCATTCGCGCCGCGTACTGCTCGAGCGCAGGAGCTGCGATCACATTGCGCACCAGCTTCTTCAGCGCCTCGATACGCAGCGCGGATTCGTCGCGAGGGAACGCGGGCTCAACGCCGGCCTCCTCCGGCCCGGTGGTAGTCGAGATGATCCGCACCAGCTGTTCTTCATCGGGATAATTCAGGCGCACCTTGAACAGGAATCGATCGAGTTGCGCTTCCGGCAGTGGATAAGTGCCTTCCATCTCGATCGGATTCAGCGTAGCCATCACGAAAAAGGGCGGCTCGAGCGGATAGGTTTTCGCGGCGACCGTAACTTGCAACTCGGCCATCGCTTCGAGCAATGCCGATTGAGTTTTAGGCGTCGCGCGATTTATTTCATCGCCCAGCAAAATGTTGCAGAAGACCGGGCCGCGCTGGAATTGAAAATCGCGGCGTCCATCTTCCCCGGTCAGAATCACGCGAGTGCCGGTGATATCGGCGGGCATCAGATCGACGGTGAACTGCACGCGATTAAAGCTCAAATTGAGCGCGAGGCCGAGCGTTTTGACCAAGGTGGTTTTGCCGGTGCCGGGCACGCCTTCGATCAAGACGTGGCCGCCGGCGAAAAGCGCCATCAGCAATTCCTCGACGGCCTGCTCGTGCCCGACGATTACCTTGTGAATCTCTCCTTGCAGGCGGCGAAAGATGCGCGCGAAATCGCCTACCGTCGGCATCTCGACGCCGTTTACCTCGCTCATCTTTCGAAGACCCGCTTTATCGCCGCGCGATCTTCGTCGGGCACCGACGCGCGCGCGATTGGTTCGTCGGGATGCTGACTGGGGTTGAGCGGAGTGCGAACTTTCGGCGGCAGATACGCGTGCCCGGAAGCGTTGGGGCCCTTGGTCTCGGAACGCGCATCGATGGAAATTTCGAAGCCCTGGCCGCCCAGCTTGGGATCCGAGGTGGGTCCAAAAAGGGTATCGGGATCGGTGCCGACGCCGTGCGAAGAACTTCCGCTATTGCCCTGCTCGGCATCCGAATCTTGCGAGGATTTGTCCGAACTCTGATCGGAACTACCGGTGTGCCGTCCACCATTAGTGTCTTCGGAAGACGATGCGCCTGACGGTTGCGCCATCTGGTCGGGTGGGCGGGGCAGATTTTTCAGTTTCGAGAGATCGTCGCCTTTGGAATTGTTCTCGTGTTCGAACTGGGCGTCCGGATTGCTTTTGCGATTGGGATTCAAGTTCAGTTGATTGCGGCGATCGAGCGAATTCATTTCTTCCGAATTGTCGGCCAGCTTCAAAGTAATCCGGGGACGCGGGCTGGTGCGTCCGGTCAACTTGTCCTGCAGATGTCCCGCGAGATCTTTCGCGTGATTTATCATCTTGTCCATCGGTGTGTCGGACGATTTGCTACCGGCGGCAACGCCCTCGGCCGCCATCTTTTCTTCCAACCGGCGCATGGTGGCGGCATCCGCGTGGACCTCGGTGCCGTCATCGGAATCTGAATCGCCAGCGCGCAGATGCAGATCATTGAGGTCCATCGTCATTTCATTTTGATCGGCGGAGACCGGAAACGGCTTTCCGTGCAGGCGCGCGATCAGCGGAAAAATCGCGGTGGCCAGTGCGAGCGACCCGAGAAAGCCGTAAATCGATCGCGAGACCCGGCGAGCCTCGACCCGGCGCGGCAGGAATTCTTCCTGGCGACTGAGCGTGTCCTCGATGAGATAGGACCATAGCATCGGCTGCTCATACGGATCGGCGAGCTTGACGACCTTTCGATGCTGCACAATCTCGACAATAGTTTCGAGGCGACCCTTCAAATCGGCGCGTCGATCCGCGATCGATGCGGCGGCGCCGCGGTTCACGTGCGCCCGCCACGCGGCGCGAACGCTGTTGGAAACTCCAGCGGCGGCAACCATTGCGAGAGTCGCGGCGACGATGAGAAATGTCAGCGGCGTGAGATAAAACGCGGCCAGCACGACGATCGCGCCGATGGCGATGGTCCATCCGAGCGTGCCGAAAGCGCCCCGCTGCCACGCTAGCGAGTTGAGCCGCATGCGGATTGAGCCGATTCGTTCAAGAATCAGCGCGAGTTTTTCTTCTGCTCTGCGGGCCTGATGAGGGGACGACATTTGTACCGCCGGGGGGAACCAACCGACAATAGTTTAACCCCGAAATATGCGCAACGAGGTTTCTTTTCGCGGCCAATTCGTGGAGTTCGCCGCATCCCCACCGTCGCGGCACGGTTCTCGCAGAGCCCAAGAGCGAGAACCGCGCCGGTATCCCCCACCGGAGTGGCACGGTTGTCGCAAACCGAAGAGCGACCACCGTGCCACTCGGCCTCTCCCATTTTGGAAAATGGGGAGGCAAAACGGAAGGCGAACATCTTTAGAAAGTCCAGCCGACAATCGTCTTTACGAAAGTCCCATTGCTCGCGCGAGTCAGGCCGATTCCGACGCCGACGTTTAATTCCAGCTGATCGAGGAAATCGAAGTTGAGCGCGGGCACGATGAAATGCTGTTGATGCTGCACGCCCGGCAGCGAACGAATCGCGCCCATGTCGCCGTAGTATTCGACCGCGGGCGAGAGCCATCCCAAAAGCTTTTCGTATTCAATCAGGCCTTGCGGCGAAATGGTGACGCCCTTATGAGTGCCGGGACCGGCGAAGGGTTTCTCGAACGGGAGGTTCGCGACCAGAGTGAATTTTCCAAAATGGGTTTCGGCGATCGGTCGCATCTCAAGGGTGAAGGGCTGATCCTCGGCGGCGCGGCGCATGTAGTCGAGCTCGAGATTGCCGCCGAACGAAACCGGCCACTCCATCGTTTGCGGAATGCCGAAATGAAGCTTGCTGCGCGAGCCCGCGTACTCGTAGTGCCCATCGTCGAGCTTCGCGGTGCAGAAGTACTGGCCGACCTCGAGATACGGCAACAGCCCGTATGTGGTCTCGATAGTCTCGTGAATCTGATGCGGATCGATTTGTTCCTTCGCTTCAGCGCCCGCGGAAGTGGTGGTGCTATTCGAATGAAGCTCGACTTGCAGATGATATTGAGGATCGGTTTCCGTCGGGTAGATTTGGATTTCGTAAAAGTCGATCGCGCATGCGATACGCGGTGCGACGACGATCGCCAGCGCGGTAAGCATCGTCGCCAATCCTCGCATCACGAAACTCATTTCAAAAATGCGCCTACTTGCGCTCGGGCAAACCCGCGTCGTCGCGCGCGCCCAGTGCGAGAGCCGACCAATCCATTTCCCCGCGACCCTTCGCGATACTGGAGATCAGCCGGTCGCGCAGGATAGCGGCGATCGGCATCGGCGCGCGCACCTCACCCCCGGTCTTCAGCGCGAGCTCGACATCCTTGAGCCCGAGCAGCAAACGGAAGCCGACGGGTGTATGCCGCATATGCGCGATGGCGTTTCCGTATCCTTGATAGACCGGACAGGCGAACAGGGTCGAGGTGATCATCTCGATTGCAGCGACGCGATCGACGCCGCTCTTTTCGAGCATCGCGAGCGCCTCGGCCATCGATTCCATCGCCGCCGCGATCAGAAAATTTCCCGCCACCTTCAGCGCATTCGCCGCGCCGGGTTCCTCGCCAAAGTCGAAAGTCTTCTGCCCGATCGCATCGAGAATCGGAGCGATTTTGTGCTTTGCGGATTCGGGTCCCGCGGTGCAAATCCACAGACGCTTCGCCGCCGCGGCTTCGGGCCGGCCGAACACCGGCGCCGCCACATAGATGCTCCCTTTGTCGGCGTGATACTTCGCCAGCTTGCGTGCGGTCGCGGGCGAGATGGTGCTCATCGAGATGTGGATGCCGCCGGGCGCGAGGCGATGCGCGATGCTGTGGTCGGTAGCCGTGATCGATTCGAGCGAGGCGTCATCGGCCAGCATGGTGATTACGATGCCACCCGGCGACGCCACCGCCGCGGCATTCGGCATCAGCTCGGCGCCGCTTTTGATGAGCGGCTCGGCCTTAGATGCGGTGCGATTGTAAACTCGTAGCTTGTGACCGGCGGTGAGCAGGTTGGAGGCGATAGGAAGTCCCATCGAGCCGAGTCCAATAAATCCGATATCCATGTTGCCAAGTCCTCCTGAAGAAGATGCCGCTATCTACGATGCACGACGCCGATTTTGGGGCAGTCGCGTTCGACTGGGCATCGCGAACACCAGGGCGAGACCGGCTGGCAAATGGTCTGGCCGAAAGCGACCAGCGTCGTATTGTAATCGATCCAATGACGACGGGGCAGAACTTCGCGCAGCGCCATTTCGGTTTTGTCGGGGGTCTTGCTCGCGACCAGGCCCCATCGATTCGAGATTCGATGCACGTGCGTATCGACGCAGATTCCCGGCTTGCGAAACGCCTGCGTCACCACCAGGTTTGCGGTCTTGCGGCCGACGCCGTTGAGGGTCAGCAGTTTATCGATGTCATCGGGAACGCGCCCATCGAACTTCGCGATCAGATCGCCGCAGATTCCCCTAATCACGCGCGCTTTGGTGCGATAGAAACCCACCGGATAAATCAGCCGCTCGAGAATCTTCGGCGCGACTGCGACCATCGCTTGAGGAGTGCGCGCTTTCGCGAACAAGCGCTCGCATGCGAGCGCGGTCACCTCGTCCTTGGTGCGCAGGCTCAGGATGCATCCGATCAGAGTGAGGAATGGATCCTCTTTTTGCTGCGCCATCAGCGAGATGATCGGCGCGTCCCACTTTTCGGATTGGCGTCTGAGGATGCGCAACATCTTCGCCACTGATTTACCGGTGACTCCTGCGATCAATTTGCGGCGTCGGCTGCCGGTCTCGGACAGTCTGGATTTTATTTCGATCATCTGAATTTCGATCCCCAGATGAAACTCGGCGCGCGCAGTGGGAGTAACGATCAGCGGCAGGCGGCTCGGGTCGCGGCTGCAATTGCGCCGATGTGCTCGGGGTTAACGAAGCCCCACACTTCCTTGGGCGCGCGGCCGTTGACCAGGTCACGCCGGTAGCTGAAGCAACCCAGATAGAGGGGCCGTATGTACATCACCGCCTCGAGTCGCTCGAGCTCGTCGTCGGTCAACTCGACGTGCTGGCGGTAGGCGCCTACGGCCCGATTGATCCAGTCCGCGTTGCGCCAGGTGCCCCACATAAGCCAGGCAAAGTCCGCCAGGCGCGGGCCGCGCCCGGCCGCCTTCCAATTGATAGCCACCGGCCCTTGCTCGCCCAGGATCACGTGATCCGGAGCGTGGAGGAGGTTGCCGTGCAGCAACGCCTCGGGCAGGCCCTGGCCGTAGTCGGCCGAGCGCACTTGGTCGCGGAGCCGCTCGAATCGCTCGCGCTCGGCCGGAGCGACCTTCGTGTCGACCGCGTCGAGGAACGCGAGGGCCGCCATGAGGTCCTGACGCGGGCTGCCCTCGCGGCTGGGATCATCCCCACTCGCCCCACCGGGGCGGCTGACCGACACGTCGAACGGCAGGGTATGAAGCCGTCCGAGCAGATCACCCATGAGGGCGAACTTCTCGCTTCCCTCATGTCCGACGGCCATGGGGAGCGGCCCGCCGGGGACAAATCGGGTGACGAGGACCGTCGAGTCGTCGAACGCCGACACCGCGTCGTCGGTCGCGAGCCGCTCCGCCGGGTAGTCCTGCCGCTCCAGGAACCGCAGGATCGCGCCGTCGCCTTCGACGCCGGCCCGCGGGCGGGCCGGCGAGAACGCGCGCGCAATCCACGGGTCGCCGTCGCGGCGGTCAATGCGAAAGACGTGGTCATGGTGCCGACTGACCTTCGTCGTGGCGACCGCGTCGATGCCGTAGTGATCCCGGAGATGGGTGACCAGACGCTCACCGACGGGCTGGTGAAACATCCGGGCTTGGAGCCCTTCAAGGTCGGTGAGCGCTT
>Ga0209420_1001275_pt1 | contig 12053 bp, 6 predicted proteins | sample BlaSpr_A8_OM1_O1_FD_187972 | JGI IMG/M metagenome (GOLD analysis project Ga0209420, IMG submission 187972) | Forest soil microbial communities from Thunder Bay, Ontario, Canada - Black Spruce, Ontario site 2_A8_OM1_O1 (SPAdes) (version 2) | ecosystem: Environmental > Terrestrial > Soil > Boreal... | reverse complement strand
CTGGCGGCCTCAAGCCGGGGGAACACCGGCTCGGCCGCGGGCAGCTGCCCGGCCGAGTCGTCGACGGCCGCGCTGATTCGCCCAGCAAGGTCGGGCAGGAACGGCGCAAGCTGGATGGCAAGCTCCGAGCACGCGCCCACGAGCAGCGCCAGCGACTCGTCGAGCAGCCGGCCAGCGGCCGGGTCGCCATCGCGCTCGGCCCGGGCCAGCAGCCAGGGCTCGGCCCGCTCGACATAGCGGTTGGCCTCGTCGACAACATCCCAGATCGCGGCGGTGGCGGCGCGGAAGTCGAACGCGGACAGCGCCGCCGCTATGCGCTCGGGCGCCCGCTGGCACGCGGCGGCCAAGGCCCGCCCGCCGGCCGCCGACGCCAGAGCCCGCCCGCCGCCAGCCGACGCCAGGGCCTGCCCGCCGCCAGCCGACGCCAGAGCCCGCCCGCCGCCAGCCGACGCCAGGGCCTGCCCGCCGGCAGCCGACGCCACCGGGTGCTCGCCCTGCCGCGGGACCTTCCCCTGCCGGTAGCGGTGCACGAGCGTGACCACGCGGCTCACCAGGTTGCCCAGGCCGTTGGCCAGGTCGTCGTTGGCCCTGGCGGTCAGCCTGGCGGCAGTGAAGTCGACGTCACCTACGCGCGGCACCTCGCGCAGCAGCCACCAGCGCACCGCGTCGGTGCCGTACCGGTGCACCAGCTCCACGGGGTCAGCCGTCTCGTTCCCGGCCGCCGCCCCCGACTTGCTGATCTTGCTCCCGCCGATCGTCAGATAGTCGTGCACCAGGATGTCGGTGGGCAGGGGCTCGCCAGCCGAGAGCAGGATCGCCGGCCAGTACACGGCGTGAAACCGCAGCACGCCCTTGCCGACAAGGTGGATCCGGCGGTCGGCGCCTGCCCACCAGCGTTCGTAGTCCTCGCCGCCGGTGCCGTAGCCGGGCGCGGTGATGTAGTTGCCCAGGGCATCCCACCAGACGTAGATCACCTGGTCCGGATCACCGGGTACGGGGATGCCCCAGCCACGGGCACGCGCCGTGGAACGCGAGGCGCTGAAGTCCTCGAGCCCGCCGGCGATGAAGCCGAGTACCTCATTGCGCCGCGCTGCGGGCTCGATCCTGAGCCTGCCCGAGGTGATCAAGTCGCGCAGCTGGCCGGCGTAGCGGGACAGCCGGAAGAACCAGTTCTCCTCCGCGACTCGCTCCGGCCTGGTCCCGTGCTCCGGGCACAAGCCGCCCGGCAGCTCGGCTGGCCGGTAAAACTGCTCGCATCCGACGCAGTACAGGCCTTCGTACCGCTTGCGGTACAGATCACCGCTGGCCGCGCACGCACGCCAGAGGCGTTCCACACCCGGCCGGTGCCGCGGATCGCTGCCGGTGCGGATGAAGTCGTCGAAGGAGAGCGCCAGGGGATCGCGCAACGCCGCGAACGCGGATGCGTTGCGGTCCACCAGAGCAGCCGTGCTGATGCCCTCGGCCTCGGCGGCCAGCACGTTCTTCAGCGAGTTGTCATCGGTGCCGGTCTGGGACCGCACCTGGTCACCGGCCAGCCGGTGGTACCGGGCCAGCACGTCGGCCTGCACCAGCTCAAGCGCGTGGCCGAGGTGGGCGCGGGCGTTGACATACGGGATCGTGGTACTGAGGTAGACGCGTTCGTTGGTCATCGGAACCTCCTGGGATGGCGGGGGCTCCGAACCACGAAGATGAATCGAGGCCCCCAAGAAGCGGGACCTCGTGTCGGACGTCGTCCGGGCAGCGTGAAGTAGCCCCGCTAGCGGGGCATCATCACCTGAACTGCGTGCGACGTCATGGCTTGGTCAACATGACCTCCCCAGCGGAAATTCCGCTCCGTGGATGTACCGATGGGCTCGCAAGATGGGGCCCATCGGTACATCGATGCCGACCGTGGGGTGGCGGGCGGTCAGCCGGGTTCTGCGAGGCGCTGCAGGATGAGCTCGCGCGCACGGGTGGCGTCCGCCTGGCCCCTGGTGGCCTTCATCACCGCACCGATCAGGACGCCCGCAGCGGCCGTCTTGCCGGAACGGATGGTGTCCGCGATCTCTGGGTTGGCGGCGATGGCCTGGTCGATCGCCGCCAGCAGCGCTCCATCGTCGCTGACCACGGCCAGGCCACGGGCGGCCACGATTTCGTCCGGCGAGCCCTCACCGGCCAGCACGCCGTCGAGCACCTGCCTGGCCAGCTTGGAGTTCAGCGCGCCGGAGGCGACAAGCTCGCTCACCCTCGCCACCTGGGCCGGGGTCACCGGCAGCGCGGCGAGGTCGGCACCGGTCTCGTTGGCGCGGCGGGCCAGCTCGCCGAGCCACCAGTTGCGGGCCTGCTCGGGCGACGCGCCGGCCGCCACGGTCTCGGCCACCAGGTCCAGCGCGCCCGCGTTCCGCAACGCGGCCATGTCCAGGTCGGACAGGCCCCACTCGCGCTGCAGCCGGGCCCGGCGGGCCGCGGGAAACTCGGGCAGGGTGGCGCGGATCTGCTCGACCCACTCGGCCGACGGGGCGACCGGGACGAGGTCGGGCTCCGGGAAGTAACGGTAGTCCTGTGCCTCTTCCTTGCTGCGGCCGGCAGTGGTCGTGCCGGTTTCCTCATGGAAGTGCCTGGTCTCCTGCACGATCCTGCCGCCGCTGTCGAGCACGCCGGCCTGCCGCTCGATCTCGAACCTGACCGCGCGCTCGACCGAGCGCAGCGAGTTGACGTTCTTGGTCTCGGTCCTGGTACCCCACGTGCCCGAGCCGCGCCGCGCGATCGAGGTGTTCACGTCGCAGCGCAGCGAGCCTTCCTCCATGCGGACGTCGGAGACGCCGAGCGAGCGAAGCAGGTCGCGCAGCTCGGTGACGTAGGCGCGCGCGACCACGGGTGCGAGCGCCCCGGTTCCCGGCACCGGCTTCGTGACGACCTCAACCAGCGGGATCCCGGCGCGGTTGTAGTCGACCAGCGAGTAGTCGGCCCCGTGGATCCGCCCGGTGGCGCCGCCGATGTGCAGCGACTTCCCGGTGTCCTCCTCCAGGTGGACCCGCTCGATGCCGACCCGCACCACGGTCTCGTCGACCGTGACATCCAGCCAGCCGTCCGTGCACAGCGGCTCGTCGTACTGCGAGATCTGGAAGTCCTTCGGCATGTCCGGGTAGAAGTAGTTCTTCCGCGCGAACCGGCACCAGGATGCGATCGAGCAGTTCAGCGCCAGGCCGATCCGGATCGTGTACTCGATCGCGGTCCGGTTGGCCACCGGCAGCGACCCCGGCAGGCCGAGGCAGACCGGGCAGACGGCCGAGTTCGGCTCGGCGCCGAATGCCGTCGAGCAGCCGCAGAACATCTTCGTCACGGTGCCGAGCTCGACGTGGGTCTCCAGGCCGATCACCGGCTCGTAGCGGGAGATCGCTTCGTCGTAATTGACGAGTGCCGGCGCAAGCTCAGTCATTTCCCGCCCACCTCCCCTTCCCCCTTCATGCCTTTCGCATCGTCGAGCAGCGGGTGCCCGCGCCGCTGGTCCAGCGCGGCTTCCACGGCCGCGCCGACCCGGTACAGCCGGTCGTCGGCGAGCACCGGCGCCATGATCTGCAACCCGACCGGAAGGCCGTCCTCGGGAGCGAGCCCGCACGGCACCGAGATCGCGGCGTTGCCTGCCAGGTCCGACGGGATCGTGCACAGGTCGGCCAGGTACATCGCGATCGGGTCGTCGGCGCGCTCGCCGATCGGGAACGCCGTGGTCGGCGTTGTCGGCGAGACCAGCACGTCAACCTGCTCGAACGCGGCGTCGAAGTCCCGGGCGATCAGCGTGCGCACCTGCTGGGCCTTGCCGTAGTACGCGTCGTAGTAGCCGCTGGACAGCGCGTAGGTGCCGAGCATGATCCGCCGCTTGACCTCCGCACCGAACCCGGCATCGCGAGTCAGTGACATGACCTCCTCGGCGCTGCGGGTTCCGTCATCGCCCACCCGCAGGCCGTACCGCATCCCGTCGAAGCGGGCCAGGTTGGACGAGCACTCGCTGGGCGCGATCAGGTAGTACGCGGGCAGCGCATAGGAGAAGTGCGGGCAGGACACCTCGGTGACCTTAGCGCCCAGCGACTGCAGCAGCTCCACGGCCTCGGTGAACCTGCCGAGCACGCCGGGCTGGTACCCCTCGCCGCCGAGCTCGGTCACCACCCCGACCCGCAGCCCGCTCACGTCGGCCTGCCGCGCCGCGGCCACCACGGGCGGCACCGGCGCGTCGATCGAGGTGGAGTCGCACGGGTCATGCCCGGATATGACCTCATGCAGCAGCGCCGTGTCGAGCACGTTGCGGGCCAGCGGGCCCGGCGTGTCCAGCGAGGACGCGAACGCCACCACGCCGTACCGCGAGGAGCCACCGTAGGTAGGCTTCGTCCCCACGATGCCGCAGACGGCGGCCGGCTGGCGGATCGATCCCCCGGTGTCCGTGCCCAGGCCGAGCGGCGCCTCGAACGCGGTGACCGCGGCCGACGAGCCGCCGGACGACCCGCCGGGCACCCGGCTCAGGTCCCACGGGTTATGCGAAGGACCGAACGCGGAGTTCTCGGTGGACGACCCCATCGCGAACTCATCCATGTTGGCCTTGCCGAGGATGACGATCCCGGCGCGGCGCAGCCGCGTGGTTATCGTTGCGTCGTACGGCGGGCGCCAGCCCTCCAGGATCCGTGATCCGCAAGTCGTCGGCATGTCGGTGGTCGTGAACAGGTCCTTGAGCACGAGCGGAACGCCGGCCAGCGGGCCGAGCGGCTCCCCGGCGGCACGCCTGGCGTCCACGGCCCCCGCTGCGGCGAGCGCGGCATCGGGTGCCACGTGCAGGAACGCGTGCACCGAGGAGTCCACGGCCTCGATCCGGTTCAGGTGCGCCTGGGTGACGTCAACGGCCGATGTCTCGCCGGACGCGATCGCCGCGGCGAGCTCGGCCGCGGTCATCCTGGTCAGCTCGGTGGATGCCATCGCTTAGTCCTCGTCCAGGATCCGCGGGACACGGAACCGGTCCTGCTCGGCCGCTGGAGCCTGGTCGAGCGCGGCCCGCGTGCCGAGACAATCCGTGAGCACGTCATCGCGGTACACGTTGCTGATCGGGAGCGCGTGCGTGGTCGGCGGGATTCCCTCGGCCGCGACCTCCTGCACCCGCGCCACCGAGGCGATGATCACATCCAGCTGGCCGGCGAAGTGGTCGAGTTCCTGCTCGCTCAGGGCCAGCCGGGCCAGCCTGGCCAGATGGGCAACCTCGTCCCTCGTAATGGGCATGGAGGCAAGACTATCGACCGCGCAGCCGCGGTCCGAACCCATTAACCGCCTGCCACCATAAGGACGGCACGCCGGGCGTGGGCACGCTGGCCGACGGCGCCGCCGAGCCCGGTTGCACGCCGGGAAGAGGACCGCTGACGGCCGGCGCATGTGAGGGACCGGGGAGGTGGGCGGAAGGCGACGGGGTCACCGCGCGGCGTGCGGATGGGTGCGGTGCGCGCACGCTGGCGGCCACCCCGTGCTCGCTCAGCCACGCCGTGGCCGACACCGGATTGAGCGGCTTGCTGAAGTGCCAGCCCTGCGCGGCCCTGCAGCCCATGACCCGGAGCGCGGTCGCCACCTCGGCCGATTCCACGCCCTCGGCCACCGAGTCGATGTCGAGCGCGCGGACCAGGTCCACGATGGACTGGACGATCACCTCGTCGTCCGCTGAGTGCAGCAGCCTGGAGATGAACGACGAGTCGATCTTCACCTCGCTGACCGGGAGCCGCTTGAGCCGCACCAGGGACGAGTAGCCGGTGCCGAAGTCGTCCAGGCTGAGCGCCACGCCCAGCGCCGCCAGCGCCTCCACAGCGGTCGCGGCGTAGGCCGGCTCGCTGGTCAGCACCCGCTCGTTGATCTCCAGCAGCAGCGCGGCGGGCGGCAGGTCATAGCGGCCGAGCCCCCGGCCGATCGTCTCGGCCAGGCTCGCGTCGAGCAGGTCGCGGGCGGTCACGTTGAGCGACACCTGGACCGGCAGGCCATCTCCCCACCAGGCCGCCGCCTGGGCGAGTGCCCTGTCCACGACCTGGAACGTGAGGTCGCGCATCAAGTAGGACTGCTCGGCCAGCGGGATGAACTCCTCGGGCGCCATCAGCCCTCGTACCGGGTGCTGCCACCGGACCAGCGCCTCCATCCCCGCCGTCCGGCCGGTTTCCAGGACCACCTTGGGCTGGTAGTGCAGCTCGAGCTCGCCGGCGTCCATGCCGCGGCGCAGGTCGCCGAGGAGCGCCAGGCGCGCCGGGGAGTTGCGGTCGGAGTCGGCGACGTACCGCTCCACCCCGCTGCGGCGCTCCTTTGCCAGATACATGGCGACGTCGGCGTGCTGCATCAGCAGCTCGAAGCCGGTCGCGTCGTCGGGGTACAGGGCGATGCCGACGCTGGCCTCGATGTCGAACGACATGCCCTCGAGCCGCATCGGCTCAGATAGCGCCGAGCGCAGGCGCGTCGCCACCTCGCGGGCCGCGCCGACCTCCTTCACCGCGGGCAGCAGCACCGCGAACTCGTCGCCGCCCAGACGGGCCACGAGGTCGCCGGGGCGCACGCTGTGCGTGAGCCGGTGCGCCACGATCCGCAGCAGGCGGTCGCCGACCGGGTGCCCGAGGGTGTCGTTGACCTCTTTGAAGCGGTCCAGGTCCAGCAGCAGGAACCCGACCTTCGTCCCGGACCGCCCCGCGTCGGCCAGGGCGTCGCTGGTCTGCCGGATCAGCAGCTTGCGGTTGGACAGTCCGGTGAGCTCGTCGTGGTGAGCCTGGTGCTCGCGCTGCACCGACATGGCCGCGTTCATGTAGATGGCGGCCAGCGGGAACGCGAACAGCAGCACCAGCCATGCGGAATCGGCCGCCATGACGACGGCGACCAGCGGGGCAGCCGCGATCAGCACCAGGTTGAGCAGCGCCTGGAACGGCAGCGCCAAGCGGAGACTTCGCAGGAGAGGAACCCTGGAGTGCAGCCCGATGGCCACGCCGAGCAGGACGAAGTTCACCGCGAAGTAGGCCGCGCCGGCGAACAGCACCATGGGCAGGTCGGCGCCCGACGGGACCAGCGGATGGTTGGGCGCCGGATGCAGCCCGGTGAGGAACAGGGCCAGGCCGGCGGCGGCCATGCTCAGGGTCGTCTGGGCGGCGTTGAACGCGCACCGGTGCGGCGCCTTGCGCTGAGCCAGGCCAATGACGAGGGAGGACGTGACGCGGAGCAGCACCGCGACCGGGAAGCCCCAGTACAGCAGCGCGGCGAAGCTGAACGTGAGCGACGCGACCGGCGATTCGGCGCCGTTCGCGCCCGCTGCGACGATCGGCCGCAGCTCGCCGACCACGATCAGCGCGGCGATGACCCAGAACAGCGGGTGCCTGACAAGCTCCGGCAGGCCAGACAGGTGCAGCATGGCCCAGACAAACACCGCGAATCCGGCAACGGTCACCGAGGTCATGTGGATCCACAGCGGCGAACCGACGCGTGGTCCTATGTCCCTGGTGTCGTTCGGATCCCTCATGAGCCGTCCTCATCGGAGCAATCGATTGCGCCGCGGATCCCTCCGCATTGGCAGAAGCGTACGGCGAAAATCGTACTTCCCGAAGCCAATTGCATACTATCCGTTACAACACGTCAGGCTGTAGTCATCTGGCTACTATTCAGTTACGAGCCTGAGATAGCCCGATGCCTGCTGGCTCGTTAGCTGTTCAGCAACCCCACCCCCGCTGCTTCCGCCGCTTACCCGCACCTGTCTCTACAGCGTGCCTCACCTCGCCGTCTCAAGCACGATTATCCTGCGACTCGGCGCTGTCGCGCGCCGCATCCGGTCCCTGGTCAAGCAGCACGTCCAGACCCGTTTCGTCCAGCACAGGCACGCCGAGCGCCCGCGCCCGCTCGTACTTGGACCCCGGGCTGGCCCCGGCCACCACGAAGCCGGTCTTCTTCGACACCGAGCCGGATACCTTCCCGCCCCGGGTGGTGATCGCCTCGGCGGCTTCGTCCCTGGTGCGACCGGCCAGCGTGCCGGTGATGACCACGGTAACCCCGGCCAGCGGCCCCCCGGCCGCTGAATCCCCGCCCGCCTTCCCATCCTCCGTCGTCCGTACGGGAGGGACGAACCCCTCTTGCGCCAGCGCCACGCCGGCCGCTCGCCACTTGTCGAGGATCGCCGCGTGCCAGTCGACCGTGAACCAGTCGCGTGCCGAGGCAGCGATCGTGGGGCCGACGTCCTCGACCTCGACGAGCTGCTCGGGTGATGCCGCGGCCATCGCGTCGACCGAGCCGAAGTTCGCAGCCAGCGCGCGGGCGGCGGTCGGCCCCACGTGCCGGATCGAGAGCGCGACCAGGATCCGCCACAGCGGCCGCTGCCGTGCCTCCTCGAGGTTGGCCAGCAGCTTGACCGCGTTCACGGTCAGCCCGCCCTGCTTGTTGACGAAGAACGGGCTGCTCGCCAGCTTCTCCTCGGTCAGCGCGAACACGTCGCCCTCGTCGGCCACAAGACCGCTGTCGAGCAGCGCCATGGCCGCCTCGTAGCCGAGCACCTCGATGTCCAGCGCGCCGCGGCCGGCCAGGTGGAACAGGCGCTCGCGCAGCTGGGCAGGGCAGGACCTGGCGTTCGGGCAGCGCCAGTCGACGCTGGCCTTCCCGCCCGCGGTCATCCCCCCACCCTCGCCGTCCCCGCGCACCAGCACCGTGCCGCACTCCGGGCACGCCGTGGGGAACTCGAACGCGTGCTCCGATCCGGTGCGCAGGTCCACGACCGGCGCGACTACCTCGGGAATGACGTCGCCCGCCTTGCGCAGCACCACCATGTCGCCGATCAGCACGCCCTTGCGGGCGAGCTCGTCGGCGTTGTGCAGGGTGGCGCGGTCCACCGTGGAGCCGCTGACCTTGACCGGCTCCATCACCGCGAACGGGGTGACCCGCCCGGTGCGCCCGACGTTGACACGGATGTCGAGCAGCCGGGTGGTCACCTCCTCGGGCGGGTACTTGTAGGCGATCGCCCAGCGCGGCGCCCGGCTGGTAGCGCCGAGCGAGCGCTGCATCTCGAGCCGGTCGAGCTTGATCACCACTCCGTCGATCTCGTACGGCGGGTCGTGCCGGTGCTCGGCGTAGTAGTTGATGTACTCGCGCACGCCGTCCAGGTCGTCGACGACCTTGTACACGTCGCTGACCGGCAGCCCCCACGCGCGCAGCTGCTCGTACCAGCCGGACTGCGTCGCCGGCGCGCTGTCGGCCACCGCCTCATCATCGGGCGTCGGCATGCCGCTCTCCGCGCCGGCGCCGGGCACGGCCAGGCCGTGCACGATCAGGCTGAGCGGCCGGGTCGCCGTAACCCGCGGGTCCTTCTGCCGCAGCGAGCCGGCGGCCGTGTTGCGCGGGTTCACGTACAGCGGCTTGCCCGCCTCGGCCTGCCGCTCGTTCAGCTGGTGGAACGCCTCGACCGGCATGAACACCTCGCCGCGCACCTCAATGACCTCGGGCCAGCCCGACCCGGCCAGCCGGGCCGGGGCCGCGGCGATCGTCCGGATGTTCGGCGTGACGTCCTCCCCGGTCACCCCGTCGCCCCGGGTCGCAGCCCGCACCAGGACCCCGCTGCGGTAGACCAGGGCCACCGCCAGGCCGTCGATCTTCAGCTCGCACAGATACGGGCCCACCGCGCTGTCGGGGCCGGCCAGCCGCTCGGTGCGCGCCGCCCACCCGTCGAGCTCCTCCGCCGAGAACGCGTTGTCGAGGCTGAGCAGCCGCTCCAGGTGTTCCACCGGCGCGAAGTCGGTGGAGATCACGTCGCCGACTCGCTGGGTAGGCGAGTCGGGCGTGCGCAGGTCCGGGTACCGATCCTCGAGCCCGACCAGCTCGCGGTAGAGCGCGTCGTACTGGGCGTCGGAGATGACCGGCGAATCGAGCACGTGGTAGCGGTGCAGGTGCTCGGTGATCTCGCCGGCCAGGGCCGCGTGCCGCTGCCTGGCCGCCGGGTCCGCCGTCAGCGGCTCGGTCATGCCACCCCCTCCTCGATCAGCTCCGGCAGCAGCCGTGCCGCCTCACGGCACCGGGCCAGCGTGGCCCTGGCCGCGGCGGGCGACGCCCCGGCCAGCCCGCAGGCCGGGGTCAGCACCACCTGCCGGTCGAGCCCGCCGGGCGGGATCCCCATCCGGTGCCACAGGCCGAGCACATCCGCACCAGGGTCCCGGGGCGAGCGCTGAGTGAGTGGCGCGTCGCGTAGCGGGCTCTGAATCACTCCGGCGAAGATCCCAAGATCAGCCTCGACGAGCTCGGCCAGGTTGTCCTCGTCCTCGCGCCTCAGCAGGCCCATGTCAAACGCGACAGCCTGCGCTCCTGCCTCCCTGAGCAGCCCGAATGGGATGCCGCTCGCGCAGCAGTGCACGAGGCCGAACGCTGTCGTGGCGGCCAGCACGGAGCGCAGGCCCTCCGTGGTCAGGCTCCTGTCCACGGCTCCGACCCGGTTGAGCCCGCTCGCCGTCGGGACCGAGCCGGCCAGAACGGCTGGGAGAGCGGGCTCGTCCAGCTGCAGCAGCAGGGTGGCACCGGGCAGCCGGCCGCGGACCTCCGCGATGTGCCTGGCCACGCCCTCGGCCAGCGAGGCGATCAGGTCGGCCACCGCGCCGGGGTCGGCCAGCGCCGGGTTCTGGCTGCGGGTCAGCTCGATCGTGGCCGCCAGCGTCCACGGCCCGCAGACCTGCACCTTGAACGGCCCGGTCCAGTCCGCGGCCGCCTCCTGCATCGCGTCCAGGTCGGCGGACAGCAGGTCGGCGGCCCGGCGCTGATCGCGGCCCGGGCGGGCGGCCAGCTTCCAGCGGCCGGCCGTCGTCTCGACCGGGAGGTCGACAAGCAGCGCCGCGGTCCGCCCGGTCAGGTCGGCCCCCATCCCGCGAGCGGGCAGCTCGGGCAGATGGGGAAGGTCGGGCAGCTCGCCGAGCACCACGGCGAAGGCCTCGGCCGGGTCGGTGCCCGGCATGGATCCAACCCCGGTGGCGGCTGCCTGGGGCCATGCGAACCGCTGTGACTCATCGCCCACGCAGCAGAGCCTAGCGGGCGGCACCGACAATCGCGGTGCGGTAATTCGCTCACCAGGCTCACCGAATGGCAGGTCAGTGCCGTCCCGCCGCGAGACAGCGGTCGTGTGGCCGCTGGCTGGCGGCCGGGTCCCCTGGCGGCCCAGATATTTGCCGCCAGATCCTTGACCCAAGGACCTGGACTGCTAGGGTGAGCCCCATGAACCCTGCCGGTCGAGCGGTACCAACCTTTGGTACTATGCTGATGTCCGATCGGAGGCCCGATGCCTGATCCCATGTACCGCCGGATCGCCGAGGATCTGCGCGACAAGATCGAGTCAGGCGCGTTGCCACGTGGCAGCCAGCTGCCCACCGAGATCGAGCTCAGAGAGCGCTACGACGCGTCACGTAATACCGTCCGGGACGCTATCAAGTGGCTGATCACGCGCAGCCTTGTGGAGACCCGCCCCGGTCAGGGAACGTTCGTCATCGAGAAGATCGTGCCGTTCGTCACATCGCTGACCGGGGACCCCGGCAAGGGACGTGACGACGAGGGCCCGGTCTACATCGCCGAGGTAGAAGCGGCGCTGCGCAGGCCGACCTCCACCGTGCCGAGGGTGGAAATCCAGCAGGCGATCGGCGTGGTTCAGAGTGAGCTCAAGCTCCCGGACAGCTCCACGGTGGTCAGCAGGCACCAGCAGCGCTACATCGACGACATCCCGTTCTCGCTGCAGACGTCGTTCTACCCGATGAGTCTGGTCGAGCGCGGAGCGGTCAAGCTCATCCAGGCCGCCAACATCGATGGAGGCGCCGTCGCGTACCTGGGGACCACGCCCGGGCTCACCCAGGTCGGCTACCGCGACAGGGTCACGGTCCGCGCCCCGGACAGCAACGAGACGGCATTCTTCAAGCTCCCCGACGACGGGCGGGTCCCGGTGTTCGAGGTGCAGCGGGTGGCCTTCGATGAGCACGGACAGCCTTTCCGGCTGACGACCAGCGTGTACCCGGCCGACCGCAACCAGTTCTCCGCCTCCGTGGGCAAGGTTCCCGACGACGCGCCGGAGCGCGACG
>Ga0209420_1001273_pt1 | contig 12081 bp, 11 predicted proteins | sample BlaSpr_A8_OM1_O1_FD_187972 | JGI IMG/M metagenome (GOLD analysis project Ga0209420, IMG submission 187972) | Forest soil microbial communities from Thunder Bay, Ontario, Canada - Black Spruce, Ontario site 2_A8_OM1_O1 (SPAdes) (version 2) | ecosystem: Environmental > Terrestrial > Soil > Boreal... | reverse complement strand
AACGCCGATTGTGCCCAGCACCCCGCTGCCTACAAAATTTGCCGTCGCTGAGAAACACACTTGAGACTCCTCTGTGGTGCCGAAGCTTTGTCGCGGATACCTTACCAGCAGAACAGGAGCGGCTGCACGGCTGATTTACGGGGAGGCTTTCAATGAGGCTCGGCGTCGCTGGGCGAGCGGAGGGCGAGGATCCAGCCGAGCAGGCCACAAAGTGTGAAGCCGAGCGCGTTGGCGAGGCCGTGGAATTTGGCCATTTCGTCGAGGTGAACGAACGGCTGCAGGGGAAATTCGCCGACGGCCCAGACGACAGCGAAGGCCATAGAGAAAAAGACTGAGGCGGCCGAGACGAGCAGGAGAAGTTGGGCGTCGCGGGAGGCGGTGGCGCGAAGAGCGGCGAGGAAAAATGCGGCGAGAGAAACTTCGCTAAACGCGACGATGAAGGCGGCGACGAGTTTGGTGTGAGGACCGGCCACGAATCCGGCGGCTAGGAGTCCGGGGCCGCAAATTACGCCAGCGGCGACGATTTTCAACATGGCGCGAGTGATTGCGCGCGAGGGCCGCGTGAAAATCGACGCCGTAGCACGGGCGAGAAGCGGGGCGGCGAATCCGGCGAAGTGAAAATGAACGGCGGTGAGGAGCACGATGGGCTCCTGGAAGCCCATGGGCGTGAGTCCGTAGCGCGAGGCGACGAGCCAGGCGCAGCCGACGGGCAAATAGATGAGACTGGCGGCGAGGCAGAGGGAAGGCAGGGTTATAGGTTTGCGCGCAAGGATCAGCAGGCCGCAGAGGCCGAGAAAAGCTCCAAAACAAAACCACGGCAGGACGAAGAGCGTCGCGCTTGTGCCGGGTGGGTAGCGGAACGAAAAGGTGCTGAGGAGGGCGGCGGGAAGTTGGACCCACGGTGCGATCTTGAGCGGGAGATTCAATTGGGCGCGGACGCCATTGCCGGTGAGGGAAGCGAGATAGAGGCCGAGAGGGACGACGACCAAGGGGCCGAGGAGAAAGAGAAGTTCGATTAGAGTGAGGGAGGAGTGCCGGATGTTGCGGAGCGCGATTACGAGCCAGATGGTGGCGGAGGCGGCGGTGGTGCGGATGAGGAATTCAGCGTTTGCGCTGGCGTTTGGTGCGGGCATGCGAGGCGGCGCTTTACTGGGTGGCACGGTACGAAATAATCAATTGGAAGGCAAATTGTTTGCGCGGTGGGCGGGCGGCGGCAGGCCATTGCGGGGAAGGTATTTGGTAATATAGGTTCCCCAACAGCGTAGCCCGGGTGGCGGAATGGCATACGCGGAGGACTTAAAATCCTTTGGCCGCAAGGTCGTGTGGGTTCGAGTCCCACCCCGGGCACCAGACATTTCTCGGTTGGTTAATCTTCTTTCAGTTGAAATTTAGTTTTTGAATGGCGCGGTCTTATTTCGTTGTTATCAGGGTGCTGGTTGTGGCCAGACATTGCCAAAGGCCGTTGAGCTTGATCCAGGTGTCGACGAATCGTTCGCGATGTACGTATGGCTTGCCCTTGTCGGTGCCCGTTGTTCGAAGCACCCCGACAACTACCCCGGTATCTCCGTAGACTTGGACGGTGCTTTGCTCGGTTACCGCTTGCGATGGCTGATAGTCGGGGGCCTTAACACTCGCGAGAAACTCGCTTTTGGATGAGACGCTTCCGTCGATGTCCACGGACAAGAATGTGTTCGCGAGCAGCATGCCTAACGCTTTGCTGTCTTTTGCTTCCAGAGCGCGATTCCATGCCGTTTCAAGCGCCATGATGCGCCCGCTGTCATCGCTCGGGTTGCTCTGTTGCGCCGCTGCCGAAACGACGGCGAAAAGCAAGATCGCGATAGAAAAAATAACCTTTCTTCCCAAGGATTGCCTCCGAACAGGCCTTCGAAACTTCGCGGTACCTCTTAGCGTAAAACAGAAATCGCGCCACAGAGGAACTTCGACGCCTATGTTTCTGGCGGGGCAATAACCTACCGAGAACCCGCGAGCCCCAGGCAGCAAATGCGAACCTTTTGATTTTGGGACGGGTGTAGTGATCTGACGCGGCTCAATTTTTCTGCAATTGGGCGTTTAGTCGATATAACCTTCCGTGCGCATGAGCATGGATCGCAATACGAAAGCGCTGGCGGGACTGCGGCTGGCCGTGGGGCTGCTATTTCTAATATTTGCTGAATACAAGGTGGCGGGGACGCAGTTCACGCTGGGCGGTGGATTTCAATATTGGATTAATCGATTCCTGGCAGATGGTGCGTATCCGTTTATGGTTCCGGTGCTGCGGGGATTCGTGCTGCCGCATGGGACGGTGATCGCCTTTCTGGTGGCGTACGGAGAACTGGCGATTGGCGTGGCGCTGACGGTTGGAATTTTGGTGCGCGCGGCGAGCGTCGCGGGATTCGCTTATATGATGACGCTGCTGTTCGCCGCTAATCATCCGGGCGCGGGCGCGCCTCTTTGGGAGTACTTTGGCGCGTCGCTGGAGCACTTGGTTCTGGCGCTGTGCTTTGCGGCGTTTTCGTTCGGCGATACGGAAAATTCGGTATCGTTGCGCGCGTGGTGGCGTTCACGACGCGCTTAAAATCTATTCCACTCTTATTTACCGCTTACTTCATCTCAACGACAGGCAGACTAATAAAACTCGCGGTGTCGGTGGCGCGCCAGATGCGTTGGGTAGCTTTTTGATAGTCGTTGGGCTTGGCGAAGAAAATGTTGGGCACGAAAGTTTGAGGATTGCGGTCGTAGAGCGGGAAAAGGCTGGATTGAATTTGGACCATGATGCGATGCCCGGGCTGGAAGACGTGATTGACGGTGGGCAGGCCGAATTTGTAAAGAAGCGGTGTGTTGGGAGTGATGGCTTCAGGATGCTCGAAACTGGTGCGGTATCTGCCGCGGAAAATATCGAGTGAAATGGCCAGCTCGTATCCGCCCATACTAGGCTGCGAGGGAACAGAGTCGGGATAGACGTCAATAAGTTTGACGACCCAGTCGCTATCGCTCCCGCTTGTGGATGCGTAGAGATTCACTTGCGGCGGGCCGCTGACTCTGACGGACGCGGTGAGAGGACCGGTCACGTAAGTGAGAACGTCGGGGCGGCCATCGACGAAGCGTTGGTCGTCGACCAGCCAATGCCGCCAAGCGTCGCCATCGGAGGCAACGACCGGCCTAGGGCGGTAAGGAACAGGGCGCGAGGGATCGGAAGTGTACTCGTCGTGGTTTGCCGCAGCAGAATTTCCAGCAGGCGCTTGAAATGAAAGCGAGCCGTTAGCGCCTAAATAAAGCGCGCGAGGCTTGCTGGGGCAGCCCTGATCGCAACTGAGCGGCCAGGACTTCAGACGATCCCAATGATTTTCGCCGGTATTGTAAATAAGCACGGGCGGCGTATCGGCCTTGGGCGCTCCGTCGAGCAGATACTGATTAAAGAAGGGAAGCAGATAGTCGCGGCGAAATTGCAGGGCGGTATCGCCATTCCACTGAAGCGGCCCGAGTGACGAGCCGTTGTAGTTCACGCCGCTGTGGCGCCATGGGCCCATCACCAGGAAATTCTTGTCGTTCGAGGTGTCTTTGGGTTCGACCGCCATGTAGCTATGAATCGCGCCCCACATGTCCTCCTGGTCCCAGAGGCCCTGCAGCCACATTACGGGAACGGTGAGAGGCGTTGCGGCCATGATTTTGTCGAGAGCGAGGCCCTGCCAGAAATTATCGTAGGCGGGATGCTCGGCCACTTTGCGCCAGAAAGACAATTGGTCGAGACCGCCGTAGTGAGCGAAATCTCCGGTTGAGCCGATGCGCAAATAATTTGTGTAATCGTCGAGGCCCTCGCGCGGAATGGTAGGGCCCTCGCCGCGAACGGAAGTCTGTTCGGTGAAGTAATCGAGATTCGGCTGGCGGAATGCGCCGTAGTGAAACCAGTCATCGCCCATCCATCCATCAATCATGGGACTTTCGGGCGCGGTAACTTTCAGGGCCGGGTGAGGGTGAATCAAAGCCATCACCACAGTGAAGCCTTCGTAAGAAGATCCGAGCATGCCCACTTTGCCGTTGGATTCGGGGATGTTTTTCACCAGCCAGTCGGTGGTGTCGTAGGCGTCGGTGGTGTCGTCGGTACCGGTGCTGTTGAGAGGGCCGACGGGAGGCGGAGTCATCAGGTAGCCGCCTTCGGAACCGTATTTGCCGCGCACGTCTTGAAAGACGCGGATGTAGCCAGCGCCGACGAAAACATCGTCGCCCTGGGGGAGCTCATCGAGCATGTGAGGCGACTCGGTGCGCTTGACGCGATTTGCGGCGTCGTAAGGTGTGCGGGTGAGGAGGATTGGAGCGTGGGTTGCGCTTTTGGGAATGACGATGACGGTGTAGAGCTTCACACCGTCGCGCATGGGAATCATTTCGACGCGCTTGGTGTAATCGTAGCCTGTGTTGGGCGCGTTAAACTTTTCGGGGACATCGGTGCCGCTGCTGGAGGTCGTGGCTTGTTGGGCGAAGAGGGCGGGATTGGCGAGGACGGAAAGGATTAGCAGCAATGCGAAGCGGATGACCATGCGGGAAGCGCAATGGCGGGGCGACGAACGGCGCATAAAATTCCTCCAAATCGAGCGACTATATTGCCCCTCTGTGGGCCAGACGAAAAGCTGAAACTGAGGTTACTGCTCGACGCGTGAATGAGCTATTCGCGAATGGACTGTAAAGCCGAGGTGCGCCAGAGTATAAGGCCATTGAGCGCAAATTCGCGCAGACAGGGCGGGAAATGAGCAAGGGGCGGCTGGAAGCATTTAGCGACGGAGTATTCGCGATCATCATTACGATTACGGTGCTGGACATAAAGGCGCCCGCAGCGGGGAACTTGGCGGCATTAGAGCCGGTGCTGCCGGTGTTTCTGAGCTATGTGCTGAGTTTTGTGTACGTGGGGATTTACTGGAACAACCATCACCATTTGTTGCAGGCGACCGAGCATATTTCGGGAAAAGTTTTGTGGGCGAATCTGCATTTGCTGTTTTGGCTGACGCTAGCGCCTTTCGCTGTGGCATGGATCGGGCAGGACTACCGGGCGGCGGCTCCGGTGGCAGTGTACGGGGTGATTCTCTTGGGTGCGGCGGTGGCGTATTACATTTTGACGAGGGCCTTGCTGACCCATCACACGAAGGAGTCCGCACTGTCGCGGGCGGTGGGGAAGGATACGAAGGGAATATTGAGTCTGGCGATTTATGTGGTGGGAATTTCACTGGCGTTTGTGAGCGTCTGGGCGGCGGATGCGTGTTATGTGGCCGTGGCAGTGATGTGGCTGTTGCCGGACCCGAGGATTGAGAGGGTGGTGCATGGGGATGGGGTGTGAGGGTGGTCAGTCGGATATGGATCCTAGGATTGGGCCGGCGGCAATTCTGCGGCCCACTGTTCAATCTCAGAGAACACGGCCGCATCCCGCGCACGCTTAGCGGATACCTTCACCATGGCCCGCAGCATCACTGCGCTTCGGACGACACCTAGCGTTTGCCAAATCGACCCTATCTTTTCACCGACTGCGAGTCGGTACAGGATGATTTGAAACTGAGCTAGGTATTCTTCGGCTCCAACCAGGTAATTATCTATGTCAAAGAAATTGCGTAGTCCCCTTGCAAGCATGGTTACCGCGGCTGGATTCCCGTGGGTTAGCGAATGTAAGCAATCAAGGAATTTCTCGCCTTTTAACCCCGGAAGTGGCGCGCCTAATGGGGATTTCGGTGAAAGCCCGATCGCGTGGCGAATCTTTGAATCAATCCCAATTGTGTCGGGGATTCCCGTTTGTTTGAATGTAAAGCTTGGTGGCATCGCTATCTGAATGTGGTCCTCGCTAGCCCAGACGAGGTACCAGATGCCGCGGCGCGTGTAGTCGATGAAGCTACGTAAGGTCACAAGGAAGTGAAAATCGTTCGTCCCAGCGGACCTTTTGAGTCCTTGAAAAAGAAATGTGCTGGCGTTCAGATATTTGACTCCAACAAAGAGCCGTGCCTTTTCGGGGCTAAGTAGGCATAACTTTGCCATTATTTGGATTCCTTTCCGCCTTAAGTCACGCCTCAAGACCGATCGAGCCTTCTTGTGGAGACGCCCTTAGATATTAGTCTGATGTGACGCGGAGCTACAGTGGGGAGCCGCGCCTTCGGGGCAACGATGTGTCGGCCAGTAATAAAATGCCTGAGGTGGTTGACAGTCTACAGCCTGTGGGAGTAGGGTATCTACTTCTACGATGTAGGGTGTCTACGTGCGTGCTGGAGTGACATGGCGAATAACAAAGAACAAACGAAATATCAGAATCAGATTGAGCTGCTGCAGGGGACGTTAGATCTGCTGGTTTTGCAGACGCTGCAGTGGGGGCCGCAGCACGGCTACGGGATCGCCAATGCGATCCGTGCGAATTCGGGCGACATTTTGCGGGTGGAAACGGGGTCGCTGTATCCGGCGCTGCACCGGCTTGAGAGGCGCGGGTGGCTGAAGGCCGAGTGGCGGATCACCGAAAGTGCGCAGCGCGCGAAATATTACCGGCTGAGTGCTGCGGGGAAGAAGCAACTCGCGTCGGAGCGCAACCGCTGGGAGCAAGTGGTGAGTGCGATTGCGGGAGTGTTGAATCCTGCGGGAGAAGCGTCGTCATGATGAATCCATTTCGTTCGAGGCGGCGAGAGGCGGAGCTGGACGAGGAAATTGAGAGCCATTTGAAGATGGCAGAGCGGGATCGTGTGGAGCGCGGGCAACGTGACAATGAAGCGCACGACGAGGCGCGGCGCGAATTTGGCAATGTCGGCGTGGTAAAGGAAGTCACGCGCGAAATTTGGGGCTGGGGATCGCTCGAGAAGCTGGGGCAGGACTTGCGTTACGCGGCGCGAACGCTGGTCAAGAACAAGGCGTTTACAGCGGTGGCGGTGCTCTCGATCGCGCTCGGAGTGGGAGCAAACACGGCAATTTTTAGCGTGATTAACGCGGTGATGCTCAAGTCCCTGCCAGTGAAGAATCCGCAGGAGCTAGTGGTGGTTGGCAGCACCACGAGTGTGGGATCGGTATCGCAGGGCGGACCGCGCAAAGATCTCTACTCGAACCAGTTTTTTCAAAAATTCCGCGAGCGGCAGCAGATGTTCAGCGACGTCTACGCAACGGGACGAAGCGAAGCGCTAAACGTTTCGCGGCAGCGTGAAAACGGGCAGGATGCGTCCAATCCGGGCGACACCCGCGGGCGATTTGTGAGCGGGAATTTCTTTGAGATGCTCGGGGTAAGGGCCTTGATTGGGCGAACGATTACGCCGGAAGACGACCGCGTGGCAGGAGGCTCGCCGGTTACGGTGATGGGTTACGGGTATTGGGAACGAGATTTTGCTCGCGATCCGAGTATCGTCGGAAAAAATCTGGTGATCAACGGATCGTCGTTCACGGTGATTGGGGTGACGCCGCGCGAGTTTTTTGGCGATATCGTGGGCAGGCCGACCGATCTGTGGTTTCCGTTGACCATGCAGGCGCAGGCGAACCCGGGGCATGACTACGCGAAGGACTCAAGCACTAGCTGGCTGCTGATGATGGGGCGGCTGAAGCCGGACGTGTCGATGAAGCAGGCCGAGGCAGGCGTGAACGTAATAGCACCGGGTATTTTTACCGAATTGTTCAGGCCGACCCAGTCACCGGAGGACTTGGCCGCAATTGTGAAGCAACATGTGCCGGTGTCGGGGGGCGCGCGTGGATTTTCGCGGCTGCGTGCGTCATTTTCAGGGCCGCTGCTGATGTTGATGGGAATTGTGGGGCTGATTCTGCTGATTTGCTGCGCGAACGTGGCGAATTTGCAGCTGGCGCGCGCGGTGAGCCGCGGGCGGGAAATGGGATTACGCGTGGCGCTGGGAGCGGGACGGCCGCGATTGATACGGCAGTTGCTGACAGAGAGTTTCGCGCTGTCGCTGGTGGGAGGCGCGGCAGGATTGATCCTGGCGGCGTGGGGAAGCCGGCTGCTCATTCGCCTGGTCTCGGGCGACGGGCCGCTGCAGCTGGAACCGCGACTGGACGTATGGGTACTGATATTTACGGCAGGGATTTCGATTGTGGCGGGCTTGCTGTTTGGGTTGGCGCCGGCCTGGCGGGCAACGCGAATGGATGTGGTGAGCAGTCTGAAGGAGAGCAAGTCCGGGCAGGCAGATGGATTTACGCGAGCGTTTGGCAAAATGCTGATCGTGGCCCAGATTGTTTTTTCGCTGATCGTAGTGGTAGCCGCGGGGTTATTTATTCGCACGCTGCGAAATCTGGAAAACGTGGACGTGGGATACCGGCGGGCGGGACTGCTGCTGGTACGCGTCGATCCGCCAGGGGCGGGATACAACGACGCAACAATCAATGAGCTGGCCAGAGGATTGATCGAGAAGTTGCAAGCGGTGCCCGGTGTAGAGGGAGTAAGCGTTTCAGAGAATGGATTATTCAGCGGCACCAATTCGGCAAGCGACGCAAAGGTGGAGGGCCACCCACCCACGGGCGCCGACGACCAGCAGAACGATAGCGATCGCGTGGGGCCGAACTATTTCGCGGTTACGGGCAGTCCGATTCTGGAAGGCCGCGGATTCGGGCTGCAGGACAACGAGAGTACGCCAAAGGTGGCGGTGGTGAATGAGCGGTTCGCGCGATATTACTTCCCGAGTGCGAACCCGCTGGGCAGGCACATCACTTTCAATTCGGACGGCTCCGATGGAAAGCCGCCGGTGCCGTTTGAGATTGTGGGCGTGGTGCGGGACGTGAAGGAGCTGGACTTGCGGGAGCCGGTGGCGCGGCGATTCTACACGCCATATTTGCAGCATCAGGAATTCGATCCGCTGTATTCGGCGAATCTGGAGATTCGCACCAATATGCCTTCGGCGGCGCTGAGCAAAGCGGTGCGGCAGGCAATTCATGAATTCAATGCCAGCCTGCCAATCTGGAGCGTGGAGACCGCGGATGAACTGATCGACGACACACTGGTGCAAGAGCACATGATCGCGAAGCTCTCAAGTTTCTTCGGAGCGCTGGCGCTGATTCTGGCGGCGATTGGAATTTATGGAGTTATGTCGTACATCACGGCGCGGCGGACGGCAGAAATTGGAATCCGGTTGGCGCTAGGCGCGGAGCGAAGCTCGGTGATGGGCATGGTGCTGAAGGACACCCTGCAGTTGGTGGCGGTTGGGTTGCTGGTGGGCGTGTTTGCGTCGGTACTGACCGCGAAACTATTTGCGGGGACGCTGTTTGGATTGGGCGTATTCGATCCGGTGACGATCTCGGTGGCGGCGGGAGTCATCACTGTGGCGGCGACGCTGGCGGCGTACTGGCCGGCACTACGAGCGGCGCGGGTGAGCCCGACCGTTGCATTGCGGTACGAGTGAGGTGTGGCTTAGGGCAATCGTTTCAGATCAAGTGCGGCTCCCGGATTTGCGGCGGCTGGTAAGATAGGCGGCGGTTCGTTGTCCCAAGAGTGATGCGCCGATTTGTGAAGCGCGTGACTGCGCCGGAGTTAAATCAGCTGCTGTAAAACGGGGGGTTGCGAATCGAAGGCGGCAAGAAAGAGCTGTTTCGCAAAGTTTTCGTAAGTATCCCGCTACCATTTTCCAAATGGCTGTATTCCTTCGCCAGGAACAATCTTTTCCGCGATTCCAGAAAGCCTTACTTCGAGAACGCGTTTCAAAGTGTAAAAAATAAGGGCCCGAACGGCGATTATCTGGAGTTTGGGGTGTTCGCCGGGACGTCTTTCATTTTGGCCGCGAATTGCGCGGCGAGGTATGGGCTGCGCGAGATGAGATTTTTCGCGTTCGATTCATTCGAAGGATTGCCGGAGGGCGAGGGCGAAGTTTTCAATCAGGGGCAATTTCAATTTTCGGAGGAAGGGTTTACTCGCACTGTGGTCAAGGCGGGCGTGCCGGCGGAGAAAATCATTAAAGTGAAGGGGTGGTACAGCGAGTCGCTGACGCCGGAAGTGAAGCGCAAATACCAATTGCGGGAAGCGGCGATTGTGCACATCGACTGCGATTTATATTCCTCGACGCGCGACGCACTCGCCTTTGTGCAAGATCTGGTGCGGGTAGGCAGCGTGGTGATTTTTGATGACTGGTATTGCTTTGGCGAGAAGAAGGACGCCGAGCAATTCGGCGAGGAGCGCGCGTTCCGTGAATGGCCGCTGAGCAAGTATTTTGAGGAGTTTTACGATTTCTCGCCAAACAAGGCGTTCATTATGACGTCGGCGCCCCCGCGTTGAGGAATACAACGAGGCCTACGGAATTGGAACGCGATAGAGATTACGACGGATATTTTGACGCGTATAGACGTACTGCGCGAGGCTGAGGGCGGCCGCGGTAGGCTGGGGAAGAACCTTGACGCCTTTGATTTTCTTTAGTTCGTCGAGGCTGGTAATTCCGGTGGGCGGCAGGTCCGGAAGCGCGTGTCCGCTGCGCAATGGAACTGCGTAGGTCGAGGTCTGCCCTGAGATTTCGAAGAACAGAAAGTCCATTTGCGGGCCCCAACTGATGTCGCAAATGAGGCCGCACAGAGGGACTGGCGCGCCGCCTTCGACGGGAAGCGCGACTTCGATCGCGGGGAAATCCTCGCTGGTACTGCTGACTGCGGCGAGCACCCAGCGGCCATCGGGAGAGGCGGTGGAGAGCTCAAGGATGGGTGTGGGGAATAATTTCCGAGGATTAGAACCATCGGGGCCCATACGGTAGACAGAATTAGTGGAACCTTCATTGACGCGGGCGAGCAAGTCGCCATTGGGAAGAAAGACCGGCTGGTCCTGTGGGAATTGCGCATTGATTTTGCGCGGCGAGGAGCGGTGATTCGCGGGCGCGAGCCAAAGCGCAGGACGCCCCTTTTCATCGGGAAGAGTGAAGGCTAGTAGCTGGCCATCGGCGGAAACGGCGAAATCGTCAGGAGAATAGCCGGGAAGCAATGACGCGGAATTTCCGCCGGCTATGTCGGTAACCCAAAGTTCGTGGCCGTTTTTCTGATTGCCAGCGTAGAGGTAATAAACTTTTTTTCCGTCCGCAGAGAGCCGCGGATGCATCGCGTCGCCCTCTGAAGCAACCTGGTGGTCACCTTTCTGGTCGTGAATCCAAACCATGGTGTCTTCGACGCCTACGGAAGTGATGAGCGACTTGCCGTCGGGAGCGACGGCGATGCCGTCCTCGTCGTTGGTGCCGTTGGTGACTTGCTCGGGCTGGCCGTCGGGAAAGAGCCGGCGCCATATGTGGGTGCGATCAGCGTGTTTCTGGGTGAAGTAAACCCATTTCCCATCGGCAGACCAGGCCGCGGCTTTGCAGACGGAAGATGGATCGCCGATCTGCTTGGGCGGGTCATTGCCCCGGAAAGGGACGTAAAGGCAGTTGCGGAGTTCGCCTCGGGCGTTCATTTCGACGATCAGGACCCATTTGCCGTCGGGAGAAAGGTAAGAGTAGTGAGCCATGCCGCGCGCGTTGGGAGGGACGTAGACGTCGCGACTTTGACCGCGCGCAAGGTCGGTCGTGACGACGGCCAAGTGCAGGCCTTCTTTGATTTCAGAGAAGAGCAAGTATTTCCCGCCGTCGATCCAGGTGAGCGAGGAAGAATTGGGCAGCATGAGCTGAGGCTGGCCGCCGAGAACGGGAACGGTCCAGGTAGTCCATGGCACGGCGGTGGAATAGGCGATGCGCGAACCGTCGGGTGAAAATGCGGGGCTGAGTTTGTTTTGGTTGTCATGAGTAAGCTGTACGGGTTCGCCGTCGGGAAGAAGTTTGACGTAGAGATCGCCAGGACCGAAGAAAGTGTCGTGACCGCGAATGAAAGAAAGCATGCGGCCGTCAGGCGAGAGCGCGGGGTAGACGGCGGAATCAGTGAAGAAAGTGAGCTGCTCCCATTCGGTGGAGAGTGGTGGAGCAGAGCGGCGTCCGTGGAAGTGGGAGAAGGCAAAGGCGGCCGCAATGAGGATTAGTGCGAAGGCGGCCATCGTGGCGAAAAGAGCCATAGGGCGCTTCTGCGCGAGGGTTACAGTGGTTGTTTGCGCGGCGCTTGCTGGAGAATGAGGGCCGCTTGGTGAAGCGGTTTGTGCGGCTGCTTGAGTCAGGACGGGCGCGCCCGTCACGGATGCGGTTTGCCCCG
>Ga0209420_1001272_pt1 | contig 12085 bp, 12 predicted proteins | sample BlaSpr_A8_OM1_O1_FD_187972 | JGI IMG/M metagenome (GOLD analysis project Ga0209420, IMG submission 187972) | Forest soil microbial communities from Thunder Bay, Ontario, Canada - Black Spruce, Ontario site 2_A8_OM1_O1 (SPAdes) (version 2) | ecosystem: Environmental > Terrestrial > Soil > Boreal... | reverse complement strand
CCGATAGCCGACGCCGGATTCGCTCACGATCAGCCGCGGTTGCGTCGCGTCGAGCTCCACCTTTTGCCGCAACTTGCGCACCAGGATACGCAGATACTGGATGTTGCCGGCGTGATTGCCCCAAATGTCTCCAATTAACTGCTGATGGGTCACCACTAGTCCAGCGTGGGTGGCAAGGGCGTGCAGCAGTGCCTGCTCCTTGCGTGTCAATTGCACCCGCCTCCCCTGCAGCGTGATCATGCGCGACACGAGATCGATCGAAAGCGGACCGGCGCGCACCACAGGGTCCTTGTTGCTGCCCCGCAGATGGCGCCGCAACGCGGCCTCGCACCGCGCCAGCAATTCCGAAATCCCGAATGGCTTGACCACGTAATCGTCGGCACCAAGCCGCAGCAGCCGAACCTTTTCGTGCTCGTCCGAATGGATCGACAAAATGATCACCGGAATGTTCGACCAGGAGCGGATGCGTTCCAGCACCTCGGAACCTTCGAGATCGGGCAAATTCAGGTCCAGGATGATCAAATCCGGCTTGCTGATGATGGCCGCCTTCAGGCCGGACGTAGCGTCTTCCGCCTCGAGCACGGTAAATCCGTGAAGCTCAAACCCGGCGCGGAGGAAGCGCCGTATTTGTGCTTCGTCGTCGATGACAAGGATGTTAGTCATCGACCGCGTCCGCCGACGCCAAGGTCTCTTGCGTCACCATCGGCAGACGAAGAGATATCGTGGTGCCGAGATTGGGACCTTCGCTGTCGGCGTGCAGCGTGCCGCCATTGGCGGCGATGAAGGTGGAGGCAATCCAAAGACCAAGGCCCGATCCCGGTCCCAAGGTGGACTGACGCTGGCCGCGGAAGCTGGACACCTGGCCGGAGAACAGGCCGCGCATGCCGGGCTGGCACGAGGAGAGCCCGCCGCCGTCGGTGTTGGTCGGTAAGGCGCCGCCGACCCGCATCCGCCCGTCCTCGACGAACGGACCGCCCTCGCCCTTCTTGCAGAAGCCGAGCCCCTCGAGCGTCAGGACGACCATGGGGGTGAAGGCGTCGTAGACCTCGACCACGTCGATGTCCTCCGGCGTGACGCCGGCGCGTTCGAAGGCCTGGGAGCCCGAACGCACGCAGGGCGACTCGGTGAAGTCCTCCCACTCGCTCATTGTCGTGTGCGAGACGGCCTCACCGGTGCCGAGCACCCAGATCGGCTCGTTGGCACAGTCCTTGGCCCTGTCCTCGTGGGTGAGCACGATGGAACCACCGCCGTCCGAACGGATGCAGCAGTGCAGCTTGGTCAGCGGGTCCCAGGTCATGCCCGAGTTCATGACGTCGTCGATCGTGATGGGGTCCTGGTAGTACGCCTCGGGGTTGAGGCCGGCGTTGTACCTGGTGGAGACCGCCACCTCGGCCAGTTGCTCAATCGTCGTCCCGAACTCGTACATGTGGCGCCGGGCCACCATGGCGTAGTGGGAGCCCACCGGGTGCCCGAACGGCGCCGCGAACTGGATCGGTCCCCTCGTCCCGAAGGAGAGGTTGGCCATGCGCAGCTTCTTCTTGAGGTCGGCCCGCTGGGTGGAGCCGTAGGTGAGCACGACCACCTCGACCAGTCCCTGGGCGATGGCCGCCACGGCGTGCTCGACCATGAACTCCCAGATGCTGCCGCCATGCCCCGTCGAGTCCACCCAGTTGGGGCGCAGGCCGAGGTACTCGGACAGCTCGACCGGCGGCAGCGTGCCGTTGAGCGACATGAAGCCGTCGATTTCGGAACGGTCGATGCCGGCATCGGCCAGGGCGCGCGACGTCCCTTGGTAGCAGAGCTGAAACGCGGTCTTGTCGTCGACGCGCCCACAGTCGGACGTCGAGGCGCCGACGATCGCCACCCGGCGATTGGGCATCAGCCGCCGCCCATCTTCAGGCCCGGGTGGCGCGAGTGGAAGATCTGCGCGTTGATCTCGGCCGCGATATCCGCCGGGTCCCACTTGGCCTCGCCCTTGGGATTGTCCACGCTCCCACCAAGCCGCCACGGCTCGTAGTGGGAGATGTTGGCGCCGACGGCACGGAACACCTGCCCGGTGACGTGCAACGCCTGGTCGGAGGCGAGCCAGGTCACCATGGGCGCCGAGTTCTGCGGATTGAGCCGGCTGAACTCCTCGTCGCCGTACTCGTCGGGCTCCTTCAGCTCCATGTCCTTGACGACGCCGCCCGTGAGACGCGTGACACCACCGGGCGCCACCGCGTTGGCCCGCACGCCATAGCGCGAGCCCTCCAGCGACGTGATGATCGTCAGGGCGGCGATGCCGGCCTTGGCCGACCCGTAGTTGGCCTGACCGACGTTGCCCTGCAGGCCGGCCGACGACACCGTGTTGACGATGGCCGCCCGGACGTTGTCACCCGCCTTCGAGCGCTCGCGCCAGCGGATGCAGGCGAACTTGGTGACGGCGAATGTGCCCTTGAGGTGCACCCGCAGCACGGAGTCGAAGTCCTCCTCCGACATCGACACGATCATCTTGTCCCGGATGATGCCGGCGTTGTTCACGACGATGTCGAGCCCGCCGAAGGCATCGTAGGCGGCCGCGATCAGGTTCTCGGCGCCGCCGAAGTCCGAGACGTCGTCGTAGTTGGCCACGGCCTCGCCACCCCGGGACGTGATGACCCCGACGACCTCGTCCGCCGGGCGCTTGTCCGCCCCCTCGCCGGTCGCCGAGCCGCCCAGGTCGTTGATGACGACCTGGGCGCCCTGGGCCGCCAGCTCGAGCGCCTCACCACGGCCGATGCCGTGGCCCGACCCCGTCACGACGGCGATTTTCCCGTCCAAAATGCCCATGAAGCCCCCAATCCGCGGAGAAGCCTGACACGTCTGTCACATACCGTAACGGCGCCGGCGAAGACCCCACAATTCGGCTCCGACCGGGAAAGATCCGGCCCGTCATCGGATCGACACTGACACCGACGTCATATACGGTGAGGGCCCCTGCGGGCCCGCCGCGGCCCACCGCGGGCGTGCCTCACCGACGCCGGATCCCGTCCGGGACGGCGTGGCTACGGGCGTCGGCGCGGCCGACAGCGTCCGGCACCGAGAGACTGGAACCGGCGCCGGCGAAGCGGCGGCACGAGGGAGGAACATGGCAAGCGGCACGACGGCGACGAGCGAGGCAGGCGACCCGGGCCAGACGGCAGAGACGCGCTCCACCGGCACCGAGGCGGGAAACGCCACCGACATCACGGGCCGGCCCATCGCGCTGCGCACCATCGACCTGGACACGTTCTTCCGGCCCAGGCGCGTCGCCGTCGTGGGCGCCTCGGACACGAACGCCCGCCCCAACACCGCGCTGACCCAGAAGATCACGACCTGGGCCGAGGAGCGCGGTGCCACCGTCTTTTACGTGAACCCGAATCGCCCGACCATCGCCGGGCGCCCGGCCGTCAAGGCGCTGACCGACATCAGCGACCAGCTCGACCTGGTGGCCATCCTGGTCGGCGAGCCCCTGCCCATCCTGAAAGACGCGGTGGCCGCCGGGGCGAAGTTCGCCGTGGTCTTCGCGGCCGGCTTCGCCGAAGTGGGCGCCAAGGGCGAGAAGATCCAGGCGCAAATGGAGAAGATCATCGCCAGCGGTGACCTCCACGTGCTCGGGCCCAACACCAACCTCAACGCGTTCGAGGTCTTCCGCGACGACCTGCCCGGCCTGGCCATCGCCCTCATCACCCAGAGTGGGCACCAGGGCCGGCCGGTCTTCCAGGGCCAGGAGATCGGCATCAAGTTGTCGCATTGGGCGCCTGCCGGCAACGAGGCGGACATGGAGTCGGCCGACTTCATCAACTACTTCTCCAGCCTGCCGACGACGGGGGCCGTCGCCTGCTACATCGAGGGCTTCAAGAACGGGCGCACCCTGCAGCTGGCCGCCGACGCCGCGGCGCGCCGCAAGGTGCCGATCGTCGCCGTGAAGGTGGGACGCACGGCCGAGGGCACTTCGATGGCCAAAGCCCATACCGGCCACCTGACGGGCTCCGACGACGTGGTGTCCGCCGTGTTCCGCCAGTACGGCATGCAGCGCGTGGACGGGCTCGACCAGCTGCTCGAGGTGTCGGCCGCGCTCGCCCGCACCCAGGCTCCATCCGAAGCCGCGCTCCGGCGCCTGACCCGCGGCGCCGGCGGCCGGGTGTGCGTGTACTCCATTTCTGGGGGAACCGGGGCCCATATGGCCGACATGGTGGCGGCGGCCGGCCTCGAGTTGCCCCCACTGACCAAGTCGTCACAGAAGCAGCTGCACGAATGGATCCCGCCCTACCTGCGCGTATCGAACCCCGTCGACAACGGCGGCGCCCCGGTACGCGACTGGCGGGGCCCCAAGATCATCGAGACGATGCTGGCCGACCCCAACGTCGATCTCCTGCTGTGCCCGATCACCGGCGCCCTGCCGTCCATGGCTAACAAGCTGGCCGAGGACCTGGTCGCCGCGGCAGAGACGACCGACAAGCCGCTCTTCGTCGTCTGGGGCTCCCCCGTCGGCACGGAGGAGGCCTACACCAAGACGCTGCTCGGGAGCACGGTCCCCACGTTCCGCACCTTCACCAACGCCGTCATGGCGGCCAAGGCGTACTTCGACTACCACCGGTTCGTCGCTTCCTACCAGTCGGCTTTCGCCAAGCCGGCCCTGCGGCCGTCGCCGGCCCGGGCCGCGGCCATGCCCGTGCTGGCGCCCGAGGGGGTGCGGCGGCCCAGCGGCGAGACGCTGTCGGAGCAGGACTCCAAGGCCCTACTCGAGGCCTACGGCATCGATCTGCCCAAGGAGCGGGTGGTCGACTCGCCCGGAGGGGCCGCCAAGGCGGCCAAGAAGATCGGCTACCCCGTGGTCATGAAGATCGTGTCGGCCGACGTCCCGCACAAGTCCGATCTCGGTTTGGTGGCTGTCGGCGTGCGGGACGAGGACGACGCCCGGCGCACCTACAAGCGGCTGCTGTCCGCCGCCAAGAAGGCCGCTCCCAAGGCGAAGGTCGACGGGGTCCTGGTGGCCGAAATGGTCCGGGGCGTCGAGACGGTGGTGGGCATCGCACGCGACGACCTCTTCGGCCCCGTGGTCATGTTCGGCCTGGGCGGCGTCCTCATAGAAGTGCTCCGCGACGTGACGTTCCGCGTCCCCCCGTTCACCACCCGTGACGCCCACGCCATGCTGGACGAGCTGCGAGGCTCTGCCCTCCTGGGCGGCCTGCGGGGCCAGCCGGCGGCCGACCGCGGCGCCTTGGTGGACGTGCTCATGAAGATGCAGCGCCTCGCCGTCGACCTGTCGGACCAGGTGGCCGAGGTCGACATCAACCCGCTGCTGGCGGGTCCGGACCGGGCGGTGGCGGCCGATGCCCTGGTTGTGCTGGCCTGAACCGACCGCATACCCACCCACAAGCGAGGAGACCGATGAGCGACACGACCGACACCGTCGGCGACGACCTGATCCGGCGGGTCGAGGACGGGATCTGCTGGATCACCCTCAACCGACCCGACGCGGGCAACGCCATGACCCAGTTCATGCGCGACCAGATCGCGGCCTGGGTGCGCGACGCCTCCTCCGACCTTTTCGTGCGGGTGGTCGTGATCACCGCCGCGGGCGACAAGGCGTTCTGCACCGGAGCCGACCTGCGGGGCGGCCGGCTCCCACCCCGGTCGAAGCCCGACGACGCACCCGACAACGTGGCGGGCGACGGCGCCCGCATGATCCGCGACGGCTGGCAGGCCCTGGTGGCGTCCATCATCGACTGCGAGAAGCCGGTCATCGCCGGCGTCAACGGCACGGCGGCGGGCGGCGGCATGCACCTGGCACTGGCCTGCGACCTGGTCGTGATGGCCGAAGAGGCGAAATTCATTGAGGTCTTCATCCGTCGTGGCATCGCACCCGACGCCGGAGGCGCCTGGATCCTGACCCGCCTGGTCGGGATCCAGAAGGCCAAGGAGCTGTTCTTCTTCGGCGACGACGTCCCGGCGGCCGAGGCCTACCGCATCGGCCTGGTCAATCGGCTCGTTCCCCGGGCCGAGCTGCAGGCCACGCTCGAGGAGATGGCCGGCCGGCTGGCCAAGGGCCCGACCAAGGCCATCGGCGTCGCCAAGTGGCTCACCAACCGGGCTCTCGACGTCGACCGCGCCACGTCCTTCTTCGACGAGGCCATGGGCCAGGAGCTGTTGACGAACACGCTCGATTCCAAAGAGGGCGTCGCCAGCTTCGTAGAACGTCGCCCGGCCGAGTTCAAGGGCTGGTAGCGCGCCCGGCGACCGGAAGCCCTTACGGGTTCCCCTGACCGGTCCCCCGGGCTGAACGAGGCGCGCCCGCCGAACCTAAGGTAGTGGCACCTTCAACGACGTCGTCGTGGTCGTCGTGGTGGCACCCAGCCCGGTCGTCGTGGTGGTCGACGCGCCCGGGCCGCTGGTGGTCGAGGTGGTCGAGCTCCCGGTGGACGATGTGGTGCTCGTGGTGGTCGGCGACGTCGTGGTGGTCGTGGTCGTGGTCGAGGACGTCGACGTCGACGTCGTCGTGCTTGTGGTGGTCGTCGTCGGGATGGGCGCCGGCGACGGGCCGAAAATGTTGTTCACCGACGTGCCCGTGGCGGTGTGGCCGAAGATCGACGACAACGGCTTGCCGGCAATCAGCTCGACGGCCGTAATGAACAGCAGCGCCAGCACGAACACGACGGCGGCCGTCCCGGCGATGGCCTTCCAGGTGAACCGGCGCGGCGAGGCGTAGACGGATCCCGGCGGCGGCGTATAGGTCGATCCCGGCGGCGGCGTGGGCACGGTGACCCCCCGCAGCTCTTCCGTCCGTGACGCGTCCGTTACGGTCGGGGCCTCGACACGCTGGGTCTCCTCGACCGGAGCCGCCGACGAGTGCATCTCCACCGTGTCGTCGGAGCCACCCGAGGTCCCCGGCGTCTCGGTGGGCGCGGACGCTGCGTCGACGGAAGCGTCGGACCCGCCGCTCGCCCCCGTGGCGCCCAGCTTGCGCAGGAGAGCCGAGGTCTCCGGAACCTTCACGACCGCCTGTTTGACCACCTTGTGGCCGCGGTCGATCGACTGGGCCACCAACGCGGTGCCGGTAGTCGCCGCGGCGGAGCCGATGGCGACGCCGATGATGGTGCCCTTCACACCGAAGGCCGACGCGATCACCGCGGCCAGCACGGCGCCCGCGGCGGATGCAAGGATCTGGCGTAGCGAGAACTTCACGGGTGGTTGCGGTCAGTCGCCGGGGACGGGCATGACAGAGCGAGCGATGAACTGGCGAGCCCCCGAATCGAGGACCCAGTCGTGGCCGTAGCGCGCGAGCGGCGCCGCCACCCGAGAGATGATCCGGAGCGCCGAGTTCCCTGGAGCGAGCGAACTGTGCAAGCAGGCTACGCACCCGCCGTCGGTCTCTTCCAACTCGAGTGTGGCGTCACCGACGACGTCGCCCAGGACGCGCGCGTACACCCGGACCGGCACCTCGACCTCGACGAGGGCCACGCGGAAGCGAACCGGGTAGGGCACCGGTGGCTGCACCTGGCACCGCCACTCGTCACCCACGGCCAGGGCCCGGGCCTCGAATGCGCGCAGCCAGGGCCACCAGCGCTGGTAGCTGCCTACGTCACTCATCCGCCGCCACACGGCCTCGCGCGACAGCGGCAGCTCGTAGCGGTGCACGGTGGCGATCGTCCCAGCGGGTGGCCGGGCGCCACCGTCGAACGGGACGGCGGCGCTCACTCCCCCACCGCCCCGTCGATCAACTCGCGCAGGAGATCGGCATGCCCGTTATGGCGTGCGTACTCCTCAATCATGTGCACCATGATCCAGCGCAACGAGACGGCGTCGCCCCGCGGATTTGCCGCCTCCTGGTCGAGCGAGCCTGCGCTGGCCACGATGGCGCGGGAGACCTCACATTGGCGCAGGAACGCCGCCATGTCCTCGTCCACGCGATCGGGATCGAGGTCGTTGAAGTCGGCGTCGGCATCCTCGTCGGTCGAGAACGGCTGGGGCGTGGGGTCGCCGGAGAACACTTTCTGGAACCAGCTCCACTCGACGAGGGTCATGTGCCGCAACAAGCCGAGCAGGCTGAGGTTCGAGGGCGGTATCCCTTTCCGCGCCAGGTCCGGACCACTCACGCCCTCGCACTTCCACAGCAGAGTGGCGCGTTGGTAGTCGAGCCATACGGTCAGCATGGCCCGCTCGTCTCCGGTCATGGGGGGTTCCGGGCGAGAGGTGCTCGGGGGCATTGGGCCAGGCTAGCGGCGAAATCCTCCGGCAAACGGGGGCCGGTAACATGATCGCCGTGCGTGAACGGTGGTTCTCCAAGCGGGCCATCACGTTGCACCTGGCCGTGCTGGTGTTCGTCCCTGGCTGCGCCTTGGCGGCCTGGTGGCAGGTCAACCGGGCCGAGGACGGAAACCAGCTCAGTTATCTCTACTCGGTCATGTGGCCGGTCTTCGGCATCCTCGCCATCGTCTTCTGGTGGGTGCTCATCCACACCGACTACGAGACCGTGGGCCTCAAGGGCACGCGGCGCCTGGGCGGGCCGGAAGAAGTGGCGTCGGTCGCACACACGTCGAGCTCGAGCCTGCCGGCCCCGGCAGTCATCGCGGCCGGAGAGCCGCCGCCGGTGGTCACAGAGGACGAGGACCCCGAGTTGGCGGCCTACAACGCCCGACTGTCCGAGTTGGCGGCCAAGGGACCCAAGACCTGGCGCAACCGCGAGTCGGTCGTGGCCCGTCGCCCCCAATGAAGCGCCTCTTCGAGCGCGGCCTGAAGGGCGCACTGTTCCGCTACCAGCTGATGGCCAACATCGTCGGCGTGCTGATCATCCCTCTGTTCGTCTTCACGGGCCTGCACTTCACCGCCGGGGGGTTCAGCGCAGAGCTCGCCATCTTCGGCGTGACCCATGGCTACCTCTACATCGTGTACCTGGTCACAGCGGGAGTCCTCGGCCTCCAGGCGCGTCTGTACATACCTCTACGCGAGGCGGCCTGGATCCTCCTCATGTTCGTCGCCGGTCTCGTACCGGGCCTGACGTTCCTCGTCGAGTGGATCATCGTCACCAAGAAGATCCACCCGATCATGGCCGCGCAAGAGGCGGACGCGGCGGCAAAAGGGGTCAGCCCAGCCGCTCTATGACGGTGCCGTTGGCCTGCCCGCCACCTTCGCACATCGTCTGGTACCCGTAGCGCCCGCCTGTCGCCTCCAGCTGGTTGAGCAGCGTGCCCATGAGCCGCACGCCGCTCGCCCCCAACGGGTGCCCGATGGCGATGGCGCCGCCGCGCGGGTTGAACCGCGCCATGTCATAGGAGAACTCCTTCTGCCACATGAGGGCGATGGCTGCGAAGGCCTCGTTGCACTCGACGGCGTCGAACTGGTCGACGGTCATGCCGGAACGCTTCAACAGCTTGTGGGTGACCGGGACGGGCGCCGACAAGACGATGGCGGCGTCTTCGGCTGCCACTGCGAAGTGCAAGAAGCGGGCTCGGATCGGTAGCCCCAGGGCCTCGGCCACCGACCGGTCGGCGATCAACATGGCGGCCGCGCCGTCGGTGGTCTGCGACGAGTTCCCCGCCGTGATGTCGGGCGCCGTGTCGGGCTCCCAGCTCTGCGCCGCCGGCAGCGCCGCCAGCGCCTCCATCGTCGAGCCGCGCCGGATGCCCTCGTCAACCCGCAGGAACTCCCCGGTCAGGCTGCCGTCCTCCGCCTTGATCGGCACGGCCAGGGCCTCGCGCCCGAAGTGCCCGGAGTCCCAGCTGACGGCGGCCCGCCGGTGCGACTCCAGCGCGTAGGCGTCCATCTCCTGGCGCGTGATGCCGTAGCGCTCCGCCAGGACCTGGCTCACGCGGAACTGGGTCCACAGCCGCCCGTCCACCGCCTCGAGGAAGGACGGCGGGAACGGCCCCGTGCCGCCCCGGGCGTTGGAGGCCAGTGGCACCCGGCTCATGACCTCGACGCCACACGCGACGACGAGGTCGTAGTGCCCCGCCGCCACCCCGGCGGCGCCGAAATGTACCGCCTGCTGGGACGACCCGCACTGGCGGTCGACCGTGGTTCCCGGCACGGACTGCGGTAGCCCCGCCGAAACCCATCCGTTGCGGGCCACGTTGGTGCTCTGCTCGCCCACCTGGCTGACGCAGCCGGCGATGACGTCATCGATCCGTTCGGGGTCGACGCCGGTCCGCTCCAGCAACGAGGTCAGTGCGAACCCCAGCAGGTCCGCCGGGTGCCAGTTGGCCAGCGCCCCGCCGCGCTTGCCGAACGTCGTGCGGACAACGTCGACGATGACCGGTTCTCCCATGTCAGTCCCTCCTCGGGTTTGATCGATCGACCGCGCTGCGGTCAGTGCTCGGGCTCGTCAGCCACGGCTGCACCGGCCGCGGCCGCTTCCTCGCGGCGCGCCATGAGCGACTCCATCGCTACACCGGCGCCGCTGGGCTCGCCCTCGTAAGCCACGCTGCCGTGGTCGAGCACGACCGCCCAATTGGCCAGATCGAGGACCCGGTTCACCTGCTGCTCGACCACCACCAGCGCGGTCCCGTTCTTGTTGATCTCGGCCAGGCCCCGGTAGACGGTGTCCACCACCACGGGTGCCAGGCCCAGTGACAGCTCGTCGGCCACCAGCACCTTGGCCGGCACCACCAGGACCTTGGCCAGCGACAGCAGGCGCTGCTGCCCACCCGACAGTGTCCCAGCCATCTGGCGCCGGCGTTCGCCGAGGATCGGAAAGGCCGCATAGGCGCGCTCGAGGTTCGAGGCCAGCTGGCCCCGCCCGGCGCGCTGGCGGAAGGCCAGCGTCAGGTTCTCCTCCACCGTGAGGCTCGAGAACACCCCGCGACCCTCGACCACGTGGGCCATCCCGAGCCGGGCGATCTTGAATGCCGGCAGCATGGTCACGTCGCGGCCGGCCAAGACCACTTGGCCGACCGAGGCCGTCACGAGCCCGGTCACCGTGCGGGCCACCGTCGACTTGCCCGACCCGTTGGACCCCACCAGGGCCACGACGCCACCTTCCGGCACCCGGAACGACACGTCGAAGAGGGCGCGGTACGGTCCGTAGGCCGCGCTCACATGCTGGACGGAGAGGATGTCGCGCGTCCCTGTCGTCGAGAGCGGACCGGCGACTTCGACGACCGTCATGCCGCCCCCGACTGGCCGAGGTAGGCGTCGCGCACGGCCGGGTCGGCCATGACCTCGTCGAAAGTGCCGGCGGCGAGCATCGCCCCGAGATCCATGACGATGGTCCGGTCGACCACGTCGGCCACCATGGTGAGGTCGTGCTCGACCAGGAGGACCGCGGTGCCCCGCTCCCGCTGCACCTGGCGGAGCACGGCGGCCACTTCCGCCGTTTCGTGCAGGTCGAGGCCCGAGGACGGCTCGTCAGCCAACAGGATCTTCGGTTCCGATGCCAGGGCCCGGGCCAGTTCGACCAGCCGGCAGTTGCCGAGCCCAAGCGCGTTCACCGATGTGTCGGCCAATCGCGCGATGCCCACGAGCTCGAGGGTGGCGTCGACCCGCTCCGTCTCCTCCTTCGTCGGCTTGCTGAGGTTGAGCAGGTCCCGCCAGAGGCGGCTCTCCCCCTGCCGCGCCCGCTCAGCCACCATCAGGTGGTCGCGGACGGACATGTCCGTGAAGACCTCGACCCTCTGGTAGGTCCGGCCGATGCCGAGTCGCGCCCGCTTGTACGTCGGGAGGCCGACGAGCGACGATCCGTCGAACACGATCTCCCCGTTCTCGGGACGGAGCTGGCCGCAGACACAATTGAAGAGCGTCGTCTTCCCGGCGCCGTTGGGCCCCACCAGGCCGATGCACTCACCTGCGGAGACGTCGAAGGTGATCTCATGCACGGCCTGGATGCCTCCGAAGGACTTGCAGACCCCCCGCAGGGTGAGGAGAGGCGTCGTTTCAGCCATTGGCGCTCGATGTCGACATGGCCGGCGCCCGGTCCTCGACCACCCCTGGCGGCGGCCCACCCTTGGAGAAGAAGAGACGCTCGAAGCGTGCGGTCGAACGCCGCTTCTGATACTCGAGCACGCCCTCGGGGTGCTTTGCGTAGGTGAGCGCGCCGAAGGCGAACAGCACCACGGTGAGGCTGGACGCGCCGATGCGCGCCCGCAGGACG
>Ga0209420_1001271_pt1 | contig 12085 bp, 12 predicted proteins | sample BlaSpr_A8_OM1_O1_FD_187972 | JGI IMG/M metagenome (GOLD analysis project Ga0209420, IMG submission 187972) | Forest soil microbial communities from Thunder Bay, Ontario, Canada - Black Spruce, Ontario site 2_A8_OM1_O1 (SPAdes) (version 2) | ecosystem: Environmental > Terrestrial > Soil > Boreal... | reverse complement strand
GTCATCAGCAATCTATGCTTCGCTGAAGGCGAAAGTGGATGCGCCGCCAAATTCACCGTGCGACCCGACGTCTCGGCTGCAACTCCACCGGTTTCTCCCTAATAAGATTATTTTTTTGTGCGAGGCTTGGAACGAGGAGCCGCGCTATCGGCGTCTTCGCGATGGAGCATCGCAAGCAGACGCGAGAGGACTGAACGCATCTGGCCGCGCGTCACGATCGCATCGAGCATTCCGTGCGCCAGAAGAAATTCCGAGCGCTGAAAATCCTCAGGAAGATCTTCGCCGGTGGTCTGCTTGGTGACGCGACGGCCCGCGAAACCGATCAGCGCGCCCGGCTCCGAGATATTCAGATCACCTAGCATCGCGAATGATGCCGCCACCCCACCGGTAGTCGGATCGCATAGCACGCTGATGAAAGGCAGCCGGGCATCGCGAATTCGCGCAATCGCCGACGACACCTTCGCCATCTGCATCAAAGAGAGCGCGCCTTCCTGCATCCGCGCACCACCGGACGCCGCAAACAACACCAGCGGCAGCGCGTTCGCGACGGCGTGATCGAAAAGGCGCGCGAGTTTCTCGCCGACCACCACGCCCATACTGCCGCCCATGAATTCGAAATCCATGATCGCGAGCGCGACCGGATGCTCCTCGATACTGGCGGTTCCCACCACCACCGCGTCGTTGCGGCCACTGGACTTGCGCGCCTGCGCGAGGCGGCTCGGATACGGTTTACTATCGACGAATTCGAGCGGGTCGCCAATCGCGATATCGGCAAACATCTCGCGCCAACTTCCGCGGTCTGCCGTGATCGAAAGCCGCTGCGCGAGCGTGACTCTAAAATGATGACCGCATTTGCCGCACACGTTGAGATTGCGCTCGACCTCTTTGTGAAACGCGATCTCTTTGCAGGCGGGGCATTTGACCCAAATGTCTTCGGAGCTTTGTGAACTTGGCGACGAGTTCGCCGAAGCTGATTCCGTAGCGCTCAGCACAGGCTTTTCATTTGGAATGGGTTCGCGTTGCGACATTTTATTTTAGCTTGCTTCGGCTCCGTCAGTTTTGACCCGCGAGGCCTTCATCGCCAACTTCATTGATCCTACCAGTTCGCCAACTTTTTTCACGAGGTCCGTTGAACCGAGATTCGCCTCGATCAGGAGCGAAAGCGCACTGCCCACCACCACCGCATCGGCAAAACGCGCAATCCTCGCGGCCTGCTCCGGAGTGGAGATTCCGAAGCCCACGCCGATCGGCAGATCGGTAACTCCACGAAGATTGTTCACATACTCCTTGAGATCGGATGCAACGACGGTCCGAGCGCCGGTTACCCCAAGCACGGAAATATAATAGAGGAAGCCGCTGGCGGAACGCGCCACTTTGCGGGCGCGTTCTATCGGCGTGGTCGGCGCGAGCAGATAAATGATATCGAGGCCGTTGGCGCGAGCCGCGGTTTTGAGCTCACCCGCTTCCTCCGGCGGAAGATCGACCACCAGCAGGCCATCGATTCCCGCACGCGCCGCATCGGCGCAAAGGCGATCACATCCGTAATGAAAAATCGGATTGAAGTAACCAAAAAGGATGATCGGGATTTCGGTTTCGCGGCGGAGTTCACTGACCATCGATAGGATGGCCGCGAGCGATGCGCCCGCGTTGAGACCCCGCGACGCGGCGCGCTGATTCGCGGGTCCATCGGCCATCGGGTCGGAAAACGGCACGCCCAGCTCGATCAGATCCGCACCGCGCGCCACAAACTCGCGCACAATAGCTTTGGTGGTATCGAGATCCGGATCGCCAGCGACGACGTACGGGATCAGTGCGGTTTCGTCACGCGCACGCAACTCGCGAAATTTTGCGGCAATTCGATGTCTCGGCATTTGCAGATCCTAGACCTTGGCTCCGAGCGCTCCGACAATCGTGTGCATGTCTTTGTCGCCGCGTCCCGAGAGATTAATGATCATCAACTGGTCCTTGCTCATCGTCGGCGCCACTTTCGCCGCGTGCGCGACGGCGTGCGAGCTTTCCAGCGCCGGAATTATTCCTTCGCTCTCGGATAGCAACTTCAGCGCGTCGAGCGCTTCTGCGTCCGTCACCGCAACGTATTGCGCGCGTCCGGTCTGGTTCAGATGCGCAAGCTCCGGGCCGACGCCCGGATAATCGAGGCCCGCAGCAATCGAATGAGTCTCGCGAATCTGTCCGAGCTCATCTTGCAGAAGGTAGGTTTTGTTGCCATGGAGAACACCGACGCTGCCCGCATTAATCGTCGCCGCGTGCGCGGCGGTATTGAGGCCAAGGCCCGCCGCCTCGACCCCGATCATTTTCACGTTCGCGTCTTTGATAAATGGATAGAACAAGCCAATCGCATTGGAGCCGCCGTTGACGCATGCGATTAGAACATCGGGCAAACGATTTTCCTTGCGAATGATCTGCTTGCGAGCCTCGATGCCGATCACGGATTGAAAATCGCGCACGATCATCGGATACGGATGCGGTCCGGCCGCGGTGCCGATGAGGTAGTAGGTGTTTCGCACCGTGGCGATCCAATCTCGCAGCGCCTCGTTCAGCGCGTCCTTGAGACTCTTGCTGCTCGCATCAACCGGCGTGACTTTGGTCCCGAGCAGCTTCATGCGGAAGACGTTAAGCGCCTGGCGCTCGACATCGATCGAGCCCATGAAGACTTCGCACTCACGCTGAAACAGCGCAGCCATGGTCGCGGTCGCGACGCCATGCTGACCCGCGCCGGTTTCCGCGGTGATGCGAGACTTGCCCATCCTCACGGCGAGCAGCGCCTGGCCGAGCGCATTGTTCACCTTGTGCGCACCGGTATGACACAGATCCTCGCGCTTAAGATAAATCTTCGCGCCGCCGAGACGCGCGGTAAGATTCGCGGCGAAATATAGCGGTGTAGGACGTCCGACGAACTCGCGCGAGCGCTCCTGAAGTTCGCGTTTGAAGGCCGGATCGCGACGCGCCTCTTTGTAGGCTTTTTCCAGTTCGGCGAGGGCCGGCATCAGGGTCTCGGCGACATATTTGCCGCCGAACTCGCCGAAGTGGCCGCGGTTATCGGGCAGACTTTGCATTTCGAATAAAGCTCCTGAGTTTTCGATGATCTTTGACTCCGGGCGCGGACTCGACTCCGCTCGCGACATCTACTGCGAAGGGTGACAGCGCGGCCGCCTCGTGAACGTTATCGGAATCCAATCCGCCCGAAATGAAAACGCGGGCGAGATCGAGTCCATGCAGATCGGACAACGGACGCTTGGCGCCGGTTCCGCCGTAAAGCTGAGAGTGAAATGTATCGAGCAATATGTATTGCGATGAGACGTGATCGGCCGAATTGAATTTGTCGCCAGGCTTGAGCCGAAGCGCGCGAATCACCGGCACCGGCCATCCGTTCAGAATGGAATCGGGCTCGTCGCCGTGGAATTGGATGAAATCCAATCGCAACTCTTCGACGCATCGTTCGATAAAATCCCGCGCTGCATTTACGAACACGCCTACGATCTGTTGCGATGGGTCTATCGCCTGGCGGATTTCCTTCGCGCGTTCGAGCGATACCGCACGCGGGCTGGGCGCATAGAAGTTGAGTCCGATCATATCCGCGCCGGCTTCAAATGCGGCGCGTGCGTCCTCGATCCGAGTGATGCCGCAGATTTTCACTTTGACGCTCATCGCGCGGCGGCTCCATCGAGCGCCTTGAGAAGCTCGGGAAGTTTTGCCGCGGGATTTCCGTCGCGCAGCAAGCTCTCGCCGATCAAAAACGCTCCCGCGCCTGCCCTGTCGAGTCGCCGAATGTCATCGGGCGTGCGAATCCCACTCTCCGCAACGATCAGCGCGTCGCCGCGATAATTGGCAAGCAACTTTTCCGTTACCGCGAGATCCGTGACGAAAGTGTGCAGGTCGCGATTGTTGATTCCGATCAATTCAGCGCCAAGGCGACTGGCGCGCGAAAATTCGTCGGGGTTGTGCACTTCGAGCAGCGCCGCCATTTGGACTTCGCGCGCCAGCGCGGTGAGCGAACGCAGCTCGCCCTCCTTCAGCATCGCGAGAATCAGCAGGATACAGTCGGCGCCCGCCGCTCGCGCCTCGTAAATCTGATACGGATGAAAGATGAAGTCCTTGCGCAGGAGCGGCAGATCGACGGCCTCGCGCACGGCGCGCAGATCGTCAAGGGCGCCTTTGAAGTGAAGATCGGTGAGCACGGAAATCGCCGCCGCGCCGCATCGTTGATATTCTAGCGCCACTGTTTTCGGATCCAGATCGGGAAGAATGTCGCCTTTGCTTGGGGAGGCGCGTTTAATCTCGGCGATGATCGCGGGACGGCGGCCTCGCAATGCCGCCACAAAATCGCGCGATGGCGGAGCGTTCTTTGCCGCGGCAACGATCGCGATATCGCTGACGAGCTTGCGCTGAGCCGCGACTTCTTCGCGCTTGGCCGCAAAAATGTTATCGAGGATCGAGCTCATCTGGATTTTGACTCTCGCGGCAATTCAGTTCCATTCGTAATGCGGCGCATCTCTTCGATTACTTCGAGCGCCCGTTCCGATTCGATTATCTGCCGCGCCGTCGCGATGCCCTCCGCTAGCGACGCCGCCTTGCCTCCAACATAAATGGCGGCACCGCCATTGAGCGCGAGCACATCCTGCGCCGGCCCTTCGCCTCCCACCAGCGCATCGCGAAGAAGCTTGACCGCGCCATCAACGTTGTCGGCTTGAAGCCCGGTGCGTCCGGCGCGCTCGATTCCAAACTGCTCCGGCGTGATCATGTATTCGCGAATCGAATCCCCGCGAACTTCGGCGACCCGGGTTTCAGCGCTGATGGAAATCTCATCGAGGCCGTCGAGCCCATGCACCACCATCGCGTGATCGGTGCCCAACATCGCTATCGCGCGCGCCATCTCATCGAATAAACGCACCTCGGCCACACCGGTGATTTGGCGACGCGGCAGCGCGGCGTTTACCAGCGGCCCCATCAGGTTGAACATCGTACGCGTGGCGAGGGTGCGTCGCAGCTTTGCCAAACGCGCCATCGCAGGATGATACGCGGGCGCGAAGATGAAACAGCATCCTGCGCGGCGCAGACAGTTTTCGAGGACCTCGGGTTCGCAGTCGATCTTGATGCCCAGTTTCTCCAGCACATCGGCGCCGCCGACCTTCCCGCTCACCGCGCGATTGCCATGCTTGGCGACCGGCACTCCAGCAGCCGCCGCGATCAATGCGGCGCCGGTGGAGATATTGAAAGTTCCGGCGTTGTCGCCGCCGGTCCCGGCAGTATCTACTATGCCCTCGACGCCGAGCTTCAGCGCGCGAGCGCGACTGCGCATCGCAAGCGCGCATCCCGCGATCTCGTCGCCGGTCTCGCCTCTCATCTTGAGCGCAACCAGGAATGCGGCGATCAGAACCTCCGGCACCTTCGCATCGAGGACTTCGCCGAATGCGCGCTCCGCGTGCTCGGCGGAGAGCGTTCGCCGTGCGAGGACGGCCTCGAAAGTTGCGGCGAATTCTTTCACGCTGATACTCGCTTCAGAAAATTTGCCAGCAGATTTTTGCCCTCGCCGGTCCCGATCGATTCGGGATGAAACTGCACGCCTTCGACAAACATTTCGCGATGCCGCAGGCCCATCACTTCATTTTCTTCGGTGCGTGCGCTCAGCTCGAGGCAATCGGGAATCGAGCTCGGATCCACAATCAGCGAATGATATCGCATCGCTTCGAATGGATTGGGCAGTCCGGCGAAGAGCGTGCGGCCATCATGGATCACCGGCGAGGTCTTGCCGTGCATCAACCTGGTTGCGCGCACAACGTGGCCACCGAATGCCTCGCCCATGCATTGCAGTCCCAGACATACGCCGAGGATCGGAATTTCGCCGCCGAGCTCCTTGAAAATCGAGACCGACACTCCCGCCTCTTTGGGGGTGCAAGGGCCGGGCGAAACCACAATGGCGGCGGGGGCGAGCGCGCGCATTCCCGCGATATCGATAGCGTCGTTGCGTTTCACGACGACATCGGCGCCCAACTCGCCAAGATATTGAACGAGGTTGTAAGTGAACGAATCGTAATTATCGATCATCAAAATGCTGGCCATGATACTTCACCGATTTCCCGCGATAGTTTCGAATTCGCGCGCGGCATTGAGCGCGCGGATCATCGCGCGCGCCTTGTTGACCGATTCATCGAACTCCGCGCCGGGGTCGGAATCCGCTACGACGCCGCCGCCGGCCTGGATGTAAACGCGATTATTTTTGATGAGCAGGGTGCGCAGCGCGATCGCGGTATCGGTGTTGCCGGTGTAGCTGAAATATCCGACCGCGCCCGCATAGAGGCCGCGCCGGACCGACTCCAGCTCGTCGATAATTTCCATTGCGCGGATTTTCGGCGCTCCCGAAACCGTGCCCTGCGGAAACGTCGCAGCAAAGGCGTCGAAGGCGTCGCATTCGTCGCGCAGAATTCCGGTGACGTTCGAGACGATATGCATCACGCTGTAATAGCGCTCCACCGCCATCAACTCGGTAACCTTCACCGATCCGATTTTTGCGACGCGGCCAACGTCGTTACGTCCGAGGTCCACCAACATGATGTGCTCGGCGCGCTCCTTGGGATCAGCGAGGAGTTCGGTTTCGAGATCGCGATCTTCGTCCTCGCTAGAACCGCGCGGACGAGTTCCGGCGATCGGACGCAGCGTTACTTCGCGTCCTTCGACCCGCACCATCACCTCCGGGGAGGCACCCACGATCGTGTGGTCTCCGAGGCGCAAGTAGTACATGTAGGGCGACGGATTAATCGTGCGCAGGCTGCGATAGATATTGAACGGATGAACTTCGAGCGGGGCCTCGAAGCGTTGCGAGGGAACCACCTGAATGATATCGCCGGCGGTAATATATTCCTTCGCCCGCGAAACCATCGTCATGTAGCCTTCGCGATTGGTGTTCGAGGTGACTGCAACCGGCTGCGCGAATGAAAAGGGTTTTCCTTCCAACCTTGGTGCGATGACAGGACCGGACAGCCGCTCGATAGTCTCGACAATCTTCCGCTCCGCACTCTCGAAGGCCTCGCGCGGAGACGCGAAATCGGAAACCGATACATTCACAATCACACGCAAAGTCTGCCGCACGTTGTCGAACATGATCACCGTATCGGTGAACATCATCAGGAGATCGGGAGTGCCGAGGTCGTCGTGTGCGCGCGCGGGAATCCGCGGCTCGAAGCATCGCACTATATCGTAGGCGAGGAAGCCGACGGTGCCGCCGAAGAATCGCGGCAGCCCCGCAATCTCCGGCGCCTTGTAACGTTTCATCTCGGTGCGCAACTCCTCGAATGCGTTCGAGGTGGTGCGCGACTGGGTGCCGGCGCCGGGCCGAATGATATCGATACGATCTCCGCGCGCGCGAATTACTTTCGAGGGTTCGGATCCGAGGAAGGTGTAGCGGCCCCATTTCTCGCCGCCGCGAACGCTTTCGAGCAGGAATGAATAATCGCCGCGCGCGACCTTGAGAAACGCGGATACGGGCGTTTCGAGATCGGCGGCGATCTCGCGGCTGACCGGGATCAGATTGAACCCGTCGCGCGCGAGTTTCTCGAATTCCTGATAGTTCGGTAGTAGCGCCATTTCCTTTCTCCACCTTATCGGCGCGGCGATCCTCCAGCCCCTAGCAAAGAAAAGGGCCGCAGGATTTTCGCCTGCGGCCCTTCGGATCAACTGGTTTTGCTATGGATTACAAAACCGGCGCGCAGACGAACACCTCGGTGTACCACCGCCAGTTCGCCCATGCATTCCGGTTCGCGTATTCCATTGGTGACATTAAATAATATCGATCAGCCCGCGTGTCAACCGCTCGGCTCAATTCGGCGCGTAGCTGTCTTTGTATTTCGCGCGAAGCTCCTGCTCGGCTGCGCTAGCTTCGTCCTGACTGTTATAGGGACCGACGCGAATGCGCCACCAGGTTTGCCCTCCAATAGTGGTGGGAACGAGGAATGCGTGATAGCCGAGTTTCTGCAGCCTCGAGGACATCTGCTCCGCGTTCCCTCGATCCATCACCGCATCGATTTGGATGTTGTACGGCTTGTGGCGAGTGGGACTGGCTGGCGCCTCGGAGGCGGACACCTCTTTATCCGAAGGAGCTGTAGTCGTCGTCTCCTCCGAAGGTCCGGTCGCGGCCGGAGGCGGAACATTTGCGATGGCGCGAGGAGGCGCGACCGGCCCGGAATCCTTGTCCATCGAGAGTGAAGAGGCCGGAGAATTGGCGATGGTCGACGCTTTCACTTTGACAGCAGGTTTCACCGATGCCGGCTTCGTCGATGCAACACCGTCAGATGACGGTTCCGGAGCTTTCGCTAAATCGGGCGGCGGATTCGGCAGCGGGTAGACACTCGCGACGGGCGGCGCGTCGGGGCTATTGGATTGCGCCATTTTGTAGCCGCCCACGAGTCCGAGCGCGAAAACCACGAACGACAATCCCGCCAAACCGGCAAGGATTAAAATCGCGCCCCCCGCTCTGATCTCAAAACGCATTGTTTCCCCCTACATGCGGTCCGGAGCGGCGACGCCCAACAGTTCGAGTCCCAGTCCAATTCCAGTTTTCATGAGGTTGGCGAGATAGAGCCGGGAAAGACTCAGCTCGCGCTCGGGTCCAATTATACGGTTTGCCGGCTTGTTGTAGTAGCGATGGAACTCTCCCGCCAATTCGAGCAGGTAAAATGGAATCCGATGCGGTTCGAGCGCCTGGGCGGCGCCGGTCGCGATTTCCGGGTAGTCTAGCACACGCTTCGCTAAATCAAGTTCTTCATCCGATAGCAGCGTCAGATCGATTTGCGAGGTGTCATCGGGAAGCGTCAACCCAGCCTTCTCCGCCTCGCGAAAAACGCTGGCCAGCCGCGCGTGCGCATACTGCACATAGAAAACCGGATTCTCAGGGGCCTGCTTCTTGGCGAGTTCGAGATCGAAATCGAGTTGGCTGTTGTGCTTGCGGAAGAGAAAAAAGAATCGCACCACATCGACGCCCACCTCTTCGATCAACTCATCGAGGGTGACGTAAGTGGCCTTTCGCGTGGACATCTTAACTTTTTCGCCGGCCCGCGTGAGCGTCACGAATTGATAGATGATCGCCTTGATGCGCGAGGTATCGTGGCCGAGCGCCTTGACCGCCGCGATCACATCCTCATGTTCAGCAATGTGATCCGCCCCGAACACATCGACGATCAAATCGAAGCCGCGTTCGATCTTTTCGATGTGATACGCAATATCGGGCGTGCGATAGATCGGGTCGGCGTCGTCGCCGGAGCGTACGATCACGCGATCCTTCGGAAGCCCGAGCGGCTCGGCCTTCAGCCATAAAGCGCCATCGTGCTTAACCACCAACCCGCGCTGTTCGAGACCGCTGATGACGCGCTCGACACGCCCATCGCGGACCAGATCGAGTTCGTTCTTGAAGGTATCGAAATGGATCAGCAAGGTTTTGCAGGTCGCGAGAATCTCCGCGAAGATCGCCTTGACGGCGGCCGCGCGAAAGATTTCGCGATCCTCTAGATCGGCGAGCTGGTCGCCGTGCTCATTTTTCAGTGCGGCCGCGATCTCCTTTATATACTCGCCCTGGTAGCCGTCCTTCGGCAGCACCGCCTCGCGACCGAGCGCCTGCAGATATCGAACTTGCACCGACTCACCAAGCAGCCGCATCTGCCGGCCACCATCATTGAAGTAGTACTCGCGCGAAACCTTGAAGCCGGCAGCTTCGTAGAGTCGCGCGATAGTGTCTCCAAGGACCGCATTGCGTCCGTGGCCGACAGTCAGCGGACCGGTCGGATTCGCGGAAAGAAATTCGACCTGGATGCTATCGCTGCCGCCGTCGCGAAGCTGCCATTTGCGCGGACGGAAATAATTGCGTCCTTCGGCGACTGCGCGCCGCATCTCGCGATGCCAATATCGCGCCGCCATTCGAAAATTGATGAACCCGGGACCGGCTACCGCAACTTCCTTCACCTCATCGGGAAGCTCGATGTGCTCGCGAATAACCTCCGCGATGGCGCGAGGCGCCTTACCCTCGGCGCGTGCCAACGTCAGCGCGACATTCGAAGCGATATCGCCATGCGAGGGATCTTTGGGCGCCTCGGTGCCGACGGTCACGTTCGAAGGCGAAGACTTGAGCTTTCCTGCGGTGTGCGCCTTTTCGATTGCGGCGGTGATAATCGGGAGGATCAGATCTTTCATCAGATGAGGCATTCATGGTGCCAGATAGCGGCGCGACTGTTAAGGAGTTGACGTGCGCGCCGTCGCGATGCGACAAGGAAAATTATGGAACTCGGATTAGCCGGAAAAGTTGCGATCGTTACCGGCGGCAGCAAGGGCATCGGACGCGCCGCGACGTTGGGCTTCATCAAAGAAGGCGCATCGGTACTTGCGTGCGCGCGAGGCCGGGAAGCGCTCGATGAAACTGTCGCGGCGGTGGGCGCGGCAGACCGTGAGCGAATCTCGGCGATGGAGGCGGATCTCACAAACCCGGACACCATCCGCGAGGTTATCGATCGCGCGATATCCGAGTTCGGTCGCATCGATATGCTCGTCAACAATGCGGGCAGCGCGCGGCCCGGCGATTTCCTCAAAATTTCCGATGCGGATTGGAAGCTCGACTTCGAGCTCAAGTTCTTCGGCTACATGCGGATGGCGCGTGCGGCTATGACTCACATGGCCGAGCGAAAAACCGGGGTCATCATCAATGTTGTCGGCACCGGAGGCCTGATTCCCTCCGCCGGATACATGGTCGGCGGCGCTGCCAATGCCGCCCTCAATCATTTCACCAAGGCGCTCGCGGCCGAAGGCGCGAAGCATGGGGTCCGCGCGGTAGGTATCAATCCCGGACCGATTCTCACTGATCGCTTGAAGTTGTTCCTCGATGCACGTGCGCGCGACGCGGGCCCTTCACAACGCGAAGACATAATGAAGCGGATGACGCCGCTCGGCCGTCCCGGCACGCCCGAGGAGGTCGCGGATTTGATTCTCTTCCTCGCCTCGGAGCGCGCGGCGTTCATTCACGGCGCCAATATCACCATCGATGGGGGCGCGAATCCGGGCCTCATCGGTTGATGAATTGAGTTAAATCGATCTTCCGCGAACAGCGCGAAGCGGTCTCTTTGGAAGATCCCTCGGACTCCGCTTCGCTACGCCTCGGGGCCGCTGCGCGGTGGCTACGCCCGCTTCGGATTTTCGGATCCCCTCGGGCTACGCAGTAGCTCCGCCTCGGGGCGCCTGCGGCGCGGCTGCGCCCGCTTCGCGTCTGACTCCTGACATCCTTATGATAACAGCGCGAAGCGCGCATCTTTCTTTAATGTCCTCGCGACGGGAAGTCCGAAACCCGCTCGGGGTTTCGGTTTCTTATCTTATTTTTATTTCTTAATGTACTTCTTGAAGTGTCTCGCCTCGAGGCTATTTCTTGCTCCAGGCCGGGTCATTCGACAGCGTCGGATATCCGGAGCCGAGCTGAATCAGCACTCCACCGCTCGATCTCGGCGAGATGAAACATTCGTAGGAGGTCGGCGAGTACTCGACCTCATCGACCACCCGCACCCCGCTCTCCTTGAGCTCCGAGGCGGTCCGTTTGACCTCGGGGAGCGCGAAGGTCAGATGATGCATCCCCTCGCCTTTCTTCTCGAGGTACTTATGCAAAAAGGAATCGTCGCCGAGCGGCTCCAGCAGCTCGACGGTGAAGCCATTCAAATCGAGATTGATCAGCTTGTAGCCGGCGCGCGGATTTTCCCATTCGAACAAAAATTTCGCGCCCATCACGCCTTCCCAGAATTTGCGCGCCTCGACGAGGCTCTTCACCGCGATCCCGATATGGTCGAGTTTTCCGATCGGCTGTTTTTCCATGCGCGAAATCCTATCGCTGATCGCCCGCACGAGGTAAATGAAAAATATGCCCGACCCGTGGAAAATGCCGCCGCTGATAAAAATCTACGAAGCGATCGGCGCGCTCGGCGATGGGCGCGTGCGCCTCGAGGACGAGCATCGCGCCTTCGTCACCTCATCGGAAGGCGACAAGACTTACGAGGTCGAGATTTCCGACGACGGCCATCAGATTTCCTCCAACGATAATGGATCGTAT
>Ga0209420_1001270_pt1 | contig 12086 bp, 9 predicted proteins | sample BlaSpr_A8_OM1_O1_FD_187972 | JGI IMG/M metagenome (GOLD analysis project Ga0209420, IMG submission 187972) | Forest soil microbial communities from Thunder Bay, Ontario, Canada - Black Spruce, Ontario site 2_A8_OM1_O1 (SPAdes) (version 2) | ecosystem: Environmental > Terrestrial > Soil > Boreal... | reverse complement strand
CTACCGGGCCGCCACGATCTCCACCCTGCGGGTGGCGTTCCTCTCCGCGCTGGTGCTGGAGCTATCTGCGGCGGTCGCCACGGCGCTTGTTGCGGTTGAGGTCGGGCTGCGGCTGCTGTACGGCCATCTGGGCTACGAGACAGCTCTGCTGGTGCTGCTGCTCACCCCGGAGGCTTTCTTGCCACTGCGAGCGGTTGGCGCGCAGTTTCACGCAAGCATGGAAGGTGCCGCCGCGGCCGGGCGTGTATTCGAGATCCTGGATACCGAAACGCCAGATGAGCCTCGGGCCAGGCCGGCGGCAGCGGGCCGGCCCAGCGCCAGCGCCGACCTGCGGACGCAAGAGATCAGGCTGAACGGGATCACCGCGGCCTATCCCGGCCGGCATCGCCCGGCTCTGGACGCGGTGAGCCTGACGATCGCCCCGGGGGACCGGATCGTGCTCACCGGCCCCAGCGGCGCGGGCAAGAGCACGCTGCTCGCGGTGCTGCTCCGCTTCATCCGGCCGGCCGCCGGGACCATCGAGCTGGAAGGCGGCGGCCGCGGCGGCGACCTGGTGGCCATCGATGTTCGGCAGTGGCGCGCCCAGATCGCCTGGGTGCCCCAGCAGCCCTACCTGTTCACGGGCACCGCCGCGGACAATATTGCCCTCGGCCAGGCTGGCGCGAGGCGCAGCGCCATCTGCCGGGCCGCCCGTCTGGCGGGAGCCGCCGGGTTCATCGATGACCTGCCGGCCGGATACGACACGCCGCTCGGTGAGCACGGCCTGCGGCTGTCGGCTGGCCAGCGGCAGCGGATCGCGCTGGCTCGCGCGTTCCTGCGGGACGCGCCCTTGCTGCTCCTGGACGAGCCCGCTGCCCATCTGGATCCGGCCAGCGCCCGGCTGATCGGGACAGCCATCGACACTGCCCTGGCGGATCGCACTGTCGTCCTGGTAAGCCACGGACGGGGCTGGGCCGGCGGCGGCTGCCGGGTCATCAGCCTGGATCAGGGAAAGCTGACGTCGCCGCCCCGTGACGCCTGGCCGGCCGGCCGCAGCGCGACGGCAGTGCTCCCGTGAGCAGCGAGCCCGCGAGCATAACCGCCGGCTGCCGGCCGCTGCTGCGGCTGATCCGGCTGGCCCGGCCGCTGCGCGGCCGGCTCATCTTCTCGGTCCTGGCCGGCGCAGCAGCCACTGGCTGCGGCGTGGCCCTGCTGGCCACATCGGGGTTCCTGCTCGCCCGCGCTTCGGAGCACCCGAACATCCTGGCGATCTCCGTGGCCGTCGTGGCCGTCCGCGCGTTCAGCATCGGCCGCGGCGTATCGCGCTATCTCGAGCGGCTGACGTCCCACGATGTCGCGTTCCGGGTGCTGGCTGACATCCGGGTGGCGATCTACCGCCGGCTGGAGCGGCTCGCGCCAGCCGGGCTGGCGGCCTTCCGCTCCGGTGATCTGCTGGCCGCACTGATCAGTGACGTGGACGCCACCCAGGACCTCTTCATCCGCGGTATCGGTCCGCCGCTGGCCGCCGCGCTGGTCGGCGCGGGCGCGGTGGCCGTCTGCCTGCTGATCCTCGTGCCGGCCGGCGGCGTGCTGGCCCTCGGGCTGCTGGCAGCCGGGGCCGCGGCGCCGCCGCTGGCCGTCGCGGCATCCCGGCGGGCGGCCAGGGCGACCGCAGCAGCGCGCGGCGAGCTCGGCGCGACAGTCACCGACCTGCTCTCGGGCGCGGCGGACCTGCACGCGTTCGGCGCGCAGGACGCCGCGTTCGCTGCTGCCGCCGAGGCGGACCGGAAGCTGACCGCGCTGGCCCGGCGCTTTGCCGGCGCAACGGGCCTGGGCAGCGGACTGATCACCGGCCTGACCGGACTGACCCTGTGGGCGGTGCTCATCCTCGGCGTGGCGGCGGTTGGGCACGGCACGCTCACCAGGGTGCCGCTGGCGGTGCTGGCCCTTACCGCGCTGGCTTCCTTCGAGGCGGTCACGGTCATGCCGGCGGCCGCGCTCCAGCTCGGATCGGCGCGCGCCTCGGCCAGCCGAATCGGCGCGATCCTCGACGCGCCGGACCCGGTCGCCGAGCCGGCCACTCCCCGTCCGCTGCAGGCCGGGCCCGTGCACGTCCACATGTCGGGAGTGCAGGTCCGGTACGAGCCGGCCGGCCCTCTCGCACTGGACGAATTTGACCTGGATCTGTGGCCAGGCCGGCGCGTCGCGCTCATCGGCCCGAGCGGCTCCGGCAAATCCACCGTGGCCGCGGTGCTGCTGCGCTTCCGCGACGTGGCTGGCGGTACCGTCACCCTGAACAGTGCCGACCTGGCCAGCTACGCCGCGGACACGGTCCGGACGGTGATCGGCGGGTGCCCGCAGGATCCCCACATCTTCGATGCCAGCATCCGCGACAACCTGCGGCTGGCCCGGCCCGGCGCTGGCGAGGAGGAACTGGCGGCTGCCGCGTCGCTGGCCCGGCTGCTGCCCTGGATCGATTCGCTGCCCCTGGGCTGGGACACCCCCGTCGGCGCGCACGGGGCGGCCATGTCCGGCGGTGAACGGCAGCGGCTCGCCCTGGCCAGGGCGCTGCTCGCGGATCCGGCCGTGCTGATTCTCGATGAGCCGACCGCGCACCTGGATCCCGAAGCGCGCGCTGCCCTGACCGCCGATCTGCTCGCGCTCACCGCGGGCCGCGCCACCCTGCTCATCACGCACGAGCTAGAGGGGCTTGACCAGGTCGACGAGATCATCGTCCTGGAGCACGGCAAGGTCGTCCAGCGCGGCACGCATCAGCAGCTCATGCGGGTCGGCGGCCCGTACCGGCAACTGCACGAGACGCCGTCATTCTGGCCCGTGCCGGCTGAGCCGGTCGGCTGAGCGGTCGATCGTCACAGGTGGCTGAAACCGCCTGACTCCTCTTTCGACATGGGCACGGCGACCGGGTGTTTCGAGAAATGGCCGACGGCGTCCCTGAAGTCATCGAGCAGCAGGGAGACCATGTCCTGGCTGACGCCCAGCCGGACCAGAATGCGCTGCACAGCTATGCCGGCGGCTGTTCCGGTGAGGGTGTAGGCGGGTACCTGCCAGCCTCGGGAGCGCAGCCGGTCAGCGAGATCGAACAGCGTGTAGCCGGGGTCTTCGCCGTCGCTTATCCGCCAGGTCACCGTCGGGATGCCGGTGGCCGGATTGCTGTCACACAGGAGCTCGAAAGGGCCGAGCTTGACAATCTCCGCGGCGAGGTACTGGCCGATCGCATAAGACGCGTCGTGGATGCGTTTGTAGCCCTCAAAGCCGAGACGCAGAAAGTTGTAGTACTGGGCGATGATCTGGCCGGCCGGGCGGGAGAAGTTGATCTGAAAGACCGGCATGTCGCCGCCGAGGTAGTTGACGTGGAACACCAGGTCGTCGGGAAGCTCCTGGCGGTCTCGCCAGAGGACCCAGCCGACGCCCAGCGGAGCCAGGCCGAACTTGTGCCCCGAGGTGCTGATCGACTTGACGCGGGGCAGCCGGAAGTCGAAGACCACGTCCGGCGCGCAGAACGGCGCGAGGAACGCGCCGCTGGCCCCGTCCACGTGAATGTCGATGTCGAGGCCGGTTTCTGCCTGCAGCTGGTCCAGCGATTCGGCCATGGCCTGCACAGGCTCGTAGGCGCCGGTGTAGGTGACGCCGAACGTCGGCACGACCATGATCGTATTTTCGTCCACCCGTTCCAGCATGGACGCCGGATCCATGGCGTAGTGGCCGTCGGACATCGGGACCTCGCGCATCTCGATGTCCCAGTACCGGGCGAACTTGTGCCACACCACCTGGACCGGGCCGCATACCATGTTCGGCTGGTCGGTTGGCTTGCCTTCGGCCTGCCGCTTCGCCCGCCACCGCCACTTGGCCGCCATGCCCGCCAGCATGCAGGCCTCTGAGGATCCGATCGCTGATGCGCCTACGGTGTTGGCGGCATGGGGTGCATGCCACAGGTCGGCCAGCATGTGGACGCAGCGCCGCTCGACCTCCGCGGTCTGCGGGTACTCGTCCTTGTCGATCATGTTCTTGTTGACGGACAGTGCCATCAGGGCGAGAAGCTCGGGCTCGGCCCACGTCTGGCAGAAAGTGGCCAGGTTCTGGCGGGCGTTGCCATCGAGCATCAGCTCGTCCGACACCACCTGGAATGCCTCTCTTGCCTGTGTCTCGTCCCTGGGGAACCGGTACTTGGGAACGGGCCTGGTCAGGTCGCGGCCGGCGAACACGCAGTCCTCCAGCTGCTGACGGACAGCGTCACGCTCGTGCAGGGGCATGGTCGGCATCTCCTTGGTCAGGGCCGCTCCTCCTCGGATCTCGCGGCATGAATTCCGCAAGGGCGGCTATGAACTCTCTGTTCTTCTCCGCGGCCGGCTTTCCTTACCGAGGGAGGCGAGCAAGAGCGCGATCCACACCGCGAGACTCACCGCGCCACCGACCATCAGGATCACGCCGATTTCCTGGAAGTTGATGTAGATCAGGCCCACGGGGCGGACTATCGCGTAACGCGGCTCCCAGGTGAGCGCGAAGCGCAGTAGCGCGCCGATGACGACCAGCGCACTGCTCTCGCCGATGCCCATGGCAGCACGCCCCGCCTTGACGGAAAGCTAGTCGGTGGGCTTAGCCGCGTGCCAGGCAGCCTTGTTGGCTGCCACCCAGTTTCGCAGGACGGCCGACGCGGCTGCCCCCTTGCGGTGCGCGACAACTGCCACGCCGACCAGACCGATCACCACGATGATTCTGTTCCGGACGAGGGCCCTCACCGTAGCCAGCCCGAGCACGAGCACGATCATCTGCTGGTTGCGTACCGCCATCTGCTGGTTACGTACCGCGTGTTCGGCATCGGTCGTCATTTCGGGTCATTCCTTTCAACCTCGCGATCGTCACGAGGAGTCCGGACGCTTCTACCGTTGTCGCCCTCGAAGGGGTGACTTGTCATCACCCGCGGTGGCTTGTTCACCCTGGTGCCCTTGCTTATCCCCTCGTCCGAACCGGATGAGGCGGCTCGTGATGAGCCCAGGCACGCTGGATGGACGCGGCGTGAACGGGCCCGCGCGACCCAGCCGGAGATTGACGCGCCATTCGGTGGATTGCAGGAGGTGACCTTGTCTGGCATCGGTGCGGAGCCGAAATCGGCAACCAGTCCTGCGGCAAGCGGGGAGTCCGGACTCGGCTCGCAGCTGGAGAGTTTCCGTGAGGTGCGCCGGAGCCTCGAAGCGTCAATCCTTCCGCTCGCCACCTCGGTCGACGGGCGCAGGTTCATTTTTCAGGCCTCGCTGCACGGCCTGCAGTTGCAGGTCGGCGGCTATGTCGTGCTGGAGAGCGGCGGCACCAGGCGCATCGGCCAGGTTCTCACCCTGGAGCTCGGCTGGCAGCAGGTTACGGAGCTCACGCTGCCAGGCGCGGGCGGCCCGGAGGCCCGGACACAGGTCCAGGTCCGGTACGCGCACGGCGAGGGAGCCATCCTGGAAGGCGACTGGGCACCGTTCCACGACGCACTGGCCCGCGCAGCCGCCGGGACGGAGGTGCAGGCGTGGCTGGAGCGCAGCGGGCGGCACTCCGCAAAGCTGCGGCTGGGCGAGCTCGCGCTGGTCCCCGGCGTTCCCTGCCTGGCCGACGCCGGTGGCTTCGACCGGCATACATTCCTGTGCGGTCAGTCGGGGTCAGGCAAGACCTACTCGCTCGGGGTGATACTTGAGCGACTGCTGATCGAGACCGACTTGCGCTTGGTGGTACTCGATCCCAACTCAGATTTCGTCCGCCTGGGACAGGTGCGCGCCGACGCTGACCCGGCAATGGCCGAGCGTTACGCGGAGGCGGCGCGCAGCGTCGCCGTCTATTCTGCGGGCGCCCCGGCGGCGCGGAGGCTGCGGCTGCACGTGGCCGAGATCGATCCGGCGATGCAGGCTGCCTTGCTCCGCCTGGACCCGGTCGATGACCGTGAGGAGTACGCCGCGCTGAGCGACATGCTGGCGAGCGACGAGCCGGTCACGCTTCAAGCGCTGACCGGAAGCAGCCATCCCGAGGCGCGCCGCCTAGGCCTGCGCGTCCGCACCCTGGGCGTCGACCGCTTTTCGGTCTGGGCGCCCGGCGAATCGGGTTCAGTCCTGGACGCGATCGGCGATCCGGACACTCGCTGTGTCGTCGTTGACCTGGGCTCGCTGCCGACGCGCGAGGAGCAGGCACTCGTCGCCGGCGCGGTGCTGGCTGACTTGTGGCGCCGGCGGGAAGAACGCAGCCCGGTACTGATCGTGATCGACGAGGCGCACAATGTCTGCCCCGCCGAGCCTTCTGACCAGCTCGTCGCGATGGCATCTGAGCACGCCACGCGCATCGCCGCCGAGGGCCGCAAGTTCGGGCTGTACCTGCTGGTGTCGACGCAGCGGCCGCAGAAGATCCCCGAGAACGTCCTGTCGCAGGCTGACAACCTCGTGCTGATGCGGATCAACTCGCTCGCGGACGCGGCCTTTGCCGAGGCCGCGTTCTCGTTTGTCCCGCCGAGCCTGATCGAGAGGTCGGTTACCTTCCGCCTTGGGGAGGGCCTGATCGCAGGAAAGATCTCACCGCAGCCCGCGCTACTCCGCTTCGGCGCGCGTGTCAGCCAGGAGGGCGGCGCGGACGTGCCCGCCACCTGGGCTGTGGCCCGCTGAGGAGTTCACGGACTGGATGCACTTCTCCGCCAGCGGACATGGCGAGGGCGCCCCGCCGACCCGGGCCGGCGGGGCGCCCTCTTAGGCGCGCCCCGGCACGACCTTACGGTTCGGCACCGGAGGGGGCCACTCCCAATGTCACCGACGAACCTGACCATTTGCTGGACATTAACTGCGCTGTGACTGAATGGTTGCCGCAGGGCTGAGGTCCGGCACACCGGCCAGGTTCCTCATCCACCAGGGGTGATGCCGCTGACCCGATTCCGGCTAATGCTGAGGGCGGCCCCAACCATTCACAACGCCGCAAGGTGCCAGACGGCGACCTCGCGGGTGCGTAAGGAGAAGGCAGGAGAAGGAATGTCACTCGCCGCTGCGTCGACGTCTTATCCGTTGCTGAACATTTTCTGGACGATGTTCGAGTTCTTCCTGTGGGTGATCTGGATCTGGCTCATTGTCATGGTGATCATCGACATATTCCGCAGTCGTGACCTGTCCGGCTGGGCCAAGGCCCTGTGGACCCTGTTCGTGGTGGTCATTCCGCTGATCGGCGTGTTGGTCTACCTGATCGCCCGCGGCGGGTCGATGCACGAGCGTGCCGTGCAGGGGGCTTTGGGCCAGGACCAGGAGTTGCGCGACTTTGGCCAGCAGTACACGGGGCCCAGCTCCGCTGACCAGCTGGCGCAGCTGGCTGACCTGCGCGACCGAGGAGTCATCACGGCCGATGAGTTCGACCGCGAGAAGACCAAGGTCCTTGCCGCATAAGGCGCCCGCGGGATAAGGCGCCGGGCATCATCCCTGGCGGATGATGCCCGGCGCCCGCCGCCGCGATGACAGTAACGACTATCGGGCGATCCTGAGGATGGTGCCATGACCAGTAGTGAGAACGGCAGGAGCGGGCCGCAGCTAAAGGCCGCACCGCTGATGACCAGCGCAACGCTGGTAGGAGTCGGCAGCGTGCTCGTCATGGCCGGCCTGGCGGTCGGCAGCTCGCATCTGACGCTGGCCGTGCGGCAGTGGATCAGGGACATGGACGTCCCGCCGAGCGAGCTCGCGAAGCTTAGGTGGGTGCAGGCGAAGACCGCAGCCACGGCGGCTGCCGCCGCCTGGCAGAACGGCCGCCCGGCCCATCTGGAAAGCGTCTCCTGACCTCTCTGGCGGCCGCGCTCGGCGCCAGAGGAAGCCGTTCCTGAGCCGTTCACCACCGCGTACACCATCAGGCTGGCCCTGATGGTGTACTTTTCTGCTGCCTCGATGTGCCGGCTCGGCCGCAGCGTCACCTTAGGCGTCGCCGGTATGCCCTGAGGGCTCATCGGCCCGGCGTCAGCTCGCTTCGCGGTCTGGTGGCAGCTCGGACCCGGGTTCCGGGTCATGCAGACGGCGCACCTCGAGCACCTGCACGCCGAACGTCTGGAGCCGGGCGAGAAGCCCGTTCAGGGCTGCCTGATCCCGGAGCGGGCCATGCAGGACCGTTTCCACGGGCTCCACTGAAGCGGTGAGCCGCTCGAAGTCAATCAAGGCCTCGGGCGGGAGAACCCCGACCACGCGGATCTCGTAGTTGGACGGAGGCAAAGTACCTCCAGGAGGTCGCGATGAACTGAACAGAACTCCACGATCCCGCTACCCGGCGTTCAGCGCGCCATGCATGGCGGGTGGTTCCAGTCACCCTGGTGAGTTTCATGGAGGGTGATGACAGGTCATCTAATCCGTGACAGGCATATAGGTGTACGGGCTAGACCAAAGTCCGCACGCGCATGCAGGTGCTGAACGTTCGGTCGGCAACCGGCCCTGCCGGAGCTGAGGTAAAGATGGTGACGAGCACTGGCGCACGCTCGGGTGGCCGCTCCAGGGCCCAGGCGAGCGGCGCTGACGACCCTGTCCTGACCTCCAAGATCACTATGCCTAGCGTACCGGCCTGGGCGGTCGGCCGCCCGCAGATTGACAACTTGATCGCGGACGGTGCGCGAGGCCCGCTGACAACGGTCACCGGCCCCCCCGGCTCCGGCAAGACCATGGCCATCGCATCGTGGGCCGCCGTGCACTCCGACCCGGCCACCCTGGTATGGATCACCCTCGATGACTACGACAACCGGCCGGAGGTCTTCTGGTCGTATGTCGTGGCCGCACTGCGGCGCGCTGGCATCGCGGCGCCGCGGCTCCGCTCGATCGCGGGCCGCGGGACTGTTGTTGACCACGTATTCCTGCTGCGCCTCGCATCGGTGCTCGCCGCACATGATCCGCCGGTGGTGGTAATCCTTGACGATCTCCATCTGCTGACCGAAAAGGCCACGCTGGACGGCCTTGCTTACGTGCTGAGGAATGCCACGCCCGGCATGCGCCTGGTGGTCTCGTCGCGGATGGACCCGCTGCTGCCGCTGCACCGGTACCGGCTTGCCGGGGAGCTGGCCGAGATCCGGGCCGATGATCTCGCCTTCAGCGTTCCCGAGTCCGCCTTGGTCATGGCCCAGCGGGGCATCACCCTGCCAGCGGAGGCGCTTGATCGCATCGTCGGGCGGACAGAGGGCTGGGCGGCGGGGATTCGCCTTGCCGCTATCTCGCTGGACGGCCATCCCGACCCCGGGCAATTCGTTAAGGAACTCGACGCCGAGGAGAGCGCCGTCACGAGCTACCTGGTGGACGAGGTCCTGAACGCCCAGCCCGCAGGCCTCAGAGAGCTGCTGCTTCGAACCAGCATCCTGGACAGCGTCAGCGCGGACATCGCCAACGAACTGGCGGATGCCGAGCCAGGCGTAGCCGGGTTCCCCGCCCTAGCGCGGACGAACGCGTTCGTCCGGCCGATCGGGCACGGGTGGTACCGCTACCACTCGCTGTTCGCCGCGGTGTTGCGCCTCAAGCTTCGGCGTGAGCACCCGGGCCAGGTAGTGGAACTGCATCGGCGAGCCGCGCAGTGGTATCAGCAGCACGGCTCGCTCAGCGAAGCCGTGCGGCACGCCGGAGAGTCGGGTGACTGGTGCTTCGCGGCCCGGATAGCCGTGGACGAGCTCGCAATCGGCCAGCTCATCGAGCCGCCGGGTAATCGATCGCTCGCTGCAGCATTCCAGTGCATGCCTGAGGACGTGACGTGGGCACAGCCCCAGCCCTTGCTCGTGGCAGCCGCGATCCAGGTGTCCGCCACGGAGGGCGTCCCGAGCAGCACGGCGCTAGACGCCGCGGAACGCATCCTTGAGCGGCTTCCCGCTGACGACGAGATTCCGGCCCGGCTGGCCGCCGCGCTGATCCGGCTGGCCGTTTCCCGCCGGGCTGCCGATCTCGATGCCGCGGCGGCCGCGGCCGCCGCCGCGCAGGCACTGCTCGAGCAGATCCCCGAAAGGGCGGTCGCCCAGCATCCCGAGATTCGCGCCCAGGTCCTTTCCGGCCGTGGAGTAGCGGAACTCTGGGCGGGCCGTCTCGACGAGGCGGCTGTCACCTTTCATTCGGCCGCCGCCGCTTCCCCCGCTCCTGATGGCATGTTCGCGCAGGCTGACTGCCTGGGGTACCTCGCCCTTGTCGAGGCCCTGCGCGGGCGGCTGAGCCGTGCCGCCGAGCTGGCAGGCGAGGCAGCGGGGGCTGCCGACAGCAACGGGCTTGCTGAGCCCGCCGGACCCGCCGCGAACGTCGCACTCGCATACGTGCATGTCGAACGCAACGAACTGCGGCAGGCACATGGCCAGCTGAGGCTGGCGGACGACGCCTTGCGGATTGCGCCGGACAAGCTGACGGGCGCCATCGCCTGGCAGGTTGCGGCGCGCTGCCTGCTGGCCGAAGGCGGAACCAGGACGGCCCTGGAGATGGTCAGCCGGGCACGACGGGACTGGTCGCTCCCGCGCTGGCTGGAACGCAGGCTGACGCTCATCCAGTCGCGGGTCTACGCGGCGGCGGGGGAATTCCAGTCCGCGGTTGACGTGGCCGAGTGTGCCGAGCCCCGCTCCGCGCTCGATGTGGCCGTCGCGCTCGCGCATGCGCGGCTGGTCGCCGGTGATCATCAGGCTGCCGGGCGCGCACTGGCAGCCGGGGTGGCCAGTCCCGACGAGCTACCCGAGCTGGTGCGGCTTGAGGGATGGCTAATGGATGCCCGGCTCAGTTACGGTGCCGGGGACGGAGTACGAGGCCGCCGGTCCCTCGAGCAAGCGCTCCGGCTAGGTAAACCCGAGCGGCTCCGGCTGGCGTTTGCCCTAGAGCGATCCTGGATCCGGCCGGTGCTGCGACGTGATCCCGAGCTGGCGCACGCCTACCAGGACCTGCTGGAGCCCGGCCTGATGACCAGTAGCTGGCCCCCGGTCCGGCGGCACGATACGGGCCAGGCCGTACCGGTGATCGTCGAGCAGCTCAGCGAGCGCGAGGGTGAGGTGCTCCGGCACCTGTCGGGCATGCTCAGCACCGCAGAGATCGCCACCGAGATGTACATCTCGGTGAACACCGTCAAGACGCACCTCAGGAGCATCTACCGCAAGCTGTCGGCGGATCATCGCGGCGAGGCGGTCCGGCGCGCGCGGCAGCTCAAGCTGATCTGATGCAGCCACTCAGCGTTTTATGCGATGCCGATCGCGTGGCCCTTTGCAACGGCGTCGCGTCGGGTAGATACGCCAAGTTTGCGGTAGATTACCCGGGTATGGGTCTTTACCGTGTTTTGCGACAGGTGCAGCTCGCTTGCGATCTCGCGGAGTGAGAGAGTGCCCTCGAGCAGACGTAGCACTGCCACCTCGCGCTCGGTGAGCGGATCCGCGACTGAAATCATCCTCGGCTGCCTCGCCGCGATCCGTCGTTCAAGCTGCTGCAGCCGGGCCAGCTGAGCCTCGGCGCCGTCGGGCAGCGCGATCAATATGTCCCTGGCCTCATCGAGAAGCGCTGCTGCTTCCCGACGGTCGCCAATATCAAGCAGCAGCGGCACCAGCCTGAGCAAGGCTTCCAGCGTGGGCCACGGGCTTAGCCCTGGCCATCGCCGACGTGATTGGAGCGCGTACCTGAGTTCGCTGCGAGCCTCCTCATGCCGCCCCTCCAGCGCATAAACGGCACCGACGGCCGTATTGGCGAGGGAATTCTGTGGAGTGTGGCTGAGGCCGCGGTCGTCCGCAACGAGCCGAGCGGCGCTCGCAAGCTCCCTAGCTTGCGCGAGCCTGCCCTCCTCGGTCGCCACGAGAGACGCGGCGAAGAAGGCCACCAGCTGCACGAGCGGGAAGGACGGCTCGCTCATTAGCGCCTTCCTGAGCGGCTCACCGGCCCCGGGCTCCCCGGAAAGGTACTGACTGAAGCCGAACGCGGTCAGCGCCGGCGCGTACCAGGGGGACATCGGGTCGGGTTCCAGCTCGACAGCCCTGGCTGCTGATTCTCGCATGGCGCGGATGCCGTCGAATCCAAAGAGCCCGCCGAGCAGCGCGGCGGAAAATTCTAGCGACGGCATGCCATCAGGAAGAGGACCGTCATGCTCTGCTGCCCTGACGACGTGAATCCAGTGCCGCACGGACTCCG
>Ga0209420_1001268_pt1 | contig 12096 bp, 4 predicted proteins | sample BlaSpr_A8_OM1_O1_FD_187972 | JGI IMG/M metagenome (GOLD analysis project Ga0209420, IMG submission 187972) | Forest soil microbial communities from Thunder Bay, Ontario, Canada - Black Spruce, Ontario site 2_A8_OM1_O1 (SPAdes) (version 2) | ecosystem: Environmental > Terrestrial > Soil > Boreal... | reverse complement strand
GGCATGGCGAGACCGGTGGTGAAATGGGCCGATCAGCCGCCATCGCAAACTCGAATATAGTTCTGGGGGTACCTGGTCGTTTTGCGCTGTTAGACCGATTGGGTTGAACGCAAAAAGAGCTACACAGCAAAGAAGTGCCGCCTGCCGTGGTCGTTCCATCACAGGCCTAATGCAGGCAAGCGCCGCCTCTAAGACATACCTCTTCGACACTCCGTATCCGCTCCGAATCATCCTCACCAGGCCTCCGTAAGCTGGGGCAGTGTAGCATCGAGAGCTGCCACTGGAATCCGCCATAATGGCCTATCCGATGCGGCACAGTAGGCAGTGTACGCACATGGCGCTTGCGGGCCATGCGACAATAGAAACCGGTTGTGCGCGCTCTACGTCTATGATTCTGTATAGTTTGTCGCGCGTGACTGAAATTACTTCGAGGCATCAAACCTAAGGTACGGTCCGGGTAAAAGTGTGACTCGCCGCTGCCGGATGGCCTGCGGCGCACGCTACCGTTAACGCTTCTTCCATGTGGATAGTCAAACTTGCGCTTCGGCGCCCGTACACCTTCATCGTTTTCGCTCTGGTCATTTTGCTGTTAAGCCCGCTGGTCATCACCCGAACTCCCACGGACATATTTCCTGAAATCAACATTCCGGTCGTCAGCATCATCTGGAACTATTCCGGCTTGCCGGCGATCGAGATGGAGCACCGGATCGTATCTAGCTTCGAGCGCTCGCTCACCACCACCGTCGACAACATCCAGCACATCGAATCGCAAACAGTCAACGGCCGCTCCATCATCAAGGTTTTTTTTCAGCCGAAGGCGAGCGTCAATCTGGCGATTTCACAGGTCACAGCGATCTCGCAGACCGCGCTTCGTGGAATGCCCCCAGGCACCAATCCTCCGCTGATTATTACCTATTCGGCTTCCACGGTGCCGATTCTGCAGTTAGGTCTCACCGGGCGGGGCCTTTCCGAGCAGGAACTGAACGACATCGGCGTAAACTTCATTCGTAATCGTCTGGCGACCATCCCTGGCTCGGCCACGCCCTATCCGTACGGCGGCAAACAGCGCGAGGTCGCTGTCAATCTAGACGTTCCCGCTCTTCAGTCAAAGGGTCTTTCGCCTGTCGATGTGATCAACGCGGTGAGCCTGCAAAACCTCGTTCTGCCTTCCGGCGACGCCAAGATGGGAACCATCGACTACGAAGTGGATATGAATGGGTCCCCTCAGAAGATCGCCGAATTAAACGATCTGCCGATTAAAACCGTTAATGGCCAGACCACGTATCTGCGCGACGTTGCCACGGTAAGCGATGGTTTCTCACCGCAAACGAATATCGTCAAGATGAACGGTGGCCGCGGCGTATTGATGAGCATTTATAAGACGGGCGGCTCATCCACGCTTGAGATCGTTGACCGGCTGTACGCTTTGCTTCCCAAAATAGCAGCGACGCTCCCCCCGAATCTCGTGATCACCCGCATGTTCGACCAGTCGATCTTTGTCCGCGCCGCCGTCCAGGGCGTCGTTCGGGAAGCGCTGATCGCCGCGTGTTTGACAGCCTTGATGATTCTGTTGTTCCTCGGCAACTGGCGCAGCACGCTGATTATCGCAATCTCCATTCCGCTCTCGATCCTCGTTTCGGTCTGCGTGCTCAGCGCGCTGGGCGAAACGATCAACATCATGACGCTCGGTGGCCTCGCGTTGGCGGTCGGTATCCTCGTTGACGATGCCACCGTCGAAATCGAGAATATCAACCGGAACCTTGCCCAAGGCAAAGAGACGGTGCGGGCGATTCTCGATGGCGCGCAGCAAATCGCTATTCCTGCCTTCGTTTCGACGATCTGCATCTGCATCGTGTTTGTGCCGATGTTTTTTCTTACCGGCGTCGCCAAGTTTCTTTTCATCCCTCTGGCCGAAGCGGTAGTGTTCGCCATGCTCGCTTCCTACCTGCTTTCCCGCACGCTCGTGCCGACGATGGCGATGTACCTGCTCCGTGGGCACGGCGGCGAGGAAGAAGCAAAAGGCAACAACATTTTTGCGCGCACGCAACGTGGATTCGTGCATGGCTTCGAGCGCTCGCGGCAGCGCTATCGCCGGGCGCTCCACTACTGCCTCGAGCACGCCTGGACCTTCGTGATCCTCTTTCTCATATTTTGCGTGGGCTCAGGGCCTTTCGTTCTCATCTTGGGGCGCGATTTCTTCCCCAGCGTCGACGCGGGACTGATTCGCTTGCACGTGCGCGCGCGAGTGGGCCTCCGCGTCGAGGAAACGGCGCGCGAGTGCGATCAAATCGATCAGCTCATCCGTCAGGTGATCCCTCCTGGTGAGTTGGCCGATGTGCTCGATAATATCGGGCTCCCATACAGCAGTTTGAACATGTCTTACGGCAACAACGGCACAATCGGCACTTCCGATGCCGAGATTCTTATCGGCCTTAAGCCGGACCACAAAACGCCAACCGAGCACTTCGTGGCTGAGCTGCGTCAAAAATTGGCTGTCGACTTCCCGGGCACCCAGTTCTTCTTCCAGCCGGCGGACATCGTGAGCCAGATATTGAACTTCGGTGTCCCCGCTCCCATTGACGTGGAACTCACCGGCCGCGATATAGACGAGGGCTACAAGCTTGGTCAACAGATGGCCAACCAAATCAGCCTCTTGCCGGGCGCCGCGGACGTGCATGTGCAACAGATGTATTCCACGCCGGCTCTTTTCCTAAACGTGGACCGCACGCGCGCACAATCGGTCGGTCTGAGCCAAAATGACGTCGCGCAAAGCGTCCTGCTTACTCTGAGCTCAAGCTTTCAGACCGCGCCCTCCTTCTGGGTCGATCCGAAAAGCGGTGTCGAATACAACGTTGCGGTGCAAGTGCCTCAGTACAAATTCGATACCATGCAGTCGCTGCAGAATATCCCCGTCGCCTCGGGTTCATCCAAGGGTCTCGAATTGTTGGGCAACCTTGCTCAGTTCAATCTGACCTCGAGCCCCGCGGAAATGAGCGACTACGACGCGCAGCCGATGATCAACATCTATGCTTCGGTCCAGGGTCGCGACCTCGGTGGTTTGCAGAATGACGTGAACAAAGTGGTAGATCGATTTCGCTCGAAACTTCCTCGAGGAACCGACGTCGAGATTCGCGGGCAAGCGCAAACCATGAACTCATCTTTCATCGGCCTGGTAGGCGGCTTGCTCGTTGCCATCTTGCTCATTTATCTATTGATTGTGGTCAACTTCCAGTCGTGGCTCGATCCCTTCATCATCATCACAGCTTTGCCTGCCGCGCTGGCCGGAATTATTTGGATGTTGCTGATCACGCGAACCACCTTGAGTGTTCCCTCGTTGACCGGCACCATCATGGCCATGGGCGTGGCCACCTCCAACAGTATTTTGATGGTCTCATTTGCTCGCGAGCAGTTGCATGAAGGAAAGAACTCGCTCGAAGCAGCGGTGCAAGCAGGCTATATTCGAATTCGGCCCGTGGTCATGACCGCTGCGGCCATGGTGATCGGCATGGTGCCCATGGCGCTAAGCCTCGGCGAGGGCGGCGAGCAAAACGCACCGCTTGGCCGCGCCGTGATTGGCGGCTTGTTGTTCGCCACGTTCGCGACATTGTTCTTTGTGCCGTGTGTCTTCACAATCGTGCATCGGAATTACAAGGCCGGCGCCGAACCGGGCGAGGCCGCCCTGCTCGCCGAGCATAAGTTTGAAATCGAGCATCGGCGCCAAGTAGACGCTGAATTTGAGGAGAAGGAAAAGCATGACGGACACCCTGAACCACCACCCGGAAGATAGCCCGGGGCAGACGAACGATCAGACTTCGCGCAGCGGCTCCGGCCGGCTCGTGCTCTTCTGGATCGTCGCCTTCATTCTATTCGCCGCGCTCGGCATTTATGGTTGGCTGCACCGGCGGCACGTGGACCAGGTGCTGGCCGATCAAACGATGAAGTCTGCCGTGCCTTATCTGGCCGTGGTTCACGCGCAGCCCATGAACAGCCAGTCCGATTTGATCTTGCCCGGCACCCTCCAGGCTTACGTCGAATCGCCGATCTACGCGCGGACGAACGGATATTTGAGCAAGTGGTACAAAGACATTGGAAGTAAGGTGACGAAGGGTGATTTGCTCGCCGAAATCGAGACGCCCGAGATCGATCAGCAACTCGCGCAGGCGCGCGCCGACCTGGTTACCGCGCAGGCCAATCTCGGCTTGTCTAGCACGACCGCAACGCGTTATCAGGATTTGATCAAGACGGACTCCGTCTCGAAACAGGAAGTGGACAATGCGGTTGGCGATCTCGCGGCCAAAAAAAGTACGGCCACTTCCGCCGAGGCCAACGTCCGCCGTCTCCAGGACCTCGAATCCTTCAAGCGCGTTTACGCACCCTTTACCGGCGTCATCACGCAACGCAATACCGATATCGGGATGCTGATCAATGCGGGCAATGGCGGTGGCAATACTTCCCTATTCACGCTTGCACAAATTGACCCTCTACGCGTTTTCGTAGCTGTGCCACAGACCTACGCTCCTTCCATCCACGTGGGGATGCAAGCGTGTCTCGAACTCCAGGAATTTCCGGGCCGCACATTCTGCGGCCAAGTCACGCGTACCGCGGATGCGATCGATGCCTCGACGCGCACCCTAAATACCGAAGTAGACGTGCCGAATCATTCCGGTACTCTGCTGCCTGGTGCTTATGCGCAAGTTCATTTCGATATAAAAGCCAACGTTTCACGCCTGGCTTTGCCGATCAATGCCTTGCTGTTCCGCCCGGAAGGCAACATGGTCGCCGTTGTTGATGCCAATAATCGCATTCAATTGAAGCCTGTTGCCATTGGACGTGACATGGGCTCGACCGTCGAAGTCGTCGGTGGGATTGATACGAATGATGCCATTGTCGTGAATCCGCCCGATGCGCTCGAGCAGGGCGAAGAAGTTCACGTCGAGCAACACTCCGGCGGCGATTCCCAGACCGCGCCTCCGGCGGCAGGCGGAAGTCCGGCGCAGTCGCAAGGCAAAGGGGCTCCTCCGCACAGCGCTCCTAAGAATCGTCCATGAATCTGCGCCCACTCTTTCCTGCTCTCTGCGGCATATCGGCAATTTGCCTCGCCGGATGTATGGTCGGCCCGAACTATCACCGCCCCGATGCGCCCACCGCGGCCACTTGGAAGACGGAAGGCCCGTGGCGGCAAGGCGAGCCCAGCGATCAGATCAACAAAGGCGACTGGTGGACCGTTTTTAACGATTCGCAACTGACCACACTCGAAACACAAGCAGCCGCGTCTAACCAGGACATTCGGGTTGCGGTAGCGCATCTCGAGCAGGCACGTGCACAAGCGCGCATCGCCGTCGCGGCCCTCTACCCCCAAGCGGGTGTGGGCCCAACCGTTGGCCGCGGCACCGAATCGGCCGATCGGCCTTTCAATCCACCCTCCTCTCCCGCGGTGGCGCTTACGAGTAGCACGTTCGAAATCCCATTTACCGTGAATTGGGAACCTGATTTTTTTGGGCGCATTCGCCGCAACATCGAATCCCTGCAGGGTTCGTACCAGGCCTCCGGCGCGGATCTCGCCAACACACAGTTGACGGTCACCGCCGAAGTCGGCGCCGATTATTTTTCGTTGCGACAACTCGATACCCAAATTGCTGTGCTCGACCGTACGGTGGCGTCTTTTGAAAAGGGTTTACAGCTTGTGGAGAGCCGCCAACAAGGCGGCGTCGCCTCCGGGCTGGATGTTGCCCAGGAACAAACTCTCCTCGATGCCACGCGCACCCAGGCAATTTTGCTGCGTCAGCAGCGCGCTCAATATGAAGACGCAATTGCCGTTCTGGTCGGCCAACCGGCTCCGGCCTTCCGTCTGGCCTTCAGTGAAATCTCGGCTCGGCTGCCCGCGATTCCAGACGGCGTACCCTCTGACTTGCTCGAACGCCGCCCGGACATCGCCTCCGCCGAACGCCAGATGGTCGCGGCCAACGCGCAGATCGGTGTGGCAATGGCGGCCTATTATCCATCGTTCCCGATTTCGCTGTCCGGAGGCCTGGAAAGCTCCGGCCTCTCGACCTTGGCGAATGCCAACAACGCGTTTTGGGCCGTGGGCATCTCGGCTTTTGAAAATATTCTGACCGGTGGCGCACGCCGGGCGCAGGTGCAGTATCAGCAGGCCGGCTATCAGGCTGCGATCGCCGCCTATCGCGGCACGGTACTCAACGGGTTTCGTGAAGTGGAAGACAGCCTCGCGGGGCTGGCCGTGCTCGATCAGGCCGAAAAAACCCAGGCTGCCGCCGTGGCGGATGCCAGGAAAGCCCTCGATATTGCCACGAATCGCTATACGGGCGGCCTTGTGAGCTATCTCGACGTGATCACCGCCCAGCAAACTCTGCTTTCGAACGAGAGCCTGGCGGCGCAGCTCGATGGCGAGCGCCTAGTCACTAGCGTGCAATTGATTAAGGCCCTAGGTGGCGGGTGGGACGCTTCGAGCCTAGCCGCGCTCAAAGTAAAACCGAGCATCAAGCAAGCCATCGAACCTTAATTCCCAATAACGACGGTGCACCCAAGGGGACGATATTAGAACTTTTCTCTCGGAATTTGTGTCAGCCCTGGCACAGGTCGCAATTTGCAACCTCGAAAAATGAAAGAAAAACGGCGGGAAGCAACCAGGTGCGCTCCTATTTCTTCATGAGCGCCTGCCAATTCAGCAGCAACCCAATCGAACTCGATTCCTCCCGCGCCGGCGTCACCGCCAGCACTCGCTGCCCGTTCGAGGACACATCGAACAGTGGCGCCGCCAGGTCCAGCAGATCTACCTGAAAAAGCGGCCGCAAAGATTTCACCTCAAGAGATTGCGCCGAAAGATTCAACTCAGCTTTCATCAGTTGATTCCCCGGACTCAAAAAGAAGAGATTGCCTTTTTTGTCCCATCGAATCAGCCATCCGCCACCGTGAGAAATCTGGTACTTTCCGCCCGGCCCGGGAAAGGGAACCACAAATACTTCGGGCTGGCCAGTTTCGTACGAAAAATAGGCCAGCCAGTGGCCGTCCGGCGAGAAATTCCCTTCGAACTGGTTCGCGTCCACCTGAGCCACGCGAAACGGTTTCTTGTCACCGAATAGAGGAACACCCCAATTTGCGCCGAGTCCCGTAGTTTTGTCGCGGGTATCAATTGAGAGGTATCGTCCGTCCGGCGACCAATCGATCGCTTCCACAAGACCAGTCTCCGGCCCCAGCGTCAACAGAGTTTCTTCGGCGCCCGATCCGTCCGATGGCTTTCGCGCGAGGATGGCTTTTCCGTCGGGATCTTGGCGGCCGTATGCGATATACCGTCCATCGGGTGACCACACGCACCACGCCTTGAACCCCGGGCCGAAGGTCATTCGTGTGCTCACTCCGCCATCCACGGGGAGGGTCCACAAATCGGGATTCGCAGCACTCCTCGAATCCAAATCAGGATTCGCATGATTCCTGGAATCCGTCACTACCGCCAAAACCCGCCTGCCATCTGGAGAAATCTTCGGCGATCGATACGCCGCGACTTGGCCGATCACACCCGTTGGATTTCCGCTCAGGTCGAACCATTGGAGGCGCGATTCAGACGACCACGCCTGAAACGCCAGAACAGATTGGCCGCCGGCAGAATAACGAGCAGCATCCAGAATCGGAGTTGCCGTTCCGGAAAGCGCACCGGACTTGGAATCAAACGATTGACCGAGAATCTTTCCATTCTTGCTGTACAACAAGAACCCGTCTGAATAATCGGGCCAATCGGCGCCCTCGATCACTACCTTGGCGCCCGACGAGTTTAGCGATCTGAATTCAATTCGCTGATCTTGCTTTTGATTGGTGACGACAACGAGATAGTGCTCTGCATCGGGCAGCGCTGCAGGTGCGGATTCGGTGTAATCGCTTGCCGCCAGTGCGCGCACCGGGGCTGCCCGTCCGCCCGACGCAGGCACTCGAAACAGCGGAGACCTCTCGGCCGGCCTGAACAAAATCGTACCGCCCGAGGACCACGCAGCACGGCCTTGAATGGAGTGTTCACTCAAGACCTCCACGTTGCCGTTGTTCAAATCGATCGTCTCCAGTTTGTCTCCGCTGAAAAAACCGAGCGAACGGCCGTCCGGCGACCAAAACGGATATGCCGCACCTTCGGTCCCCGGCAAAGGCGCTGCGTCGTTTGCCTTGAGAGATCGTGTCCACAACTTGATCGTGCCGCTCTTATCGATCGCCGAAAATGCCAGCTTGCTGCCATCGGGAGAAACCACAACCGGACCAGCGCCGAAACCGAACGCGAAGTAATGAGTATCCGGAGCGGGCGGAATGTACGAGAGCACCGGCTGCGCGTCAGCGACGCGCGGACGAAAATAACTCAGCGTCGCGATCGCTAGTGCTATAAGCACGAACGCGGCCGCAACCGCCCATCCTAGTTTTTCGCGGTTCTTGCGTCTCGCTGCCACCGGCGCGGGCACGCCGGCTTGCGAACCGCCCTCCGCGATCCATTTTAATTGAAGCATTACATCGTGCGCATTCTGAAATCGCTGGTCGGGATCCTTCGCCAGACAAGTTTTCACCACGCGGTCCAGCGATGGCGGCGACATCGGCTGCACCGCCGAGATCGGCTGCGGATCGCGCTCCAGCAAAGCCGCGATCACGCTCGCTGTAGTCTTCCCCTGGAATGCGAGGCGCCCAGTCGCCATTTCATACAGCACCGTGCCCAGCGAAAAAATATCGCTGCGCGCATCCGCCTCTTTTCCTTCGGCCTGTTCAGGCGACATGTAATGAAACGTGCCCATGATGCTGCCTTGCGCCGTGAGAGGTCGACTCGCAGCCGGAGTGGATACCGTCATCGTCAAGCCCGTGACTGGGGCTACTGCTGGCGCTACCGCTTTCGCGAGACCGAAATCCATCAGCTTGGCGCCGGATTTCGTGAGCATGATGTTGCCGGGTTTCAAGTCGCGATGAACAACACCTGTGCGGTGCGCGCGCTCCAATCCCTCGCAAATTTCAATCCCAATTTTCAAGACCTGCTCGGTTGGTAGCGCACCCTTTGCGAGACGATCCGCGAGCGTTTCGCCTTCCAGATATTCCATCACCAGGTAGTCAGTCCCATCCTGATGCCCCACGTCGTACAACGCGCAAATATTGGGATGATTCAACGAAGAAATCGCCCGCGCTTCGCGATCAAATCGTTGCTTCGCTTCCGGATTTTCGGATAAATGGGACGGAAGTACTTTCACCGCAACCGTGCGATCCAGCCGCGTATCGCGCGCGCGATACACTTCGCCCATTCCGCCTGCGCCCAACGGCGATTGGATCTCGTAAGGACCTAGTCTTGTACCGGAACTGAGTGCCATGCGTGCGCGTAATTATAGCCCACGCAGCACGTTCCACACGGATGCGCAGATCCTGGAAGGTTTGTCGGCAAGCCGGAATGTAATGGCCTAGGTCCTGGTCAACCCGTTAACCGAACAAGTTCGAAACAAATAAGGGTGGGGCTGGAAAAGCGGCAGGAAGAGTGGTGCCCTTAAGGGTTTTCGAAAAACGGTGGGTCTAAAATGCCGGCCGGCCGCTTTCCATTGCGGAAAAGCGGCCGGCGGATGTGAAGACTGTGTGTCTCGTAAGACGAACGAGCCCTCGTCGGCGGTTACACTAAATTTCGAATTACGGCTGGATCGCCCCGCCGAATCCATTGGACTTCAAGACCAGATTGAATGTCGGCGTGTCGTTTTCGACGAAAGTCTTCAGGCGCTCGCGTGCCTCGGCGATTTTCCCCGCAAGCTCCTTGTTTACGGCCACTTGCTGATCTGTGGGCGGCAGATCGGCGCCGGCCCCCGCGAGACCGCTCTCCAGATTCGCCAGCTTGCCGTAAAGCATCATGGGATGGCGGAACGCGTCTTCGACATTTCCAGTCAGGTGCACATCGACGAGCAATTCTTCCACATCTACGGCCTTCGTTTCGAAGTCTTTGGCGGCCTTAAGCGCTGCGGCCTCCTTCGGATTCGTCGCTGGATCGCCACCAAATATGCCGGGCAAACCTTCTACTTGGTGGCGCGTACGCTCGAGGTGATTGATCATGTCCACCACCTCGCTCATTTCGTCACGCACCTGCAGTAGAAACGTGGTTTCCGCGCGAAGATCGGCTTCGCTGCCCAACGATCCTGGGTCGCGAAGAACCTCGATTGGCGCCGTGGCGGATTCGCCGCCAGTCGTGAGCTTGACCGTGTAGTGACCGGGCGCGACGCGTGGGCCGCTGGTTCCTCCCTGCTCGGCATCGCCCCAGACCACCAAGGGACGCCATCCTTCCGGGCCATTTTTCAGCCACGTTGCGTCCGGCGGCGGCACCATCACATGCGCTTTGTGTGCCCCGTCATAGCTCAGATCCCACCACACACGATTCAGGCCTGCGTGCGCTTTTCCCTTCATCGTGCGGATCAATTTATTCTGACCGTCGGAAACCTCGATCGTCCAATCTTTGCCCGCCGGGTCTTTCCCGGCGTCGCCGAGATAAAAATTGATGTCCGCACCATACGGCGGATTCTCGCCGATCACGTGGACCGCTTCGCTCTGGCGCATGGATTGCACCGTGCGCAAGCGATACGTTTGCCTCGGAACAAAGAGATGCAAGGCCGTGCCGCTAGCCTTCTCCCAGTCGCGCAAAGGGGTGATGTCATCCAGTACGTAAATTCCGCGGCCATATGTGCCGACGACCAAATCGTGGAAGCGTGGTTCGATTTCGAGCCAATAAACCGGCGCGGGAGGAAGATTGCTGCGCAGACGCGTCCAGCTTCCGCCATCATCCCAACTGACATAAATTGCGTTGTTCGTGCCGAGATAGAGCATCCCTTTTCGAACAGGATCTTCCCGCACGCAGTCGGCGCTCGCGTTCACACCTTTCGGTACCGAACCACCGATCGACTTCCAATTCGCGCCAAAATCGGAGGTCTTATAAACATAGGTGCCAAAGTCTCCCACCTGCTCGAGGCTTACGGCGATATAAGCGGTGCCCGCGTCGAATGGAGATGGCTCCACATTCATCACCGTGCCCCACGCCGGCAACCCCGGAATACTTTTCGTCACGTTGGTCCAGGTCTTGCCGCCATCCTTCGTAACGTTCACTTGCCCATCATTGCTTCCGGTCCAGATCAGCCCCGCTTGCTTTGGCGACTCCGCAATCGCATAAAGCACCGCGCCATCAAAGGTCATCAGGTTATCGCGGCTGATACCGCCGGAATCCTGTTGGTGGGACTTGTCGTTGGTCGTCAGATCCGGACTGATCACATTCCACGTTTGCCCGGCATTCGTCGTCACGTGCACGAACTGGCTACCGACGTATACCTTGTTGTGGTCAAACGGTGAAATGGCGATGGGAAAAGTCCAATGCCATCGGTACTTCACGTCTTTGGGAGCCCACCCATAGGTCGCGTCGGGCCAGATATTCACCGTGCGCGCCTGCCCGGTGCGCAAGTCCATGCGATTCAAGCCGCCGTCATAGCAGCCGGACCACACGATGTCCGCGTCCTGCGGATCGGGCACGCCAAATCCGCTCTCGCATCCCCCGTAGCTGCGCCAGTCGCCCGCCAGGATCGGGGCAAATGTGAGGTTGTTGCTCGGACCCATGTACGCGTCGCCGTCCTGCCGGTTGCCGAACACGTTGTATGGGATGTGTGAGTCCGTATAAACGTGGTAGACCTGTGCGATCGGCAAAATGTACTGCTCGTAGGATTGCGCGCGGTTCAGGCTCACGCTGGGTCCGCCGTCATTCGCATCGAGTATCCGGTTCGGATTCGTGGGATCGATCCAAATATCGTGGTTGTCACCGCCGCCGGGCACAATGTCGTGCGCCAGCGTTTCGCCGCCGTCGCGCGAAACGCTCCACGAAACCGAGGGAAAATAGAGTAGGTTCGGATCGTCGGGCGAGACCGCCATCCGCGTGTAATAGGCAGACCGCTCCGAAGGCAAGTGCGATTGGTTCACGAGCCTCCAAGTCACGCCTGCATCATCCGAACGGTAGAGGCTGGGCGTCGTATCCTGGATCAACGCATACACGCGATTCGGATCGGAGGGCGCCACCGCAACTGCCACCTTCCCCATCGGGTGATCGGCATCCGGCAA
>Ga0209420_1001267_pt1 | contig 12098 bp, 14 predicted proteins | sample BlaSpr_A8_OM1_O1_FD_187972 | JGI IMG/M metagenome (GOLD analysis project Ga0209420, IMG submission 187972) | Forest soil microbial communities from Thunder Bay, Ontario, Canada - Black Spruce, Ontario site 2_A8_OM1_O1 (SPAdes) (version 2) | ecosystem: Environmental > Terrestrial > Soil > Boreal... | reverse complement strand
AAGATGCCGAGCGAATACTTCCGCGAAAATATTTACACCACATTCCAGGACGACTGGGTTGCGTTCAAGATGAAGGACATGTGCAACATCCGCCGCCTGATGTGGGCCAATGACTTCCCGCATAGCGACTCGACCTGGCCGTGGTCGCAGGACGTGCTCGCGAAGCAGACCGCAGGGATGACGGAGCAGGAGAAAAACTTCGTGCTGCACGACAACGTCGCGGAGTTGTATGGGTTGAGTATCTAGCGATTATCGAATTGGAATGTGGAAGGGCGCTCGGACGACATTCGTTCGAGCGCCTTTTTCTTTGGAAGATGCTATGGCTTGGCGCTATCCGAGCGGCACTCCGCGCGCTTGACGACCGCGCCGCCGCCCGCATACGACACGCCCTTTTCGAGGACCGCCTCGCAGCTCGATACCTCGGCGGGCAGTTTGCGCGATAGTTGCGCCGTCGTGTTGGCGTAACCGCATTGCATCCAGTAGCCGCGATCGCTCTTCGGAAGCTTCCACACCTCGATGATTTCGTCCTTCACCGTGCGCTCGTCGTCGTACTTCAACGAGGCTTGCTCCTGCGGCGGTCCATCGAAAATCGTGATCGATGAGAGCGCGGCCTGGTCCCTCGCATAATCGACGCTCCATTGATCCTGCGCCGAAGCCTTTTGCTCCACCGCAATGCTTTGCGGACACGATACGGTGGTGCCGCCGAAAACGACTGCGCAGGCCGCGAGCTCAATGACTGTCGCAAGCGTCGCGATCCTGAACCGGTTAAACATTCACGGTGCTCATATCGTGATAGCGTCCGCCGGCGGCGAAGCCCTTCGGCGCAACTTCCTCGATCCGCGCGAGGTCGCTTTTCGAGAGCTGAACCTTCGTCGCGCCGACGTTTTCCTCGAGGTAGGTGCGGCGCTTGGTTCCCGGAATCGGCGCGAAGTCTTTGCCCTTCGCCAGCACCCATGCGAGCGCGAGCTGACTCGGCGTAATGCTTTTCTCTTTCGCAATCGCGATTACGCGATCGACGACCTTCAGATTGCTCGCCATATTATCGACGGCGAAGCGCGGCGAGATGGTGCGGCGCACGTCGTTGTCGGGTAGCTCGCGAAGGTTGCCGCTCAGAAACCCGCGTCCCAATGGGCTGAACGGAACGAATCCGATCCCGAGTTCGCGCAGGGTGGGAATCACATCGTCTTCATAGTCGCGCGTCCACAGCGAGTATTCCGATTGGACCGCCGATATTGGATGAGTCGCGTGCGCCCGGCGAATCGTCTTCGCTCCGGCTTCGGAAAGGCCGAGGTAGCGAACCTTGCCGGCGCGCACCAACTCCGCCATCGCGCCGACGGTGTCCTCGATGGGCACCTTCTTGTCCACCCGATGTTGATAATACAGATCGATGCGATCGATACCGAGTCGTTTCAACGACGCATCGCACGAGGAGCGAACGTACTCGGGCGTGCCGCAGATCGCGCGCTTGCCGTCGGCGAGAATCTGATTACCGAACTTGGTCGCGATGATCACACGGTCGCGATATTTCTTCAGCGCCTTGCCGACCAGTTGCTCGTTGTGGCCGGCGCCGTACACATCGGCAGTGTCGAAGAAAGTGATCCCGAGCTCGATCGCACGATCGATAGTGGCGTTGGATTCGGCGTCATCGCGAGGGCCGTAGAATTGCGACATCCCCATGCATCCGAGTCCGAGTTCCGATACTTCGAGGCCTTGCGAGCCGAGTTTTCTTGTTTCCATGATGGTGTCCTCTAGCGATTGTTTTAGCCGCTATCGCAAAAGTCCGCCATGCCGAAATAACTGATGATCGACGACACCATCGCGCTATAGTAAGGATGTTTCGAGAACGCCCGGAGGGAAACCTGTGAGCGGAAAACCGATCGTCAGCCGCCATCATATCGAGCAATTTCAGCGCGACGGATTCGTGGTGGTGGACGATCTTTTGAATGAAGAAGAGCTCGACAGGTTCGGCGCCGCGGTCGATCGCGCGGTCAAGGATCGCGGACGCAACGATGCACGCGGCCTCGAGCAGAAATCACCATATGAGCAATCGTTCACCCAATGCATCAATCTGTGGGAAGACCATCCGGAGGTGCTGCCGCTGACTTTTCATCCGAAAATATCGGAGGCGGCGGCGACCCTCATCGGAGTTCCCAGCCTGCGTCTGTGGCACGACCAGGCGCTCTACAAGGAAGCCGGCGGGCGCTACACCGAGCCGCATCAGGATCAGCCGTATTGGCCGATGGATGAGACCGCGACGCTGACCGCATGGATTCCTTTTGACGGTTCGACGCGTGAAACCGGATGCATGGCCTACGTGCCGGGATCGCATCGAGTAGGGTTGCGCAAGTTCATCAACATTTTCACCGCCGATGAGACGGTGAAAATCCTCGAAGATCCTAAACTGAGTGGAGTCGCGCCGATATATGTCGAAGTGCCGCGCGGAGCCGTCGCGTTTCATCATGGCCTCACCGTGCACATGGCCAAGCCGAACCGCAGCAAGCGCACGCGTCGCGTTCATACGATGATCTACTTCAGGGACGGCGCCACGCGGACCAAATCATGGGTGCATCCGAGCGTCGATCGTCCGAGCATCAAGATTGGTGAGCCGATCGCGAGCGACCTGACGCCGATTGTGTGGCCTCGCGCGGCGGGCGATTTGCCGAAGCCTCCGAAAATGCCGTTGACGGAAATCTTGAAGCGCCTCAATGCTCACGGCCAACTTCCGTCGGTGGAATAAGGCGGCCGGCGCGAACTTAACTCTTTGAGCCCCGTTCGATCGCGCGCGTCATTTCGGCGTATCGCGCCTCCGCCATCGGCATATGCACGACCTCGATTTTGATTCGATCGGGACCGAGAAAATACACCGCGTAGTATCCGCCTGGACCGAATGGAAATTCGCCCGGCCCATCGAGAATCTCCGCGCTTAGTTTCTTCGCGAGCGCATGAACCGCATCGATGTGCTCATGCTTCTCGACGTTGAACGCCAAGTGATGGAGCCCGGGCGCATAGATTTCGAAAGGTTTCGTCGCGAGTTCGGGCTTTGCTTGCCAGATATTGATCGCCGTTCCGTTGCCCATGTTGAGGTTGAGCGTAAGATCGGCTCCGCTGCGACTACGAAAAACCTCGCCAACTGTGTAACCGAGGAACTCGAGTAGCGGGCGGAAGAACTTCATCGCGCTTGGCAAATCGCTCACGGTGATCGATACATGATTGATCGATCCGTGAAGTCCGTAGCGCGGAACCTCGATGCTCATCGTGGACTGAATAACGCGATCGGATCGATTCCTCAACCGCCCGCGCAGCGCGAGCAGTCCTCATCGTGCTGATTCGGCGGATTGACGAATCGCGTTGAGAATGAAGAAGAAGTGGCCCGGGGACGTTACGTCTTGCAACAAGCTCACTTGCTTCAATAGCCGGAGTTCGGGCGCGGTTACATTGTGCCGCCGCAACAAGCCGCGATTGGAAGCAAATCGGTGCCAGACCTCGCCCTTGCGCTGCTCGCGGCCCCCCGCGTCACCGATCAGATATTTCGCCTCAGGATGCGCGAGCAAAAGCATCTCGCGGGGATCGAGCCCCAGCGTATCGGCAAGACGTCGAAGCAGAGACAGCGAAGGCCTGCGGAAGCCATTTTCGATGTAGGCGATGTGGCTGGCCTTGACACCCACTTGCTCTGCCAGTCCTCGCTGGGTCAGACGCTGCGCCTCGCGCGCTTCTTTAATTGCAGGACCAAAGGTTTTGTTCTTCATATTTCGTAGTCCGAAAGTAACGCCGCCCGTAACTTTGCAACGTGAATAACACCGGCCAGAGGATGCAGGTTTTCCTGGGCCAAAAATCGATCGTCAAATTCCAGTCCAGTGATCGTACGAAGATACGGTCGCACTCTTGAAAGTAATTCAGCGGGGTTTTCGGCGCGAACTTTCCCGTCGGCAGGAGGGAACAGGCGCAGGGCGGCCGCTTTCGGATAGCACGCCAGCACCATGACCATATCCGCGAGGATTTCCGCTGAGTCTGCCAAATGCTGCCGATGGTTGGTCTCGAAAGATAGAACCATCTCATGGCGGCGCTCGACAAATATTCGCCTCGTCAAATGATGTCCCACCTCATGCCAGAACGCAGCCGCCACCCCAACCGGCTCTCGGGCTACGTTCACCCAGATGGACGGTCGCTCAAGGATTCTTTTGTCGTCAACATAAAATCCCCGCAACGAGTGTCCGGCGGAGCCCTCGAACCGGTCGGTGCGCAATACTACACCCAGTCGCGTCGCCGTCTTTGCTAGACGACTGCGATCTGTGGTGCGAAATGCGTGCTTGTTGAGGGTGGGCAGCGCTTTTAGTACTTCGGATAGTATTTCTCGCAATTGTGGCCGGTCGAAGTGCTTACGTATCTCGCTCGCATAGTTTCGGCGAGACAAGAAATCGAAGTATTTCTCGGCACTACGGTCAGTGGCTTGCGCCGAGTCGTTCGGAGTATGCCGCAGAATTTCCTGAACCAGGCCGCGCAGACGTTTCGATTCTTTTTTAGCAGCCATGCTGTCTCGCTTTTCCGAACGCTCGCGATTCTACTCTTGTAAACTCAAGGTTGGCAAGCCTCGGCAACAATTGCGATTAGATACATGTCTGGCAGTCGAATTCGTGATGTCTCGCCGTATCAGGTTCGGCCGTCTGTGTCTGGCCAACGTCATCTGTCTGACGGCTATTCTGCCTAAATGGGCAGCCCTCTCCCACATCGTAAAAGGACAATCGCGCAGTCCACGCTGTAAACTTTATGCTGAGATTGGCTTTCTTTTTGTGAGTGTACTGGCGAAGAGTGGCGTGGTGGGTGCGCCCGCGCGTCGGCTTCGCAGATGGATCCACGCTCATCAAAATTGTGTGAAAGCTATCATAACCCGGGTGACCAACCCTCGCCGTTATTTCCGACCGGACGGCGAGCGGGCACACCGCGCGGTCCTCCGCTGCCCAATAGCGATTCGGAGAGAACGACAAGCAAAATCTTTTGGTCAGATCGGAGGACTTCGATGGAACTGCGTCAATTGATTACTGAAAAAGAACGTCAGATTTTCGCTGGATGCGTGGCCCAAGCCCGATCAACTCGTGGGGCTGGATTCAAGGACAAACACAAATCACGGTTAACCGAAAGCCATCTCGCTTTCGGTGACCTATTTGCACTGTTCGAAAACGATGGTGACGGGCGAGAGCAAATGGTGGGCGGCTTCGCATTGCACGATCTCGCCACCCTTCCGCAAAGTCATCCGAGCCCCGACTTAAGTCACATCCCCGCGCAGTCGGTGTTTGAAGGTAGCGAGCTCTGGTCACTCTCTCGCGGAGTCGCTCCCATCGCGGCAAGTGCGGCAGCCGCGGTCGCCGGTATCTTACGGGCCCGAGCAATCCTGGTTTATCCGATATGCAAACCGTTTGATTTGAGCTCCCCATACACCCGCTTCAACTTCAAAGCCTGTGAGCCAGTCAGGTTTCCTTACGGCCAAACCAACGAGGGCGACGAGATCTGGGTTCGGCCCATGGTTTTGGAGGGCGACAAGCTCGAGGACTATATTCGCGCGGGATTCGATTTCCTTTTTCGTAGCGACCCCGATCAAGGAGGTCTCCGGTTCAGCATCAAGTCCCCGATGAGAACCCCGAGTGGGCCGCCGCCGGAGGCGCGGGTCGAGAATCCGCAATCTCATGCGCATCATGGGGATGAGAACAACGGCTCGGCAGCCGGTTAGCGAGCACAATCGAGAGATCAAAGGAGAGGGGCGTTTTTCAGGACCGGCGCGGTGACCAGGCTATGGAGTTTGGCTACCGCGCCGGCAAAACTTCCTGAAGGTTTATGTGAGTCGAAAAGAGGAGGGTGTCGCTAGATCGTCTGCGCGAGTTCCCACGCGATCTTCGCGTTAACGCCGGCCTTGCGTCCGCGCTCTGCGGCATCGCTGCCGCTCGCGTTTCCCATTTTCGCGCGCATCGCAATTCCTTGCGCGATCGCAGCGCCGCGAAAAAGCGCGAACACCACAAAGAACATGAAATCGTTCACGTTCGCGCGACCGACGCGTCGGCAATATGCTGCCAGATAATCTTCCTCGCGAGGAATTCCCAACTTCGCAAGATCCAATCCGGAGAAACTCCCGATCTCTTCGAGGCTCGGCGGATAGTGATACGCGAGGCAGTTCCACGCGAGGTCCGCCAATGGATGGCCCAGCGTCGAGAGTTCCCAATCCAGCACGGCGACGACGCGCGGCTCAGTAGGATGCATGATCAGGTTGCCCATCCGGAAATCGCCGTGCGCGATGGTCGTCTCGTCCTCGACGGGAATGTGCGGCGGCAGCCATTCGATGAGCCGATCCATTTCCGGAATCGGCTCGATCACCGACGCCTCGTACTGCCGCGTCCAACGCGCAACCTGCCGCGCGATATATGCTTGCGGGCGTCCGAAGTCGCCGAGGCCGACCGCGTTGAAATCCACTTTGTGCAGGCGCGCGAGCGTATCGTTCATCGAGTCGAAGATCGCGGCGCGCTCCTCGCGGTTGGATTCGGGCAACGCCGGGTCCACGAAAATTCGTCCTTCAACGTAGTCCATGATGAAAAACGGCGTGCCGATGACGCTCGACTCCTCGCACAGAAGACGAGTACGTGGCACCGGGACGTCGGTGCTGGCCAGCGCGCTGATGATTCGGTATTCGCGTTCGACCTGATGCGCCGATTGCAGTAGAACGCCGGGCGGCTTCTTACGCATCACGAAACGGCCGCCGCCAATCGTTAGCAGAAAAGTCGGATTCGATTGTCCCCCAGCGAATTGCTCAATCGTGAGCGGACCGCGAAGATCCGTCGATCGATCATTGAGATAACGTTCGAGACGCGCCTCGTCGAAGCGATGGTTGTCGCGAACCTCGGTGACTTCCTGTCCTATGAGCACGGCACGCACTCCGGCGATTTCAATTGCGCGCGCCTTCCTGAACGAGGTCGCAAAAGTTGGCGCTGAAGAATTTCTCCTTCACCGATTCGGGATGCTCGCCGAGGCTAGCCTCGAAGCGCCCGATCGGATCCCGGCCACCTTCGGCATGCGGATAGTCGGTCGAGAACAGATAAAGCCGGTCGCTCGATTGACGGATCAATTCACCGACGTCCTCGAAGGGGTAGGGCGTAAAGCGCAACTGATCGTCCATCTGTTCGGACGGACGCCGCTTCATCTCACGCAAATGCGGCTCAGGCTTCGACCATACATCGACAATATGATCGAGGCGCCGCCGCATCGACGGAACCCATCCGGCGCCGAGTTCGATGCATCCGCCGCGCAGAGCCGGAAAACGATCGAGGACTCCGTCGAGAATTAGCACCGACAGGAATCGCTCGGCCGAATGAAAAATCGAGGTCATGTCTTTCGAGCCGACAACTTCCGCGCCGCCGCGCGCGGTTTTGCGATTCATGCCGTCGTCCATCCATTCGGGCTCGATCGACAATTTGCTGCTTCCAACATGCAATACGAATGATGCGCGCGCCTCGGCAAGCCGCGCCCAAATGCGATCGTGATCGCGATGCCCCGGAGAACGGGTCACGTCGGAGGGCAACATGAAAAGCCGCAAACCTTCGGAGAGAGCGCGATCCAGTTCGACGGCTGTGCGTGCAGGATCATCGAAAACCAGTACGCCGACACCATGAAGACGCGAATCGTCCGCCACGAATGTCTGCATCGCACGATTGAACGCGCGCACGCCACCGTAGCGAACCGCGGGATCCTGCTGACCGAAAAGCTGCCCGGATGCGAACGAAGAGAAAATCACCTGGCGCTCGATGCCGAGAAGATCGAGGACGGCGCCGCGCTCCTCGCAATTGAACGCGCCGAGCGCCGCGTACCACTTCGGTCCGCGCAGCAATCGATCGCCGAGGGTCTTCATTTCGGCGACAGTTTCGGCGGGATGGCAACGCCGTCCGCCGGTAGGCAATCCCACCAAAGTGGAATCGAGGCGGCCGACCGGCAGTATTGGGGGCATGCGATCGCGAATCGAGGGGTCCGCATACGCGGTCAGAAAATCCGCCAGCTCCATAATGTGGCTATCGGCGTCGCGCAAAATTCGCTTCGTCATTGAGGCCTCAAATCCTACAGGCGATACAACTCGACCGCCGACTTGCCGAGAATCCATTCCTGATCTTCGGCCGGCAGCGGCGCGATATGCTCGCGCAGTTCCTTGACCGGATTATTATACGCGTCGATGTGCGGATAGTCGGTGGCCCATAGCAGCCGCTTGGCACCGACCTGCCGCGCGATTTCGGGAATGCAGGCCTCGTCGGGTTCCGCGGAAATCGAGCAGTTGCGCAGCAGCAACTCGCTCGGCCTATGCTTCATGCCGGTGCTGAAGCCGAACATGTCGTACTTGCCGTCCGCGCGTTCGATCCACGACGGAAGAAAACCGCATCCGATTTCGAGGATCACGTATTGCAGCCTGGGAAATCGCTCGAGCACGCCGCCCTGGAAAACGCAATTCATCCCGAGCTTCGAATCTTCGGTCAGCTGCATGAACAGTAACCAGATGCCGCTGCGTTCGTGAATGGGATCCTGCCCGCGCTCGCCCTGGATCACATTCATTCCTGCGCCCAGGAAATCGGGCCGGACCTGTACGTGCGTCGCGACCGGCAGATGCGCGGCCTCGCACGCGGCCCAGAACGGATCGTAGTAGCGATCTCCGACCGAGCGTCCGTTGCGCGGAACCGGCGTGGTGAAAATGCCTTTGGCTTTGCCGGTGACGCGCTTCACCTCCGCCACCGCCATCTCGACGTCGAGCAAATTGATATGCGCGATGGGGATCAATCGATCGGAATGTTTCGAGCAAAAATCGATGAGGTAATTATTGTAGGCGCGGCAATAAGCGGCGGATAACTCTGCCTCGGCAACCTCGCCCTCCCAGATGATCCCGATGGTGGGATAGAGAATCGCGGCATCGATTCCCTCGGCGTCCATTTCGCGCACGCGCGCTTCGGGATCGATAGCGCCGGGGGTACGTTTCGCGCCTTCCCAATACTTCACCTTGCCGGGAGTCAGCAGCTCGCGAGCGTCTTGATAAGCGCCGCCGAGCGAGGCCAGCGTTCCGCCGCGCAGCATCATGCTTTTCTTACGATCGATCTCGAAATATTCCAGGCCGCGCTCGTCCTCGCGAAGTCTGATCGCACGGTCGCGGTATTTGGGCTCGAGATATTTTTCCCACAGATCAGCCGGTTCGAGAATGTGGCCATCGGAATCGACGACGGTTTGCTTAGCCATGATTTAATCCACGCCTCTCGCGATGCACTTTCAGCGGTCAGTCATTCTCGAGCCACGAATCAGGCATCGGATTGACGCCGTGCTTCGCGAAGATCTTTTCGATCTCGGCCATGTCCGCGTCGGATATCGTCCATCCCAATGCGCCGACATTGTCGTTAACTTCCGCCTCGTTGCGGCATCCCACCAGCGCGGTGCTTACAATCGGATTCGCAGTGGTCCATCGCAGCGCGAACTGGGGCAGGCTTTTGCCGTAGCGCTTCGCGATCGGTTTGAGCTCCTCGACCACGCGCAGATTTTTGAGAAAGTAGTCGGGCCCGAACAGATGCTGGAATAAATTGATCGCGCCCATCTTGCCGCGTCGCGCGCGCCAATCGTCCGATTCGAAATTCATTTCCTCGTTGAAAACGCCGGTGAGCAACCCGTAGGCCAGCGATCCATATGCCATCACGCCGATCTGATGCTCGCGGCAGTAAGGAAAGATTTCCTTTTGCATGCGTCGATCAAACATGTTCCAGCAGTATTGCGCGACATCGATGGGGCGAGTGGCGGCCGCTTTCTCAATCTGCGCGAGACGGAAATTCGATACGCCGACCGCGCGAATTTTGCCCTGCTTCACCAGGTCGTCGAGTGCGCGCATGGTTTCATCGAACGGCGTGTTTACGTCGGGCCAGTGCACCATGTACACATCGACGAAATCGGTTTCGAGATTGGCGAGGCTTTTCTCGATCGAGGCCTTCACGCGGGCGGCGCCGCTGTCGCGGAAATTCGGCGCTTCCTTATAACCGATGCCGAATTTGGTGGTGATGACGGCTTCCTTGCGTCGCGTGCCGAGCGCTTTCGCGAGCGATTTTTCTGACGCGCCGAATCCGTAGGCCTCGGCGGTATCGAAACAATTGATGCCGAGGTCGAGCGCGCGGTTCACCGCTTTTATGAATTCAGACTCCTCGATGCTGCCGTAGCCGCCGCCGATTTCCCAGCAGCCGATTCCAATCGCGGAAATTTTGATGCCGGTGCGGCCGAATGAACGATATTCCATTTGCGCGCCCTCAAATGCCGATGCGTCTGCTCACGTTCTCATTTCGTACTCCCGAAACTTGAACATCGTCAAACCGAAGGGACGTGGGGTTTGAAAAGCGGGAGAGGGGACTTCAGAACGTCGAAAGATTGCCTACCGCCACCAATGCCAAAATCGATGCGGTGGTTTGATTCGATTCGGATGCGGCTGCGCCTGATTTGGATGAGGCGCCATCTGATGGAATTGACGGCCCGACTCCAGGCGTTGCTGCGGCGTCATCTGTTGCCATCGCTGATAGTTGTTCATCACGCGCTCGCGCTGATCGGGAGGCAAGCGTTCGAAGCGTTGATAGCGCTCGATGATCCGTTGCCGCTGATCTGGCGGTAGCGTCTTAAAATGCGTGTAAGCCTGGCGCAGTTGCTGCCGCCGTTCTTCTGGAAGGCTTCTCCATTGGTGCAGCGCCTGCAGGGCGCGCTGACGATCCTCGGCCGGCAGGCGGCGAAATTCGGAGAAGTTTTTTTGCGCCGAACTTCGCTCCTCAGGAGTCATCCGCTGCCACTGCCGATAATTCTCCAGAACGCGCTGGCGCTGTTCGGGCCCGAGATTCGCCCACTCATTTGGATGCTGCGCGGCGAATGCGCGCTCGGCTGCATCGACCGGCACTCCAGGATTCGACCCCTGCGCAAATGCGGTACGAACCGGAATGCCCAGCACGAGCGCGACGAGCAGGGAAAAAATCGCTATGTGGATGCGATGCATCATTCGACAGCGCCAGGGTTTGCTTGAGTCGGCTTCGTCGCGGGACTGCCCGCATCACCTATATCGGCCGACGCCGGCAGCGGACCGTCGGGACTCAGATAACCCATCGCGCGAAGGGTTTGGAGTTGCTGCAGCATCGAGTCATCAGTTGCGGTCGCCGGCGCCGCCGGATTGTTGACCGGTTGATTTCCGCCCGAATGCGCAGCGAACAGGTCCAGGTTCAACAGCATCCGCGGATTCGGCGTCTGCTCCTGCGCATCCACCGCGCGGGTTCCGATGATCATGATCGCGGCGGTGAGCAGCATCGTCGTAATCAATCTAGGACCGCGTGTCATGGTGGTTATCGGAAGATGGCAGCTCGTCGAGGTGCTCGATGACGTCGTAATTTTCCAGCAAGTCGAGCTTTTCAACGACGCCGTAGTTGCGCAACAGGCCGACATCGGCCGCGCTCATCTGCTGATCCATCGCGAGCTGATCCATTTGCGGCGTGGCGCCGCGAAAGTCGGGACGGCTGACGAATAGGATCAGAGTCGCGACCGCGGCGCCCGCGGTTGCGAGGCCCGCCCACGCGATACTCGGCCGCCACCATCGATACCGCGACTCATTACGAGCGGCGATTTTGCGACGCAACTCCGAGCGATACGCGATCCATTCGGGCGTTGGCAGTTCGCTCAAATGCGATGCGACGTGTTGAATCGTCGATGCCAACGAATCCATCGATTGGCGGCACTGCGCGCAATCCTCGAGATGACGCCGCACCGAGGCCAACTCATCGCCGCGGAGTTCGCCGCGAAGATAAGGCACCAATGCAGTTTCTGGATGCGTCGTCGCCATCGTCGTCTAATCGTCCTTCAACATCTTCTTAAGCTGCGCGAGTCCGCGATGGATATGGACCCGCGCGGTGCTCTCTGAACACTTGAGCACCTCGGCGATCTCGCGGCTCGAGAGTCCTTCCTGCGCCTGCAGCAGCACCGCGATTCGCTGATGCGGCGAAAGCCGTTCGAGTGCGTCGCCGAGAAGGCCAGCCGCCTGAACCTGCATCGCGGCGACTTCAGGACCTTCATCTGGAGAAGCCGGA
>Ga0209420_1001266_pt1 | contig 12100 bp, 11 predicted proteins | sample BlaSpr_A8_OM1_O1_FD_187972 | JGI IMG/M metagenome (GOLD analysis project Ga0209420, IMG submission 187972) | Forest soil microbial communities from Thunder Bay, Ontario, Canada - Black Spruce, Ontario site 2_A8_OM1_O1 (SPAdes) (version 2) | ecosystem: Environmental > Terrestrial > Soil > Boreal... | reverse complement strand
CGCTTGACGGCATCAACCAATTTGTCGGCGAACTTTAGCGCGTGAAGATCGGAACCGCAGATTCCGCACGCGAGGGTTTTGACCAGCACCTCGCCGGGTCCGAGTGTGGGAACGGGCATCTCGTCAACGACGAGTTTTTTGTTTCGCATTACTGCAGCACGCATGAAAACCTCCTGAGGGGTGAATCGCGAACCGGATCGGTTCAAGGCGAAGATCATATCACGCGGAGGATACCTCAGGGCGCGATACTCTCGTTGTTACGCGCTCTCGCCGGTTCACGCAATCTTGACCCCGACCGGATGGTCAGGCTAGCATCGGGCTCCTAAATTCACGGCGCTCCACGTGTGCGATAGAGGCATATGCGGGGCGCTTTACGTCAACGGCGAACGCGACCGATCACCATTAAAGATGAGGATCGATAGCTATCGATCACGTGCTCGCCTGACGCGGATGGGCGCTGGCCAAATCGACAAGGCCACTCTCGGCTAATCACCCCAAGGAGTCCTAGTGAATGCCGCTTAACGATTTCCTGTTCACGTCTGAGTCGGTTTCTGAAGGCCATCCCGACAAGATGTGCGATCAAATCTCCGATGCTGTTCTGGATGCGCTGATCGCGGAGGATCCGAACTCGCGGGTCGCACTCGAAACGCTGGCGAAAACCGGCCTCATCGTTTTGGCTGGCGAGATTACCAGCCGAGCGCATCCCGACTTCGTAGCGATTGCGCGCAAGACCGCACACGATATCGGTTACGATGATGTCGCTACTGGATTCGATGCGAAAACATGCGCGGTGCTGATGGCGATTGAGCCGCAGTCTTCCGACATTTCGCAGGGCGTCACCGAGGGCGAGGGGCTATATAAGGAGCAGGGCGCGGGGGATCAGGGTCTCATGTTCGGATACGCCTGCGATGAGACTCCAGAACAGATGCCGCTTCCGATCGCGCTGGCGCATCATCTGATGGAAAATCTCGCGAAGCTGCGCAAGGAAAACAAACTCGACTTTTTGCGCCCCGACGGAAAGAGCCAGGTCACTGTGCGTTATGTCGATGGGCGTCCGGAGCATGTCAGCGCGGTGGTCGTATCGACGCAGCATAAACCCGACATCAGCCATTCGACGATCAAGGAAGTGATCATCGAAGAACTGATCAAGAAGACTATTCCGGCGCGCTACCTCGATCGCTCGACCGTGTTTCACGTAAATCCTACCGGCAGTTTCGTGATCGGCGGACCGCATGGCGATTGCGGACTTACGGGGCGCAAAATCATCGTCGATACCTACGGAGGTTATGGCAGGCACGGCGGTGGCGCCTTCTCGGGAAAAGATCCGAGCAAGGTCGATCGCTCCGCGTGCTACATGGCGCGTTACGTCGCGAAGAATGTGGTCGCGGCCGGCCTCGCAAAGAAGTGTGAAATCCAGGTTGCTTATGCGATCGGAGTTGCCGAACCGGTTTCGATCCTGATCGATACTTTCGATACCGGCGTCGAGCCCGACAAGAAACTGGAATCGGCGATCCGCGAACTGTTCGATTTTCGCCCCGCCGGCATCATCCGCACGCTCAAGCTCAAGCGTCCGATTTATCAGCCCACCGCGGCCTACGGACATTTCGGCCGCACCCCGCATGACGGCCTCTTCCCGTGGGAAGAAGTCAACATGGCCGATGCGCTGAAGAACGCGTTCGGACACAACGGCAAACAGCACTAAGCAGAATCATCGGAGTTGAAACTACTGTGGGATCAATAGCCAGTAAGCGCAAAGCCATGCCCAAACCTCGGCGCAGCAATCGCGATTTCGATGTCGCCGATGTCGGACTCGCCAAAGAAGGCCGCAAGCGAATCGAATGGGCCGACGAGCAGATGCCGGTACTGAAGAAAATCCGCGAGCGCTTCGCCAAGGAGCTGCCACTCAACGGTCAGAAGCTCAGCGCGTGCCTGCACATCACTTGCGAGACCGCCAATTTACTCCGCACGCTGAAAGCCGGCGGCGCGCAAGTGACCGCATGCGCATCTAATCCGCTCTCGACGCAAGATGACGTCGCGGCCGCGCTAGTCGAGGAATACAACATCCCGACCTTCGCGATTCACGGCGAGGATCGCGACACCTATTACAGCCATCTTCGTGGAGTGTTGGAGAATCATCCCAACATCACGATGGATGACGGCGCCGACCTCGTCAGCTTGCTGCACACCGAGTTCAAAGATCATGCGGAGGGCGTTCGCGCCAGCATGGAGGAAACCACTACTGGGGTGATTCGTCTGCGCGCGATGGAAAAGGACGGCGCGCTACGCATCCCGGTGGTCGCGGTGAACGACGCGCAGACCAAGTTCCTGTTCGATAATCGATACGGCACTGGGCAGTCCACCGTCGAAGCGATCATTCGATCAACGGGAATCCTGGTCGCTGGTTCAGTATTCGTCGTCAGCGGTTACGGATGGTGCGGACGCGGCGTCGCGTCACGCGCACACGGCCTCGGCGCGAGCGTAATCGTCACCGAAGTGAATCCGATTCGCGCTCTGGAAGCCGCGATGGACGGTTTCCGCGTCATGAAAATGTCGGAGGCGGCGAAGCTCGGCGACGTCTTTATCACCGTCACCGGCGATCGCGAAGTCATTCGCGGCGAGCATCTCAAGCTGATGAAGGACGGCGCGATTATCGCCAACTCGGGGCATTTCGATGTCGAGATCGATATTCCCGCGCTGAAGAAACTCGCGCGTAAAGTCGAAAAGGGTCTGCGGGAAATCGAGGTCTTCCACCTTGCAAATGGGAATCGAATCTATCTGCTCGGGCAGGGCCGACTGGTCAATCTTGCGTGCGCCGAAGGGCATCCGGCGCAAGTGATGGACATGAGCTTCGCCACACAGGCACTCGCCTCGCGATGGGTCGCGACGGGCAAGCAGCTTCCGGTGAAGGTGCATAATGTGCCGCTACGCATCGAGGATGAAGTCGCGACACTGAAGCTGGCCTCGATGGGCATCAAGATCGACAGCCTCAATGCGGCGCAGAAAAAGTATCTGGAGAGCTGGGAGACCGGCACCTGAGAAAATCGAAAGCGAAAAAGGCCGCTGTGAAAAAAGCGTCGAGCGATAAACAATTGCTCGATACGGCCGCTCGCGCCGATGTGTACGAGGCGATTCGATAAGGCTTAGATGATGTCGCTCATGGTCGGGCCCGTCCAGCCCGTGAATTCTTCGACGAGTTCCGCAAGCGCCAGCGCATTCCTCGCGGATTCTCGTGAATTAGATTGATTAGTCGACGCCGACTTTGGACCAGCGGCGCCAAACTTCACCGCATAGAAGACTGATCCCAATCAGCAATAGCGCGAGGAAGAATTTTGGCGACATCGGATGCCACAGCGCGTCGCCGAGAAACGCGAACAGGATTGTGCCTGGCACCATCCCGATCATCGAGGCCCAGAAGTAATCCTTGAACGTGATCGGCGACGCCCCCGCTAACAGATTCAACGCGTTGTAAGGAATCACCGGCACCATTCGTAGATAGAAAATTATCTGGAAGCCGTGCTTCGCGATCTTTTTCATGCCTTCGCGGAAACGCTCGCCCACGATTCTCTCGACGAAGGATTTCCCCAGCCATCGTCCTGCGCCGAATGCGACCAATGCACCCACGTCTGCGCCGATCAGCGAATACACCGAACCCCATAGCGTGCCGAATGCGAGTCCGCCCGCGATCGTCATCACCGCCCCAGGCACTAAGAAAGACGGGCCTACCGCATAGAGCAGCATGAAAATTATCGGGCCCCAAATTCCCCACGCGACGACTTCTTTTTTTACCAGTTGAGGATCGCGAAACCATTCAGAGTGCGCCCATAGCATCCATCCGCACACGACGAGGATCGCTACAATGGCCGCGATCTTTACAACATCGAGCCAGTTGAGTCCGCCACGCGCAGGTTTGCCCGCAGGCACTATGATCGGTTTGATTGCCGCCATCGAAACGAATCCATGATATGGGCGTCCGCGAGCATGAGACAAGCAGTAGGAAAGCGTGTTTGTCGAATCGCATCAATGCGGTTAGAGTCGCCGAAAATACCGGCACGAGGAAATCTCCATGAGTGAACTTTCGGATCAAGTCGCAATTATTACCGGTGGCGGATATGGGATCGGAAAACAAATCGCATTGAAGTACGGCGCGGCAGGAGCGAAGGTCGTCCTCGCGGCGCGAACCCTCGAGCCTATGAAGCAGACTTGCGCCGAGCTGGAAAAAATCGGGGCGAAAGCGATCTCCATTCAGGCTGACGTCGCCAAAGAAGTGGATTGCAAAAAGATGGCCGATGAAACGCTCAAGGCATTCGGACGCATCGATATTCTGGTCAACAACGCCGGCATCGCCGGCCCGACCAAGCGCATCACCGATATGAGCCTTGCCGAATGGCAGGAGGTTATCGATATCGATTTGACCGGCGCATGGCTGGCCTCGCGCGCCGTGATTCCGCATATGGATAAGAATCACAGCGGAAATATTTTGATGATCTCATCGGGCGCCGGCCGCCGCGGCTATCCGCTACGGACGCCGTATGCGGCGGCGAAATGGGCGATGATCGGACTTACGCAAACGCTGGCCGGCGAATGGGGCCAACGCGGGATTCGCGTCAATTGTATCTGTCCCGGCGCTATCGAGGGCGATCGAATCGAGCGCGTCATGCGGGCGCGTGCGGAGTCTCTCGGGCAGCCCTACGAAGCGGTACGCGCAGGATTTCTGTCGGGTGCGGCATTACATCGGATGGCCACCGAGGATGAAGTGGCCCGCGTCGCGCTGTTCCTGGTCACGAGTGTAAGCGCGGGCGTGACGGGTCAGACGATAAACGTCGATTGCGGTAGCAACATGAATTGAGGCGAGCCTCGCGAGCCTTCATCCTGAGATTTTTCCGTTGTGATCCTGAGTCCGCGAAGGATCTCGTGAGGTTGCGGACTTGAGGAGCCATCGATCCGCACCGGCCGGATCGATCTCACTTGGTGCGGGCCGTGGCGATACACTGGTTGTGACCCAACGAGATCCTTCGAGTACTCAGGATGACAATGCTGGGCTGAGTATCTGAGTGGAATTTCAGCGGGCGACGTCGTGATCGCGTACTAGAACTTCGTAGCCGCTCTGCGCGAGGCGATCTCTTAGCTCGCGCGCCAGCGCCGGCGAGCGATGACGGCCTCCGGTGCATCCCAAACCGATCGTCAGATAACTTTTGCCCTCGCGCTGATAGAGCGGGATCAGGAAGTCGAGCATCCCGCCGACCTCATCGATGAAGCGCTTCGACTCCGGCTTACTCATCACGAAATCGCGCACCGCTTGATCGAGGCCCGTCAACGCTTTTAGCTCGGGCACGAAAAACGGGTTGGGGATGAATCGCACATCGAGGACCATATCGAGTCCGACCGGCGCGCCGTATTTATAGCCAAATGAAACGATCGAGATCATCATTCGATCGCCGCCCGCCGAGCCCATCACTGCCGCAGTGACCAGTTCGCGCAACTCATGGACAGTAGTGGCAGTGGTATCGATGACGCGGCTGGCGCGCTCGCGCATTTCAGCCAACGCGACGCGTTCCTCACCAATCAGATCGGCGATGCCCTTCCCGCTATGGCCCATCGGATGAGGCCGGCGAGTCTCGGAGTAGCGGCGTACCAGGACTTCGTCGGACGCATCGAGGAACAGGACCTCGGGCGCGGTTCCACTACGTTCTATTTCGGCCGATATCGCGGGCCACTGCGGAAAGAAGATACGCTCGCGCGAGTCGATGCCGAGCGCCACGCCCGCGAAATCTTTTCCGCTTTCCATCGCGAGGCGCAGCACCGTCGGCGCCAATGCGACCGGCAGATTATCGACGCAGTAGAAGCCCAGGTCCTCGAGCACCCGCATCGCGGAAGCGCGCCCGGCGCCGGAGATGCCGGTCACTATGATCAGACGCGGTTGCTTAAGACTTGAGGCCACGCACCATCCTAGTCTTGGCGTGCGTCAGTTAGGAATCGCTCGCGATGAACTAGAACTTGCTGTCCTCGTCACGAATCAAACGGAACAGCTCGTTCGCGTCGGGCGCGGTCAGTAGCTTGTCGCGAAAATTTCCGTCCCGCAGCAGCCTCGATACCCGAGCGAGCGCCTTCAAATGCAGACTGGTGGAATCTTCCGGGGCAACCAGCATGAAAAAAATGTGGGTGGGATTGCCGTCCAGTGATTCGAAATCGACCCCGTTGGCGTGGCGGCCGAAGGTACCGAGGATTTTGGTGACGCTCGGTAGCTTGCCATGTGGAATCGCGATGCCGTCGCCGATTGCGGTCGAGCCCAAGCGCTCGCGCTCGGCCAGCACGGCGGCCAACTCATCCGATGGAATCTCTGGATGCGCCCCGGTCAGACATGCCGCAAGTTCCTTGAGGACGTTGGCTTTGGTTTCGCCGCTGAGCGCAGGGCAGATCATTTCGGGAGTAAGAAAATCGGTGATTTTCATGCGATAGGTTCCGGTTCAATAGGTATGTAGGAGCCCGGTAATTTCGTCAATCTTCTTCATTGCAAGACGCAATGCATGCTGCTCGAGGCTTCGCGCCGAGCAGCACCCTCACCCTCGCGGCATAGTTCTCGCGAAAACAAGGAGCGAAAACTATGCCGCGAAACCGTTCCCGTAGTTACGGGAGATGGACTCCCTAAAATTGTTCGGCGACGGCCAGCACCTCCGGCGCCGAGAGCGTGCGCATCTGTTTGCTCTTCACTTTTCCAACGTGTCTCTTCAGTTGTCGTCCAACTTTGTCTGCGAGCAAATCGATCACGGCATAAAGGTCGGTGTTTTCTTCGGTGGCGGTCGCGGTCAGATGACCCGACTTGAAAATCACTTCGCCACACTGCCGATACTTATCGACCGAGAGAATCAGATGCGCCTCGGAGGGACGCTTCAATACGCGTCCTACATGGCCGAGCTTGCGCTCCGCATATTGCCGGAGGGCGTCGGTCGGCTCGACATGACGAAAGGTGACATTCACCGCAACGGCAGACGCGGCGATGCGCTGCTCCCGTTTCGCCTCGCGTACGACTGCTCGGCTCTTTTTGCCCTTGCCATTTTTCATGTTCATGCGTTTGGCCTGGACCTTTGGTCGGAAAACTAGCCGACCCGTTTACGGCTCGCCGACGGCAGGATTCCCAGCGCTTGCCGATACTTCGCCACCGTGCGGCGCGCGATGTTGATATTGTCCTTGCGCAGAATTTCCGCGATCGCCTGGTCAGAAAGCGGATTGATGGTTTGTTCGATAGTCACCATCGCGCGGATTTTTTCTTTGACCGTTTCCGCGCTGACGTCTTCGCCGCTGCCGGCTTTGACGCCCGAGGTGAAAAAGAACTTCAGCTCGAAGATGCCTTGCGGCGTATGCGCGTACTTGTTGGCGGTCGCACGGCTGATGGTCGATTCATGCATGCCGATATCTTCCGCCACGTCCTTCAACACCAACGGCCGCAGGCTGCCGATTCCGTGATCGAAAAATGCACGCTGAAATTTGATGATCGAGTTCGCTACCTTAAAAATCGTTTGCTGGCGTTGATAAATCGATTTTACCAGCCATTTCGCCGAGCGCAGCCGCTCCTGCAGGTATTCGCGGGTCTCGGCTCCTGTCGCCCCATCGTTCATCACGCGCTGGTAATAACCGGCCAAGCGCAGTCGCGGCACCGCGCTCTGATTTAAGGTGACGACGTATTCGTCACCCATCTTCACAATGAAGACATCGGGGATTACGTAGGTCGGCTCGGCGCCGCCATAGTCGCGGCCCGGCTTCGGCTCCAGCAGGGAAATAACCTTGGCGGCTTGCGACACGATATCGATACCCACGCCGAGCGCCTTGGCGATTTCGTTGTAACGATGCTTTTCCAGCAGGTCGAGGTGATTGCTGACGACCCGCGCCGCCAGCGATTCCTCCATCCCCAGGTTTTTCAGTTGCAGCAGAAGGCATTCCCGAAGATCGCGCGCGATGGCGCCCGGCGGATCGAGTTGCTGAATCCGTTTCAGCACGCGCTCGACCTCGGCCTCGGTGACTTCGATTTGCGCGGCCAACTCGGCCAGCGGCGTCACTAGGTAGCCGTCGTCATTAAGGTTGTAGATGATCGTCGCGCCGATGCGCTGCTCGATGTCGGTCAAGCTCGAGAGTCTGAGCTGCCACATCAGATGGTCTTCGAGCGAGGTTTTGCGGGTCAGCGTGTTTTCGACGGTCTGGCGGCGCTCGTCATCGGGATCCGCAGGCTCGGATTCCTGCCAGTTGTTGGAGTAATTCTCCATGTACTCGCGCCAGTCGAGCTTATCGATACGGTCGAACTGCTCCATCTCCTGGGACGCATCCCGCGCTTCGGTAGGAGAGGTTACCGGGACGTCTTCGGAAGCCGCAGTCGCGTCCCATTCATTGGGCGGCTCGTCGGCGGGCGCGGGCTGAGCCTCGCGCTCCTCGTGGAGTTCCCCTTCGGATATGGGGGTGAACTCCTCATCGGAATTGCTGCTGTTTTCCGGGGCGTTTTCGGCGGGACTGGAATCGAGGGGTTCGAGGACCGGATTTTGCTCCAGCTCCGATTGGACCACGGCCTCGAGCTCCGGGAGCGACAACTGCAGGATCTTGATCGCCTGCTGCAGTTGCGGCGTCATGACGAGCTGCTGCCGCAGGCGTAGGTCTTGTCCGAGCTTTACTTCGAGGGCCATCCAATCAATCTAATTCACTGGTGATCCGGTGCGTCTACATTATCCGTACTTTTCGACTCGCGAGGGAAGATCACCACCCGAGGATGTTCCACCGTGCTTTTGCCGCTGACCAGGTCCACCGTGATTAAGGTGCCGGTGATCTGATCCTCGCCATCGTGCACCACCGGATTGCCGGTTATCACCACGGTATGCTTGGTCTGGTCGAGGACCGCATGGTCACCGGTGACCCATCGCGTGCCTTGGCTGATTCTCACGTTGCCGTCGGCATACATCATCTTTATGTCGTGGAAATCGGTGCCGTACTGGACGCGGAGCCTGTCCGAGGTCAGGTCGCCGCCGGCCTGAACCGCATGCACGTGCCCGATGAAGATGATCGCCTTGTTTTGATAATCGAGATTCAGGCTATCCGACTTGACATTGGTCGGCCCCTTCTGGCCGTTCATGTTGAGTCCGGGGAAGGGAGAGTTCGGAGTCGGGCTGGTGGACGGCTCCGCCTTCGCCGGAGCTGGGCTAGCGCTGGGCGACGCTCCTTCAGTCGTCGATTTCAGATGATGCGTGCGAGCGGTTTTAGGCGCGCCCTCACGGCTGATAGTCGTATTTTTTTCGTGACCAGCTTCGGGAGTACTCGCCATCGTGGGCGTCGCTTCCGGCGATGGTGACTGGGCAGGGCTGGCAGTTTCCACCGCGGTCGGATTTTCGGTTGGCGTGTTTTCGATTAGCGGCGCTGCCGGTGGCTCGGTAATCGATGGTGGTTCCGGCGCTGCGGTGGCTTCTGGAGTTGCCGATATCGCCGGTTGGGCCGCCCGTTCCGCATCGCCTTCGGTAATCGGAGACAATGTGGCTGGGGTCGCTTCGGGCTCCGACTCATCCTGTGCAAAAGCGGGCATCAGCCGTGCGCTAACCAGGATTGCGAGGCCAAAAGTGATCGCGGCAAGAGCACCTAAGACTTTCCGAGCGGCCCCACTCATCTTTTACAGCCCGTTCAGCCCTGTTTCGATTCGTGCCGGCTCGGCTTCGGCGCAATATCGGTATCTACCTGCTTGAGCAGCTCAAACTGGCGGGTCTTGGTATGACCGGTCATCCCGATACCGCTGACCTTGATGCCATCGCCCACGATTGTCACCAGCCCGGGAGCATCTACCTGGTCGGTATCGGGATCGAAACTCGCCTTATCGGTGGTCAATAGAAAATCGCCATAGTGGATTTTAGTATCACCGCTCAAGTCCGCGCGTTTGACCTCGTTGCCATTGAGTTTCAAAACCGCTTTGGAGGCATCCACGGTTACGGGCTTACCATCTTTCGATACCATCGTGAGCTCGGGTTCTCTGAGAACGATCGAGGTCTTGTCGTTCGAGTAGTTGGCATCGCGCGCTGTTAGCACCCACTGCTGCTCGCCCGCCTTCATCTGGGTCCAATGAAAGTTGTGCGCATGCAGGAGCGATCCGGGAATCAATCCGGCGATGGTGGTGATCGAGGGCATGGCGGAGCGATTGTTGACGACATAGATCGTCACACCGAGCAGCGTGGCCAAGGCCACTGCGCCGAATCCCGCGATTATCTTTGCGATGCGCTTGGGCGACATCTTAGGACCGTCCTCGACTACGCAGTAGCTCCGCCTTGGACACGGCTGCGCCGTGGCGCTACGCGCCCCCTTCGGGCCTCACTTAATGAGCAATGCTACATGATTTCGTGAGCGATTTCGTGGAGGCGCTTGAGGCCCTCCAGCAGTGTCGCCAATCGATCGAGTGGATACGAATTGGGGCCGTCGCTCAACGCGCGATCGGGATCCTCATGCACCTCCATGAAGATGCCGTCGATACCGGTCGCGACCGCCGCGCGCGCGAGTGGTGCAATGAATTCCCTCTGTCCGCTCGATTTATCGCCGGCACCACCAGGAAGCTGCGCCGAATGGGTCGCATCGAAGACCACCGGATATCCGAAGCGGCGCATGATGACGAGGCTGCGCATATCGGACACCAGGTTGTTGTAGCCGAATGACGCGCCGCGCTCGGTCACGATGATGCGCCGATTGCCCGCGGTCTCCGCCTTCGCGATTACCGCCTTCATGTCGCCGGGCGCCAGAAATTGGCCCTTCTTCAGATTGATCGCGGCCTTGGTCAGCGCAGCTTCGTGAACCAGGTCGGTTTGGCGAATCAGAAAAGCCGGAATCTGGATTATGTCGACGACTTCGGCTGCGTATTTCGCCTGCGAGACTTCGTGAATATCGGTGAGAACCGGAACCCCCACTTCGCGCTTTACCCGCGCGAGAATTTTGAGGCCTTCCTCCAAACCGGGACCGCGAAAGGAATTGTGACTGGTGCGATTCGCCTTATCGAAGGAGCTTTTGAAGATGTATGGGAAACCAGCGCGGCGCGCGATTTCCGCGATCCGGCCCGCATGGCTGAGGCATGAGTCCTCGCTTTCAATTACGCACGGCCCGGCGATCAGCACCAGCTTCGGGCCACCGAAAACGACCCGCCCGACTTTGACTTCCGCGACTTTCACGAAACCGATCTGAGCGCGCGGACCTTGGAATGCTTCGGCTGAGCGGTGGTCCGACGGGCGACGGCGGCCTTGATCAATCCGCGGAACAACGGATGCGGATCGAGCGGACGCGATTTCAACTCGGGATGAAACTGGCATCCGAGGAACCACGGATGTCCTTTGAGCTCCATGATCTCGACTAGCCGATCATCAGGTGACAGGCCGGTCGCGACCAGCCCCACATCGGCGAGGCGCTCGCGATAGTCATTGTTGACCTCGTAGCGATGGCGATGGCGCTCCGAGATATTGCTCTTGCGATACAGCGACAACGCGATACTGCCGGGCTTGATCGCGCACGGCCACGCACCCAGGCGCATCGTGCCGCCTTTGTTCGCGATGTCTTTTTGAGAATCCATGATGTGGATAACGGGATCGGGCGAGTCGGGCGCGATCTCAGTCGAGTTCGCGCGCGGCAATCCGAGGAGGTTGCGCGCTGCCTCTATCACCATCATGTGCAATCCGTAACAAATTCCAAGAATCGGAATTCCGTTCTCGCGGGCGTACCGGATTGCATTGATTTTTCCCTGCGTGCCACGCTCGCCGAATCCACCGGTCACGATGATCGCGTCAGCATTGGCGAGGCGCTCCGCGATGTCGCCCTTTTCGAGCTTCTCGGAATCGACGTAGTCCGTCGTGACTTTCGCATCGTTTGCGGTGGCGCCGTGTGTGATCGCTTCGTGCACACTCTTATACGAATCGACAGTGTTCACATACTTGCCGACCACTGCGACGTTGACCGTGATCTTCGGATTCTGCGCGGTTTTTACGATGCGGCGCCATTTCGAAAGATTCGGCTGGCCGGTCCAGATGTTGAGCTTCTCGCAGACGCGCTGATCGAGGCCTTCTTCATGAAGCCGGATGGGGACCTCGTAAATACTGTCCACGTCGGG
>Ga0209420_1001265_pt1 | contig 12102 bp, 12 predicted proteins | sample BlaSpr_A8_OM1_O1_FD_187972 | JGI IMG/M metagenome (GOLD analysis project Ga0209420, IMG submission 187972) | Forest soil microbial communities from Thunder Bay, Ontario, Canada - Black Spruce, Ontario site 2_A8_OM1_O1 (SPAdes) (version 2) | ecosystem: Environmental > Terrestrial > Soil > Boreal... | reverse complement strand
ACCTTCGGCGGCGGCGTGAAGGCGTCGGCGTGGCGCGAGCTGATGACCGACCCGATGCATCCGCTGCAAAATCGCGTCATCCAGGGAATCTATCCGCCCGGCTCGACTTTCAAAATCGTCGATTCGATCGCGGGCCTCCAGGAAGGCACGCTGAAACCTGGAACCGAATACGACTGCCCCGGCGGCATGTGGTTCGGCGGGCGCGAGTATCATTGCTGGCGCAAACAGGGCCACGGCACCATCGAGCTGCACGACGCGATCGTGCGCTCGTGCGACGTCTATTTTTACAACGTCGGGGAAAAACTTGGCGTCGACCGGATCGCGAAATGGTCCAACCTGATGGGACTCGGCGTCAAGAGCGGTATCGATCTCGATCACGAAAATCCCGGCACCATTCCCTCATCGGCATGGAAGCAGAAGCGCTACCATGAGCGATGGTATCCGGCGGAGACACTTTCGGTCGCCATCGGCCAGGGATACGTCGCGACCACTCCGCTGCAGATGGCGCAGGTCGCCGCCCAGGTCGCCAACGGCGGCATCCGCTACAAGCCGCAATTCGTCAAATCCGTCGAAGGACTCGACGGCAATATCGTCAAGTCGTATCCGCCGGTGATCGAGAACCGAATGAAGATCGATCCCGACGCGCTCCAGGATGTGAAGGACGCGATGGCCGACGTCGTCAACGGCGTCGGCGGCACCGCGCACAAAGCCCATCTCGACAACGTCATCGTATGCGGCAAGACCGGCACGGCGCAGGTCGTCGGTAGCAAGGGTGGCGGCGAGAGCGAGGAGGAAGAGGACAAGAATACGCCCGACCAGTTCAAGGACCACGCGTGGTTCATCGCGTTCGCGCCCAAGGATCACCCGACCATCGCCGCGGCCTGCATCATCGAGCACGGCGGCCATGGCGGCAGCGCGTCGGCGCCCGTGATTCACGACGTCTTCCAGCGCTACTTCCAACTCAACCCGCCGCCGCCGGAACCCGCGATCGCGCGCGTCCTCGACAGCTCGCAATGACAGGAGCGCGGCGCTGATGGCGGGCGGTCGCAGGTACATACTTCATTTCGACTGGATGCTGTTCATCCTGGTCCTTGCGCTGGCGGGAATCGGGCTGATCAGCGTCATCAGCGCGTCGTACGGCGGGCATAAGATCATCGACCCGCTCGTGATTCACCAGTTCATTTGGATCGCAGTCGGAACCGTGGCGTTGCTGGTCGCGGTGCTCGTCGATTATCGGGCGCTACAGTCCTATGCCTACCCGTTTTACGTGCTCGTCGTGCTGCTGTTGATCGCCGTGATGGTCGCCGGTCACGCCACCGGCGGATCGCGCCGATGGATCAATCTCGGCTTTTTTCATCTCGAGCCGTCCGAGCTGGCCAAGCTCGCGGTGGTGCTCGTGATGGTGCGTTATCTGCGTGAGGAGCCGCCGAAAGGCGGATGGGGCCTGCGTCATCTGATCATCCCGTTCATCCTGCTCGGCGTGCCCGCCGCGCTCGTGCTCAAGCAGCCGGACCTCGGCACGGGACTCGTACTCGTGCTGATCACGATTACGCTGGTGTTCGTCGCCGGGCTGAACTGGCGCACGATGCTCGTGCTCGCGGTAGCCGGGATGCTGGCGGCGCCGCTGAGCTGGCACTATCTCAAGCCGTATCAGCGCCAGCGCCTGGTCAGCTTCATTAATCCGCAGGCCGACCCGCTCGGATCCGGCTATCACATCATCCAGTCTGAAATCGCGATCGGCGCCGGCGGCCCGACGGGCAAAGGATTTCTGAACGGCACGCAGGCGCGGCTGAATTTCCTGCCCGAGCAGAGCACCGATTTTATCTTCGCGGTTTTCGCCGAGGAGTTCGGGCTGGCCGGCGCGCTGCTCCTGCTGGGATTGTATGCGAGCGTGATTGCGCGCGGCGCATGGATCGCAAGGCACGCGCGCGACCGCTTCGGCGCGTTGCTCGCGGTCGGACTGACGGCGATCGTCTTCTGGCAGGTCGCGGTCAACATCGGGATGGCGACCGGGATGCTGCCGGTGGTGGGAATCACGCTGCCGCTGGTGAGCTACGGCGGATCGTCGCTGATCGCGATGATGGCGGCGATGGGCATTCTCATCAGCATCAACACCCGCCGCTACCTGTTCTGAGTTTTCCTGCGAGGTAAGTTCGTGGCTCACAAAAAAAAGTTTACCGATCCCGTCGATCTCGAGATCGTCGAAGTTCAACGCCGGTTCGTCGACCTGATGGAAAATGTCAGGCTCGAATCGATGAGTCCCGAGATGAAGCAGCGCTACCTGACGGTCATGAAATCGCTCACGGAGAAGCTCGCGATGCCGAGCAAGCCACTGCACGAAATCCTCGGCGAGATGATGGCCGAAGCCGGCCCGCTGATCTTCCAGGCAATGCAGCGCTAGCGAATCGCGCCACGATCCGGAGGCGCACCCTTTTTTCCGCCATTTCACCGCCGTCACGCAGCCGACGCGATCATTAAGCAAGCGATCGCTTGACTTACTTTCGAAAGAGAATACTTTACGAAGTGATGAGGCGGCAGCTGTCGACAATGGACGCATCAACCTGAAATGGAGGCGAGTTATGGCTATTACGCTGAATCACACGATCGTACCGGCGCATGACAAGGAGGCGTCGGCCAGGTTTTTCGCGCAAATGTTCGGCCTCAAATACGAGGGGGCGATGGGCCATTTTGCGCCGGTCAGGATCAACGAGACGCTCACGCTCGATTTTGACAACTGGGACCGTTTCGAGATGCACCACTATGCTTTCCACGTCGGCGACGCGGAGTTCGACGCGATCTTCGATCGAATCAAAGAGGCCGGCATTGCGTATGGGAGCGGTCCGTTCTCGCAAGAGGATATGCGGATCAACACCTGGCGCGGCGGACGCGGCGTCTATTTCAAGGATCCCAACGGCCACGTCCTGGAGCTTCTTACCCGAGCCTGATCGGGCAACCGCAAATCTTTCAGGCCGCGCAGCGCTGATTACGGAAGGATCGAGACGCCAGCGCGATTGAGGGCGGCGAGGAGGCTGGCGGATTCGTCGGCGTGCTGGGGGTCGTTGCGAATCTGTTCGTGGCGGCTCCAGACCCGCAACTGTTCGTCTCGGTTGGCCGGGCCGCCGCGATCGAGAATTGCAGTTACCATGCGTTCGAAATACGCGCCCCAGTCCGGCTGGCGGCCGTCCGCATCATGGAAGCCGTACTCGCGGGCGAGCGCCCAGCTCGAGCATACCTTTCCAGCCTTGGCCGCGACGTTCGGGTCCGTGGCGAGCGCGACGACCGCGCGCCCGACGTAGGCTGGAGTTTCCGACTCGGCGAAATCGGGATTCTTTGCGATTGCGTCGCGCCAGTTTGCTTCGGTAACGGCGAATCCGTCGAGCATCGCTTCCGAGCGGAGAAAACCCGGCGTCAGCGCCAGCGCCACGACGTCATGCCTGCGAAGTTCGACGGCCATCGCGTACGCGAGGCGGATCGCGGAGATCTTCGCGAGGTCGTAAAAGAAATTGCCGCGATAGTCGAGATGCATCCCGTCGGTGATTTCGATGATCAGCCCCGACTTCTGCCGCACCATCAGCGGCGCGCCGAAGCGTGCGGTCAGGATATGCGTCTGCACCGCCAACTCCTGCATCCTGAGGCCTTTGGCTGGATCCAGTTTCCAAAACGGCTTGCCCCACTCGGTCAGCTCGTCGCCACCCCAAATGTCGTTAACCAGAATGTCGAGCCGACTGAAATCACGCTCGACTCGCTCGAACAGCGCGCTCACTTCGTCTGCGATCGTGTGATCGACTCGAATTGCGACGCCGACTCCGCCGGCCGCAGTCACCAAGTCGGCCGTCTCCTCGATCGTTTCGGGACGGCCGGCAGTCGCAGAATTGCCGCGAGTACTGCGCCCCGTGCAAATGACGGTAGCGCCCGCATCGCCGAGCATCGTGGCGATGCCGCGCCCTGCCCCGCGGGTTGCGCCGGCGACGAGCGTGATTTTTCCGGTAAGCGGTTTGGTGTCCATGACGAGCGAACGTGGCGAACTTTTCAGAAAAAGACAACCGGCCGGCGGACGCAGGAAAAAAAGAGGCGGCTCAGATGAGCCGCCACTTCGTGATCATGCGACTGTTTGATTCTCAGCCCTTGGGGAGTTGCAGGATGCGCTCGCCGATCATGTTTTTCTGCACTGGCGAGGTGCCGCCTGCGATTGTCATCGACTCCGACGACAGAATGCGGCGCATCCAGTCGCCTTCGGGGGCGAATAGGGTGTGGCGCTCGAGCAGCGCGTACTCGCCGAGCAGGCGCGTGATGAACTTGGTCATCCGCTGGCCGAGATCAGTCGAGAGCAGCTTGGAGATCGACGCTTCGGGTCCCGGCTGCTGTCCCTTGAGGCGCTTCGACAGACTGCGCAGGCCGTTGTATTTCTTCGCGGTCGCCTCAATCGCGAACTGCGCGATCTGCTGGCGGATGTCGTTGTCTTCGATCGCGGGGCGGCCGTTGAGCTGCACCGACTTGGCGATCTGCACCAACTGATGCAGCACCTGCTCGGTGCCGCCGAGCGTCTCGCCGATTCCGAACCGCTCGTGCATCAGGGTCGAGACCAGCACCTGCCATCCCATGTTCATCGGGCCGAGCAGGTTTTCCTTGGGTACGCGTACGTCTTCGAAAAAGATTTCGTTGAACTCGCTGTCGCCGGTGATTTGCTTGAGCGGACGCACGGTCACGCCGGGCGCCTTCATGTCGACCAGCAACGCGCTCATCCCCTTATGCTTCGGCACTTCCGGGTCGGTGCGCACGAAGAGCTGCACGAAGTCGGCGCGATGCGCGATGGTCGTCCAGACCTTCTGGCCGTTGACGACGAACTCGTCGCCCTTGAGCTCTGCGCGGCACTGGATCGAGGCGAGGTCCGAGCCCGCGCCCGGCTCCGACATGCCCTCGCACCAAATCTCGTCGCCGGCGAGGATCGGATTCAGGTAGCGCTTTTTCTGATCGTCGGTCCCCCACTGCATCAGCGCGGGACCGGTCATGATGACGCCGAGCACGTTGCATCCCATCGGCAGGTTGAGGCGCCCGAGTTCCTGCTGAAAGATAACCTGCTCGATGAAGGTGGCGCCGCGTCCGCCGTATTCCTTGGGCCACGTCAGCCCGGCCCATCCGGCGTGATAGAGCTTTTTGTGCCATGCCTTCAGACGCTGCCAGATTGCGTCGTCGCCGCCGGCCTCGGCATCCTCGCCCCGGGCAAGAGATTGCGGGCGATTACTCTCGAGCCAGTTGCGCACATCCATCCGGTAGGCGTCTTGTTCAGCGCTCCAGGTAAAATCCATTTTTTCGAAACTCTCCCTAAATTTCCGCGGTTCGCGTCGATTCTGGTATCTCTTGAGTACCGCCCATTCGGACCGCGGGGCAAGACCCGCGAGGAGGATCACCTCTCCCTAACCCCTCTCCCTTTTGGAGAGGGGGAGCGGATGCGGCCCCCGGACAATCGCGCCGCTGATGGTCCTCCACCCTAACCCTCCTCCACCATTGGAGGAGGGAATCAGAACGATGGGCGGACGTATGGGGCAGTCGGACCAACCGCGATCGCCGCTGGGCTAGTCAGCCCCGTGTAACGACCGACGATGCCACCGATCGGCGAGACATCGCCGTTGCTGCCGGCTGGAAATATCAGAATAGGCTCGACACTGCGCTCGTCTACGAGGACGAAGCATCCGACAATCTGTTCGGCCGCCGCCCGTTCACCGAAAAGACTGTCAAAACTGTCACCGCCGCCAAGACCGCCGCCAGGTACGTACCCGCCGTTCAACGCGTAAATGTTCCCGCTCGAATCGAGCGTGATTCCATAGGGAGAACCAATCCCGGTATTGCTACCGCTAATTTCGGCGATGGGCATAGCGTCGCCGTTACTGCTCGGGGCATAGACGTTGATGCGTCCGGGGCCACTCGGACCACAGACAGTACACTTGCCGTAATGCCTGCATTCTATGGGACCCTCGTTGGTCACATATATTTCTCCGCCATGATCAACGGCGATTGCCGATGGCGAGGCAAGCCTGGTATCGGGACCGCTGATGACGGCGATGGGCTTCGCATTACCATCGGCGCCGGTTCGATATACGGCGACGCTGTCGGGGCTGGTCTGGTGGCACGATCGCCCTTTACACTTCAGGCCGCCTTGATTCGCTATATAGAGAGCGCCACCAGGGCCGACTGCCATGCCGGTCGGAGAGTTCTTTTCGCTCTGATCGATGTTAAGCGTGGCGTTTGGAATCACGTCGCCATTGCTACCCGCTGGATACACCGTGATGGCATCGTCGCTATTCAGCACATAGATGTTGCCGCTGGAATCCACTGCAATTCGGAACGGGTAATAAAGTCCCGTGTTGTCTCCTGCGATTGTGGCGACAGGCGGACCGATGGCAAAGCTGCCCGCGGAATAGATAGTGATACTGCCCTCTTCCTCGGCGCCCCCGATTTCATTGGCGACGTAGATGCTGCCCTTGGAATCCACTGCAATGCCCGAAGCGAGTTCGATCCCAGTGTAATTGCTGGTGATCCTTACGGTTGGTACTACATCGCCGCTGCTGCCGGCTGGATAGACCGTTACACTGCCAGGTTGGTTTGCCTCGAGGTAGTCGTTCGACACATAGATGTTCCCACCGGAATCCAGCGCGATGCCGCTGGGTACGTTTCAGGCCAGTATCGGCGCCGACGATGGTCACAGTAGGGGACACGTTGCCGTTACTGCCAGCGGGGTAAGTATTGATGCTGTAGCCGACTTCACTTACGTACCCCTCCGCATACAGGTTCCCGGCGGAGTCCAGCGCGATGCCCTGTGGATAGTTGAGACCCGTATTGCCGCCGGCAATAACAGCGATGGGCGCCGCGTTACCGTTGCTGCCGGCCCGATAGACAGTGACGCTGGAGTTGGGGGGACTACCTCGGGTGTTGCCGGTGTAGGTGTTGGTCACGAAGATGTTACCACTCGAATCCAGCGCGATGCCGAGGGGGTAAGAGAGTCCCGTCCTACTGCCGCTGATGGTCGCGATCGGCGCTACGTTGCCGTTACTACCGGCGCGATAAACAGTGACCGTGCCCTTTTCGACGTTCTTTTTCGCTGAGAACGGGTCGCCCTGTGCGTTTGCTACGTAGAGGTTTCCATCCGGGTCCACTGCGACACCGGCAGGGTCATCGAGCAGAGTTTTGGAGCCGGCGATGGTAGCGACAGGGGCTTCGTTGAGAATGCCGGTGCCGGTCGTCAGTGGCGGATAGACAGTGATGTTGCCCGTGGGAAATTCCGCACTGTTCGAATAGGCAGTGGTGTTGCCCTTGGGAAATTCCGCACTGTTCAACACGTAGATCTTTCCGCCCGCGTCCAGTGCGATCGCGGTTGGATTGGCGAGCCGGGTATTGGAACCGCCCATCACCGCAATCGGTGGCACGTTGCCGTTGGCGTTCGCCGCATAGACCGTGACTGTATTCGTCAGGCCATTTGTAACGTAGATCCTGCCGGTGGCGTCTGTGGCGATGCCGCTGGGAGAGGCCATATCGGTCGTCACCGCGATCGGCGCTACATCGCCGCTACTGCTGGCCGGATACGCGGTCACATCGAACTGATTGGCAACGAAGATTGTAGTGTCTTTGGTTCCGGCAGCTGCGCCACCGACCGGTCCGATCAGAGCCAGCAGCAGCCCCACAACAGCCCAGGTTGTTGCGACTTTCATTTCCCCCCTACCCGCAAACCTCCATTTGTAAACGCGATGCAGACTGGCATCAAGACACGCAGTTAGCAGGCGAAGAGGCGACCCCCTAGGGCAGCGGGACGAACGAGCACGGCGTCAACTTTTTATGAGGCCCGTAACACGCGCTGAAACCGTCGAAGGTCGAGTTCAGAGGCGACACGTTCGACGACTCGCCATGTGGATTGTGCATCACGATACTGTCGGCGTCCGTTAGGTCGGCGCTTTCGCCATTGGTCATCGACAGCCCGAAAGTCGTCGTGCCGTAGTCTGCGAGCGGCACGATTTTACGCCCTTTGCTGGGAGCTTCTTCAATCCATTCCGCCGAAAGATTCGAGGAGTTGTAATCGACGTCCTGGCTCCAACTCTGGCTGGTCGTCTCATCCGTCATCGCAAGCGTCCAGGTCTGGCTGCCCGTGCAATCGCCATTACAGGCGAGTGATGCGGTGATCTCGTCGCCGGGATTCACCACCAGCGAGGTCTGGATCGATGGACCGGGTAGCATCTCGTACCAGGCGAAATACTCGGTCTTCTTCTTGCTCTGCGAGACCTCTGTAGTACCGAGCTGAATCAGAGTTGGATCGACGTCCCTGCATTGCATATTCCCGCAGAAACCGCCGATCCCGACCCAATTCGACGAAACCGCAAGCTTGTTCTTCCAGAGAACCGTAGGAACCACCCAGGTCGCCTGCGCAGAAACGTAATCTTGGCCAGTTAAAAAATCGGCCAAGACATAGCCAGACCAGTTGGTGCTGGTGAACTGTTCTTCCGTGGCCAGCAGCGCGTTGCCATGTTCGTCGGGAATCACCTGGATGGGGGCGTGCTTCAGAGCGACGACAGGCGCGCGGCCGGGATCGAGTCGGGCTTGCCCTGCTTTGCCGGATAACGTTGCCACGACCAGCGCGACGCCGAAGGCGCAGACCGCGATCGGAAATGCGATTGACGACTTATTGATTGCATTCACGGACGACTATCCTGACCATCTCATCAACTTAAAGTCAACGTTCATTTGTTCAGTTGCCGCGTTCTCGCGTGGGATCCTCGGGCTCGAACTGTACCTTTTGACCCGCGAAGATTGCCTCGAACGACAGTTGCGTACTCGATGTGCCGGCGGTCACGACAATTCCGTACGTGCCCGGATGCGGAAGCGACATGTTGATGTTGATGGCGACCGGGATTTTTATCGACGCCGTCTTGGGGACGTCGGGCGCGGGCTGGCCGGTTTCGACCTGGCCTTTCATTTCGGGGACTATCGGAACTCCGCTCTCGTCGGCAATCGCAACGTTCAACGGGTACTTCATCCCGATTTCATTGGTAGTGAACCCGAGGCCGATCGCGATCGCAAATTGAACCGGCGCCGGGTAGCTGGCCGCTCGAAACAGGTTCCATCCGCCGCCCAGCAAAAAAACCTTGCCGCCAACCGCCTGCGCCGCATCGGCGATCAAAGCATATTCGATTTTCATTTTTTTCAGACCTCCAAACAAAGACGCTTCATAGCAATACGCGGATACAGCCGGTGTCAACGGAAACTCGCCCTAGTGAGACGCGCGCGTCAGCTCGGACTCGGCTGCGGACTGCGCGTTCAGGACGCGCACGATATTCTGCGCCATGAAGGTGCTCAGCAGTTTCTCGCGCGCCGCGGGATCGAGTTTGCGCGCCTGGCGGCTGACCTCGGCGCACCGCTCGAGCATCGCAGCCTCGAGCGGCCGGAAATGTTTCCACACGATCGGCGCGAGGCGCTCCGGCGCAATCGCAACGAAGTCCTGAATCGCTCTGAAGCGCCACCATGGCGAGTCGGCGGACGGTTTCTCTCCGCCGGCGGCAAGCACCGGCGGGATCGTCCCGGCCACGAACAGCGGAAACGCAATCGAGGTGCACGGCGCCGCGAGCGACGCCCATAGCACCGGAGTCGTGTCCGCATCGGGCGCCGGAATTTCGGCGACCATGCTCGCCGTCGTGCCGGAGACCGAGCCGTGCATGCATAGCGTCGGCGCGTCGTCGCGTGTCGCGGCGGGCGGCATCTCGCCGCGCGCGCCGTGGTCGCGCAGAATCGCAAACATCTCGCGGATAGTGCGGCGGCCGTTGCGCGATACCAGTTCGCGGCTGCGCGCCAGGCGTCCGCGCGCCGTCAACGGATCGCTTTTGTCCTTGCCGGCGTTGCGGCTCGAATACGCGGCGGCGAAATCGAACGATGACGCACCGTCGCACCATCCGCGATCGCGCGCATAGCTTTCAACGTCCGCCGAGCCGAGGTCGCCGATGTCGATCGTCAAGCGATTCGAGATGCACGCGCGCTCCTCGACGCGGCGGGCAATCCATTGTCGGCCGGAACTCTCCAGTACGAAAGCGTCGGCGTGATCGGCGATGATAAATCCACCGCAGTAGCGGAAATCAATATCATACTGCGCCGAGCCGCCCTGCCCGTACCGCGCGATCAATCCGCCGATAACTTCAGTCGCCTCGCGCGCCGTCTTCGAGCGCTCGAGCCCGAGCCGCACCAGATCCATCCCGAGCAGGCCGGTCGTAGGCAGCGTCTCGCGCGTCAGCACCGCCTCGTTACCAATCGCGACTCCGTACTCGTTAAGCCCCTGCTCGAAGCCCCACAGCCAGAAGGGCCTCGATCCGATCACAGCGGCAGTCTCGGGGACTTGCGGAATTTCGAGATACTGACAGTGGACGCTAGCGCCCTCGGGATGAAGGCGATGCGGCGCCCGCGCCAGCGGCTGGCATTCACGGGGCGCGCGGTCGGAATTTTTGGCAAGGATAGTCGCGCCGGCGCGCGTATGCGGCGCGAGCACGACGATGGTATCGCAGGAAGGGATGAGCATGCGGAACGTAATTGTAGCGAAACCCACCGTGGGTTTCGCGCTTCCCTGGGAGGGGTGACCCCTGCACCCAGTATTAGGAATAGGAAAGAGAAGATGCGGGACTTCGTCCCTGTTAGAAGTTGTCAGATAGCCGCTCACGGCGGTGAATCGTAATATAGCGAGCAGGGCTGCGAAGGAGCGATTCTGCTTGTGAATTACGACAAGACTGAAATGCCCTCTGCCTATGACGCCGGTCGCGGTTACTCCCCCGGCATGCTCGCGTACTGGCTCGACGTAATTTCGCGGTCGGTGCCTAAGGGATCGGTTTCGGAAATCCTCGACCTCGGATGCGGCACCGGCAGGTACTCGGCCGCCTTGGCCGACTACTACGAAGCGAACGTTATCGCGGTCGATCCGTCAGAAAAGATGCTCGCGGAGGCGAGGCGGAAAGCGTCGCAACGCATTCGCTACGAGCGCGCGCCGGCCGAATCGATCCCGCTTCACACTGCCTCGATCGATTTGATCTTCATCTCGATGGCGTTTCATCATTTCAAACGTCCCGACCGCGCCTGTGCGGAATGTCGCCGCGTGCTGCGCCATAACGGCACACTGTGCCTCCGCGCGGCTACCACAGATCGAATCGATAGCTATGCTTACGTCGAGTTCTTCGCGGGCAGCCGGCCGATCCTCAATCGCGCCCTGCAATCGCAGTCGTTCATTGAGACAACTTTCGTGCGCGCCGGGTTTCAGCTCGTCCGCCACCAACTGGTTCCGAGCGATGCCGCTGAGAGCTGGAATGCGTATGCTGAAAAGATTGCATTTCGTGCCGACTCGATTCTCGTGCAGCTTTCCGATCGCGAATTCAGAGCGGGTCTCGCTGCCCTTCGCGCGCACGCAAAGACGGCCCCGCATGCGCCGGTGACAGAGCCGGTCGACTTCTTCGTCTTTCGTCCGGTTTGAGACTCAGTCTTCGCGGTCACGCCGGGGCGTACCTGGGACCGGTGTGAGCAGTTTTACGTAGATTAGTTCCGGGTCGGCTACGTCGAGGTTCTCGACGTAGCCGCTTTTGATGAAGCCCAGTCGGGCGCAGAGTTGTTGCATCGGGAGGTTTGACTGGTTGGTTGAGGTGAAGAGCTTGCCGGTCTGACAATCGAGCTCTGCCGCACGCATCAGGGCGGTCGCGAGTCCGCGACGCCGGAAGTCGGGATGCACCAGCAGCAGCCGCACGTAAAACTGGTCGAAGAAACTTTCGTCGAAGATGACGTAGCCGCGGATCACGTCGTCGACGCGCGCGACTGCGATGCGGCCCTGTGCGCAGGCCTCGCCGATCAGCCTGCGCCGCGGCGCGCCCGCATGAACAGTTTCGTCGAGCGCACAAATGTGCTCAAAATCCCCACTGGAAGCCCGTTCGATAATCGTCATAGATTTTTGCCAGAGGAACGAATTCCGTGAAGGATGAAACTTCTGTCGATCCGTTGATAGTCACTCACGAGGCGCCGATTGGATGGCTGGTGCTCAACCGGCCGCAAGTTCGCAACGCACTCAATCTTAGGACCTGGCAGCGTATTGCGGAAGGC
>Ga0209420_1001264_pt1 | contig 12103 bp, 11 predicted proteins | sample BlaSpr_A8_OM1_O1_FD_187972 | JGI IMG/M metagenome (GOLD analysis project Ga0209420, IMG submission 187972) | Forest soil microbial communities from Thunder Bay, Ontario, Canada - Black Spruce, Ontario site 2_A8_OM1_O1 (SPAdes) (version 2) | ecosystem: Environmental > Terrestrial > Soil > Boreal... | reverse complement strand
TCGCCGCGCAGCCGGCGGAGCCGGTCGTCGCCGATGAGCGACGAACGCTCCGGGATCGGCACTTCGATCGGCGTCAGTCGCTCGCCGCGCCACGTTAACCAGGGCCAGCCTGCCTCGTCGTCCGCAATGACGAGGGCGTCGTCCCGGTGCGCCGGCTCGATGTAGTCGGACCAGGTCGTCCTCGACTCGAAAAGGTGCTGGTCGACGTCGATGGTCTGTAACGCCATAGACCCTCCCCGGGCAGAGTACCAGTGGCTTCTCCCCTTAGTCTCGCCGACGTGGGACCGGGTCTTGGGGGCGACGGGCTGTGGGCACCGCACCGACGCGCCCTGACCCTGGGTCTGGTGCTCACCATCACCTTCATCGCATCGGAGGCCCTGGCCGTGGTGACGGTGATGCCGGTCGTGGCCCGCGACCTCCATGGTCTCGCCCTCTACGGATGGGTCTTCTCCACCTTCATGCTGGCCAGCCTCGTCGGCATCGTGGTGGCCGGTCGTGACGCCGACCGTCACGGCCCGGCCCGTCCCTACGTGGCCGGTCTGGTGCTGTTCGCCACCGGACTGGTGGTGGCGGGGCTGGCGCCCTTCATGTGGGTGCTCGTCGTGGGGCGCCTTCTCCAGGGTCTGGGGGCTGGGGCCGTCCCGGCGGTGGCGTACGTCGCCATCGGCCGCAGCCTGCCCCAGGGTCATCGGGCCCGCATGATGGCGGTCCTGTCGACGGCCTGGGTGGTTCCAGGGATCGTCGGCCCTGCGCTGGCCGCTGCGGTGAGCCACCTCTTCGGGTGGCGCTGGGTCTTCCTCGGACTCATCCCACTGGTGGCGCTGGCTGGGCCGATGGCTCTGCCGGCTCTGCTGCGCCTCGGGCGACCCGACGGCGGGCGCGGCGACGAGCACCGGGTGACCGATGCGATCCGCGCCGCGGCGGGCGCGGCGTTGGTGCTCGCGGCCTTGGGAGCCCGCGAGGTCGTTGTAGGAGTCGTCCTGGCGCTGGCGGGCGCGCTGATGGGTGTCGCGCCACTGCGCCGACTCCTTCCCTCGGGCACCCTGCACGCGGCACGCGGCTTACCGGCGACCATCCTCAGCCGCGGCCTGCTCACGTTCGCGTTCTTCGGCGCCGACGCCTACGTCACGCTCACCATCACGACGGTGCGTCACCACAGCACCATTGCAGCTGGTGGGGTCGTCACCGCGTCGACCTTGGCCTGGACCGCAGGATCGTGGGTCCAGGCCCGCCTGAACGACCAGTGGGAAGGGGCCCGGCTCGTCCGGGTCGGCCTCTGTCTCATTTTGGCCGGTACGGCGGGCATGGCCTGGCAGCTGCGGCCGGGCGTTCCGTTGTGGGAGGCCTATGTCGCCTGGTTCGTCGCCGGACTGGGCATGGGGCTGAGCTACTCGCCCATTTCGCTCATGATGCTGCGCGGGGCGCCCGCGGGAAGGGAAGGCTGGGCGTCGTCGTCGCTCAACCTGGCGGACGTGCTGGGCACGGCACTGGGTGTCGGTGCCGGCGGTGCCGCCGTGGCAACCGTGTCGCGCGGCTCGGGGCCCATCGCCGCCGGCGTCGTGGTCGCCTTCGCCGTGGCAGCGGCCGCCGCCGTCGTCAACCTGTTCGTGGTCCGGCGCCTGCCCGGGACGCTCACCCGCGCGGCCGAGGCGCCGGTCACTCGATAGCGTCCCGCAAACCTCGCAACCAGTCGTCCGCCGCCTGCCAGGCGGCATCGGCTTGAAGCCGCTGCTGCTCACCGTGTTCTCCCGCGGCGGGATACGAGCCGAGGAACTTCACGCCGGCCAGGCCGGCGTGAAGGTCGCGCAGGCAGTCGGCCACCACTTCGTCGCCGATGTGGCCCGAGAGATCGATCACGAAGCAGTAGTCGCCCAGACCCTGTTTGGTCGGTCGGGACTCGAGCTTGGTCAGGTTGATGTTCCGCGCCGCGAACTGGCCCAGGATCCCGTGCAACGAACCCGGATGGTCGGCCCGCTGGAAGCAGACGATGCTGGTCTTGTCGTGACCCGAGGGCTTCGGCACCCGGCCCTTTGCCACCAGGACGAAGCGGGTCTGGTTGTCGGGATGGTCCTCGATGTCCTCCGCCACGATGACAAGGCCGTAGCGCTCGGCGGCCAGACGGGGCGCAATGGCAGCACCGTCGGCGCAGTCGGACTCACCGAGCACCCGGGCGGCCTCCGCTGTCGAGTTGGCTGCCCGCTGCTCGGCCTCCGGCAGGGCCTTGGCCAGGTACTTCTGGCACTGGGCCAGGGCATGGGGGTAGGAGGCGACGGAGCGGACCTCCGTGAGCGCGGTGCCGGGCCGGGCCATGAGATGGAGATGGATGTCGATCACGACCTCGCGCTGGATGTGCAGGTCCACGTCGTGGATGAGCCCGTCGATGGTGGCACTCACCGTGCCCTCGATGGCGTTCTCCATGGGCACGAAACCGAGTTCGACCTCCCCGTCGGCCACCGCGTCCAGGACGGTCGTGATGGAGCCGCGCGGGGTCAGATCCGCCCCGCTCAGGTCCCGTTGGGTCAGGAGGGCCTCCTGGGTGAAGGTGGCCGGTGGCCCGAGGTAGGCGACCTTGGTCGCAGGGGGGTTCACAGTTGGGCAGGATAGAGCAGGTCATGGACGCTTCTTCGCTGCGCCAACTCATCGAATCGGTGGCCGACGGCCGGTGCCCGCCTGACGAGGCGGTGCGCCAGCTCCGACGCCTCCCCTACTCGGACCTCGGCTTCGCCCGGGTCGACCATCACCGCGACCTGCGCCAGGGCATGTCCGAGGCGGTCTACGGGCCGGGAAAGACGCCCGAGCACTGCGCCGCCGTGGTGGGAGAGCTCCTCGTCGGGACCGACGGGCCTGTCCTCTTGACCCGGGCGACGGATCCTCAGGTCAAGGCGGCCTCCGCTGTCGCCGTCTCGCTCGGACACGGACCGGGTGCCGTGTCGGAGAGCGGCACCTTCTCGACGGTCGTGTTCCGACCGGCGGCGGCCAGGTCGGGTTCGGTCGTCGTCGTCACGGCCGGCACGGCCGACCTGCCCGTCGCCAACGAATGCGTGGCGGTGCTCAGCGCCTTCGGCTTCGACCCCTCGGTGCTGGTCGACTGTGGCGTGGCGGGACTGCACCGGCTCCTGGCCGAGGTCGACACCATCGCCATGGCCGATGCCGTGGTGGTGATCGCCGGCATGGAGGGCGCACTGGCCAGCGTGGTGGGCGGGCTGACGCCGGCGCCCGTGGTGGCAGTGCCGACGAGCACCGGGTACGGCGCCGCGTTCGAAGGCGTGACCGCTCTCCTCACCATGCTCGCCTCCTGTGCGTCGGGGATCACCGTCGTCGGCATCGACAACGGCTTCGGCGCCGCGTGTGCAGTCGCCCGCCTCCTGCCGTGACGAGCGAACGCGGCGGGACCGAGACGGTCGCCTGGTTCCACTGTTTCGCCGGCGTGGCCGGGGACATGGCGCTCGGCTCCCTCATTGACGCGGGCGCGGACGTCGACGAGGTGCGCGCCCTGTTGGACCGGCTGGTCCTCCCCGGCTGGGAGTTGCGCGTCGAGGAAGGGCTGCGCGGGGGCATCGCCTGCACCCGCGTCGTCGTACGCGGAGACGACGTGGTGGTCCGGACGCACGCCGCCATCGCCGCACTGATCGAAGAGGCGGCTCTCCCGACACGGGTGGCCGAGCGCGCCCTGGCCGTGTTCCGCGCCTTGGCCGAGGTCGAGTCCGTGCTGCACCGGCGACCCGTCGACCAGGTGCACTTCCACGAGGTCGGCGGGCACGACGCCGTGGTCGACATCGTGGGCACCGCGGCGGCGCTCGAGGTCCTGGGCGTCGACGTCGTGACCTCATCGGCGATCGCCACCGGCACCGGCACCGTGCGCAGTGCGCACGGGTGGCTGCCCAATCCCGCGCCGGCCACGGTTCGCCTCCTCCGCGGCATCCCGACCTATGGCCGCGACGTCCAGATCGAGCTGACCACGCCGACGGGCGCCGCGCTGCTCTCCACGCTGTGCTCGTCGTTCGGACCCTTGCCCGACATGACGATCACGGCCTCCGGCTTCGGCGGAGGCGCGGGCGAGATGGACCAGCTGCCCAACTGCACACAGGTGATCGTCGGCCGTCGGAACGAGGCGGACGCCGTCGGCCCCGGACAGGCCGCCCTCGTCCTCGAGACCAACCTCGACGACGCCACCGGCGAGCAGCTGGGCTACGCCGTGGCCGCCGTGCTCGACGCGGGCGCCCTCGACGCCTGGATCAGCCCGGTCACCATGAAGAAGGGGCGGCCGGGCCACGTCCTCCACGTCCTGACCGACGCGGTCCACGTCGATGCGTTACGGGCGGAGGTCGAGCGGACAACCGGGACGCTCGGTGTCCGGGCGACTGCCGTCGAGCGGTGGCCGGTGGCCCGCACCTTGGGTGAGGTCGTGCTCGACGGCATGATCGTGCGCATGAAGATCGCTGAAGGGCGGGCCAAGCCCGAGTTCGACGACGTCGTCCTGGTGGCAGCCAAGACGGGTGCCTCGTTGCACGAAGTCTCGAGCCGGGCCGAGGAGGCCTGGCGGACGGCCCGCCGCGCCGTGCTCGGCCCCGAGGGGGCGCCAGGCTGATGGCCAGCGCCATGTTCGACTACGACGAGACCATGACCGACCTGATCATGGCCGCCTGCCGGGAGCGCCTGTCCATGGACCCGGTATCGCTCGACTTCGGCGGGCTCGTCGAGTCCCTCGGACCCGCGCTGGAGGGGCTGATGCGTCCGGAGGGCAACGACGCGGCCGACGTGTTGCGAGTTTGGACGGACGAGCTCGCTCTGGCCGTGGTGTCGGTGGACAGCCCGCGGTTTTTGTCGTTCATCCCGGCCGCCCCCACCAAGGCCTCGCTGCTCTTCGACATGTTCGTCTCCTGCTCGTCGCTGCATGGCACCTCGTGGCTCGAGGCGGCCGGCGTCGTCGTGGCCGAGAACCAAGCCCTCGGTGTGCTGGCGGCATTAGCCGGGTTTCCCGAAGAGGCGGGCGGCTGCTTCGTGGCGGGCGGCTCGGCCGGCAACCTCTCGGCGCTGATGGTGGCCCGCGACACGACGGCGTACCGCCGCCGGGCCGAGCCCTCGGAACGTCCGCTGGTGGCGATGAGCGAGGACGCCCACTCGTCGGTGGGCAAAGCGCTCCACGTCCTGGGCGTGGGCACGTTCCCGGTCCCAGTGGAAGGGCACCGGCTGACCGGAGCGGCGCTCCGCGCGGCGCTGCGCGACGACCCGCGGCGTGCCGACGTCATCGGGGTGGTGGCGACGGCGGGCACGACCAACGCCGGCATCGTGGATGACCTGGACGGCGTGGCCGACGTGGCGGCCGAGTACTCGCTGTGGTTCCACATCGACGGCGCCTACGGTGGAGCGGCGGCACTCTTTGCTCCGTCGGTCCGCCAGCAGTTCGCCGGCTTCGGAAGGGCGGACTCGTTCATCGTCGATCCCCACAAGTGGCTGTTCGCTCCCTTCGACTGCGCCGCGCTCGTCTACCGCCAGCCGAACCTGGCCAAGGCGGTACACACCCAGGACGCCCAGTACCTCGACGTGCTCCACAGCGGGAAGCCCGAAGAGTGGAACCCGAGCGATTACGCCTTCCACCTGACCCGACGCGGCCGGGGCCTGCCACTCTGGTTCTCCATGGCAGTGAACGGCCTGGACGCCTATTGCGAGGCGGTGGAGGCCGGCTTGGCCATGGCGCAACGGGCCGCTGAGCGTGTCCACGCGGCGGCGCACGTGGAACTGGTCCGAACGCCCGGGCTGTCCATCGTGCTGTTCCGCCGCCCGGGCTGGACCAAGGCCGAGTACGAGGTTTGGTCCGCCCGCCTCCTGGAAGATCAGATCGGGTTCGTCACCCCGACCAGCTGGGAGGGCGAGACGGTGGCCCGCTTCTGTTTCCTCCATCCGAACACCACCCTGGAGATGGTGGACGAGATCCTCGACTCAATGTGCTGAACGGGCCCAGGCCCGCTCCAGCACCGTGACCAATGTCTCGACCTCCTGAGCGCCCGGGATGGGCCAGGCCCCGTTGATGAGGAAGTAGGGCACGCCCGTCACCTCGAGCTCGTAGGCGGCGGACTCGTCCAGCCGCACCTCCCGGGCGTAGAGCTCGCCGCCAAGCACCTTGTCGGTCAGGCCCGCCTCGAGGCCGGCGGACGCGGCCACCTCGGCCAGCACGGCGTGGTCGGAAAGCAACCGCCCTTCGGTGAAATAGGCCGCGAACAGCCCTTTGATCAACGCGTCCTCACTGTCTTGACCTCGCGCCGCCTGCGCCAATCGGTGGGCGTCGAACGTGTTGCCCAGTTGGACCCGGTCGAAGCGAAACACCATGCCGACCTGGCGGCCGAGCTCGGTCAGCTGGGCCTGGCCCGCCTTGACCTGCTCGGTCCCCAACCCGTACTTCCGCGCCACCGCCTGCTCACTGGTGAGGTCCCGGCGGGCGGGCGCGTGCGGATCGAGCTCGTAGGACCGGTGGGCGACCTCGACCGCATCGCCGTGCTCGAACCGGGTGAGGGCGGCGTCGAGACGGTAGAACCCCAATGCGCACCATGGGCAGGCGAAGTCGGACCAGACCTGGATCTCCATGCGCCCACCAGAATACGAGCCGCTCAGGCGAGCCGGTCCTGCTCCGGCCAGCCCTCCGCTGCCGCCCATCAGCGTCCGACAGGTGGCACCGTCGATGGATCCGCGGACGATGTCGGCGTGGCCGGCGTGGCGCGTCGTCTCCCCGATGAGGTGCAGCAGCACCCAGCGGTGAGAGTCCGGTCTGCTGGTTCAGCCGGCCTGGACGGCTCGCTCGACATGGGCGCCCAGGGCCAACAAGCGCTCCTCGCTGCCCGCCGGCCCGATGAGTTGGAGGCTCGCCGGCAGCGGTCCGCCGGTGGGCACCGGCAGGGACAGGGCGGGGACACCGGCCAAATTGACGGGCAGCGTGTTGCGCGACACGAGGAGGTCGTCGCCCTCCTCCAGTCGTGGCGGGAAGATGGTCAGCGTCGGCGTCGCGATGACGTCGAACCGCTCGAAGGCGCCATGCAGCGCGCCCTGCAGCTCACGCTGCGCTCCCCAAGCGGCGCGGACGGTGCCGTCGTCGAACGACGAACCCATGGTCAGCCGCTCCTTCACGTCGGTCCCGATGCCGTCTGGGTCCTCACTCATGAGCTCGGCATCGGTGTGCCACGCCTCGACGACGAGGAGCAGGCCTGCCTGCAGGGTGGCATTGTCCCAGCTGTCGATGGACAGCTCGCTGCGGGACCATCCCGAAAGGCTCACGGCCCGATCGACTGCGGCCGTGATGACGGGGTCGGCGTCGACCGTCAGGACGCCCACCTGAACGTCGCGCCCGTGGTCGTCCGGGGCCATGGTGAAACCCGGCTCGAGAAGCTCCATGCCGACGTTCAGGCCGGCGACGTCCCGGGCCATCGGTCCGATGGTGTCGAAGCTCGGGGACAGCGGCCAGACACCCTCCAAGGAGATACGGCCCCAGGTGGTCTTCAGACCAGCCGTGCCGCAACACGCCGATGGGATCCGCACGGATCCGCCCGTATCACTGCCGTAGGCCACGTCCGCCTCACCGGTGGCGACGGCGACGGCCGAGCCGCTCGACGAGCCCCCCGGCACCAGCGCCGGATCGAGAGGGTTGACCGGCGTCCCGTACCAAGGGTTCACCCCGGTGACACCGAGCGCCAGCTCGTGCAGGTTGGTGCGGCCCACGATGCGCGCCCCGGCTGCCCGCGCCCCGGCCAGGCAAGCGGCGTCTCGCTCGGCCGGGCGGGCCCGCTGAGCGACAGCTCGGCAGCCGGCGGTCGTCGGCTCCCCCTCCATGTCGATGAGGTCCTTGACGGCCAGGCGTACGCCGGGGCCCGAGGTGTCATAGCGGGTGATGAAAGTGGTCACGTCGTCGTGGTCGTCGTGGGCAACGTGACCGTGGTGACCGTGGCTCCCGGCGGCAACTGGAACAGCGAAGCCGACGGTGACCCCGAGTAGTTCGTGATCTGGAAGCTGGTCGAGTCCTGGGCCACCTTGACGTAACCCAGGATGTTCTGCTGAGTGGTGCAGATGGTGCTCGTGCCGGCCACGCCCTTGGCCACCAGGTCCACACAGCTCATGTTGTTGAAGCCGCTGATCGACATGGTCGAGGAACCCACCTTGTCACCGGCCAGGCCGGCCACCAGCGAGACGCCCTTGAGGAAGTTCACCCAGTGCGACGGTGTATAGAAGTCGACGACGTTCTGCTCGTCGGCCGCACTGGCCTTGTCGAGTTTGTTGCACGACCACGAGGAGCCGGAACTGCTCTGGGTGCACAGATAGTTGCCCGACGAATTCACGATGAATTGAGTGCTCGAGGCACTTTGACCTGTCATGGTGAGGTGAAAGGCCAGCTCGTTGGTCGACGGGTTGACGGCGTAGACGATCGTGGCTGGTGAGCTGCCGGTCGTCGTGTAGGTGGCCTGGAACGGCACGTTCTGGCCCGCGTTGATTTTCTGAGTGAACGAATCGATGGTCGCCCTGTTGCCCTCAACGTTGTGGACCGTTTGCTTGACCTTGCTGATGGCACTGCACCCCGTGCCCACGATGCCGATGGCCATCAGTGCCGCCATGAGGAGCCCGGTCCGACTGCTGCGCTTCGACATGTCTGCCTCCTAGTCGTCACCCGTCGGAGAGAGGACGCTCGATGGACCGCGAGGTTACGACAGGCGGCACGGGAGGGGCCGGCTTTCCACCACGCCTGAACCGAGATCCTGGGCACCCACGGAGAACGAGCCGACGGGTCAGGCGGTGCTGGTGGCGCCGACTTCAACCGCATCGGCGTCGGTCGGAAGCTCCTGGCGGCCATGCCGGAGTCCGATCAGCGCGACCGCTCCGGCCACGGCCATGATGCCGCAGATGACGTAGAGCACCCTCTGGGTGGCGTAGGCGAAGTCCAGGGACACATAGTGCGGTATGGAAGCGACCGACGTACCGCCGTGCGACTGCGTCACCCGGGCAGCATCGGCCGCCGCGTGCGGATCGCCCATCCCCTTCAGCGACGCCGTCAAGTGGGAGCGGAAATTGAACAGGAGGATGGTGCCCAAGGCGGCCAAGCCCAGGCTGGCCCCGTAGTTGCGGATCGTCTGGGTGATGCCGGTCGCCTCGCCGTAGGAGAGATTGCCGGCCCGGTTGACCGCGTCGGTGTTGGCCGGCCCCAGCATGAGCCCCATGCCGGCGCCAGCGACGATGACCCACAGTTGCTGTTTGCTGAAGCTCAAGGTCGTCGCTTTAGATGCCCACAACCCGAAGCCCACCGCGGCAATGGCGCAGCCGAGCACCACGGCCCTCTTCGCCCCTTCCCGGTCGAGCATGCGGCCGCCTACCTGGGCGGCGATGACGAAGCCGAGGAAGAAGAAGAGCAGGAACAGGCCGGCCTGAGAAGCGGTCTTGTGCAGCGCGATCTGGGCGTATTCGCTGGCAAAGAAGAAGATCGGGATGAAGGCCATCATGGCGATCAACAGCACGAGGTTCTCGACGGCGAATGGGCGAATGCGGAAGATTGAGACCTTGATGAGCGGCGACTCCGTGCGCAGCTCGATCAGCACGAAGAGGGCGATGACAAATAGCCCGACGATGATGCAGGCCCAGGTGGCCGGGTTACCCCAGCCCCAGAGCGCCGACTGCTGGAGGCCGAAGATGCTCAGGCCGATGCCCGCCGCGATCAGCACAGCTCCGCGGTAGTCGATCGGCGCCCGGCGGTACTCGGTCTTGGGCTTCGACACGGCGATTAGGACGAGCGCGATCAGGGCGACGGGGATGTTCACCCAGAAGATGGCCCGCCACGTCCACTGGGTGAGGTAGCCGCCGAGAATGGGTCCGATTGCGGTCAGCCCTCCCGCGATCCCGAAGAACAGCGCCAGAGCCTTGCCTCGGTCGCGCAGGGGGAATGTGTTGACCACGATCGCCAGCGCGGCCGGGAACATCAGCGCGCCGCCAGCCCCCTGCAGCACCCGGAACCCGACGATCCATGCCTCTGCAACCGATCCCGTCGGGGTGAGACCGCACATGGTCGAGGCGCTGACGAAGACGATGACCCCGATCACGCACAACTTGGTGTGACCGAAGATGTCCGACAGCCGCCCACCGAGTGCGAAGAGCGCGGCCAGTGCGATCAGGTAGCCGTTGACGACCCATTGGACTCCCGTCGACGACAGGTTCAGCTCACGCTGGATGTTGGGCACCGCGATGGAGACGATCGTCTGGTCGATGAACGTCATGGAGACCGCGAAGATCATTGCGGCCAGTACCCAGTTGCGACCCTGCATCCCCGTCCTGCTCATTCCCGTCTCCCCGTTGTCGACTCCCAAGAAACCCTATCGGGGAGAACCCGCCATTCAATGGGTCCCGATGTGCCCGTCCATAGACTCGTTACGTGATAGCGGCGGGCGACGCATTCCAGCCCGTGCACGGCATCTACGTCGTGGTGCTCATCGTCACCGTCGTTCCCTGGGCGGCACTTGAGTTTCGCCGGGCTCTGCACCGCCGGCCCGGTGCGACCCGATCGGACCGGGGCAGCCAGTTCGTCGTGCGCGCCGGCGTCGGCGGTGGCATCTTGGTGGGCCTGCTGCTGGCGCACGCCGTACCCGCGGCACGGATCCACCCGGAAGCACTGGCGGCGTGCTTGGGCCTGGTGTTCGTGTGGTGTGGCGCCGGGCTGCGCATCTGGTGCTTCCGCACGCTGGGCACCTACTTCACGTTCACGGTGCAGACGAGCGGAGACCAGCCTGTCATCGACACCGGGCCTTATCGTTGGCTCCGCCACCCGAGCTACACCGGCATCCTGTTCGCCTACACCGGCATCGGCTTCTTCCTCGACAACTGGCTGGCCCCGCTCGCCATCCTGGTCGGTTCGTCGCTCGGGCTGGCCTATCGCATCCAGGTCGAGGAGCGCGCGCTGGTCGGCGAGATGGGAGACAGGTACCGGGACTTCGCCGCCACCCGCAAGCGGCTGATCCCCTACGTCTGGTGACGGCTCAGACGGAGGCGCCGGTATGGAGGGCCGAACCCCCACCGGCTGACGCCGTCGACGGCCGCCGGCGCACGGTCGCGCAGGCGAGGAGCAAGCAGAGGCCCACGCCGAAGAGGTAGGCAAAGCCGATCAGGCCCAGGACGCACGTCAGGGCAGCGGCTGCCCACGCGAGAGCACCCGCTCCGGGCTCCCCTCGAATGCGACCACGGTGCAGTGCCCAACCCACCAGGAGGACGAGGCCCACGATCACGACCGTGAGCAGTACCTCGGACAGGCCGAAGGCCTGCATGTAGGTCCTCGTCGGTGGCACCACCCAAGTGGTACCGGTCGGACGCGCGCGCTCGGTCACGTGGACGAAGAATGCCAAGACGAGCTGCGCCACCGCCACAAGCATGGCGAGGGCCAAGAACATCCGTGTGATCCGGTCGAGCCGCTTCATCGCCCACCACTCTTGCACCCGGCGACCCCCGATGCGATAGCCCGCACGTTTCGTGCATGACGCCGACTCGATCCCGTGACGGCCGACCTTGTTGACGCCATGAGGAAGAGGTGGAGGCGGTTTCGGACTCGTACCGCCATGGCGTGATCCGACACGGGACGGACGGAGTGGTCATGTGAGGTGCCGCACGTCGGGTACGGTCGTTCTGGGAGGGGGCACTCATGCGACACAGGACCGCTGGACCGGTCGCCTTCGTGGCCGCCGGAGTGATGTGGCTGGGCCTGATCATCGGGCTCGCACCGACAACGGCGTTGGCCGGCACGCCCGTGCCCGGCGCGCCCAACTGCCCGATGTTCCCGGCTGACAACGTCTGGAACACGCCTATCGCGAACCTGTCGGTCAACCCACTGAGCGCCGAATGGATGGCCAGCATGGACGCCTCCACGACCAACCTCCATCCCGACTTCGGGCCGTCGGGCGACCCCTCCAATCCCTACGGCATTCCCTACACGGTCGTATCGCCGTCACAGCCACTGGTGCCGATCACGTTCCAGTACGCCGACCAGAGTGATCCCGGCCCGTACCCCTTCAGTGCCACGACACCGATTGAGGGCGGTCAGGACTCCACGGGAGATCGCCACGCCATCATGGTCAACCCGTCGACCTGCACC
>Ga0209420_1001263_pt1 | contig 12106 bp, 11 predicted proteins | sample BlaSpr_A8_OM1_O1_FD_187972 | JGI IMG/M metagenome (GOLD analysis project Ga0209420, IMG submission 187972) | Forest soil microbial communities from Thunder Bay, Ontario, Canada - Black Spruce, Ontario site 2_A8_OM1_O1 (SPAdes) (version 2) | ecosystem: Environmental > Terrestrial > Soil > Boreal... | reverse complement strand
CGTGTCGCCGCCCAGGCGGATCAGCCCGCCGAGCGCCATCAGCGCGCCGCCCCCGGCCAGCATCGGGCGAAACCAGCGATCCAGCAGGATCCCCGCGGGGATCGCCAGCGCGACGTACAGCAGCGGGAAGATCTCGGCCAGCCAGCCGACCGCGCCGACCGACACGCCGTAGTGCCTGGCGGTCTCGGTGGTGATGGCGGCGTAGGTGAGCCACAGCACCTGCGTCCCCGCGCACACGAGCGCGTAGGGGGCAATCACGCCCCAGCCGCCGCGCCGGCTCACAGGAGCGCCCACCTGGTGCTAGTCGTGGCCGACCTTCGCATTTGCGGCCGATAAGCCTATTGGTTAGTCTCAGCGGCGGTGATCTTGCAAGGCCTGCTGTGCATTGCACCGGCGCTCGCGCTCGCGGCAGTGCTTTTCGCGCGCCGCTATCCCGGCGAGCGCCTGCTGCTGGCAGCTGGCACGCGCAGGCGCACGCGCCGGCTGCGCCCGGCTTCCGTGCTCGCCCCGCTGCGCCCGACGCTCGCGCGCGTCCCCCGCGGCGGGCTGCTGATCGCCTGTGAGCTGGCGGTGCGCCCACCGCCGCTCGCGCTGCTCACGAGCTAGGCCCGCTGCGCACTGCGTGTGGGCGGCGGCTACGTGAGCCGAGCCCCTGCCCACGCACGCACGCGAGGAGATTCGAGATGCATCCACACATGCCTGCCCGCAGGCGCGGCGACGCCCGTACAGCAGCGCTGCTGCTCACGCTGAGCGCATGTCTGCTCGTCATCGCCGCCACCGCGCCATCCGCGCTCGCGCACGCCCAGCTGGAGGGCACCTCGCCGGTGTCCGGCTCGATTGTGGCGCGCGAGCCCAACGAAGTGATCTTCAAGTTCAACCAGAACGTCGGCGGCACGCTGGGAGCGGTGCGCGTCTACAACGCCCAGGGCGAAGAGGTGGACAACCTCGACGTGTCGCACCCCGAAGGCCAGGAGCACTGGATGGGCGTTGGCCTGAAGCCAGGGCTGCCCGACGGCACCTACACGGCGACCTACCGGGTGATCTCGGCCGACACGCACATCGTCTACGGCGGCCTCGTGTTCAACCTCGGGCATGCGGGCGCCGCACCGAAGTTCACCGTTGCAAGCCTGATCGAAAAGAACAAGAGCGGCAAGGCCACCGAGGTCGCCTTCGGGGTGGTGCGCGGCCTGGACTACATCACGATCGCGCTGCTGCTCGGAGGCCTGGCGTTCGTGCTGGTGGCCTGGCTGCCGGGCTTCGCGGCGGTTTCGGGCTCTGAGCCGGAATGGCTGCAGGCGGCACATGCGTTCGCGGCGCGCATGCGCCGGCTGCTGGGCGTCGCCGTCGTGTTGGGCGTGATCGTGAGCGTGCTCGGGATCCTGCTGCAGGGCGCCTCGGCGGCCGGCGTGTCGCTGTGGTCATCGCCGAAGAGCACGATCCTCCAGAACACCTTGGAAAGTCGCTTCGGCGAGGTGTGGGGCCTGCGCGCGATCGACTGGCTGGCGCTTGGGTGCCTGCTCGTCGCGGCGCGCGTGCTTGGCGGTCGCGCGCGCATGAGCGCCGATGCGCCAGATGGCGCCCGCGCATCCGCGCAGGCCGCGTTGGTCGTACCCCCTCGCTGGCTGTACGCCCCGATCGCGGTGTGCGCCGCCTACCTGGCGGCGACGCCGGCGCTCAGCGGCCACGCGAGCATCCAGAGCCCGACCGGCGTGTTCTTCCCCTCGGACGTCCTGCACGTGCTGGCGGCGAGCGTGTGGGTGGGAGGGATCGCCTGCCTGCTGCTGGCGCTGCCGGCTGCCACACGCCGGCTGGCCGGCCCGCAACGCAGCCGCCTGCTGGCGGCCACGCTCGCGCACTTCTCCCCGATGGCGCTCGCGGCCGTGATCGCGATCGCGATCACCGGGGTGATACAGGCCTACATCGACGTGCGCAGCCTGCACGGCCTGCTGCACTCCACCTATGGCGCATTGATCATCGCCAAGACCGTCCTGCTGTTGTCGTTGATCTGCCTCGGCTGGGTCAACCGCGGACGCGTGATCCCCGCCCTGAGGCGGATCGCGGGCGCGGGCGGCGCACCCGGCGGCGCGGGCGTGTTGGCGCGCCGCACGATGCGCGGCGAGCTCGCGCTGATGCTCGCCGTGTTCGGCGTGACCGCCGCGCTGATCAGCTACGCGCCCCCGATCGACGCCGCCTCGGGCCCGTTCTCGATCAACACAACGCTCGGCCCAGCCGAGCTGGAGATGACCGTCGAACCGGCCCGCGTGGGCCTGAACACGGTTCACCTCTACCTGATCGACGCCAAGACCGGCACGCAGTTCACGGCAACGAAGGAACTGACTGCCACCGCCAGGCTGCCCGCCAAGGGCATCGGTCCGCTGACCCTGAAGGCCAACCTGGCCGGGCCCGGCCACTACGTCCTCAGCTCGGCCGAGCTCAGCCCGGGCGGCACGTGGGAAGTCGAAATCACCGACCGCGTATCCGAATTCGAACAGTACAGCCACACCGTCAAGGTGCCCGTGCAGTGAACGGAGCACCGCCAGCCCCGCTACCAACTAGGAGGACGCAAAGACATGCACATCAAGCGAATCGCAGTGCTGCTCGCGGCCGTCGCCCTTATGGCGCCGGCAAGCGCGCAGGCACACATCAGCCTGCACCCCAACACGATCCCCGCGGGCGCATTCGCCACGCTGGACGTGCGCGTCCCTGGAGAGCAGGAAGGCGCGTACGTGACGAAGGTCGACGTGCTGTTCCCCACCGGCTTCACCGGCGTTGACTATGAAAACGTGCCCGGCTGGTCGACCAGGGTGATCGAAACGAAGCTCGCCAAACCGATCAGCGAAGACGGCGAAACGATCGACACCGAGGTGTCGCAGATCGTGTGGACGTGGACCGGCCCGCTGGGCCGGGTGAACAACAACCAGTTCATCAATTTCCCCCTCTCGCTGGCGATCCCGGCCCAGGACGCGGGCAGGGCGCTGGAATTCAGGACGGTCCAGACCTACAGCAACGGCCAGGTGGTGCACTGGATCGACCCGTCGTTGACCGCAGAACACCCCTCGCCGCGCATCAACGTCACCGCCAAAGGCGGCGTAGTCCAGGAAATCGCCGGAGACGAGGCGGGACCGACGGCCGGACAGACCGCCGCGGGATCCTCGACGACCGCGACATCGCCAGCGCCGGCGGCGAAACCCAGTGGGGGCGCCAGCGAGGGCCTGGCGGTGGCGGCCTTCGTTGTCGGCGCGGTCGGACTGCTCACGGCGCTTGTCGCGCTGATCGCAATCGGTCGTGCGGGCCGACGGACGCGCTCGCCCGCCGTCTAGCATTGCGCGCCACCGTGAGCGACCGCTGGAGCTGGGATTTCGAGGAGGAGCGCAGGCCCCTTGCGAGGTCCCGGCGGGCGGGGCCGGCTCCGCCGGGCGAGCAGGTCGCGGAGCCACGGCCGCCGGGCGACCGAGGCACGCCGCCGAGCCCGGCGCGCGGCCGCGACGCAGCCCCGACCCCAGCGCATGGCAAGGACACCGCACGTCGCGCCGCGGGCGTTCGTCGTCGCAGGCGAGCGCTTGCGCTCGCGTCGGCGATCGTCGTGCTTGCGCTCGCGGTCGCGCTGACCGCCGGCCACGGCGGCCACTCGCATGCCGCGGCGGGCCGCCTCATCGGCACGCATGTCCACGTTCCGAGCACGTCCGTGCACGCGCCCGACACGCCCGAAGACGACCAGAGCGCGGCGGTGTCGTCGGTCCTCGCCTACACGCCGTTCGTCAAAGAAGGCGCCGACCGCGGGCGCGACATCGCGCTGACGTTCGACGACGGCCCCGGCCCCTACACCCCCGGCGTGCTCAGCGTGCTCGAGCGCTTGCACGTGCACGCCACGTTCTTCGTGATTGGCAAGATGCTGCGCTATTTCAGTACGTCGACCGTGCGTGAGATCAAAGACGGCGACGTGATCGGCGACCACACCGAGACCCACCCGGAGATGGCGCGGCTCTCGGCCCACGAACAGTACGAACAGCTCTTCGAACAGATCGCTCGCATCGAACTGCTCGGAGGCCCCAGGCCGGTCCTGTTCCGCCCGCCGTACGGATCATTCAACGCGACCACGATGCGCGAGCTACACAGGCTGCACCTCCTCATGACGCTGTGGTCGGTGGACACCGGGGACTATCTGCAACCGGGCGTCTCGGTGATCGTCCAGCGGGTGCTCGCGGGCGCGTACCCTGGCGCGATCATCCTGATGCACGACGCGGGCGGTACACGCACAGAGACGATCGAAGCGCTGCCCACCATCATCGGCGACCTGCGCGCGCGCGGCTATCGCCTGGTGACAGTGCCACAACTGTTGCACGACGACCCGCCGCCGGCCGGCCAGCCGCTGCCGCCTAACCTCAGTGGCGACTGATGGACGTGCAGGCGCGACATGCCCGTCGTGAGGCCCAGCGGCGTGCCGTTGCACGCCGTCGCCGCCTGGCCGCCGGATCGATCCTCGGGGCGCTTGCGCTCGCAGCGCTCGCCGTCGTGCTCCTGACCAGCGAGTCAGGGTCGTCAACCCCATCCGCGGTGCACAACGCAAGCTCAACGCAGCCGGGCGCACACGCCCACCCTGTGCGCAGCGGCCCACCCCGCGACGGCGCCCCCGCGGCACCCGCAACCGGTCGACCGGGGACTGCGGCGGTGCCGATCCTCATGTACCACGTGATCAAAGCGCCGCCGGCGGGCGCGCCCTTCCCCGGCCTGTATGTGCAACCACAGGAGTTCGCCGAACAGATGCGCGCGCTCAAGGACGCGGGCTGGCATGCGGTGACGCTCGACCAGGTCCTGGCCTACTGGAGCAGAGGCGTGCCGCTGGGCCCGGGCAAGCCGATCGTGCTCAGCTTCGACAACGGCTATGAGTCCCAGTTCACCCAGGCGTTGCCGGTCCTGCACAGCCTCGGCTGGGTGGGCGACGAGAACATTCAGTTGACCGGCCTGCCGCCCTCCCAGGGCGGCCTCGGCAGCCAGGAAGTGCGCGACCTGATCGACGACGGCTGGGAGCTGGACACCCAGGGGATCAGCCACGCCGACCTGATCACGCTGGACCCAGAACAGCTGAGCTTCCAGGTCGCAGACGCCCGCCGCATCCTCCAGCAGCGCTACCACGTGCCGGTCGACTGGTTCTGCTACCCCTCCGGGCACTACGACGCTGCGGTCGTCGCCGCGGTCAGGGCGGCCGGCTTTGAGGGCTCTACCACGGTCCTACCCGGCTGGGCGCATCCGACCGACGACCCCTACCGGCTGCACCGGCTGCGAGTGCTCGGCGGCACGACGCCCCAGCAATTGCTCGAACTGGTACAGGACACGCGCGAAAACGGCCCGGCGCCGGCCTCCTACAACGGCAGCGAAGCGGCGAGTTAGGAATTCGCCGGTCGGCGCTAAGAACCTCTAGCCCGAATCGGGCTGACGCTCGAGCGCAGCAAGACGCGCCTCGGCGGCCTCTGCGCGCATGCGCTGGCGATGGCACTCGACCTGCGCATCGCGCAGGCGCTCGTGGATCTCGCGGTTTCGCTGTTCTACGCGGGCGAGCTCGTGCTCGAGAAACGCGCGCGCGTCTTCCAGCAGCGTGACCTGCGCACGAACGTATGGGCGGCTGAGATCGAGCTGGTGGGAGAGCTCCTCCAACGTGTCCCGTGGACGCTCGCCCTCGAGCGCCAGGACAAGCGGATGGTCGGCCGGGTCGCAGCGAACGCTGGCGCCGGGCCACCAGATGCGCACGGCCGCGCGCTCGAGCGTCAGGCGCGGCCCGATCTCCTCCTTGAGCTCCGCCAGCAGATCGTCGCTTGCAATCAGGTAGATGCGAACCCCCGATCCGACCAGCGTACGCACCTCGCTGGCCGCGAGCACCGGCTCGTGTCCGACCTCGCCAAGCGTCAGGCCGACGATCGGGCGGTCGCGTTCGCCGAGGATGTCTGCGCTCAACCGCTGTATGTCGTCTGTGGTGCGCACGACGATGTAGTCGGGGTCGGACTCATGCATGCTGCGCCCCGGCGGTGGATCCTCGCTGGTTGGCGGCACGTGCATGCGCTCATCAGGCACGTCCATCAGGTAAGCCTGTAGCGACGCGTCGCGGGGTCGCGCTCCAGCAGGCCGACGGCCACCAACGTGGAGACGTAACGGTGGGTCGTGCTCGGGTTCATGTCGAGCAGGCGCGCTATCTCGGCGTTGCCGAGGTAGCTGCCGTCGGAAGGGAACGAGGCGAGCATCAACAGGCCGGCGAGCAGCGAGCGCGATAGCCGGCTGTCCTCCAGCTGGCGCGGCTCGCGTGCGAGCACCGCGCGAATGTCCTTCAGCCCGGACAACAGCACCGACATGTTGCCCCCATCGGCGGCATTGCGCACGATTCTGTCGACCTGTGCGCGAGAGAGCTCGATCAGCACCCTGTCGGGACCATCTGCGCGCGCCCGCACGTCGCGATCGTCGTCGGCGATCCCGCCATCGTCGTGTTGTGCGATACCGGCCCAGTCGTCGGTCGGGCTCGCTTCGTCGGCGAGCGGCCTGCTCATGTCGACGTCGGTCTCCATACCTTTTGCAGATCATGCTGACAAAGCGCGCCGCTGATAAGCCATGTCGTGGAATGTTCTACATCGTGACTGTGTCTGCGCCGCCGTGCTTGGCTGGCGCACGAGCCCATTCAGACTGTTCCAAGGAGTCAGAAACGTCGCTTTTTGCCCATGTCTGATGTTACTAGTCTGTATCCCGATGGCAGCAAGATCGGCAATAGGTAAACCCGCGGTCAAGCCCACCACGCCGATGCAATCGGCCGTCCACTGGGCTCTGCTCGGCTTGGTGATCGAGCGTCCCAGCTACGGATACGAGCTCGCGCACCGCTTCGAGCACGCCTATGCGGGCATGCTGCGCCTGAGCGGCGTCTCCTATGTGTACACCGCGCTGGACACACTGCAGCGCAGGGGGATGATCGAAGAGACCCCGGGAACGCGCACCGGCCGCCAACCCCGGCCGCGCTACCGGGCCACGCCCGAGGGAGTGGACGGCTACAAGGAGCACCTGATAGCGCAGATCGGCGAGGACTTCCGCCGATCGCGATTGTTCGCGCGACAGTTGGCCGCCTTCGCGCACGACCCCGACCTGGCGCTGGAGATCATCGAGCGCTACGGCCAGGCATGTCTGCGCGAGGCCGGCGACGTACCCCTGCCTGCGGCCGGCGACGCGGGCCTGGACCCGGTGTCGGGGCTGGCCTCGCGGCTGGTCTGCGAGGACGGGCGCCTGGCGATGGAAGCAAAGCTTCCGTGGGTGGAGTACGCCCGCAGCCAGTTCAAGGCTTTGGCCGGCGGCAGGCTGGCACGGCGATGAGCCTGCTCGAGCTGCACCGGGTGAGCAAGCGCTACGGCCGCGGCATGCGCGAGCGCGTCGCGCTCAAGGACGTGTCGCTGGCGCTCGAGGCCGGCGAGCTCGTGAGCGTATGGGGCCGGCGGCGCTCGGGTCGCTCGACGCTGCTGCGCGTGGCCGGCGGCGTGGAGGCGCCCGATGACGGCGTCGTCCGCTTCGACGGACGCGAGCTGTCGGGTCGCTGCGGCGAGATGCTGGGTCACGGCATCGGCTACTGCCGCACCACCTTTCAAGCCAGCGAAGGCGAAACGGTTCTCGATCACGTGATGGTCGGTCAGTACGCGCACGGGATATCGCCTTCGCTTGCGGAGGTCCGCGCTCGGGCTGCACTGGAGCGCGCCGGGGCGCAGCGATGCGCGGCTCGCCGACCGGGCGAGCTCGACTGCGACGAGATCGTGCGCGTAGCGATCGCCAGGGCGCTCGCCCTGGACCCACGGCTGCTGCTGGTGGACGAGCCGACGATCGGCGTGGATCTGCTCGCGCGCGACGGGATTCTGCTGTTGCTGCAGTCGCTTGCCAGGGAAGGCACCGCCGTCCTGATGAGCACGGGCGAGTCGACGGGCCTGTCCGGCGCACGCGCGCTCACGCTCAGCGACGGCGAGCTGCACGGCCCGCCGGCACGCGAGCTCGCGGCAGTGGTGCCGCTGCGCCGCCTGGCGTGAGCGCCGTGCTCGAGCTCGAGCACGTCGTCAAGCACTACCGCGGCGCCGGCGAGGAAGTTCGCGCGATCGACGGCGTGAGCCTTGTCGTGCAGCCGGGCGAAATGGTCGCCCTGCTCGGACCCAGCGGCTCGGGCAAGACGACGCTGCTGCTGCTGATAGCCGCGCTGCTGGCGTCCGAACGTGGGGTGATCCGCTTCGACGGGCGCGACCTGGCCTCGCTGTCGGAGAACGAGGCCTGCGACTACCTGCTCAAAGACGTCGGCTTCATCTACCAGAACTTCCATCTCATGCCCCGCGTGTCGGCACTGGAGAACGCCGCCCTGAAGCTGCTGCTCGGCGGAGTGGGGCTGCGCGAGGCGCAGGCGCGCGCGCTTCCATGGCTCGAGCGTGTCGGGCTGGGCGACCGCCTGGCGCACACGCCGGGAGAGCTCTCCGGCGGGGAGCGCCAGCGGATCGCCGTTGCGCGCGCGTTGGCGGGCGAGCCCCGGCTGATCCTGGCAGACGAGCCCACCGGCAACCTCGACAGCGCCCGCAGTGGCGAAATGATCCAACTGCTGCTATCGATCGCACGCGAGCGCGAGGCGGCCGTCGTCCTGGTGACCCATGACGCGGAGAACGCGACGATCGCCGACCGGCGCTGCGTCCTGCGCGACGGCAAGCTCGTGGACGCTTACGCAGACGGGGGCCGGGAAGGCGATCGGCTGGGCCTGGATCGTCGCTTCCCGACCGCGACGGCGTGAGCACGACGGCACGGTCGAAGCCTGCGCGGGCCCGCACCCTGCTGCGGCCGTACGCCCTCCTGTACCTCTATCGCAGGCGTCTGCGCGTGCACCTGGCCCAAGAGCTGCTCGCTGGCCTGGGGGTGGCTGTGGCGGTCGCGCTCGTGTTCGCCGCGATGACCGCCAACGACAGCGTCGCCGGCTCCGCCGCGCAACTGGTTCACGCGGTGGCCGGTCCCGCCAGCCTACAACTGCACGCGCGCGGCGCAGAAGGGCTGGACGAAGGCCTGCTGGCGCGCGTCAAGCGCCTCCCGGGAGTCACGGGCGCGGGTCCCCTGCTCGAACAGACGGCAACCATCGTCGGCCCGCGCGGCCACGTGGCGACGGTCGACCTGGCCGGCACGGACATCGGACTGGCCCAGCTGAACGGGTTGGCGCAAACCCTGCCCGCAGCGGTCTTCTCGTCGGACGGGATCGGGCTCAGCGCCACCACCGCGCGCGAACTGGGGGTGACGGCGTCGGGCGTGGGCCGAGAAGAGGTGACGCTGCGCCTGCGCGGCAAAGTCGACGAGCTACCGGTGGCGGCCGTCCTGGGACGCGAAGCCGCGGGTGTGCTCTCCCAGGCCCGCGTGGCCGTGATGTCGCTGGCGCGCCTGCAGCAGCTCGCAGGCCTGCAGGGGAGGCTGACGCGCATCCTGGTCGAGACACGACCCGGACGCCAGGCCGCCGCGCGCACCGAGCTGGACAGGCTCGCGGGCGGTCGCATAACGGTCGCCGCGGCAGACATTGACGTGGCGATGCTGCATCAGGCGCTGCGACCGAGCAACCAGGCAAGCGGCTTCTTCGCGGCGATCAGCGCGCTGCTGGGATTCCTGTTCGCGTTCAACGCGATGCTGCTGACCGTGCCCGAGCGCAGACAGGCGATCGCAGACATGCGCCTGAACGGCACCAGGCGCGCGGCGATAGTGCAGATAGTGGCCTTTCAGGCGCTGTGCCTGGGCATCGCCGCCTCGCTGGCCGGCCTGCTGGCCGGCTATGCGCTGTCACGCGGGGCCTTTCACCAGTCCTCGGGCTATCTCGCCGAGGCGTTCACGCTCGGCACCAACACGGTGATCGGGGTGCAGCCGGTGCTGTTGTCGGTGGTCGGCGGCGTGCTCGCGACGCTGCTCGCCTCGGCGGTGCCGTTGCGCGACCTGCAGCGCGGCCGCGCGCTGGATGCGGTGTATTTCGAAGACGGAGCGCCCGGCAACGCGCTGGGCGCCCGCGCACAGATGCGCCTGGCGCTCGCGGCCGCGGCGCTGGTGGCGCTCGCGACCACGCTGTTCCGGCTGCGTGCGTCCCTGTCATTCGTCGCCAGCGGGGTGCTCGCGCTGGCGACGATGCTCGCCGTTCCACTGGCGTTCGCCGGAGTGCTCGCGGCGGCTGGCGTGCTGGCCGGGCGCTGGCAGCGCCTGATGGTCTTGCAGGTCGCGCTGAGCTCGCTGAAGGCGACGACCGTGCGCTCGCTCGCGCTGGCGGCGACCGGAGCGGTCGCCATCTTCGGCGCCATCGCGCTGGGAGGCTCGCGCAGCGACCTGCTCCGCGGCATCGGCGGCTTTGCCCACAGCTACGCGGCCGACGCCGACCTGTGGGTGGGCAACTCGGGCGACAACCAGGCGACCGTGCCGTTTGCACCCGACCACTACGTCGCGCGCATCGCGCGCCTACCCGGGGTTGCGAGCGTGAGCGCGTTCCAGGGTGGCTTCATGGAACTGGGCGACAGGCGCGTGTGGATCATCGCCCGTCCGCCCGGAGCCGAGCGCATGGTGCTGAGCAGCCAGATCGTCGCAGGCAAAGCGAGCGTCGCGGTGCGGCGCTTGGGCGAAGGCGGCTGGATAGCCGTCTCCAGGCAGATCGCAGAAGAACGCCACGTCGGGCTCGGAGGCCAGATCGTCCTGCCCACACCCACCGGCGAGGCTCGCCTGCGGATCGCCGCGACCACCACCAACCTCGCGTGGAGCCCTGGTGCGATCTTCATGGGCACGTCGGACTACCGTCGCTTGTGGGACACATCGCTGCCCACGGCGCTCGGGGTGAGGCTGCTGCCGGGCGCGAGCGCGAGCATCGTGGCAGCGGGAGTCGCGCGCGTGCTGGGCCCGCACAGCGGGCTGGAAGTCTCGACCGCAAGCACCCGCCAGGCGAGGATCGACGCACTGACCCGAGAAGGGCTCAGCCGTCTGGGAGAGATATCGAGCCTGCTGGTGGCCGCGGCGATCCTGGCGATGGCCGCCGCGCTCGGGTCCAGCGTGTGGCAGCGACGCGCGTCGCTTGCCGGGCTGCGCCTGGCGGGCGTGCGCTCACGGCGACTGCGGCGCATCCTGCTCACCGAAGCCACGCTGATGCTGGTCCCCGGCTGTATCGCCGGCGCGCTGGCCGGGATCTACGGCCAGGTGATCATCGACGGCTACCTCGAGCACGTGACGGGCTTCCCGGTGGCGAGCCTCGCGGCGAGCACACGGCCGTTGGAGGTGTTCGCGCTGGTGATCGTGCTCGCCCTGCTGATCGTGGCCGTCCCCGGTTGGCTGGCTTCGCGCGTGTCCCCCACGCTCGCGCTCAGTGAGTAGGTCGTCGACCATCGCCGGCAGGCGGCCGGCCGACACGCCGACACGCCGGCGCAGGCGTGCGCCAAGGCGACAGACGCGTCCGCACGCAGGCGTTGCTCGGGCACCGGCAATGGATCGCCGGCTCACAGCCCGGGCGGCCCTGGCCTTCCTACTGGCCAACCTGCGCTACTGGACCTGCGTGGCGCCGCTTGTGCGCGAGCAGCTGCGCCGCTGGCGCACGCGCGCGCAGGCGATCGGAGATCCTGTCCTGCGCGCGCTGGCAGAGCAGAAGCTCGCTGAGGAGGGCTTCAACGCCGAGCTGGCCGCCATGCTCGCCACACTCGCTCCGCGGACCCAGCGCGCCCGCACCGTCGAGACGATCGTGGCGCTGGAGGTCCTGTACGACTACCTGGATGGCCTCACCGAGTCGCCGTCGCGCGAGTCGCCACAGGACGGCAGGAGGCTGTTCTGCGCGTTCACCGACGCCGTCTCGCCCGGTGAGCAGCCGATCGGGGATTACTACCGCCACCACCCGCGCTCACAGGACGGCGGCTATCTGCAGGGGCTTGTCGACGCGACACGGTCGGCTGTGGCCGCATTGCCGGCCAGCGCGACCGTCGCGGGCGTGTTGCGACGCAGCGCCCAGCGCGGCGTCGAGGCGCAGCTGCACATCCACGCCGTTCCCATCGCCGGCAGCGGGCAGCTGGAACGTTGGGCCAGGCGACATGCGGCCGCTACATCGCTGAATTGGCAGGAGTACCTGGCC
>Ga0209420_1001262_pt1 | contig 12117 bp, 7 predicted proteins | sample BlaSpr_A8_OM1_O1_FD_187972 | JGI IMG/M metagenome (GOLD analysis project Ga0209420, IMG submission 187972) | Forest soil microbial communities from Thunder Bay, Ontario, Canada - Black Spruce, Ontario site 2_A8_OM1_O1 (SPAdes) (version 2) | ecosystem: Environmental > Terrestrial > Soil > Boreal... | reverse complement strand
CGCAATCGCGTGTACCGCAACTTGTTCATCGCGCAGTTCGCCTCCAATATCGGGACGTGGATGCAAAGTGTGGCGGCCCAATGGTTCTTGGTGGAAAAGCACAGCAGTGACGTCATCGTGGCACTGGTCCAGACGGCGAGTCTTGGGCCGACGCTGCTTTTCGCCTTGTTCGCCGGTGTGCTGGCCGATCTGTTCGACCGGCGCCGATTGCTGATCGTTCTGCAGACGTATGCGGTGCTGGTGGCGCTGGCCCTGGCGGTGCTGACCTACCTCGATCGCGTCAGCCCGACAGCACTGTTGATGTTCACCGTGGCCATCGGCTGCGCTTCCGCACTGGCGGCCCCGGCCTGGCAGGCAATTCAGCCCGAGGTGGTCCCGCGTGAGCAGATACCGGCCGCCTCGGTGTTGGGCAGCGTCTCGGGTAATGTGGCCCGAGCGATTGGACCGGCAATCGGTGGCGTTGTCGTGGCATTGTCCGGCCCCGCAGCAGTCTTCGCGCTCAACGCAATATCGTTCGCGGGAATAATCGTTGCCCTGCTGGCGTGGAAACGACCCAAGCAAAACGCGCCGATCGAGCGAGAACACTTCGGCCAGGCCATCATCAGTGGACTGCTCTACGTGGCCAACGGTCTGATTTTCCGCAGGATCCTGTTGCGCACCGCGCTTTTCCTGTTTCCCGCCTCGGCGCTGCTGGCCCTGCTGCCGGTGATTTGCCAACCGCACGGCGCGCAAGGCTACGGCTTTCTGCTGACATGCTTTGGATTAGGAGCGCTCACCGGAGCGGCGCTGCTGCCGCGTCTGCGGCTGCGGTATTCGGTAGACGGATTAGTTGCGGCGGCGACTGTGGTGTTTGCGACGATGACCTTTGCGGCGGGTCAGGTACATGCCTTTGAGTGGCTTTGTGCGGTATTATTCACGGCGGGCGCGGCCTGGATCGGGATTCTGGCGTGCTTCAATCTGGTGGCGCAGACCATGTGTCCGTCGTGGATGCGGGCGCGGGCTTTGTCGATGTACCTGCTGGTGCTGCAAGGAGGCATGGCCCTCGGCAGCGCGGTCTGGGGAGAATTGGCGGCGCGCAAAGGAGTGCCCGTGGCGCTGGCTTGGTCTGCGCTGGCAATGGTGGTAGGGTTGACGAGCATCCTGCGGCATCGCTTGACCGGGCGTGAGTTGAAAATGGCCCCGGCGGTTGTCAGGGATTAGGGGCGGAGAGATCATCATGAAGAAGAGATTCAGCCGTCTTGCTTTCTGTGTTCTTGCGCTGTCGGCGTTCGCGGCAGCCCAGAACCCCAAGGGTAAGGATGAACATCGCACGGTCACGCAGGTGCTCGACCACTCGGTTTTGAGTGTTGAGCACGAGTTTACCTCCGCGGCGGACGCGATGCCGGAAGACAAATTCGCATTCGCTCCCAGCAACGGCGAGTTCAAAGGGGTGCGAACCTACGGCGAACAGATAAAGCACGTGGCGGCGGTAAATTACATCTTTGGGGCAGCGATTCTCAGCGAAAAGGTTCCGGTCGATGTGGGCGACGAATCCGGGCCGGCGGCGCTCAAGACCAAGGTGGAAATCCTCAGCTACTTGAAGGATTCGTTTACCTACGTGCACAAGGCGATCCTGACCATCAACGAGAAGAACCTGGTGGAACCTATGAAGAGCCCGTTTGGAGAAGGAACAGTGACGCGCCTCAGCCTGGCCACGAGCGTTTCAGCCCATGCTTCCAACCACTACGGGCAAATGGTGGAATACCTGCGCATGAACGGGATTGTACCGCCGGCCAGTCGCTAGATCGGGCGCTCAGCCGACTACGGGTGGATGGGTGCGGGAATCGCGGCGAGGGTCGCGGGCCTCGGCGAACACGCTGCAAAGATGCTGGTGAAAGCTGACGCGAGGTTCTCGGGTAACGCGGGCGGGGTAGGAATCCAGGGCCTGGCAAAAATTCTGGATCTCCCGCCGGACCTGCACGCTGCGCGCTGGCGCGACTGTTGGCTGGATTTGACCTTGCATTTTAGACTTCCTACTCATCTCTGAGAAACTTAGCTCCCAATAAAGCGTGGCCGTACGTGACACCGCAAACACGCATGCCGCGGGGTAAGCTTTGCCCGTGGGGGAAGAGCAAAATTATCCGGCGCGGCTTGTCCGTGTAAATGGCACTTTAGTGGAACATGGGGAAATTCAGGATCAGCGGTGGCCGCCACGTGGCGTGATGGAAGTAAGGAGCAGTTCGGCGTGTAGTCCCCGGCCGGCAAGGTGAGCGGCAACGATGGTTCGCGTTCTCTTGGAGCCGTAGCCGGGTTCGAGGAATACGATGACCGAAGGGCCTGCGCCGCTAAGGGCTGCGCCCAGTATGCCTGGTCTCCCGGTCAATTCCTGCAGGCAGGGCAGCAACGGGCATAACGGAGCGCGGTAAGGCTGGTGGATGCGGTCTTCGAGTGCCGCGGAAAGTAGTTTGTGATTGCCTTGCGTGAAGGCAGCGAGCAGGAACATCGAGTTCTGGATGTTCGCGACAGCGTCGGCCCGGGAGTACTGTGCCGGAAGCACGCGGCGCGCTTCTTCGGTGGACAGAACCTGATCAGGGACGGCAAGAAGAAGCGGCCACTTCCCTTTCGGACGGATGCAGACCACTTGAGCTTCAGCCTTCCCGTACATTCGGGCGATGGTGAGACCGCCCATCCAGCAAGCGGAAGCGTTATCCGCATGGTGCTCGCGGCGCGAGGCTTCGCCGATAATCTGGGAATCTGTCCACTGCAAACGGCCAAAATGATTGGCCAGAGCAATGCCGGCGAGCCGGGCCGCGGCGGATGATCCGCAACCTTTGCCAATCGGGATGTCATTGTTAATGCGAAGAGACAGAGGAACGATTTTCTGGCCATGCGCCTGGAGAATCTCTCTGTAGGTGTTGAGGATGAGGTGATCCTCGAGGTTGCGGCAGACTTCCTGGTCGCGTCCCGTGACCGTAATGGAGAAGGTTGGGGCGGGGCGGGCATCGATGCTGATGTAGAGATCCATCGCCAGGGCTGCGGCATCGAAGGCCGGTCCCAGATTGGCCGAGGTGGCTGGGAGCGCCAGATGCAGCCCGGCTGGGCGGCGAGTCTTCGTCTTGTTCTTGCTCTTCTTCTTAGACATTCTTCTCTAGTTCTTACTCATTCGAGGGGTCGGATTTATCGGCCTGCTCCAGAGTTTTGATCACCGCGTCCAGCGTGGCGTCGAGGACAACGGGAGGGTGGCGGAACGGATTCAGCTTCGCACTTTCCTGTTCATGCGCTTGCTCGTGCGCCGTGCCCTTAAAAAGATCGCCGCGGTGGAACTCCATGGTGTAGTCGGGATCCTTGAGCAGGCTTCCGGTGAGAACCAGGACGACGGTTTCATCCGGCTTCACGAAGCCCTGCTGCAGCAATTTCTTCAAGGCCGCCAGAGTCACGGCGGAGGCGGGCTCGCAGCCAATGCCTTCGGCTCCGATCTCGGCTTTGGCCTGCGCGATCTCGATTTCGCTTACCTCTTCACAGGCGCCGCCCGTGGCCTGAAGCACCTTCACGGCTTTTTCCCACGAAGCGGGGTTGCCGATGCGAATCGCCGTGGCCCGAGTTTCCGGCTGCATGCTGACCAGATGCTTGCCTCCCGCTTCCCGTAAAGTGCGAACCAGAGCGTTGGCGCCCTCGGCTTGAATCACCGACAACCTCGGCAGGCGCGGAATCAGGCCAAGGTCGCGCATCTCCAGCAGAGCTTTGCCGATCGCGGAACTGTTGCCGAGATTGCCTCCGGGCGCGATGATGTGGTCGGGTGGGTCCCAGTCGAGTTGCTCCAATAATTCGTAGGCGAGAGTCTTCTGCCCTTCAAGGCGGAATGGGTTGATGGAATTCAATTGGTACACGGGGGCTCGCCGGACCAGCTCTTGCAGGAGCCGGAGACAACCGTCGAAATCTGTGCGGAGCTGACAGGTAAGCGCTCCGTAATCGAGGGCTTGGGAAAGCTTGCTCCAGGAGATTTTGCCTTCGGGCACCAGAACCAGGCTGCGCATGCCGCCGCGTGCGGCATAGGCGGCCATCGATGCCGACGTGTTGCCGGTAGACGCGCAGGCTACCCAGCGGTATCCGGCCTGACGGGCGAAGGTGGCGGCGACCGTCATGCCAGCGTCTTTGAACGAGCCGGTCGGGTTCAGGCCTTGATGTTTGGCGTAAAGGCGCGAGACTCCAGTGGCGCGCGAGGACTGCGGAAGGTCGTAGAGGGGAGTGTTGCCTTCACGCAGGGTGACGATTTGCTGCTCGGACTGCGGCGCGGGAAGAAGCTCACGGAATCGCCACACGCCGCTGAGGTCGATGGATTCGTTCAAGGTGCGGCGTTCCCGCCAGAGAGCTTTCAAAGCGGTGGGGTTGAGGGAATTCCACGACGAATCGGTGATCTCAAGCAGGTTGCCGCAGTTCGGGCAGCGAAAATCCTGCGCGGCTGAGTTGGAAACCAAACCGCACCCGATGCAGCGGAAACGAAACGTGGCCTGGCTGGGGGCAGAACCTTTTTCAGAAGTGGCGGAGGGACGCATGGAATGGAAACTTATTTCTGCCCTCGCAGATATTGGTCGGTCTTGTTAATCCAATCGGCGCGCGGAGGATTGAATACGTCAAGGTCCACCGTGTCTTCGAGTGCCTCGGCTTTATGTGGCATGTGCGCCGGGATGCACAGCACTTCGCCGGCGTGGACGACGATTTCCCGTCCGTCAATTGAGAACTTCAACGCGCCGTCGAGAATGTAAGTGAGTTGCTCGTTGTGGTGGCTGTGCTCGGGAACGATGCACCCTTTTTTCAGCAGCACCCGCGCTAGCATAATTTCCTGACCGACGACGAATTGCCGCTGCAGAAGAGGCTTCAAGTCTTCTAGCGGGATCGTATGCCAGGGGATGTGCTGCAGTTCGGCGCGGCTGGCAGCGTGTTTGGTGACGGCTCGTTGGGCACGCGAGTGAGAGCGCGCGTTTTTCGCTTTTCTGCCGGCAGTCGTCCGGTTCTTCAGTTTCTTTGCCATAGCGTGATGTCCGTTTCTTGATTGTACGGGAAACAATCCGCAGGAAGCAGTCTCCTAAATCTATAGGCCCTTGTACGTCCCGCCGTCGACGAGCACGGTTTGGCCAGTGATGTATGAGGCCCGCTCCGACGCAAGCCACACGATGGTCTCGGCGACTTCGCGCGGGTCTCCCAGGCGCTGCAGCGGAGCGTCAGCCGCCCAGCCTTCGAAAATCTGCTGCTCGCTTTTCCCAGAGGCCGAAGCGCGGACTTTGGCTAGCTCCTTCAACCGGTCGGTTGCTGTGAAGCCGGGACCAACGTTATTGACCAGGATTCCATCTTTGCCGAACTCGTTGGCCAGGCTCTTGACCAGGCCAACCACCGCCGCCCGCGCCGCATTCGAGAGCACGAGGTCGGCCACGGGCTGCTTAGTGGTGATCGAAGTGATGGTGACGATGCGGCCCCACCGTTTCCGCTGCATGTGGGGAATGACTTCGCGCGCGAAATAAACCGTGCTCAGGAAATTCAGTTCGAGGGCACGTTGCCATTCTTCGAGCGAGGCAGCGAGAAAACCCTTGGCTGGCGGGCCTCCGGCATTGGTCACGCAGATATCGGCGCTGCCGAACTTGGCAGCCACGGCGGCGACGAAGCTGGTGACGGCCGCGGGGTCGGTAACGTCGAACGCCTCGGCAAGAACTTCCGTGCCGTGCTGCTTTCTGATCTTCTCCGCGGCGGCCTGCAAGGTCTGCGGGTTGCGGGCACACATGGCGACGCGGCAGCCCTCGGCGGCGAAGGCTTCCGCCGTGGCGCGGCCAATCCCCTGACTGGAAGCGGCAACCAGAGCGACTCGATTTTTCAGGCCAAGATCCATGAAGATGGAATTATAAATGGTACGCCGGAAACGGACGCGGCTTGCGGGACTGCTCGCGGGCAATTAGTCTGGAGACACCGAGGTATCAATGAAACGGCACTCGCAACACTCCGAAACCAAGGCGGTGCGCGGCGCGGCGGACTTGGAAAAGAAAAATGGCCCGCTCGGTACGCCCATCTATCAGACCTCCACGTTCCAGGTCACCGACAACGATGAGCAGGTTCGAGTCACGGGCAGCGACCATTACTACACTCGCTATGGCAATCCAACGAACACGGTCGCGGAGAAGACGATTGCCGAGTTGGAAGGCGTGGATGCCGCGCTAACCTTTGCCTCCGGCATGGGCGCGATCACAACCACGATCATGGCCTTGCTCAAGAGCGGCGACCATGTGGTGGCGCAGCGCGACATTTATGGCGGCGTCAGCAAGTTTCTTACTCAGTGGCTCCCGAAGATGGGGATCGAAACCACCTTCGTCGACACAACAGATTATGAACAGCACGCGCGGGCGATCCGTCCGAACACGAAGTTGCTTTACCTGGAGTCGCCGACCAATCCCACATTGCGCGTGGTCGATTTCAAGAAAGTCGCCGCCGTGGCCCGGCAACACAAGCTGCTGAGCATGATCGACGCCACGTTCGGCACGCCGATCAATCAACATCCGGCAGAATTCGGCATCGATCTGATCATGCACTCGGGGACGAAATATCTGGCCGGACATTCCGATCTGATCTGCGGCGCCGTCGCAGGAAGCCACGAACTGATCGAAAGAATCTGGGAGACGCGAACAACGCTCGGCAACTGCATGGATCCCCACGCGTCGTGGGTGTTGCTGCGGGGGTTGAAGACGCTGGCGGTGCGCGTGGCGCGGCAGAACGAGAATGCCCTGCGCGTCGCCGAGTTCCTGGCCGAGCACCCCAAGGTGCGAAGCGTGCATTATCCGTTCCTGAAGAGTCATCCGCACTACGCCGTAGCGCGCCAGCAGATGAGCGGCGGCGGCGGCATGGTCACGTTTGAGGTCGAGGGCACGGGCGACGATGCGCGCCGTGTGAGCGAAGCCATGCGCCTGTTTACGCTGGCAACCAGCCTGGGCGGCGTGGAGTCGCTGGTGTCGATTCCAGTATTAACCTCTCACGCCATGATTCCGGCCAAAACCCGCGCCGAGATGGGCGTCACCGAACAAATGGTCCGGCTCTCAGTGGGAATCGAGAACGCCGACGATTTGGTTGCGGATCTGGAGCACGCGCTGGAAGCCGTGGCAGCGCCACAGAGTGTGCAGGTGGGGTGAGCGGTTCTTGGCTTGCCTAAAAGAGAAATCCCGGCCGTTCTGGCCGGGATTTTTCTTTCGCCGGAAATCTGCAGCTCGAATCAGAACGTAAACCTCGCGCCAAACTGGAACTGACGCGGGGTGTTGACGTTGCCTGTAATCAATCCAAAGTTCTGCCCCGGCTGCTGGTTGGTGACAACGCTGATTACGTTGGGGTAGCCATACTGCGCAAAGTTGGTCATGTTGTATCCGGAGATGTCGAAGCGCAGCGCCTTCGTTTCGGTGAGCTTTAATGTTTTGTAAATGGAGAGGTCCAAATCGCGCGCTCCCCGCGTGCGTACGTTGGAGAGATAGGCGGGCGCGCTTCCCGGAATATAGGGATTGGCCGCGCCACCGTTCTCGGTTCCGGGCTGAACGAAACAATTAATGTTGAACCAGTCATTCGCCGTATGCGGAGCGCCCGTTGAGGGATTGCAGACCTCGTCGGCCCGCTGAGCGAGGGGCGACAAGGGTGTTCCCGAAAGTGGCGAGGCAACGGGAACACCATCGCTGAGGTAAAGAATTCCGTTCACCGTCCAGCCACCCAGAACCGCGTTCCCTGCACCGTTCAGATTGACTGCCCGTCCTTGGCCGACCGGCAAGTCGTAGGACGCCTGCCCCGTGAATGAGAACTTCAGGTCCTGCGGGCTGACCGAATGCTCATACGACAGATTCCTCCAATCCTGGGCCGCGCCGTTGTGAGTCCCTACGAAACCAAGAGGAGGATTTCCGTCGTCGGTTATCAGCTTGCTCCAGGTAAACGTAGCGAGAGTGGTGAAGTGGCCGGTCAGCCTCTTTTGCACCTTGGTCTGCAAAGAGTTGTACTCGGAGTCGCCTGCGTCATAACCGCTGATGATCACGCCGCCACCGCCATAAGTACCGTTGCCGAACTGTGGGAATTGCTGGAGTGTAAACCACAGCGGCACCGTCGCCGAACCATTGAATGCGCCAGGAAGGCCAGCGTAAGGGTTGGGCGTCGTGCTGCAGCTCGGATCATTCGTGATGCACAGCGCGGCGCCGTTTCGTGCGATCGTGCCCAAGTCGGGTTGATTCAGGTCAACATTGCCGAGGGGCATGAAGAGCCCACGGCTGCCTACATAGGCGGCACTCACAACCACCTGATGTGGCAACTCATACTCCAGGTCGAAGTTGAAATTGTAGGTGGTGGGCGTGCGCTGCGAACGCAGCACCGAATGTATGGTCGTTCCCAAATTATTAGCCAGACCTGTCGGCGGTGCGGTGAAAATCGGGACGATTCCTCCAGGGGTACCTGGCGGAACGGGGAAGGGGTTACTCAGAGAATAGGGGCCGTTGAAAACGTCCGTTGGACTTCCCGCATTTGTTCCGCAGTTGGCGCTGGTGAAGATAGTGTTTTGGTCTGCACCGTTATAGCAGGTGCCCAACCACGTCGACTGCGAAGAGAATCCATCGGTGTTCATGCCTGGGGCACCAACATTGTGGGTGGTTGGCCCGTAGTAGATGCCCGCGCCGGCGCGTATCACAAAATGCGTCACTGGCTGGTAAGCGAAAGCCAGACGAGGCCCAAAATCGTGCAGATTCGTGGTATACGGGGAACGGTTGCCACCGTTGACGTAGAGTTCAGCGCCGGTGTAGGAATCGCCGCCAAGAGTGTTCGTCACGTTGGGGTCAAAGTACTCCTGGCGATTAAAGCGCTCATTGCGCCCACCGAAGATGTCCCAGCGCAGTCCGGCGGTAATGGTCAACTTCTCCGTGGCGTGAAACGTATCCTCAATGAACGCCGCGTAATAAGGGTTGGATTCGGCGGCGAAGACGTCCTTGGTGAAGTTGGGATAATCACTCGAGTCGTTGCCTGGGGTTGATCCCATGCCAATAAGTGCGGAGGCATAATCGCTGCCAGTACCGTTGGGACTGGCCACGGACTGCTCTGTTGCAGAGACGTCGAAGAGGTAAGACCCCGCCGGCGCGGGCGGCTGGCCGACATTGAGGTAGCGCTTCATCCATTCGAATCCGAACGAGAATTCGTGCTTGCCATGGATTTTTGTGATGGTTGCATTGGCATCGCTGTTCTCGCTGGCGTAGACGAAGTTGTTGTAGTCGGCGGTGCCACCGACCCCGTCGCTGCCGTTATCCAGATCGTTAAAGATGATGAAGGGAAGCTGTTTGAAGACCTGTTGCGCTGCCAGGGACGCCGGAAAACCAACCGGAGCACCGTTCACAGTACCGAGATTGCTAATATCGGTGCTCAGTAACGAAGGTGGACCGCCCTGTCTCTCGTAATGGCGAGTGAACGAGTAGCGCAGGTTCAGGACGGTAGAGGAGTTCAGGGTTATGTCATCGGCCACGAGGGCATTTCGTCCGTTCGTGGTGTTCAGAGCATAATCAGGATCCCACCCAGGACTCGGAAAGACGTTGGCTGTAGAAAACTTCAATTTGTCGTAGGAAAATCTGGTGAAGATCCTCTGCCTTTCGCTCGCAACCCAATCCGCACGAACATCGAATCGGTGTGCGTTGAACGGATCCAGGCCCGGCAGGGCGAAGTTGGGATCGACATCGCTAGTCGCCTGATCGCAGGTCGCAGGGTTGGGATAGTTGCAGTGCGGCATGTTCCCCAGAAACAGCAGGCCGATGGGATTGGGGTTGGGGATTACATTTCCGGGAAACGGCTGCCGCAGGCCGCCCACATCGGGCTTGGTCGGGTCGTAGATAACGACGGGAGCCGGAGCACCGTTGACAGTATTATTTAGTAAGGCAGAGAAGTCGCCGATTCTCTCAGCGCTGGTGGGAACCGAGTAGGTCTTGAGGCCCTCGAGTTGCACCTGCTGCGTGTCCTCGTAATCGGCGAAGAAGAACAGTTTGTCCTTCTTGATGGGTCCACCGATTGCGCCGCCCTCCTGATAACGATGGAATGCAGGTGGAGTATTGGACTGCCCGTTCTGGACCTGACTCTGCTTGTTGAAATAGTCGTTAGCCGCCAGAATGTCGGGCCGAAATACGCCGAAGCCGTCGCCATGGAACCTGTTCGTACCCGATTTGGTGACCAGACTGATGACGCCCGCTCCGCCACTCAGATAAGATGCGGGCGTGTTCTGCGTCTCGACGCGAACCTCGTCGACGCCATCCTCGGGTACATTCATCGCGGGAATAATCGCGGCTGAGTTGTTCTCGGCAATGCCAATCGGGGCTCCATCGATCATGTAGTAAACGGATCCGACGAGCGAGCCATTGATGGTGTCCGCGGAGACATCGACTCCGGGGCGGCCGACCGAAATGTTCTGAACCGTCTGCATCGAATCGCTTGAGTTGGGTGAGCCATTCACCGCATTCACGCCCGCGCTCAGCTGGATGAGGTCGTAAACGTTGCGCGACACCAGAGGCACGCGGTCGATGGTAGCGGACTCAATTAACTGACCGACCGTGGAATTGCTGGGCTCAACCAGATCCACTCCTTGGGTGACCTCGACCGTCTCCGATATAGCACCGACCTGTAGCGTGATGTTGACCTCGGTGACTTGGTCGACGGTGACGTTGACCTTGTCCTGGGCGACGCTCTTAAAGCCAGTCTGGCTGGCGGTGACTTGGTAGACGCCGGGGTTGAGGGAAATGAACGTGTAGAGTCCCCCGGAGCTGGTGATGGCGTGTTGCGACACTCCGGTGGCGCGATTCAGCAGGACCACTCTGGCTCCTGCAACGACGGCGCCGGCAGGGTCGGTGACCAGGCCGCTGACACTGCCGCGGCCGGCCTGGGCGAGCGCTACAGAAGCCGCGCAGAGCGAAAGAATTCCCACGAAAAGAAAATTCTGCGCTGTCTTCACCAATGCATTTCTGCGATTCATGAAACGCCTCCCAAGCCTGAGTCGACCCCGAAAATGGTTATTAAATCGTATGAATAGTGCGTTTATCGGGCATCTTATGTCAAGAAAAAAAGCGCTCGCTTGCGGTCTGACAGTCGCCTACAGAAGACTACGGCTGGACTCACGCGCCACCAGTTCGGGCGCCACCTTGCGATGGTGAGCGGCCACCTCCCGCTTTTCAAGTACCAAGTTGATGCCCTCGAGCACAATCCCTACGGCGCCCGCTCCCATCGCTTCCATGGGCTGTCGGATGGTAGTGAGCGGCGGAGTGCAGAGAGCGGAGGCTGCGACATCATCGAAGCCAATCACGGAACAGTGCTCCGGCACGCGCAGGCCTCCGTTGGCCAAAGCGCGCATCGCGCCGAAGGCAGTCATATCGTCGAAGGCAAGAATTGCCGTGAACAGCCGCTTCTTCTTGAGCAGGTCCTCAGTGAGCTTCTTCCCTGCCTCAAAGCTGGAGAGGGGATCGCGCGACTCGGGCAGATCGACAATCAGCCGGGAATCGAGTTCGAGGCCGCGTTCCTTAGCGCTGTTGCGAATACCGCGCCAACGCGGAGAACTGTCACCCAAAGTTTTCGGCCCACGGATAAAAGCGATCTTGCGATGACCGAGCGAGTGCAGATGCTCGAGCGCAAGGTAGCCGCCCACCTCGTTGTCGACGATGACCGAACTCATCGCGTCACCCTTCAGTTCACAACCGATAATCGCGGTCGGGATGCTGCTCTTTTCCAGATCGGCGAGCAGGTTGATATCGAGAAAGAGCCAGTTGGCGAGCACGACCAGACCTTCGACGCGGCGGTCGAGCAGCATCTCCAGATAGCGTTCGAAGCGGCTGCGCTCGTTATGCACGTCGGTGAGGATGGGCAGGTAAGAGGCCTGGTAGAGCGTGTTCTCGATGCCGCGCAACACCAGCGTGCAGTAAGGGTCGGTCATGTCGAAGACCATGACTCCGACGGTGTGGCTGCGCTTGCTGCGCAGCGAGCGGGCAAACTGGTTGGGACGATAGCCCAGCTTTTCCGCAGCGCGCTCGATGCGCTTCTTGGTTACCGCCGGGATATAGCGGGCCAGTGGAGCGTCGTTGAGGACGATCGACACGGTGGTCGAGGAAAACCGGCTCTCCT
>Ga0209420_1001261_pt1 | contig 12119 bp, 15 predicted proteins | sample BlaSpr_A8_OM1_O1_FD_187972 | JGI IMG/M metagenome (GOLD analysis project Ga0209420, IMG submission 187972) | Forest soil microbial communities from Thunder Bay, Ontario, Canada - Black Spruce, Ontario site 2_A8_OM1_O1 (SPAdes) (version 2) | ecosystem: Environmental > Terrestrial > Soil > Boreal... | reverse complement strand
CCAACACACTCGTCGCCGCCTACCGGCGCTGGAATAGCAGCTGACCACCCGCTCAGGATCCTGAACTCGTAATCACCCAGATCCCGATTAGCCGGTTAAAGCTATGACAACGCGCTGGCCGAGACGGTCAACGGGCTCTACAAGACCGAACTGATCTACCGCCAAGGGCCCTGGAGGACCTTCGAACAGGTGGAGCTCGCGACGGCGGCGTGGGTCAGCTGGTGGAACGAGCAGCGCCTTCACGAGGCCTGTGGCTACGTGCCGCCGGCGGAGTTCGAGCAGAGCTACTACCGTCGCTTGGGCGAGCCCAGCTCGGCTGCGTAAAACCTAACAACCGAGCCTCCACAATTTCCAGGGCGGTTCAGCTCCGACTAATGACTGCTCGGCCGACACGCGTGAGAGTTTCGCGCGCCGCGGAGAGCCATGGAAGGTCCACGCTGCGGCGCGTCTCTCTCGGTGGAGGCGACTCCGATGGGCCGAAACTGGCCTGGTCGCGCCAGCCTTGAACATCTCGGCCCACTTGCCGAACTGCGTGTCGTGGTCGGGGTGTCGATGTGGGCGACGCGAAGAATCTAAAAGTCGCTGTTAGGTTGAGCTACCACTCGAGCACCGTGATATGCGATCGGACAAGTCAGGAGGAAATCACCATTGCTGCCGATTACTCATCTAATATACAGTGTATAGATATGGGACGAGGCAACACCCTGGGGCCCAATACGTTCGGCGGGGGCTGGCAGGTCCAACCAGAATCGCTTGCCTCGCGATCTCCAAACGTGTGCCTTAGCAGGAGTGAGTACGCCGCACGGCTCGTGCTCCATTGGATCCTTGGAGGATCGCAGACGTACGGCTTCTTCATGAACGGATTGCCACCGATTTTGACCAAGGAGTGTCCGGCCCGACCCATTTGGTGGCGACGTGAAGCGCGTCGGCTGGTGGAAGATGTGACAGTTCCGCACCTTCGCAATTGCCTCTAAATCTCTTCTGTTCTGTTGCTTTTCTTGTGCCGAATGAGCTTCGTGCTGGAATGAGCTTGGAGCTCGTTCGTTCTGTGTGATGCGCGTCATGATCTTGAGGGCGTTGTGCAGGTATCCAAGCGCTTGCCGGTGGCCGTGCGGAGCAGCGAACTCACATATGCCTCGAACTCTACGACAGCGCCGAATGCCGGTTCCGGAGCGTACGGGATCCCTCGAGACCTCATGGAGAAGCTCTCGACCCTGCTATCTATCCAATTCGTCGTACGTACGGCGACCCCGTCTGTGAGATCGACGAGGTGATCCCGCACCTCCTCACACACGAGGTCGGAAATAAGTGCATTGTCACCTTCTGCAAGGACAAAGCCAATGGCGCTCGCCAAAAGCGCTCGCGCCGGAAATCGTCAGGGCAAGATACTGCCGTTCTTCCTCTGGCGTCATCGCTTCACTACCTACCGCCCCAGAACTGTGATCTGGATTGGTGGTACTGCTAGCAGCCTCGGTACGGACAAGCCGACTGGAAGCTTTGATGGCGTACCTCGCTCAGCGCTCTCAGTGAAAAGTTGTCCATGCTTTTGTCCATCCAATCAACCCAATCGGATGGACCCTGAGGAAAACGATAGATCCCGGTACTCGTCTGACCAGGAACAACGTCATTAGGGCCAAATGCGTGGACTGGTCTGGACGCTCTCTCACAGTGGCGACACGGTTCGAATCCCGTTGGGGCCGCTTCGTGGGCTTAACCCCATCAGTGGTCCACTGTCTTAGGACAAAGTGGCCTGCTGGCGGGCGTTAGGAGCGCCGCTTCGAACTCGTTCGGAGTAAGACAGCCATGCGGACTGCGTCCGCGCTCGCAATTGTAGAAGTGCTCGATGTAGTCGGCCATGGCGATGGCCAGCTCGAGGTAGGTCCGCCAGGTCCGGCGGTTCAAGAGTTCGATCTGCATCGAGCCGCAGAACGACCGTCAACGCGGTGGCCGAGAGCTTCTTCGGCACCCTCCAGCTCGAGCTGTTCGACCAGCACCGCTGGAAGAGCCGCCAACAGCTCGCCCTCGCCGTGTTCCAGTGGATTGAAGCCTCCTACAACCCCAAGCGCCGCCACGGCTACTGCAACAGCTCAGTCCGGTCGAGTACCAAACCGCTCACGCGGCATGATCAGCAACCAACAGCAACTGTCCGCTGTGCCGGGGGAAGCTCATCAGCGCGTGCGCGCCCTTCAGGGCCGATGGCGATCTGGGAGATCCTGCCCAGGCGATGCTCCACGTTCTGGGCTCCCTCGCCCGGCGGTGGCTCGACCTCCCTGAGGAGATCAAGATCCATTCGCGTCAGCTCAAAAGCTGACGAAGACCGCCGCTCCCGAACTAGTCGCTGCCTTTGGCATAGGACCCGATGTCGCGGTAGAAATGCTGGTCACCGCTGGCGACAACACCGATCGCATCCGCTCCGATGCCGCCTTGGCCAAACTCTGCGTTGCGTGTCCGATCCCGGCTGGCTCGGGCAGGACTAACGGTCGACACCCGCTCAACCGCGGTGGGAACCGTCAAGCCAACTCTGCACTACACCGGACGATCGTCGTCCGCATGCGCTGGCATCCTCCGATCATGGCCTACGTCGAGCGACGTATCGCTGAGGGCCGGCGGAGTTCCAGCAGAACTACTACCGTGGCTTGGGCGAGCCCAGCTCGGCAGCGCAAAACCTAACAACCGAGGCTCCGCAATTCCCATGGCGGTTCACCTCTCGAGCCTCGAAGGTGTCGGCCAAGAAAACCTGTGCCTGGTGGGTCTGGCCGGCACCGGCGAGAGCTGCCTGCCCGTCGCGCTCGGTCACGCCGCCATCAACGCCGGCTTTCGGGTCCGCTACTTTAGCGCCGTCGAACTCGTCGGGATCCTCTATCGCGGGCAGGCCGACGACTCGGGTCGGCCGTGTCCTCGAAGGAATCCTCAAGGCTGACCTCATAGGCTCGGGAAACTGGAAACTCACCCCGAGGGGTAGTGAGGACTTCTGGCGGCCAAAAGCGGGGGGCTGAAAACTGGCAACGGACCCAATGCTCAGCGCAAGAGCTGCTGGGAGAACGTGACGGACCTGTTACACCCACCTTATCCTTGTGAAGCATTGCCTAGGCCGCCGAAGGGAACGCTGTGTTAAAATCTCCACGCAAGCTGAGACGCTGCTGTACAAAGGAGTTGAACGATGCCAATCGACCGGCAGGAGTCGCCCTATCGCCGCGGCACCCGCTACGACACGCTGCCCATCCCGATGGTCGCGGACGATTGCGTCACCGTCGACGCCGGGCCGGTCCAGCTCGTGGTGGAGTCCCGCAGACTGACGAACGAGATCATGAAGGACTACGACGGCAACGGCGTGGGCGGCCTGCATTTCGATGACTACGGTGCCACCCTTCACGTATGCAGCGCGTCCGACGGCCTCGAGTACTTGCGCTTCGACTGCTTCGAGAACGAGCCGCACTACCACTACATCGAGCAAGGGGTTGGTGCGAATGTAGGCGTGCGTATCGACGAGCTGGCAGTTGGCGATCCGATCGAGTTCTCGCTTTCCTGTGTCGCGAGCCACCTTCCCGACATGCTCCGGAACTGTGGCGTCGGGGATTTGGCCGACGAGGTTACGGGCCAGATCGACGCCGTTCGGGCCAGCGTCGATGTAGTCAGGGAGCTAATGGTGAAGGCCCGTCATCCGGTGTCATAAGAGGTAGTCCGAGCACGGTCAATATGGCGGCTGCCGCTGCATTCTGAGTTCTGGCGATCATTGGCGTAGTGCGACAGTCGGCGTTTGGACTTTTGTCGCGGCTCGGCGAACTGGGTCACATTTTCGTCGTCAAGAACGTCGGCATTTCGCCGGGTTGTCCGGCGTCCCTCAAAGAGACTCGCCATGCCGCTGGATTCGCGGGCGGCAGGCGCGGATTGAGTAAGTGGTCATCGACGTCCCGTGTGAGGCGACCGATGAAAGCACGACAAATCAAAGAGTCGGGGGCAGGTAGACAAGGTGAACGACGTCTCAGGCAAGTCGGAGATTGTCGGCATCGGCTTCGGGCTAACACGAGGTTCAGTCCGGTGTTGTTTGCGTCGTCGCAGGGCCTCCTGGAAAGGCAGTGCCTGGCTCGTGCGTTCGACCAGATTTGGCGCGGGTACCGGTTTGAAACCCTCCGCCTCGACGGCTCAACGTCCAGGACCCCGACATCCTGTTGGGGCGAGACAAATGCTGCGGTGATTCGCCTTCGCGTCGATCGGGAAACCGGCACCCGCCTGCCGGAGGGGCACATCCGCCCTGGTCGCGACATAGCCACCAAAGCCAATGATGGCCAGTTGTCGGAGAGCCCATATGTGGCACTGACTCGACATGTGGAGGCGGCGTGTAAGTCGCGAGGAGACGCGTGATCGCCAGGTGCCCGGTGCCGAGATCACGATTTACCCGACGCAGGGTTACAGAAACGAGGGGCGTGGATCATCCCGAAGTACAGTTGCACGAAGCACCCACGCCAAGCCGATGCTGGGTCTAAAACGACGCGATCGCGGCGCTCTTCTTACAGGGCGCGGCGACACGCCTTAGTGTCGCAACGATGCACAACCTGCGCTTCCCATTCTGCCGGTTTGCCCAGTATTCCTCGAATTAGCCGCCAAGTCGGTGGAGGGCTCGGGGGAGATGATCTGGCGCCGAGCGGTGTACTACATTGGCATTCAACCCGGGTTCACAGCAGGATGTGACCTACATAATGGCGATTGTAAAGGACGACGACATCGTGCACGTCGTGGACGATGGAGCGCCGGAAGCCCTTTGACAGACGTGTCCAAGTGTGTTCGAAGATCAGGGTGGCTGTCACTTTGCCGAAGTGGTGGCTGGCTGTGGATGGCGTCCCGTCCCGAGAAAGGGTGAAGAAACGCTATGGGAGCGCTCGAAGGGATCCGGGTAGTCCACCTCATGAGGACGTTCCCGGCCTCACTATGCACGATGTACCTTGCCGACCAGGGCGCAGACGTGGTGCGGGTCGAGGAACCGCGCTACATCGAGCGCCGGATCGTTGGCGATGGGGCGTTCTACACGCCGCTCTTGCAAATGACGGACCGGAACAAGCGCAGCATCCAGGTGGACATCAAGGCGGACGGCGGCAATGATGTCATTCGCCGCTTGGTGGCGAACGCGGACGTCTTCGTGGAGGGCATGCGCCCCGGAACGGCGGACCGCCTGGGCATCGGCTACGAGGATCTACGAGCCGTCAACGATCGACTGATCTACGCCTCGTTAACCGGCTTCGGGCAGGACGGCCCGTACTCTCGCTTGCCGGGCCACGACCTGAACTACATCGGTATCATGGGATTGCTACAAATAGACGCGCAATCGGACCGGGCGCCGTCGGTGCCGAGCATCCCCGTTGCCGATATGGCCGGAGCGCTGTCGCTCGCCCTTGGCATCACCACCGCGCTCGTCGCCCGGGCCTCGACCGGGACGGGTCAGCGGGTTGACGCGGCCATGTCGGACGCCATCGCGCCATGGATGATCATGACGATGGCTATCGGCCTTGCCGGGCAGGTCAGCGACGTGCAGGAGCACTGGCACGACAGAGACAAGTCGCCCTATTACAACACCTTTCGCTGCGGCGACGGGCGTGACGTCGCGCTTGGGTGCAACGAACCCTGGCTGTGGGCAAATTTCTGCCGCGAGATCGGGCATCCCGAGCTCGTCGAGCAGCAGCATGTATCCGGGGCCGAGCGTGAGGCTGTGCATGCCACCGTCACAACGATACTTGCGGCCAAGACCAGCGAAGAATGGATCGAACTACTGCAGCGCGCAGACGTCCCCATCACGCCGGTGCTCTCGCTCGAGGAGTCCTACGCCGACCCGCACATCGTCCACCGCGATCTGTACCCGCAGGTCGACACCCCGGCGGGAATGCTTCGCACTGTGGGGAACTGGCTCAAGCTATCGGACAAACGGCACACGATCCGCACGCCCGCACCTGCTCCAGGTCAGCACACCGACGAAGTGCTTCGAGAGTGCGGATTCGACGAGCATCAGGTGGCTGCGCTACGGGAGCAGGGAGTAGTCGCCTAGGGTCCCGACCTCGCAGCTTAGTTTTCATCGACACTAAGCCGTGGTCCAGCGATGATTTAGAGTCTGAGCGCGGTTGCGCATCCGCGAAAGTGCTTTCCTGCAACCGAAATAGGGTGGTTACCACACAGACCACACCCCGTACTGGAAGGCATTATTTGGATGCGCTATCTTGCCACCGCCTCGACCGCCTCGACCGCCTCGACCGCCTCGACGTGACCTTCGACGTCGAGCGTCCAACGCCAACGCCCTCCATCGCCAATTGATCGTTGATGCCGAAAGGGGTCCGGGAGGACACCAGGAAACGACTCATGGCCGCGTGATCGGCTCTGCATCCTGAAGGCCGGCTCTTTGGCGAAGTCACTCGCGGACCCATCCGAAGGCTGCGCATCTATGCCGTCGCGTGACGGGTCGATCTCACGCGCCTGAACAGCGCAGATCTTGGGGTCTTCACTCAAAGAGGATTCGTTCAGGTAGATCCAGATCGATCGCAGCGGGCAAAGGCGTTGATCTTGACGAACGCCGCCCCAGACTGGTCCCGCAGATAGAAGTAGAAGTGGTTCACGAACGCCATCTGCCGTTCCCACTCCATGTGCCGGATGGCAGCGCTGGACGTTCCTTGACGTAGCCGTCGCCGATGTTCGAGGTGGCATGCCGTGTAGGCGTGGGGAGAGGCCGCATGAGAAGCCTGCCGTTGGTTCACCATTGAAGGTGACGCTTTAGGGAGTATACAGGTGTCATCACCGCTGGTCGTCGGACTCGTGTGAGCTGGTCGCGAAGCGGGTCAACACGACTACCGGTATAACCTCCGGATCGCAAGTGGTCGCGATTACAGCCCGCCGGAGTGTCATGCCGGATCGGAGAAGTGGGAGACAATGGTGAGCGAAGAGATCGGGCCAGCATATGGTCCACAGGAAGACACCCAGAGCTTGGTGCGGATACTCCTGGACAAGCAAGAGATCCACGAAGCGCTTATGCGCTACTGCCGCGGCATCGACCGCTGTGACGAGGGGCTGATCCTCTCCGCATTTCACGAGGATGCAATGGACAACCACACTGGGTCCGAGTTGCCCGTATCCGAGCGGGTGCCGAGGATGGTTACAATGGCGAAGACAGCTGTGAAGCGGACGAGTCACAATATTTGCAACGAACTCATAGACGTTGACGGCGATGTCGCACACAGCGAGTCCTACCTGATTGCGTACCACCGAGTGGAGCATGAAGGTAAGGATCTGGACTGGATCCTCGGAGCCCGCTACGTCGACCGGTTCGAACGGCGAGACGGTTCATGGCGTATTGCTCATCGTACGGTGGTCTTCGACTGGCAGCGCTTTGATGAGGTCCGTGATCCTCCTGTGGGACTCAGCCATGTGGGGTATTTTGACCAGGCAGAGCACGGAGTTCGGACACCTGTCGACTTCTCGTACCAACGCTTGCACCAGTACAGTCCGGGTCGAAGCAGCCCTCGTCATTGCCACCAGAGACTGTGAGGGGTGCCTGGTACCGGTTGGCGCTATCAAGCGACAGCGACAGTTTGGATAGTGGATCGCGTGCATCAGTACTTTTCGGCGATGCGTCCGATCGCTGCGAAGAATCGCTTCATCGGGATGCAGCAGGATCTGCCGTCCTGCTCGACCAGACCAGGCACACCGGCAAGACTATACGCAGCTCGCCCTGGGCCGCCTTGCTGCGGATCCGCCGTGCAATCGCTCCCGCAACACATGCAGCTCCGCGTCGCGAGACGAGAGCGTCCTCGTTGTCGTAGACGCCCGCTCTGAGTACCACCCGGAGGACGAGCAGACAGGCGGGCGGCCCCGACAAGATGTTGTGCATTTCGCGGCTCGGGATCATCTTGCCGACCATCGTCCGCGAGTAGTTCGCACAGCCCGCGATCACCGGCGGACGGGCGACCTATTCGGCCCCGAGGGGCACGTCGGCCGGGGGGAACTACAGGTCCCACTGGGCCAGCTCGCCGGGGAGGTACTCGGTCCGGCCCGACGGGGCGGGTGGCAGGAACAACGGTCGCAGCTCACGCACCCGCTCCTTCAGCACCGTGAGCGACCGCGTCCACCCGATGCGCTCCGCGATGACCATCGCCAGCGTCCGCGGTTTCGCCATCAGCAGACGGCGAATCTCGGGCTCGAACGCGTCGACGATCGAGCCCTTGGACTCGCGTCGATTGGCCGGCGGCTCATCTGACCGCAGCGCCGTCCGCACCGTGTTCCTGGCCAGGCCCATCTGGCAGGCAATCTCTTTCATTCACAGACCCTCCGACTAGCGACTACCGGCGGATCTCGGCCCAGTCCTCGGACTCCCAACACCTCTTCCTCCCGGCTCCGTCTCGAACCAGGGTCCACGGATCAACGTGTATCCGCAAAGGGGGGGTCAGAATTCGGATGTCGATAAGGGTCAGTATTCAGGCCTCGCCGACAGGTGGTTTGAGTTCTGCGTTATGCGGATTGTCGCCCGCCACGCCGATGGGACCACCCTTCCGTCAATGTGAAGGGACCACCTCGGGGGTTTGCAACGTCGGCACATCGATGATGACGGCTGGCGTGTAGGCGGTCAAGAGCGGCGCCTCCGACGGGTGGCCCGCGGGGTCGTGGTGCCGACGTCGAGCCCGGGCTTTTGGTGCTTGCGGTAAGACTCCCCGTCGAGGACGAGCTCGTAGGCGGCCGACTGGAGACGGTCGATGGCGGACTGGGCCAACAGGGCGTCGGCCATCTGGCCGATCCATTCGATGGGCTCGCGGTTCGAGGTCACCAGCGTGGAGGCCGCTCGGTGGCGTTCGACAACCAGCTCGTAGATGTCGGCGGTGTCGAGGGGATCGAGAGCCTGGAGGGCGAAGTCGTCGAGGATCAACAGGTCGACGCGCATCAACTTGCGCATCTCGGCGTCATGGGAGTTGTCGAGGCGGCTGGCGCGCAGTCGCTTGAGCAGCACGTCGGTGCGACAGAAGACGACGCTGAATCGGCGCCGCACGGCCGCGTGCCCGAGGGCGGACGCCATGAAGGTCTTGCCGACACCGACCGGTCCCATGATCATCACGTTGTGGCCGGCGTCGACGAAGCGCAGCGAGCACAGCTCGTCCCAGACCTGGTGGTCGAAGTTGACCTTGGTCGCCTCGTCCCAGTTCTCGAGGACCATGTCGGGGTCGAGGCCTGCTGTTCGGGCCCGCAGCGCCGCCGACGAGGTCTCGCGCCGGGTCACCTCGTCGGCCAGCACGAGCTCGAAGAACTCGGCGTGTCCCATGTTCCGTGCCTTGGCCAGGGCCAGGCGCTCGGGCAAGGTGTCGAGGCAGCGGCCGAGCTTGACGGCCCGCAGCACCGTCTTGAGCTCGGGCGAGATGACTGGGGGAGGGGCGCTCACGACGACGCTCCCGCTGTGCTCGCTTCTCCGCCCCGATCAGGGCCCGCCCCGTCCTCTCGGTCCGCTCGCCGAACTGGGAGAACGCGAAAGTCGGCGTCGGGACGGGCGAAACGAGCCGAGAGCAGGCGACCCTGGATCGGCACCGGCTCGGCGCGATCTTCGGTGCCGCGCTCGAGCATGCGGCCGATGAGGCCGACGCTGTAGGCCTCGGCTTCCGCCGCGCGCGCACAGGCGGCGTCGACACGGGTGGGGCCCCACTTCTTGACCAGGCTCAACAGCGCGTAGACCTGGCGCATCTTGGTCCACGGCAGTGGGTGGTCGAGCAGCTCGGCCGCGTAGGCACCGATGGCCGGGCCATGCGCGGCCGCCATGTTCTTCAGCCGCTCGAGGTCACGCAGCGCGTAGACCCTCGGTGCCCTTGGGCAGGTCGGCCGGGTCGGTCGAACGACCGCCGGGTGCTTGGCGGGGGTGGACCTTGACCAGTTGACCGCGGAAAAAGAGCTTGACCAAGTCCTTGTCGGCCCGGGCGTCGAGGTGCCGGCCGATCAGGTTGCCCGGCACCGAGTACAGGGCCTTGGCCACCTCGACATGGTGGTCGCGAGCCCACCTTGGGCGTGGCGTAGTGCGGCAGGTCATAAGGAGCGACGGGCAGCGGGAGCAGGGCGGGAGCCTCGAGCAGGGCGAAGTGTTCGGCCGGCCGGCATGCCGTCGTCCCGTGCACCCGCAGTCCGGCCGTCGTCGTGCACCACTGCACGGCCCTGCGCTGGGCGTCGGGGAGGTCGACGAAGTGCTCGCCGGCGAAGAACGAGCCCCGCACGTAGGGCACCGTGCGCTCGACCCGGGGCTTGTCCTTGGGGTGGCGCACCCGCGTGGCGTCGACGAGGAAGCCGCGGTCCTGCGCGTACTCGACGAAGGCGGCGTTGAGCCTCGGTTCGGTCGGGTTGGCCTTGTCGACGATGGCCGCCATGTTGTCGGGGATCACCACGGCGAAGATCCCGCCGAAGAACTCCCAGACCGCCTCGAAGCCGCAGAGGATGTCGGCCAGCGTCTGGGAGAAGGTGAGCCACACGAAGGAATAACCCGACAGACACGGCGTGAAGATGAGCGCGTGGACGACCCGGCGCCGGTCTGTCTCAGGGTCAAACATGAGGCCCATGCGCCCGAAGTCGACCTGGAGCTCGACCCCGGGTTCGCCGTCGGCAACCCGGACGGTCTTCTTCTGGCCACGGCGCGGTCCGCATAGCTCGGCGCAGAAGCGCTCGAGGGTCCGCCTGGGTACTCCGACCCCCTGACGAGCCAGCAGGGTGTGGACCTTGACCACGCTCAGCCCCTCGTCGTCGAGCCAGACGCGGATCTGCTCGACGTGTGACGGCGGCCACGCAAAACTCCCCAGGGACGGTCACCTGATCTCCCCACGGACGGCCATCGGAATTCCCCACGGACGGCCATCGGAATTCCCCACGGACGGACACGAAAAGTCCCCATCCACCACTGATCGGTCCCTCCCTGGCAGCGATGGAGCTGCAACGCACCCATCGAGCCAGGAAGGAACACCCCATGTTGTCCAAGGAGAAGCAGATGGACGTACTCGAGGCCTATGACCTCACGAAATCACTGCGAGCCGCCGCCGAGCTGGCCGGCACCGACCACCACACCGTGGCCCGCTACGTGGCCGCCCGGGCCGCTGGAATGGCCATCGAGGAGATGGCCGCCGAGCGGCCCAAGCACAGCGACGGCTTCGCCGAGAAGATCGCCGAGTGGGTCGAGCGCTCCAACGCCAAGGTCCGCGCCGATGTCGTCCACGAGCGCCTGGTCGCCATGGGCTACACCGGCTCAGAACGCACCACCCGCCGGGTGGTGGCTGTCCTCAAGGCCTCCTATCGCCATGCCAACCACCGCATCTATCGCCCCTGGATCCCCGAGCCCGGACTCTGGCTCCAATACGACTTCGGCGACGGTCCGGTCGTCGAAGGGGTGCACACCGTGTTGTTCTGCGCCTGGTTGGCCTGGAGCCGCTTCCGGGTCGTCCTGCCGCTCACCGACCGCACCATGGGTTCGGTGGTCGGCGCCCTGAACCGCACCTTTCGCCTCATTGGTGGGGCGTCGACCTACGTGCTGACCGACAACGAGAAGACGGTGACCGATCGGCATATCGCGGGGATCCCGGTGCGCAACGAGTCCATGGTGGCGACAGCCAACTACTACGGGGTGACCATCTGCACCTGCGTGCCCTATGACCCAGAATCCAAGGGCGGTTCGGAGTCGACGGTCAAGATCGCCAAGGCCGACCTGGTGCCGACCGAGGCCAATCTGCTCGACGCCTACGAGAGCTTCGCCGAGCTCGAGGTCGCCTGTGGCTCCGCCATGGACACCTTCAACGGGCGCATCCACGCCGTGACCCGAAGGATCCCAGCCGAGGCGCTCGTCGAAGAGCGGTCCCTCTTGCACGCCATTCCCGACGCTCCCTACACGGCCGCCTTCGGCGAGTCACGCCGGGTCGGGTGGTCGTCGACCATCTCGTTCCGCGGCGTGCGCTACTCGGTGCCGCACCGCTTCTGCGACACCAGGGTCTGGGTGCGCCAGGGGGCCGGTGAGGTGATCATCGTCGCCGGCGAAGGGCCCGCCGCCATCGAAGTGGCCCGACACCAGGCGCTTTCTCCGGGCGGATCCTCCATCTGTGAGGAGCACTACCCCGAGCGCCGCAGCGAGCCCCGTGAGC
>Ga0209420_1001260_pt1 | contig 12121 bp, 7 predicted proteins | sample BlaSpr_A8_OM1_O1_FD_187972 | JGI IMG/M metagenome (GOLD analysis project Ga0209420, IMG submission 187972) | Forest soil microbial communities from Thunder Bay, Ontario, Canada - Black Spruce, Ontario site 2_A8_OM1_O1 (SPAdes) (version 2) | ecosystem: Environmental > Terrestrial > Soil > Boreal... | reverse complement strand
CTGGGTTCAAACCTGGAAACCATCGTGCTCCACGGAGGCGCGGCCGGTGGTCATCCATCGAACTCCTTGCTGCGCCTTTTTGATCGTGCCCTGGCCGATATCTTGGCGCAGCATCCCGCCGAAACCGTTTCCGCCAGCGCTGCCGAATTGTTCGGCGCTGAGCTGAGTTCACTGCTTGGCTGGAATGACTGCGATGTGATCCGTCTACTGGGTTCGTCAGGTGATCTGGTGGGCGTGTTGTGTCTCGCCAATCGCGGTAAGCCTTTGCTGCAAGAGGACAAGGAACTGCTCCAGGCCATTGCAGCTCACGCTTCGGTGGCTCTGGAGAACGCGCGGCTTTTCACGCGCATGGATCAGGCGAACCGGCACTGGATCGAGATCTTCGATGCCATCACCGACTTCATTGTCGCGCACGATCAAACGGATCATGTCCTACGCGTAAACCGTCCCCTGGCAGATTTCATCGGAGCGCAACCGCATGAGCTCATTGGCGTAAATATGGGCGCCTTGCTTGCGATGGGAAATGATGCGCCCCTTCATGCTTGTCCGTTTTGCCGCTCGACTGTTGACGGAGCTACCGACGAGTACGTTCTTCCGGTTCTGGACCGAACTTATCTTGTCTCTACTTCCCGCGTTCACGGAGCTAACAGCGAGGGTCTGCAAACCATCCACGTGCTCAAGGACATTACTGATCGCCGTGAGGCGGAACGGCGATATCGTGAACTCTTCGACAATATTCAGGAAGGAGTGTTTTTCTCGACTCCCGATGGGCGATTCATCGAAGTCAACGACGCGCTCGTCCGCATGCTTGGATACCGCAATCGTGAACATCTTCTCCAAGCCGATGTCCGCACCCAGGTATGTTTTTCCGCCGAACAATATGAGGAGCTTGCTGGACAGATGCAGCAGTACGGCGCGGTACGGAATCACGAGCAGACACTCTGTCGCAACGATGGATCGCCGGTTCATGTTTTGATTAACGCTTTTGCCGTGCGCGATGCACAGCAACGCATCGTTCAATACCGCGGGGTCATGCTCGATATCAGCGGACTAAAAACATTTCAGTCCGAATTGCAGCGCGAGCGCGATTTCTCCGGCAAGATTCTGAACAATACCCAGAGCTTGATTTTGGTCGCAGACACGGCAGGACTAGTGAGCTACGCGAACAGGCGTTGGTATGATATGGGGTATCAGCAGAACCAACTGTTGAGCCGGCCACTCGAAGAGCTCATCGTTCCCGCACGGCGTCAGGCGCTGAATGAAGCGTTTGCCTCGACTCTGTCGGGACAGCAGATCGACAACCTGGAAGTGCAGGTCGTGCACGGCGAAGGGCGCGTCGGATACTTCTCGATGAACCTGAGCCCCATGCGCGATGAGCAGGGTCATGTCGCCAGCATCGTCGTTGTGATGAGTGACATCACCGATGCGGCGACGCTGCAAGCCAAGCTGCTGCACGCAGAGAAAATGGCGGCGGTTGGCCAGTTGGTTTCGGGCGTCGCTCATGAAGTCAACAATCCGCTCACTGCGATTCTTGGTTTCTCCGACTTGCTCATGGAGAATCCAGACATCCCGGAAAGCGCCCGCAAAGATTTGCGGGTGATTTTGGAGCAGGCGCAACGCACCAAGCAAATCGTGCAGAACCTGCTGAGCTTTGCCCGTCAGATGCCGCCGCAACGCCGGCCGGTGCAACTCAACACGATTCTCAGTCGCACCGTGCAGCTGCGAGCATACGATCTGCACAGCCGCGGAGTTGAAGTAGTTGAACACCTCGATTCCGACCTGCCGCTGGCGATTGGGGATGCGCACCAGTTACAACAAGTGTTCCTGAATATTCTTAACAATGCTTACGATGCAGTGCGCGACACCGGGCGTCCCGCGCGCATTGAAATCAAAACCACGAACCTCGGGGGATTTGTCGAGGTTCTATTTCGCGACAACGGATATGGCATTTCTTTCCCCGAACGCATTTTCGATCCATTCTTTACCACCAAGGAAATCGGCAAAGGAACGGGGTTGGGTTTGAGCATTTGCTATGGCATTGTGCGCGAACACGGCGGCGAGATTCTTTGCCACAACAATGTCGACGGGGAGGGCGCGACGTTTATCGTGCGCTTGCCTGCGGCAGTCGAAGGTGCTTCAGCAGGCGCCGCGGCAGGAGTGATTCCGGCATGAGCTCGATGGTCGCGAAATCATCCGCTTTGCCGGTGCTGCTTATCGAAGACGAACCGGCCGTGATGGCATACGTCAGAGCGACTCTGGAGCGCAGCGGCTACACCGTCGTGTGCACGGAATCCGGAGTGGAAGGTCTGCGACTGCTCGAGTCCGAACAGTTTCTGGGCGTGGTCTCTGACATGCGTACGCCCGGTGGGGTGGATGGCGCCGGGGTCCACGCCTGGTTGAGCCGGAATCGCCCGGATCTGGCGGCGCGCATTGTTTTTATTACGGGCGATATCGCGAATGACGATACCGTTGCCACTTTGCGCCAAACCGGCGCGCCCTGCGTCGAGAAACCGTTCCGGGTTCAGCAATTTATTTCGGTCATTGAAAAGACCATGGGGAAGGCACCGTGAGTGATGATTTACGTATCCGCCTGTTGATTGTTGACGACGAGCAGAGTATTCGCAGACTTTGCATGACCGTAGGTGAGGCGCTGGGCTATACCTGCATGGAAGCCAACAGCGGCGAGACCGCGCTGGCCCTGCTCGAAGAGCAGCCGGCGCACATGATTCTCACCGATATGGTCATGCCGAATATGTCCGGCATCGAGTTTCTGGAGAAAGTAAAAAAACTTCTTCCTCGCAGCGAGGTCGCGGTCATGACCGGCCACGGCTCGGTTGAAACCGCGGTGCAGGCGATGAAGCTCGGAGCTTACGACTACATTGGTAAGCCGTTTTCTCCGCTGGAGGAGCTGCGTTTGTTTTTGCGCCGGATGGCGGAAAAAGTCCAACTGGTCGAAGAAAATCAATTTCTGCGCGAACGTGTGGATACTGAATCGGATCTACACGGGATCGTCGGCTCTTCCGCCAAGATTCAGGACGTTTTGCGCATGATCTCGCGATTGAAAGATACGCGCACGCCGGTGCTGATTTCCGGCGAGAGTGGAACCGGCAAGGAATTGGTGGCGCGTGCCATTCATTTCCGTGGTTCGTTTGCCAGTCGTCCATTTGTGGCCGTGGATTGCGGTTCGCTCGTTCCGACCCTGATCGAGAGCGAACTTTTTGGCTACGAAAAGGGCGCCTTTACCGGAGCGCTGCGATCGAAGACAGGATTGTTTCAGTCGGCTAACGGCGGCACGATTTTTCTCGACGAGATTGGCGAACTGCCGCTCGAGCTGCAAGCCAAGCTGCTCCGCGTTTTGCAGGAAAAAGAAATTCGTCCGGTCGGCAGCAATCAGAAAATTAAAGTGGATGTGCGCGTCGTCGCCGCGACCAATCGCGATCTCGAGGCGGAATATCGCAACGGCACTTTTCGCAAGGATCTTTATTTTCGGCTGAACGTGGTTGCTGTTCACTTGCCATCGCTGCGCGAGCGCCGCTCCGATATTCCGATGCTGGCGCATTGGTTTCTTGACCGTCACGCGCCCGAAAGTTCGATGCAGGTCACGAACGCGGCAATAAAATGCCTGCTGCAATACGATTGGCCGGGAAATGTGCGAGAGTTGGAAAACTGTATCGAGCGCGCCGTGGCCCTGGGCGATGGCAAGCTTGTCGATCTCGGCGATCTGCCGCCTGCGATAGCTTCAGCGTCGCCTTCTCCCGAAACGCCTCTGAGCGCAATGACCGGTGCGGTATCCTCCACCGATCTTGAGGATATCGAACGGGCGACGATCGAGCGCGTTTTCGAACAAGTGAAAGGCGACAAAGCGCTCGCGGGCAAGATGCTTGGCATCAGCCGCGCGACCCTGTATCGCAAGCTCAAACGCTATAACATCGGCGGCCGCCCGGAAATAGGGCCAACTGCTCAAGCGCTGCAATAAATTTAGAAGCCGAATCGAAAGGAGGAAGCCAGCCTTGTGTTTTTCAGCGACAGCGAATTTTGTTGGTAGTGCAGTCTTGGCCGGGGTCGGTGTTGCGACCTTGACCAAAGTCAAACATCGGCGCGAACTGCTGTTTGCCGCTCTTCCTGTGCTTTTTGCGATTCATCAGTTCATCGAGGGATTTGTTTGGCTGGGGCTGGACGGAATTATGTCGCCCAAAGTTGCGCATAATATGGGCGCTGCATTCATGCTGTATGCGCAGGGGCTGCTTCCGTTTATTTTGCCGCTCAGCGTGATTTTATTTGAGTCCGACGCGAAAAGCCGCCGTCGCATGCAACCATTCCTCGTGCTTGGAACCTTGACGGCCCTGTATATTCTTTGGGCGTTGACCGCTTATCCAACCCAGGTTTTTGTCAAAAGCAACAGCATCGTGTACATCAATCCGGCAACTAACAATGAAGTCGTTGCCGTTCTTTACATCATCGTCACCTGCGGTTCGCTTTTATTTTCGAAGGTAAAAGACATGGTGATGTTCGGAATCGCGAACCTGGCGATACTGCTGGTTGTGATGGCGTTTAAGCGCTATGCGTTCACTTCGCTTTGGTGCGCCTACGCGGCAGTTGCAAGTGTGATCATCCTGGCTTATTTCTGGAAGAGCATGGGAATTAGGCCCTTCCAATATGCCAGAGCGATCTAGTTGTAGCGGGGCAATGCGCGTCGCCTCGTTGTTAGTCTAAATATTATTTTCTGTTCGAGGGAACTCTACTTTATGGCTTTAAGAATTTTGCCGCCAGTTCGTCGCCAGTACTTTTTTGTCTTGTTGGGAATTCTATTCATCTCTATTTTCTCAGCTCAACATTCGTGGGCAGAACAATGGAAAGTATTAGGGCCGGATGGCGGAGACGCCCGCAGCCTCGCCTACGACCCTCGTAATCTCGACCACCTTTTTCTCGGAACCGGCACCGGAAGCTTGTTTGAGTCGCTGGACGGTGGAAGCAGTTGGTCGCGATTTGCGCATCTCGGCACCGGCAACGACTATGTGCTGGATCACATTCTTGTCGACCCGCAGAATCCAGACCTCATGTTCGTCTCCGCCTGGAGTGTAGAGGACGAGAAGGCTGGCGACGTGTTTCGCTCTCGCGACGGCGGAAAAACCTGGGAAACGCTCGCTCCCATGCACGGAAAATCCGTTCGCGCCATGACTCTGGCTGTCTCGGACTCGAAGGTCGTGACCGCGGGCGCACTCGATGGCGTCTATCGCAGCAAAGATAGCGGCGATACCTGGGGGCATATTTCTCCCGCTGCTGACATCAAGGATGTTGAGTCGATCGCCGTGGATCCGAAAGATCCGAATGTGGTCTACGCTGGCACATGGCACCTGGCTTGGAAGACAAACGACGGCGGAGTGAACTGGCATCACATCAACAAAGGCATGATCGAGGACTCGGATGTATTTTCGATCATCATCGATTCGACCAACCCTGAGGTGGTCTACGCCAGTGCTTGTTCTGGAATTTATAGCAGTGACAGTGCTGGCGAAAGTTTTCGCAAAGTGCAGGGAATGCCTTTTTCTGCGCGCCGTACGCGAGTGCTGAAGCAGGACCCGCGAAACCCGAAGATCGTTTATGCCGGAACCACTGAGGGACTTTGGAAGACGAGCGATGCCGGTAAGACCTGGAAACGAAATGGCAATCCTGAGACCGTGGTGAACGATGTGCTGGTCGATCCGCGAAACTCCAAGCAGGTTTTGCTGGCGACGGATCGCAGCGGCGTGATCGCGAGCGATGACGGAGCCCAGACATTCCGGCCGTCCAATCACGGATATGCGCATCGCTACGTCACCGCAATTCTCGCGGACAAGAAAGACCCGGACAACATCTTTGTCGCCGTCGTAAATGACCGCGAATGGGGCGGAGTGTTTTCCTACCGCGAAAGCGGGCGGCACTGGGAACAGAAGAGTACGGGGCTTGGTGGCCGCGACGTTTTTACTTTGCAACAGGCCAGCAACGGGGCACTAATTGCAGGCACGAATCGGGGGATTTTTATTCTCGATCACGCGGGTAAGGCGTGGCGGCCCAGCAATACCATTGTGAAGGATGAGCCTCCGGCGGCCAAGCCGAAGAAGGGAACCAAGGTCGCAGAAAAGCCGGTGCCACATACGACGCTGGAAGCGAAAGTAAATGAGATTGAAGTTACTCCGCAGCGTTGGTTGGCGGCCACGACGGTGGGATTGTTCGCCAGTTCGAATGAAGGCAAGACTTGGATGGGCGGTCCGGTACTCGGCCGGAGCGATTTTGTCGCAGTCCGGTCCACCGGGCAATTGGAAGTGGCCGCCACTCGTAAAGAGGTTATCGTTTCGACCGACGGCGGCACCACCTGGCAAGAGACAACTTTGCCGGGACAGATCAGCGGCATTCGAGGCGTGACGGTGACGCCAGGTGCGCAGATTCTGGTGGCGTCGCGCGAAGGCGGGTTCAGCAGTATCGATGGTGGGGTCACCTGGCTGCGCTTAAAAAACGGACTGCCCGACCGCGATATCAGTTCCATCTCCTACGATGAATTGGGCAAAACCCTGCTGGCTACCAGCATGGCGACCAGCACAATTTTTCAAAGCAGCGACGGCGGGCACAGCTGGAGTACTGGCGCGGATTCAGGTTATCCGCTTCGTATGATCAGCATGGTGCGAGGACGGCTTGTGGCGGCGACGCCGTTCGATGGCGTGATCGTTCAGCCCTGAGGTGCAACTCAGGCTCTTTTCTTTTTGTGATCGCTGTGGAGGGCTAGGTCTTGCGCGCCCAGGCGGTCTTCAAGATCCGCCAGCAGCCCCTCATCCGTCAGATCGAGCGGATGGGAGTTTTCCCAATCGTGGTGCACGATTTTGTGTAAACGTTCGACCACATCGTCGTCATTCACCTCAATCGCAAGTTCGCGCCGGCTGTCGAAACTGCCTGGGGCGAGATTGATAGAACCGACGATTGCACGGACTCGATCGGCAAAAAGCATCTTGGCGTGAAGTTTAAGATGCTTCAGCTTGTGAACTTTGATTCCCACATCGTCCATGATGCGCAGCCCACCCACGCCCTCCACCAGCTTTTCTTTTTTCAGCGTGTGCGGAGGCCGCGCCATCACATGCACTTTCACTCCTCGTTCCTTCGCGCGCACCAGGTGTTCGATGATGATGGCGTCCTGATACCTCTCATTCTGTAAGAACAGCGTGTGCTTCGCCCGGTCTATGAATTCTGCGATCTTGTTTCGTCCGTTGCCCTCACACCAGATAAGGTGAGCATTTTCGCCAGGATCGAAGCTCTTACGGTTCCAGTCGGCCTCGAAGCAATCGATAATCTCGTTGACCTCGTGCTTGTGGTCCGTGATCACGGCATAATCCCGGGTCTCTGTCAGGTTCTTGGTTTCCCAGTTGAGTGATTTCACGAAGGCAATGCGATCGTCGACGACCATTGACTTTTCATGTGTCAGATCGAATACTGGATTGCTGTCAATGACCTCGATTCCCGCTTCAGTGAGCGTCTTGCGGGACTCTTCGTTTTCCGCCTCACCACTGCGGCGAGCGGGATTCAGCATCACGCGCACCTTTACCCCGCGCCGATGCGCGTCGATGACCGCTTTCAATAGCGTGGGATCTGAGAAAACGAACATCTTGACCCGAAGTGATTTCGTGGCCCCACGGATGGCATCAAGAATCGGTTGAGCGGAGTCGTCGGGAAGAACGACTAAAGAACGGGACATACTGCCTCCGTGGAATCATGCGAGCAACTGCGGACCGCAGCCGGCGATAATATGTGTCTAGGTTCCAACTTTTTCTGACATCCCTTCAACCTGTGTGTGGTGCAGTGCGGCATAGACTCCTCCGAGGGCCAGCAATTCCTCATGCGTGCCTTGTTCCGCCACCATGCCCGCCTTCAGCACAATGATTTTGTCGGCGTCGCGGATCGTGCTGAGACGGTGCGCGATCGTGATGACAGTCCGTCCCTTCATCAGACGTTCCAGGGCTTCGATCACAAGCCGCTCGGATTCTGTGTCGAGCGCAGCGGTGGGCTCGTCGAGAATAAGAAGCGGAGTGTTGCGAATGATGGCGCGAGCGATTCCGATTCGTTGCCGTTGGCCCCCCGAAAGCGTAAGCCCGCGCTCACCTACCAGGGTGTCGTAACCCTTGGGCATTCGTGAAATGAACTCGTTGGCGTTGGCCAGTTGCGCGGCTTCTTCGATTTGTTTTTGCGTAGCGCCGAGTCGCCCGTAAGCAATGTTATCGCGTATCGTCCCGCGGAACAGCACCGTGTCCTGCAGCACGAAACCAATCTGGCTGCGCAGGGGATGCAGTTGGTACTCGCGGATGTCGACGCCATCGATGCGCACGTAGCCAGAAGTCGGATCGTAGAAGCGTGGGATCAGGCTTACCACCGTGGATTTGCCGCCGCCGGTCGTGCCCACAATCCCGACTAACTCGCCCTGCTTGACGGTAAAGCTGACGTCGAACAGCACCGGCTCCTCTTGGTTATAGCCGAAGGCCACGTGCTCGAACGAGATGTCGCCGCGAATTGAGCCTGGGTCTCGCGCGTTTGGAAGTTCACGAATGGCGCTGTCAGTCTCAAGGATGGCCTGAATTCGCTCGACTCCCACCGCCGCCTGTGCGATGGAGTTGGTCATCTTGGCGAGATCCTGTACCGGTTTGAAAAATTTGTTGAGGTACGAAAGGAAGACGATCAGCGACCCCGCCGTCATGGTTCCAATCAAAATCAGCGATGCGCCGTGCCAAAGCACGAACGCTGTACACAGAGCCACAGTCACGGTCACCACGGGCGACAGCAGTGACTTCACTCTTCGTGCTTTGAGCGCGGCATCGACGGTGGCGCGGCTGGCTTCGCTCAGTTCCTCTTGCTCCAGATCCTGCCGGTCGAAAGCTTTGACGACGCGCACCGATTCCAATCCTTGCTGGACCACGGCGACAATGTCGGCCTGGCGATGACGCACCTCGCGCGTGGCTTTTTTCACCGCGAGTTTGAACCGCGATACAAATAGCAACAGGAACGGAGTGATCCCAACGGCCATGAGGGCAAAATCCCAATTGAGCCAGAACATCAGGCCGAGCATTCCCACGATGGTGAGAAGATCGACCAGAATGCCCAGAGTCGCAGAGGAAGCGAAACTTTGAATGGTCTGAATGTCGTCGGTAATTGTGCTGAGCAGCACGCCGGTCTGATGGCTATCGTAATAAGCGAGCGACAGGCGCTGCAGATGCTGGTAGGTGCGCATGCGCAGATCGTGCGCCACCCACTGACCCACGCTCTCGGTGTAATAGTTGTCGATGTAGGACGCGAGCGATCCGATCACCGCAATCAGGACTGCGCTAAGGGCCGCGACGGCTGCGATTTTCATCTTGCCGGGGCCGAACCCACTGGTCATCGAAGCGATAAAGTGACCGAACCAGTCAGGAAGATGATGCGATCCGACTACATTATCGAGAATGATTTTCACCGGCCACGGGCTGGCGAGACTCATCAGCGTCTCGAACATCATAGCGACCAATATGACGAGAAGGGTTCCCCGATAAGGCCGAATCAGCTCGCGAATCAGGCGCAACATGTCGCCTCACGGATGGCGATTGGCAGGGCCTTTAAGTTTGGGTTCGCTCCCTGGTGGGCGTGGCTCATCTGTTTCCGCTCTGTACTACCGGAATCCGGAGCGGACACTCATCCGACATCCGTTGCGTCCGAGTGACACATCGACGTTGTCGCCGCTGTGAGGGCGAAGTATACCGCAAAAATGGCGGCGAAGTCTCGCGGCGACGCTGAGGCCAGGTCGAGTCGGGACGGTGCCAGAATGAATGCTCTCCCGGCGTCGGGAGTTTTCAAAGGGCATGGCCTCAGCCATGCCGTAAGCCTTTGAAATCGATGTAAGGCGATGCTTGAACCCCAGCTCCGTCGAAGCTTCGAGCCGCCGGTCCGGCGATTTTTCCGCAAGGTGTGGAAAGCCCTGCGGCGAGCGGGAAGAAGGTTAGAGGCGCTGCGGGCCGTGCGTGGCCAGATTCGCAGCGCCTCCAGCGCAAATTTAGTTATTCCAAACGATTTCGGCTTTCTTGGCTGTTTCGTGTTCTTTTTTCAGCATGCGCGCGACATCGCCCAGAGGCACTGCGTGCGACAAAGGCTGCACTTCCCAGAGCGGGCGCTCGCCTTGGGCGAAAAAGTAACTGGAGTTCGCCAGCAAACTCTGTTCTTGCGCCAGCGGTAATTGAGTAGCGCGTTCGTCATGAACCGCAAACTGTACCTGACTGCTCATGGCTGCGCTGCCAAGGCTGGCTTGCGCAAAGGCCGTGGAGGCGCAAAGAAGGCATAAAACCAACAATCCAGTTTTCATCATGTTCCCCCTATATCGGATCAGAGTCGGCGGTTGAGTTCTTGCGTTCATCCCGTCTGTTTCTGCTCCTGCCCTGACTATAGGCAAGCCCGGTACCAACCGCCGCAGCCTGAAAAATGTGTGGTTTAGCGACCGGAATGCCTGAGGCTAATGTGCAATTGTTTGCACATTCATGACCCTGCTAACCGTTCAAGAGAAGTCTCAGGAAACGGGGATAAACTATTGCAGAATTGATATTAGGAGCCGCGAGCGCCCGCCGTGTTTTGATCACGGCGGGCATCCCTCGACGGGTTCGAATCGCAAACCTAGGGCTGGTAGATCTGCAGGTAGTTGTAGACGGTGCCTTGAAACACGGCGCCGTTGTTCGAGCCTCCGACACAATACAGCAGGCCGTTCACTTCGGCGCTGCCGGGTCCGACAATCGCCTTGGGCAACGGCAGCAGCTTAGTCCATTTGTCGCTGGTGGCACTGAAGGATTCGACCACATTCAGCGGATTTCCATTCGTTCCCCCTGCGAAGTAGAGGTGCCCAGAAATGGAAGCGGCACAGCCCGCTTGCCGAGGGGTTGGATCATCCGTAAGGGCGCTCCACGAATTTTTGCTAGCGCTATAGCCTTCGTTGTCTCCAGTGACGCCGTTGGCGCTCAGACCGCCGGCAGCGACAATGGTTGACCCGAGCAAACCGACTGCAGGTTCGGATTTGCCGACCAGCAGCGGAGATTCCTCGGCCCATTTATCGGTGGCGGGATCGTAGCTCTCGACGGTGGTGAGCCGGCCATCGGTATTGTTGTAGCCGCCAATCACGTAAATGATTCCACCCTCGACCGCTGCGCTGCTGCTGTCTCGTGCAGTAGGCATGGGCGATTTCGTGGACCATTTGTTGGTGCCGGGATCGTAAGCCTCAACCACATCGAGTTGCGAACTCCCGTTGGGGTTTCCACCGATCACATAGAGAATGCCATTCACCACAGCGCCAGCGGAAGCGAAACGGGCGGTCGGCATAGATGCCCCGGTCGTCCATTTGCCGGTTGCAGGGGCGTAAATCTGGTTGATGGCGACAATGGCGCTGTTGGTCGCTCCGCCTACAACGTAGACTTTGCCTCCGATAACTCCGGCTGCGGGAGCCTGAAGCGCGGTTGGCAAAGCTGCTCCGCTACTCCAGGAATTATGGACGATGAAAGTCTGCGAGCTGGTTAGTGTGTTTGAGCCGGTGGTCACAGTAACTTTTCCGTCGATTGCTCCCGCGGGCACAGTGGCGGAAATGAATGTCGTTCCCGTGAGCGTGAACGTCGTAGCCTTAACCCCGCCGAACTTCACAATGGAGGATTTGCTGAAACCCTGGCCGAGAATGCCAATCTTCGAGCCCGCTTTGCCCGAAGTACTGACCAACCTCACGAAGGGGGCGAGCTTGAGATTGAGGCTATAGAAGACGCCCTGATTCTGCGTGCCCCCCAATTGAGTGTCGCCATATAAAATGCCATTCGTGTCCTGGGTCAGATAGCTTTGAGGATTCGCACCGTGGGTGGTGTCGAAGTTGTAAAGAACGGAAAAAGCGCCCTTAGTCGTGATCTTATAGATCGTTCCCACGCTGGAGCTGCCGCCCAGGCCGGTTACGCCGTAGAGATTCCCGTCGGTGGCTTGTACCAGGCCGGAGTAACCTTGATTCCCATCGGTGGTTCCATTGAAGCTGTGAAGAACAGTGTAAGTACCACTGGTGGAGATTTTGAAGACAGCCCCATCGTTGCTGGCGCCTCCTATTTCGGTGGTGCCATAAAGG
>Ga0209420_1001259_pt1 | contig 12127 bp, 11 predicted proteins | sample BlaSpr_A8_OM1_O1_FD_187972 | JGI IMG/M metagenome (GOLD analysis project Ga0209420, IMG submission 187972) | Forest soil microbial communities from Thunder Bay, Ontario, Canada - Black Spruce, Ontario site 2_A8_OM1_O1 (SPAdes) (version 2) | ecosystem: Environmental > Terrestrial > Soil > Boreal... | reverse complement strand
CGCGCCGGCGCAGCGGCGGGGCGCTGCTCGGGGATCGCATCCGCATGAACAGCCTGTCGGCGGATAACCTGTTCATGCGCTCGCTCGCCACGCGGCGCGCCCACCTCGCCACCTCCGCGGTCCTCAAAGAGGTGATCGGGCTGTACCAGGCCGCAGGCTTCGACCTCGTGATCGTCGAGACGGCCGGCATCGGCCAGTCGGACACCGAGATCGTGGACCTGGTGGACCTGTCACTCTACGTGATGACCAGCGAGTATGGGGCGGCCAGTCAGCTCGAGAAGATCGACATGCTCGACTACGCCGACTTCATCGTGCTGAACAAGAGCGAGAAGCGCGGTTCTGAGGACAGCCTGCGCGACGTGCGCAAGCAGTGGCGGCGCAACCACCCTGAGCGCGCCAAGCTTTCCGATGCCGAGACGCCGGTGTTCCCGACCATCGCCAGCCGCTTCAACGATCCGGGGGTCAATCGGCTGTTCGCGGCGATCTGCGCCACGCTCGCAGAGCGGCGCATCGGCGCAGGTTCCTGGCAGGTCACCGACGCCGGCCCGACCGAGCTTCACACCCGCGCGCCGCTCATTCCGGGCGCACGCACGCGCTACCTGGCGGAAATCGCCCAGGCGGGCCGCGCCACCCGCGCGCGCATCGAAGCTTCCGTCGAGGCGGCGCGCCGCGCCTTTGGCCTCTATGAGTCCCTGAAGACGCTGCACGATGCACCCCTGCCGGGCAGGCTCGATCGCTATGGGCGCGAGGCACTCGAGGACGCTTCGGCCGATGCAACGCGACGCCAGCTACGCGTGGCCTACAACCGCGCCCTCGATGAGGTGGGAGCCGAGGGCGTGGGCGAGCTCAAGGCGTGGCCGGCGCGGGTGCGGGCCGCAAGCGATCAGACCTATTCGTACCCGGTGCGCGAGCGCCTGGTGACCGGGGAGAACTACACCGAGACCCTGTCGCATTCAGCGGTGCCGAAGCTTGCGGTGCCGCGCCTCAAGGACTGGGGTGAAGTGCTGCACTTCATCCTCACCGAAAATCTGCCCGGTTCCTATCCGTATACCGGCGGGGTGTATCCGTATCGCCGCGAGGAGGAGGATCCCACGCGCATGTTCGCAGGCGAGGGGGCACCGGAGCGTACCAACCGGCGCTTCCATTACCTCGCCCACGGCCACGGACCGCGTCTGTCGACCGCGTTCGATTCGACCACCCTGTACGGCGAGGACCCGGATACGCGCCCGGATGTCTATGGGCGAACCGGCAACTCGGGCGTCTCGATCGCAACCCTCGATGACATGAAGAAGCTCTACTCGGGCTTCGACCTGTGTCTGCCGAGCACCTCGGTATCCATGACCATCAACGGCCCGGCACCGATCATCCTGGCGATGTTCATGAACACCGCCATCGATCAGCAGGTCGAGCGCTATCTGAAGAGCGAGGGAGACTGGGACGCGGCGCAGCGCTACATCGATAATGCCAACGGCGCCGCCGCGGCGCGCGGCGTGGCGCCGCCGACTTACAAAGGTGCGCTGCCCGCGCACCACGATGGCTCCGGACTCGCCTTGCTCGGCGTGACCGGGGATGAACTCGTCGAACGTCAAATCTACGAGCGCATCCGCGAGAAAGCGCTGCAGTCGGTGCGCGGCACGGTGCAGGCCGACATCCTCAAGGAGGACCAGGCGCAGAACACCTGCATCTTCTCCACCGAGTTCGCCTTGCGCATGATGGGCGACGTGCAGCAGTACTTCATCGACCGGCGCGTGCGCAACTTCTACTCGGTGTCGATCTCCGGTTATCACATCGCCGAAGCCGGCGCCAATCCGATCTCGCAGCTCGCCTTCACGCTCGCCAACGGCTTCACCATCGCCGAGTACTACCTCGCGCGCGGCATGAAGATCGATGACTTCGCGCCCAACCTGTCGTTCTTTTTCTCCAACGGGATGGATCCGGAGTATGCGGTAATCGGCCGCGTGGCGCGGCGCATCTGGGCGCGTGCCATGCGCGAGCGCTACCAGGCCGGACCGCGCAGTCAGATGTTGAAATACCACGTACAGACTTCCGGCCGCAGCCTGCACGCGCGCGAGATCTCCTTCAACGACATCCGCACCACGCTGCAGGCGCTGTACGCGCTGTTCGACAACTGCAACAGCCTGCACACCAATGCTTACGACGAGGCGCTCACCACGCCGACCGAGGAGAGCGTGCGGCGCGCGGTCGCGATCCAGCTCATCATCAATCGCGAGCTCGGCCTGCACAAGATCCAGAACCCCTGGCAGGGGTCATTCGCCATCGACTACCTGACCGATCTGGTGGAGGAGGCGGTCTACAAGGAGTTCGAGGCGCTGTCCGAGCGTGGCGGAGTGTTGGGAGCGATGGAGACCATGTATCAGCGTGGCAAGATCCAGGAGGAGTCGCTCTACTACGAAACGAAAAAGCACGACGGTTCGCTGCCACTGATCGGCGTGAACACCTTCCTATCGGGTGCCGATGCCGCCGATGAGCACAAGGGGGCGCAACTGATCCGTTCCACGGATGCGGAGAAGCAGGATCAGGTCGCCTCGGTGCGCGCGTTCCAGGCCCGCAATGCCCAGCGCGCGCCGCAGGCCCTGGCTGCGCTGCAGCGCTCGGCCGCCACCGGCGGCAACGTTTTTGCCGAGCTCATGGAGTGCGTCAAGGCCTGCTCGCTCGGGCAGATCTCGCATGCGCTGTACCAGGTGGGCGGTCAGTATCGTCGGAACATGTGAGATCGGGTTCCCCGAGGGCTGCCAGGATCGCCTCGCGCGCGCGATCGCGCAGCGCCGGCGCCGCCTGATCGGGGTCACCGCCGGGCACCGTGAGCGGCGGCAGGATCTCCATTTCAATGCGACCCGGCAGCGGCAGTCCCCCGTTGGGCGGCAGCGCACGGCGCGTGCCACGCAGCACCGCAGGCACCAGCGGGCAGCCGGCGCGCGTGGCGGTGGCGAATGCCCCGGTATGGAACTTCAGAAGACCCGGCGTACGTGTAAAGGTGCCCTCGGGGAAAAACACCAGCGAGTGGCCCTGGATCGCGTTGCGCAGCACGCGCCGCGTATCGGTGGCGCCGCGCTGGCGGTTGAAGCGCTCGACGAATTCCGAGCCCAGGCGCTTGAGCAGCGGTCCGGCGAGCGGCACCGCCGCCATCTCGCGCTTGATGACGAAGCCGAAACGGGCCGGCAGCGCTGCGGTGAGCACGATACCGTCCATGTAACTGGCGTGATTGCAGACCACCACGCACTGGCCTTGCGGCAGCCGCTCGGGGTATTTCACGGTCAGCGGCATACCGGCCAGGCGCAGCAGCGCGCGTGCGGTGGCGCGCGCGGCGCGGCGTCGCTGCGTGAGCCGCGGCAGCAGCACCAGCAGCGCGAGGGCCCCTAAACCCACCGCCAGGAACACCAGCAGCGCCCACAGCGCGTAGAGGACTCGCAGCAGGGCTGCGGCCAGGGCCGAGAGACTTGCGAGCGGCTTCACGGGGCTGGAGCGTACACGGCGGTGGAGCGATTTCCGAAGTGTGAACAGGTTCTCTTTATGTTAATGCGGCAGAGTAGATGTGAAGGTGGTCACGTCGACGGGGGGGCCGCGCTCACCATACTCGGGGTCACCACATTACCGGGAAGCCAGGGCCCTTACACCGCGTCCACCAAGGCGGTGGGCCTCAGGCCTTCCAGCGAGACAGGGTTTGTCGAATACCGCCGTAGCCGTGACCGCAAGCGCCGATTCCGCAGATCCTGCCGTATCGCGCTTTCTGGATGCCGTCTGGATGGAGCGGGGGCTGTCGCCCAATACGCTGGCGGCCTATCGCGCCGACCTCACCGCTCTGGCGCGCTGGCTGGCGGAGCGCAACGTGCAGATCATGCGCACCTCGCGCGCGGACCTGCAGGATTTCATCGCCTGGCGCGTACGCGCCGGTGCCCGGCCGCGCTCCACCGCGCGGCAGCTTTCCAGCTTCCGGCGCTTCTTCCGCTACTTCATGCGCGAGGGCGTGATCCGTGAGGATCCCACCGCGCAGATCGCGATGCCGAAGATCGGCCGCTCGCTGCCGCGCTCGCTGAGCGAAGAGGAAGTCGAAGCACTGCTGTCGGCTCCGGTGGCGAGCGATCCGCTCGGCAACCGCGACCGCACCATGCTGGAAGTGTTGTACGCAACGGGGCTGCGCGTGTCCGAGCTCGTCAACCTGCGCCAGGGGCAGGTCAACCTGAATCAGGGCGTGATCCGCATCCTCGGCAAGGGCGATCGGGAACGCTTGATTCCGCTCGGCGAGGAGGCCATGCGCGCCATCAAGGAATTCAGCCGCGGCGCGCGCAGCGAGATCCTGCTCGAGCGGCAGACCGATTACCTGTTCCCGACCCGGCGCGGCGATCGCATGACGCGCCAGGCCTTCTGGCACATCATCAAGCGCTACGCGCGCAAGGCCGGCATCGCCAAGGAACTGTCTCCCCATACCTTGCGTCATGCCTTCGCGACGCACCTGCTCAACCACGGCGCTGACCTGCGCGTGGTACAGATGCTGCTCGGACACAGCGACCTGTCGACCACGCAGATCTACACGCACGTCGCCCGCGAGCGCCTCAAGGAACTGCACGCCACGCACCATCCGCGCGGCTGAGCGTCCGCGCCGGGGCCGATCAGGCGCTCTCTCTCCCGGTAGAGGCCGGCGCAGCTGGCGCCCGTGATAAACTCCCCGCACGAACCTTCCGCGGCCCTCCCGGTCGAATCACCACACTTTTAAAGAGCGGATTAGCCCAATGCTTGCCAAGAGGTTACTGGTGTTGCTGACGCTGTGTGCGTTGGCGGGCGCGATCGGGGCGCAGCAGGGCGAGCCGAAGGCGGATGCCAAGGCCGATGCCAAGGCCGATCCGCGCACCGAGCTCGCGACGCGTATCGGTGCGCACCCCGAGGAGCTGCGGGCATCGCCCGTGCCGGGCCTCTACGAGCTCACGCGCGGCTCGGACATCGCCTACGTGACCGCCGACGGCAAGTACGCCTTCACCGGGGATCTGATCGAGCTTGCGAACAACAACAACCTGACCGAGCACCATCGGCGTGAGCTGCGCGTGAAGGCCCTGGCGACGTTCCCCGAGAGCGAGATGCTGATCTTCGGCCCCAAGGATCCGAAGTACACCGTCACCGTGTTCACCGATGTCGACTGTCCTTACTGCCGCAAGCTCCACAGCCAGATCGCCCAGTACAACCAGCTCGGGGTGCGGGTGCGTTACTTGCTCTATCCGCGCACCGGTCCTAACACCGAGTCGTGGACCAAGGCCGAACAGGTGTGGTGCTCGAGCGACCGCAACGATGCTCTGACGCGCGCCAAACTCGGCCAGGACCTCAAGACCAAGGTGTGCGCCAACAATCCGGTGGCGAAGAGCTACGCGCTCGGCCAGGACTTCGCCGTGCAGGGAACGCCGGCGATCATCATGTCAGACGGCGAGATGTTGCCCGGTTACCTGCCGCCCGAGGCGCTGGTGAAGCACCTGCAGGACGAGCACCTGTAGCGCGGGCGCGGCAGCGAGGGTAGCTAGCGCTCCAGCAGCTTCAACTTGTCCGGCTTGCCTTCCCATTCCTTGGCGTCGGCGGGCGCTTCCTTCTTTTCCGTGATCACCGGCCACTGCTTGGCAAGTTCCGCGTTCAACTGTTTGAAATGCTCCTGGCCGCTGGGCAGTTCCTCTTCGGAGAAGATCGCCTCCACCGGGCACTCCGGCTCGCACAGCGTGCAGTCGATGCATTCCTCGGGGTCGATGGTGAGGAAATTCGGTCCTTCGTGGAAGCAGTCGACCGGGCAGACCTCAACACAGTCCATGTACTTGCACTTGATGCAGTTTTCAGTAACGACAAAGGTCATGCGAATTTCCAGGCACCGGATTTCGGCGGCGTGCATTGTGCCACGCCCGCGCGCGCACTTGTATCAGCCCCGCAGGGGGCTCTTCAGGCGCCGGTCGATGGAGGTGAAGTGATGGGGTTCCTGCCCGGCGGCCTTGTCTGCGAGGTAGTGCCGTAACGCGAATTCAGTGCTCGGGAAGGCGATGTCCGACCAGGGGATGTCGGCCGGCTCAACCAGCACCACCTCCAGGCTCTCCGTCCCCACCCCATAGTGCGCGGTTGGCAGTGCCGCACGGAAGAACACGTGCACCTGCTGCGCGTGCAGCACGTGCACCACCGCCAGCAGCGAGCCGATCGTCACCTCGGCGAGCGCTTCCTCCTTTGATTCGCGCGCCGCGCCTTCCTGCAGCGTCTCGCCGTTCTCCATGAAGCCTGCGGGGACGGTCCAGTAACCGCGCCGCGGCTCGATCGCGCGCCGGCACAGGAGGATGCGGCCCTCATGCTCGGGTACACACCCGACCACGAGCTTCGGGTTCTCGTAGTGGATCGCGCCGCACGCCTCGCAGACGTAACGCGGCAGATGATCCCCTTCCGGGATGACAAAACGGACGGCCGCTGCGCATTGGCTACAGAACTTCATGATGCGGCGGCGAGGATACGGGCGGCGCCGCGGCTTGTCGACGCCGAGCAAGAATCGGAATGCGCCGCCCGCTGCGCCCGTTCACACTGTTCTCCCGTAGCGCTCTTTCAGGAGGCGGTTTCATGAGTTTTCAGATCACAGGACTCAGGTCCGAGGAATTCTCCGCGCTGGCGGCGCTGTCGGATGAGGAGCTTCTGGCGCGTGACGCGCGGCGCGTGCTCGTCGACCGGCACCCCGGCTTCCCCTGCCGGGTGAGCCTGGTGGACGCGCAGCCCGGCGAGCGCGTGCTGCTGCTGAACTACGAGCATCTGCCTCACGCCGGCCCCTACCGTTCACGCTACGCGATCTATGTGCGGGAAAACGCCTCGGCAGCGCGTCTGGCGGTCGATGAAATCCCCCCGGTGCTGCGCAACCGCCTGCTGTCCTTACGGGCATTCGATGCCGCGGGCATGCTCCTGGACGCAGATGTGGCTGAAGGGGACGAACTCGTGCCGGCCATCGAACGGCTGCTGCGCCCGAGCGCCGTCGCCTACCTGCACGTACACAACGCGCGCCCCGGCTGCTTCGCGGCACGCGTGGATCGCGCCTGATCCGCTTTAGTTCAACAGCCCGAACACCGCAACCCCGCTTTGCGTTCCCACGAATACCTTGCCGTCGGCGATGGTGGGCGTGATGAACTTGTTGCCGGCGCCGAACTGGTCGCGGGCGTTGGCGGCCTGGGAGCTGTTGTACAGCTCATGGGCAAGATTACCGGCATCGTAGGCGTGCAGCACTCCCGGGTTTGAGTTCTCGTGCGCCCAGACGATGCCGTTGCTCGTGCCGTTGGCCGACACCGCCGGTGCGGTGCCGGGGTAGGTAAAGCTCGTCGAGGTGCGCGAGGCGGGGTTGGCCGCGAACCGCGCGTTCGTGGCGCTGAAGGCGAGCAGATTCGCGCCGACCGGGCCGTAGTACAAGGTCCCGTTGAACCACGCCGGGGTTGACCAAATGCCTCCCGCGAGCGCACCGGACAGCTGCTGCCAGATGTTGTTGGCCGTTGCGCTGTACTTGCCCATCGAGTCGCGGTTGACGACGTACAGGTTGCCATCCTTGCCGGCCCCCACCATGAGGTGGCGCACGGTGCCGCCCGAGTCCTGCAGGTCCGGCAGCAGCAGCGTGCCGCCCGAACCCAGATCGATGTCGCCAGCCGACTCATTCGCAGCGTCGGACATGGCGAAGTAATCCGCAACGGACAGCGAGCCGCCAGCGGTTGCGAGCTTCACGAATGAGTTTCCGTAGTCGCCGAGATTCGGAAAACCGTTGGCGAGTGTGGTCTCGAAGGCGCCATTTCCCGCGAGCAGATAGACATATCCGCCGCTGTCGGCAGCCGGTCCCCCGCCACTCATCCAGATGGCAGGCCCGGCGCTGGCAGGTCCGCTGCCGGTCCCGTTCGGAGCGATATTGAGCACGGCGCTTTGCGCTAAAGAGGCCTGGCTGTAGGCGATCACCCAGCCGGTGTACGGTGCATCGTCGCAGTGCGAGGTCCAGCTGGTGTAGACCGTTCCCTGCGACAGAAGCAGCGCCGCGCGCTCCTCGTACTGTCCCGGGTCGAAGCTGCGAGTGCCGCCGCCGCCCGGCGCCGGGTAGCTTGCCGTGATCTCGGTCGGGCCGCCGAGCAGCTCCGCCCCCGTCGTGACATCGAGCGCATGCAGCCGCTGGTGATCGCTGCCGGCGTTGGACATTGCGACGACATAGAGCGTGCCGTGTGCGCCGGCGGTTCGATCGATGACCGGTGTGGCGGTCACCCCGATCGTGGGCACGACCTGGCTGCAGCCGTGCGGACCGCTGGCGGTTTCGCCGGAGCCGAGCAGGGAGACGCGCCAGAGAGTTGTGCCCGTGTCCGCGTCGAAGGCGTAAACGGAGTCGTTCTCGGTGGCCACGAACACCACGTTGTGGTTAGCGCCGGCTACGCTCAGTGCCGAGAGGTACAAGGGCTGCGCATCGACCTTTCCGTCGGTGGCGAGGAATCGCAGCTTGCCGAAGCTTGTGGAATTCACATTGGCGGGGGTGAGCGCCGTTTCCGTCAGGTTCTGCCCGGTGCGCGCCAGATCATTCTTGTAGGTCGCCACATCGGTGCCGGTGCCGGTGCCCGTGGCGGGCGGAGTCGGCGGGGCCGGTGGCGTCGGCGGGGTCGGCGGGGTCGGCGCGGACGTAGTGGCACCGCCTGAGTTGACGCTCGTGCCTGATCCGCCGCAGCCGCCGAGTAATACCGCCAGCATGAGCCCTGCGCAAGTGAAACGTGTCCGCGTCATGCCCGCAGATGACACGTAAAGGAGCACGCCCGCAACTCGTCGGTCGCGGGAGACAGTGGTGCTAGCGGGTGAGGTTGGCGCCGTTATGTGGGCGAGGCCGGGGCTGCGGCCTCGCCCGCTGCGCCAGTCCCCCGCTGCGGTGAGTTCACATGACTCGCGGTGGTGCCCGAGGTCGGAGTCGAAGCCGCGCGCTAAGGGACTGATTGAGCGCACGTTGCACCGCGCAACACCACACAGCTACCCGCACCGCTACCCGCGCTCGCCGGTGCAGCGGCGGCGCGGCGTCCTTGGGTCGCTGCGCGCTGCGGCTGAGATAAGTTCGGCCCCGGCGACAGTAAGGGGTAGCGCCCTCAACTTGGCGCGAGAGGCAAACCCATGGCCGACATTAAGCCGGGCGACGTTGTGCAACTCAAAAGTGGCGGCCCGCTCATGACTGTGGAGAAGATAATCGGCGGAGACAGCGCGAGGTGCGACTGGTTCGACGACAAACACAAGCAGTGCGGCGGGGTCTTCCCACTACATTCTCTGCGTATAGACGAAGACCCGGACTCCGTTGAACCCGATCACTAGACGGCCGTCAGCGCACGGTGGCCCAATTGAGCGACGAGAAAATCGGAACCTCGCCTGATCGCCGGTGGCGGGTGCTAGTGCTGCCCAAGGATGCGAAGAAGGATCGCGAGAAGTATCAGGGGTGGTTCTGCCCGGGGTGCACCCATTTCATCGCGATCGATCCGAGCTGGCCCGAAGCAGCGGGCATTTCCGACGAGCACCACGTCAAGGCTCAGTGTCCGTGCAGCCCTCAATGCGTAAGCGCGTATAAGGGCACGTGGGGAGAGAAGAAGACCATTGTGCACGTGGCCGCGGTGCCCGTCCCCTTTGCGTGAGATCGTACGCCGGTCTGCGACAGAGTGTAGCTAGCAGCAGGTCGCTCTCGGGGGGGTGATATGAAGATCTTCCTTGCGTGGAGCGGAGAGGCAAGTAAGAGCTTGGCTCAGCTGCTGCACAGGTGGCTGCCGGACGTAATTCAATCGCTGCAGCCATTCATGTCGGAGGAGGATATCCGAAGCGGCAGGCGGTGGCTCAGCGAAATCGGGAAGCAGCTCGCTCAGACGAACTTCGCCATTCTATGCGCAACGCCAGACAGTCTTGGCAGCCCTTGGATGCACTTCGAAGCGGGGGCTGCGGCCAAAGATGTCGAGCAGGGACAGGTGTGCGCCCTCTTGGTGGATCTGCAGCTGTCGGCCCTCGCTCTCCCGCTATCCCAATTCCAGAATCGGACGGCTACCGACAAGGCCGACATGTTGAGGCTGCTTCAGGACCTCAATAAGGGCTTGCCGGAGGGGCAGAGGCTAGAGCCGGAGCGCCTCAATAGACTGTTCGAGAAAAGTTGGCCGGAATTTGAGAAGGGACTTGAGATCGTCCGCGGGCTCATCCGCGCTCAAGCCGGGCGACAACCGCAAAAAAAGCGGGACATGGATGAAATCCTCGAAGCGCTTCTGGCAGCGCAGCAGGGAGGTGTGGCGCGCCTAGACGCCCTCGAGGCTCAGTTCGTACAGTTGCGAGGCGCGCTCCTGACGGCTCCGACATTCGGCGGGCCATTCAGGCCATTCACAAGAGTTGGGAATTTAACCCTCCCGTCTTACGTCACGACTCAGCAGGGAGAGTACGGTCGGCCGGGCGACATGTTTACCTATGTCAGCGCCAAGACTGAAGCGGCAACGCCCGCTATAACAGTAGTCGAGCCTCGCTCCGAGACCCCGGACAGGGAAAAGGGTGGACCAAAGTAGCAGGGATTGGGGTAGCCCCCGAACGACAAAGCCCCGATCTCATCGGAATGCCCCAACTGCCACAAGAGGAAGGCGGTCATTCATACGCGTTCCGGACTTGCCGACTCGCTTCGCACGGGCAGCGCGCGACAGAAGTGTCGTCGGGAGCGTTCAGCTTCTGAGGGATAACCATCGCTATCAAACATGAGCGGGAAGCGGCTAACATACGAAGCGGTTAGTTAAGAAGCGACGCCGCGAAGGCGCCCATGGCAAAGCAAGACCATGAACTCGCCATTAAAGTCAGACCGCGAACTCGCCATTACGGTGGTGCGGGAACTGTGCGGCCTTTTGAGAAAGGCAGTGCCTTGGGCGTCGATCTGCTTTTTGGGTTGGTGTGTGGTCCAAATTTTTAGGGCACTTGCCGGGCAGCTTACCGTCACACAAATCGATGTTTTAGTTAGGTTTTTTGCAAAGCCAAGTTCTCCGGCGTATCCTTGGGGTCTGACAGTAATCTCTATTGTGTACGGGTATTTGCAGCGCCGTGAACGGCGTCGTAAAACGCAAAGCCTGCAAGATCGTATCGTTAAGTTAGAGCAGCAGATTGAACCGAATAGAACCTCAAGCCTCCTAGAGCGAGACGGTTCGACGCGAGAGGAAGATCGGCTGTGACCCTCGATCTCATGGCGTTATCTGGTGTCGGCACTCTTATGCTGGCGCTGATCTTTTTCTATTTCCCGTGGCAATCGTTTGTCGTAGATCAAACGCGTCAGCGGCTTTTTGAGTGCAGAGATCACTGGTTTGACTATTCTCGGGGATTGACCTCAAAGAATGACAAGGCCAGCGCTGCTGCCCTTCGCGCAGAACTAAACTACATGATTAGAAGGCTGCACGAATTCACCGTCCCTGTTTTGGCTTATTGCGCGCTTTTGTACGCACTTTGGGGGCATGAGCTAGAGAACAACGCAACTCCGTTGGAACGTCTAACTGAGGGGTTCGATTCTCCTGCAGCGCGCACTGAGGCGAGGAAGGTTATTCATAGCGCCGTTCTGCAAATTGGCTTCTGCATGTGGCGTCGCTCCATCCTCGCAATCACACTGGGGACCGCTTTCCTCGTCGGACTTGTTTTGGTGTCGGCAACACTGGGAAGCGCCAAATCTCTATCAACTTATCTTGAGAGAAGCATCGCTAATCTGGCAGTGCGCGAGAACAGACAGATTCTCCCGAGGTGAAAAGCACCTCGTAGGCCGCGATCGCCGAGTGCGGCATCTCCTATCGCACGTCCTCGAGGTAGCCGATGAGCGAGGCGAGTGCGCAGGCGGTGCGGTCCTCCTTCGGATCCGGCCCGGGTCTTGCCGGAACAGTCGGCACGATCTTGCCCATGCGATCGTCATAGATATGGCGGTCGGCGGGGGTCGCCTGCGCGCTGAGGCGATCAAGGTGATCGCCGAGCGCCAGCTTGAGCACGTTCGCGATCACGTGCGGGTCGCGCAGGTCACCTTCTGGAACGCCGTCGCGCTTGGTGCGGCGGTACAAGACAAGCTCGTCTGCGTTCATGGGCCCCCCAGAAAAGCGCGCCGTGAGGGTTTCGGCGGCGGCCTTCGCTCCTCGGC
>Ga0209420_1001257_pt1 | contig 12135 bp, 18 predicted proteins | sample BlaSpr_A8_OM1_O1_FD_187972 | JGI IMG/M metagenome (GOLD analysis project Ga0209420, IMG submission 187972) | Forest soil microbial communities from Thunder Bay, Ontario, Canada - Black Spruce, Ontario site 2_A8_OM1_O1 (SPAdes) (version 2) | ecosystem: Environmental > Terrestrial > Soil > Boreal... | reverse complement strand
CATTGCGCTACGAAAACCAACTCATTGTCGCAGAAGGCGATTACGTCATCGCGCACGGCCGTTTCTCTGGAAACGGGAGGCCCGCTCCCTGGGTCGCCGCTGACATCATCCGCGTCGAAGACGGTCTGCTTTCTGAGCACTGGGACATACTGCAGGACGAAGCCACAAAGGGAGAGTCCGTCAGCGGCCTTCCCATGTTTGGCGACCGTTTTCCTGCGTAAGCTTTAGACCTTCACTAGCTATCACCCCATACAGATCCTAGGAATCATGAACCTCACTGAAAACACCATCTTCATTACCGGCGGCGGATCGGGTATTGGCCGCGCGCTGACCGAGGAGCTGCACAAACGTGGAAACAAAGTGATCATCTCAGGCAGACGCAAGAGCCGTCTGGCCTCCGTAACGAAGGCCAATCCGGGCATTGAGGCAATCGAACTCGACATCGTAAACCCGGACAGTATCAATGCGGTGGCGAAGTGACCCTGACGGAATTTCGCAAGCATTCCGGCACAAAGTATCTCCCATATGCGACCGAACGGTCTCGCTGGCATCTAAGACATCAGGGAAGAGCCGAACGCGATGGACTCGGTGCTCGCTGATTGGTTCTCAGCTGGTAGGGATCCTCTGTCGGCCCAACATCCAGCATGCTTGTGTCATGTAGTGCGGGCGTCAACCTGCAGTTCGAGGGACTTCAATGAGCGATCAACATAGCTTCATTTCACTCGATCAGTTTCATCCCGATCCGTACACACAATCTCGGACTGCGGAGCGTACCCTAAACTCAGCAATTGTCCACGCTGAGATCTCGCGAAGCTACGAAGAATATCTGGAGATCTTCGACGAGTTTTATGCCGACGGTATCGAGGGAAGCAGCGAAACCATGGAAGAACCGATTCGCGGAAAGGCGAGAGTGCGCTCACTTCTTTTCAGCTTTCTGGTTCCCCTTCATGCAATGGCCGAGGTCGGTGGAGTGTCGATATCTATTCGAGAAACGCCGATTCCTGGAGACGCTATCGACGAGACCCACTCTGCGTGGACACTGGAGTTGGTCGGGGCTTCCGGCAAAATCTGCACTGTGAGCTGGCGCATCCTGCGGAAATGGAACGAATCGCGTGTGATTCTGGAGCATCATTATGACTACCAGCAAAGCGGTGAGCCGCTGACCGACGTCGACCTTAGGTTCGATGCGGCTGAGGCGGCTATGGGAATTCAAGGGCCCTCGTAAACGTACAGCGGTTGTCCGATGCCCAACGCGGACATTTGAGATAGCAAGCTCCTGGTCTTATCAAATGCAGCCTGGGACTGGTCGGTCTCATCTACTTTGGTATATTGCAGTCAGCGACCTGATGGTCGCCGATTGTCTTCACGAGGACTACTAACGTGCGCAAAGGCGAGCAGACCCGGCAGGAAATTATCCGCAAGGCGGCACCGATCTTCAATCAGAAAGGCTATGCCGGCGCAGCGCTTTCCGACCTCATGCGAGCGACCGGGTTAGAAAAGGGCGGAATCTACCGGCATTTTGGGAGCAAGCAGGAACTTGCGGGAGACGCGTTCGACTACGCTTGGAAACTCGCAATGGATACGCGCTTCGAAGGCACAGAGCAAATTCCCAATACGGTTGACCGCCTCAAACAAATTGTGCGGAACTTTCGAGACCGGCGCGCCGGGGTGGTACCGGGAGGGTGCCCGCTGCTGAACACGGCAATCGATTGCGACGATGGCAATCCTCAGTTGCGAGCGAAAGCCCGCCAGGCTCTCGGTTCCTGGCTTGACCGTCTGCAATCGATTGCCGAGGAGGGGCTACGACGCGGCGAGGTCCGTTCCGGCGTCGATTCCGAGAAGCTGGCTACCCTGATTGCCAGCACGCTCGAAGGCAGCCATATGGTGAGTCGGCTGCAGCGGAAGGAAGAGCCTCTCGATCTTGCCTGCCGTCATCTGGAGGGATACCTCGAATCAGAAGTTCGCGCGCGGAAATCGAAGGCCAGAGCCGACAAGTCATGAATAATCAAGAACTTCGCTCGCAAGCGGACTTTAGGGAACGGGCAAAAACGAACGACGTGCCGGTCGCGCGTCTGATTGGATTTGAGGCTAAGGACATTGCTGCCGGACGGGCGACGGTCGTCCTGGCAGCGGGACCGCAACATGCAAATCCCATGGGAACACTGCACGGCGGGATTCTTTGCGATATTGCTGATGCCGCGATGGGCATTGCATTTGCGAGCACCCTCGCGCAGGAGGAATCTTTCACTACGGTCGAACTGAAAATCAATTTCTTTCGCCCGGTCTGGCAGGCACGTCTCAAGGCGGAAGGAAGGGTCGTGCGGCGGGGCCGCACGATCGGGTATGTGGAGTGCACAGTAACCGACGAGGAGAGCCGATTGGTCGCGAAAGCAGCTTCCACGTGCATGGTGCTTCGCGGCCAGAAGGCATCAGGCCGGTAATCCCGCTCAGCTTTAGCGCAGCCAGCTTGCCAGCCAATGGGCTCTCGGGTGCTCCTCGAGAATTTTGCGGCTGCCCAACACTATTGGTCAAAAATACTTCGCGACGTGATGCGACCGAACTGTCTCATCTGTCATCTGAACTGGGTGATGGGGACTCGCACGAGGAAAAGGCAAGTGAATAGCGCTGGCAGAGTACAAGTCGGGAGCCACGAAGTGCGTGTCATTGCCGTGCGAGGTTTGAGCTCCGCGCCTCCCCTTCTGCATGTACAAATTGTTCTGTTTGTGTGATGCTGCGCTCATCAACTGGTAGGCGGCTAGTTCATGGCAGACGTCAAAACGTTATCCAATCTACAAGCCCTCTCAATATCCCCATCCCCCGCGCAAACCCTTCCCAGCGAGGATCATGTGGCCCTTCGATCCGAAAACTACCGTGCTGCCGACCAAGCACAAGCCGACCGGCGCCTGTATTATGTGGGCCGGATCGCCCTGCGCGCATTTGCATATCATGGGACGTCCACTAGAAATATTGACGTCGAAATAATCCAGTTCTCCAGGCACTCTTGGCGCACTCAGGCGATAGTTCTCGGAGAATTGCTGCTTCTCGGCCTCAACTGGCGGGACGCAGACCGCAACGCTGCGCCGTGTTGAGGAAGCGCAAGCCGCTGGGGCAGGCGAGGGCGGGGTCTCCGACGCAGAGAGAAATGCCTAGATCGCCGAGGAACCGGCACCCGACACACGTTTCGTCACCGCCTTCGCGCACGCGCTTGAGCACACGGGTGGATATACGCCGGAGGAAGCAATGCGGGTGGCATAGACGATGCTGCCAGAGGTCCTCCATTATAACCGCACGCGCCAGGCGTCCTTCCCCGACAGTGGCCGGACGCTCACCGACGACGCCGTGGACGTCTTTCTGGCAACCCTCACAAATGGGAAGGTAACATAAGGATAAGGTAGGGCAGATCTGCTCGCCGAATTTCCCTACTTGGGGCCGCCTCATATAACGTCTGAGGCCACTTAAGTCAATTCAGCAATGTAAAGGAGACCTATTATGCCACTCGCTCGAATCGATCTTGCAGAGGGTAAGACGGCCGACTACCGCAGGACCATCGGAGAAGTGGTCTACGATGCAGTGGTTGAAATCTTGAAGGCTCCGAAAGACGATCGCTTCCAGGTCATCACGGAGCACACAGCGCAAGATTTCATATTCGATCCCACTTTCTTAGGCATTCAGAGATCGAAAGATTGCGTGTTTATCCAGGTCACGCTCAATGCTGGGCGAACCGTTGATCAGAAACGTGCTTTTTATAAAGCAATCGCAGACGGACTGCACGAGCGTCTCAGCCTGCGCCGGGAGGACGTGTTCATTGTTCTGGTAGAAGTCAGCAAAGAGAACTGGTCGTTTGGCAACGGTGAGGCGCAATACGCGAAATAAGTTCACGCGGCCGCCCGTGGTCGCGAAAACATCGGCCGGGTTGCACCTGTCCGTGCAAACGTGAAGGTTCGCCGATCGGGCGATTGCACTACCAGCGGGTTCCCGGGCTCGCATGCCTACAAGATCCAGTACTGAAACAACCAACCCATTACCCATGAGCTGTTAGATGAGTCACACGTGAAAGCGACGCCGACTGTTCAAGGGCTAACAGACTGGAAGCTCGCGTTGCGCGGGGCGGGCAAAACCAATCGACGTTTGGGAGTAGCCCTCCCGAGGCCACAGTCGGGGAGGCTCGCGAGAGCGGGTGCCTCGAACTTTGTCAGATGAGCGGCTGCGTGGAAATATCGCGTGGTGCGACAACCGATAAAGATCCAGTGCTCCGAAGATCTCCTGGCCGGTTCCTGCAAATCCACAGGCCTCTTCTCTCGGTCAATCCGGGATAACAAAAAATCTCCATAACACAGGCGGCATAACCAAGGCGTCTGCAAACCGCTAATTCAGCGACATCCAGCACTAACAAATCCGTTGAGTCATCCTCCCGGGTGAAGAACCTTATGCAGGCTCACATCGTCGCCGTCGCCGCTCTTCAAACCACAGAAGACAACCGTCGATACGATGGTCAATATCCCGAGGGCAATGAGAGCTTTATGGATTCCCTGAATCATTTGGGTCGGGTCGGAGTGTGCGCTGGGGACGAAAAGCGCTGTGGCTAACCCCGCCGCCGCTACGCCAAAGCTGATCGACATCTGCTGCATTGTGCTTGCGATGGAACTCGCACTGCTGGCGTCTTTCTCTTCGATGTCAGCGAATACGAGGGTATTCATGCTCGTGTATTGCAGCGATGTGAACGCTCCATAAAGGAAAGCCTCCAGCACGATGGCCCAAACAGGAGTTCGCACACCGATCGTTGCAAACACCAGCAGAAGGACACCGAGAATTAAAGTGTTGGAGATGAGAACCCCACGATACCCGATACGACGCAGAATTCGTGGCATCATTGCCTTCATGCTCATGGAGGCTATTGCTTGGGGCATGACGAGCAGACCGGATTGGATCGGGGTGAAGCCCAAGCCTACCTGATAGAGGAGCGGCAGGAGAAACGGCACTCCGCCTATTCCAAGACGAGTGAAGAAGCTGCCGCTCACGGCAGCCTGGAACGTGCGAATACCGAATAATTTGAGTTTCAGCAAAGGGAACGGAAGACTGCTCCCGTGGATTCCGTATCCTGCAAGCAACGCAATGGACAACACCAGCAATCCGGACATCGCGCCCGCGCTCAGAGAGTGTTCGCCGAATATCTCCAGCACATAAGACAGTAATGCCACCCCAGAACCGAAAAGAATGAGTCCGACAACATCGAGCGGAGGGGTCTGCTCTTCGCGGTAGTCCGGCAAATGCAGATAAACGAGGATCAAACCCGTGAGTCCAATTGGAATATTAAGGAAGAAAATGACGCGCCAGTGAAGATAACCGACGATGAGACCTCCGGCGATGGGTCCAAGCATGGGCGCCACTAGGGCTGGTATAGAAACAAAGCTCATGGTACGCAGAAGATCTGACTTGGCAAATGTTCGCACCAGGGTGAGCCGGCCCACTGGCACCATCATCGCCCCCCCACAACCTTGCAGGATGCGACAAGAGACCAGCAAGTGGATGTTGCTTGATATTCCGCACAGAAAGGACCCGAGGGTGAATAAACCAATCGCAGATGCGAATACACGACGGGTTCCGAACCGGTCCGCCATCCAGCCACTGATTGGGATGAAGATGGCTAGGCTGAGCGTATAGCTCGCCAGCACCGCCTTCATGCTGAGGGGGGCCACGCCGAGCGCGGAAGAGATCGCGGGAACGGCCGTATTGAGAATCGTTGTATCCAGCGATTCCATAAAAAACGCGACGGCAACGAGCCACGGCAGAAGCCGTTTGGAGGCCTCTGAGGGATCGGATGAAGATGGAGGCGCGATCAACGGGTGGGCTCGGTTCATGTGAAAAGAAACTGCGGGACTGCTTCTCCACCAAGGAGAGTTTGCGAATGTGCCCGCCTCCTGGTCTTTTATATCGCGGTATTCCCCTAACGGCCAACGCCGGGCGGGTCAGCTGTAAAGAATTTTATGCGGCGGCTTCCAGGAGCTTAATCGTAGCAGAATGACTACCGCCCACATTCCCCACGGTAGACACGCAGAAGGCAAAGTGATCTTCTCTTCCATAGGCGCCTAAAACAGGGAGTGCGGGAGAGGGCAAGGGGGCGGCCGGTCGACCCATCGCGGTCTGGAACGATTGCGAGAACCGGGCTTCCAGGAATTCGCCCAGTTTGGCCGTAGCCTTGAATTGTGGAATGGGCTCCAGTTCCTTGAACGCGGAAGTGAAGGCATTGGAAAGACTCCAGATCGCTCGTAGCCGGAACTCCTCACACTTCGGTTACCTACAAAGTAGAGGTCATGCACGGGACGGGCAAGGTGTTTGGGCGCTTCCAGCTTGCCCTCCACAAACGCTTCGTAGATGACCCGCTTCGCGGTCACGTCCGTCAATTCACTCTCTTGCCAGGCTTCGACCTGCTTTCGCATGTGCTCAAAGCTTCGCTGCATTCGATCGACGCCGACCGAAATGCAGTCGATGAGCGAGAACGACTTCGAGTGTTTGGCAAGAACCGGGGTAAAGTCGCCCGAGAGATGTCTCCTTATTCCGGAACCGGTGGCCTTGGCGGCGCATCCGTTCTAGTCAAATTTTGATCGCTTCTACTAAAGTTTCGCGTTCAAGATGAAGTTTCTGGCGAGATGGAGGCTTGATCACCCGTTATCAGCACAAGATCAGTTACCTAAGCGTTGAACGACACAGAAAAGATTGCCATCTGGATCCTCTAGAACCTCGAAATCAGATTCAGGGCGATATCGCCACGGATAGCGGCGGGCGCCTAGCATGAGCAACCTGTCCACCTCTTCGTTTTTCCTGTCAGTATAAAGGTCGAGGTGAATCCAACTCCGTCCTGTTCGTCGTGTTTCCCTCCCCTGCAAGGATAGATTCGGGCCTTTTCCGTCCGGAGAGCAGAGAACTATCCAGCCATCTTTTGCAGGTTGCCGCGGCATGTAGTGAAGGGCGTTTTGCCAGAACGCAACCATGCGATCAAATTCGTAGCAGTGGACAACGATAGAGCCAATTCTCATAGGGTGTTCCAGTAAAGTGATATCTGTCGATAACGCGACAGTGTGGTATCCCATAACATCGGCCTTCGTGTTCATCTCATAAGACTTTCTCCTTGCGCACAGCACGGATAATCTCACCACGCCCATGGGAGATGAGGTCCAGCGTGGCGAATTCCTGAAGGATTCGGACGGGGTCTGCCGCGCTGAGAACAGTTACTGCAATTGTTAGGCGAATGTTCTTGGTGCGGGTAGCCGCGGCGCCCAGGATCACAGGCGGGACTGAATCCACGAAGTCGCTGCGGTGGTATTCGCCGACTGGCATGGTACTCAGCTGTTCTGTGGTTCCTCCGAAATCGGTAATCATTTCCTAGCTTGCCCTCTACTGCCGTTGACCTTGGATTCCTGGTGGTTGAGTTTGTCCACGGCGAGGAGCCCCAACTTCTTAAGCGACGCGTACAGTTGTTCCTTCTCCCTCTGAGACAGGGCAGACATGAGCGCTTCAAGGTCCTGTGCATGCCGCTCGAAGCACGATACCGCCAGCCGCTTTCCTTCCGCAGTGAGGTGAACGACGCGCGCTCGTCGATCAGTTGGGCTGGACTCGCGAACAACCAACCCTAGTTTCTCCAGGCGGTCGACCGCAGCGGTCATTGAACCACTGGCTAGGCGCACCTTGTCCTGGATCTTTGAGATCGTGAGCGGGCCCTTATGTAGGAGAGCTTCGAGCGCGACGAAATCCGTGAGGCATAGCCCCGTGTTGGCAATGCTCTGCTCAGCCAGCAGGCTTAAAGCGCGATAACTCTTTGCAATCACCAACCAGAGACGCGGCGCTGTAAGGTTCTTCATTATGACTGCCTAAATCAGGCCGCTTGGGGCCGAACCTGGGCCGGTGTGCCGTTCTTTGCGGTGGAAAACAACATGCGATCCACGGAAGCTGCACCTGCACCGCGAATCATCAGAAAGACGGTAATCGCCAGTGCCAGAAGGTGAAATTCAAAACCTTCTCCCTTTTGCGCTCCCGTCCAGTTCATAAAGAAGCCGAACTGATAATGGACCATTGCGACCGCTACGAGCATGTTGCAACAAATTCCAAAGGCGGCAAGGCGGGTGAACAGGCCGAAGATGAGGCCCAGTCCCCCGAAGAATTCCGCGGCAATGGCCAGAAATGCGAATACGGCCGGGATGTGCATCATCCCGGTGAAGAAGCCCATCGTGCCGGTGAACCCGTATCCACCGAACCACCCGAGCATCTTCTGGGCGCCGTGGGCGAAAAAAACAATCCCCAGCACCAATCGAAGAACAGTTACGGCAGCGTCGTTGTCCGTCGCTATGAGTTTGCGAATCATAAAGTCCTTTCCCGCAAGCTAAATTGCTGAAGTCCGACAAACAATAGATGAGATGAAGTATCCTTATATGAGGATTCTTTTTATCGAGCTAAACAAGGCAGTATGACAGCAGCCCGATTTAATGCCCTGCATCAACTCCCGATTTGAGTCAGTGGGCGGGATCATGGTTCGGAGCCCAGTAAATCTTGTTACCGAGGCGGGCATCAACGTGTTCTCAGCGAATACGCGGACAGGGCGGTCTCGCTTCCCGATGGCGCTGAAGCGTTGCATCCCTATCCGGCAGGCCTGGTGATTGCCACCAAAGGCGGTTATTCCCGACCGGGTCGGACGACCAGAACATCTGAGAGCCGCCTGCAAGGCTAGCCTACGCCGGTTGCGCGTGGACCGGATTGACCTTTATCAGTTGCATCGAATCGATCCCAAGGTGCCCGCGGAAGACCAACTTGGCACCCTGAGGCACTTGCGGGCGCACGGAAACAATTAGAGACATCGGCTTATCGCAAGTGAGCATCGGGCAGATTCCGTATGCGCGAACAATCGTTCCGATCGTCAGCGTGTGGAATCGTTACAGCCTGTTCGACCGCGGATCGGAAGATGTTCTGGAGTATTGCGAAAAAGAGAAGCTGGGCTTTATTCCCTGGTTCCCGCTGGCGGCCGGTCGTCTGTCCGGCGCAGACAGCCCGATTAGTCGAATTGCAGCTCGGTGGAACGCGACTCCATCGCAGATCGCTCTGGCATGGCTGCTGGGGCGGTCGCCTGTCATGCTGCCGATCCCAGGCACCTCCAAGGTGAAACACCTCGAAGAGAATGTCGCGGCAGCGGAGCTAAAGATCGATGTGGACACCATGCGGGAACTGGACGGAATGAAGCGTGCCAGTTAGGGAAGAGGGGTGCGTGCGACATCAGGCTATTTGAGAGCCAACATCACCTGTCCCAAATGATAAGACAGGTGATTGGTTCGACTCAGCAAGACAGCCAGTCGGTTCCGGGTCGGGTCTTTGGCATAGTCTTCCTCAGTCATGGCGCGGTGCTGCAGCAGCCACTCGTCCGCGGAAAGATTCTGCAACTGCGAGAGCAACTTCTCGTTCACTTCGTCCCAATATTGTTTCAACTGTCCTGCCGAAGGTATTTCTGCCACCGCGAAGTCGGGATTGTCTATGAATACGGCATCCAGATCTGGATGCAGCCGGGGACTCAGGCCGAGAATCGAAAACATTCTGTCGTGAACGGCAATGAGATGTCCCCACAGGTAAATGACACGGTTCTTTCCCGGTGCTACCTCCCGCAGGAGCTGGTCTTCAGTCAGTCGTGAAAATATCCCGTCGGCTCTCTCCAGGACGAGCCGCCAGGAGTTGATCGCCACTTTCACCGGTAATTCGTGAGATGTCATTTGAACTCAGCTCTTTTCTTCCCTGCTGTATCCTGCCGCCGAAACCCGAAAACCGCCTACCGTACAGCTCAATGTCGAACAACGTTGGGTGTATTTAAAGATGAAAAACTTCCCGGTAGAGCTCGAAGGGATAGCCCTTCGCTTTCCAAGCTTCGAAGCCGCCTTTGAGAAATTTGATCTTGAAAAACCGCAAGTCCGAGGATCCCTGCTGAGTCTCTTCCAGGGAATTGCGGTAGCGATATTACGAGCACGACAACACAAATTAAGGTTAGGACCGCGCCCATTCTGCTGCCCCTCCCACTCTTCCTGAGATTCAATCAGCAGCAAAGAGATTCATTTCCTTGCACGTTTTCTGTTCGAAAATTGTGCGACCAATCGGTCTCTTATGCCATCTGACTGCCGTAACGGAGGAAATATGCGGTCGGGACCGCAGCGCTCTCGGCGAGTGTCAACCAGAAGGCTGGCATCAACCCCTGCTTGATTGCGATCACGGTGACGCCGTGACTTTCAACGCTAGCAGTGAAACGGACCTGGGCTCCTGCTCGGTGTGGAGATTCAATGTTTTAGCGATACGAGTCAGGTCGAACGTCTCTCACGAGGCGAACCCACACCTACGAGCTTCAGCACAGCCACCTGGCGCAGTCGCGTGCACGGCGGATTTAAGGTCTGCAAGAATGAGGTGCAATTCGAAGCCACGGGCTATGAGAGCCTTGGCACAGTTCACGGATGCAATCTTCTGAACGCCTGAGCACGAGTGGGTAGGACGTTAAGTTTCCGGCTATAGTATGCGGGTCAAGGTAATTGTTGGATACCCAACATCCTGTCTAGCCCCCCAAGCCGCTACCGCGAAATGGAGTGCGCGAGTTGATTGCATATTTCGTGGACAATTTCTTGCCTGATCTCGTATTCGAGGAGCTCGGTGTCCGTTGCCGCGCCAAGGCTTCGTGTGATTCTAGAACCTCGGCTTGCTTTTTAAGCAGTTGACCAAGCTCCGCTCTGAGTTCGTCAACGCGAAAGTTTTCCACAGCTGCCTTCCTTCCGGCGAAGCGGCAGGACTTTGGATCACTAAAGTTTGGCAACAATCGGCCGATCGTACCATACGGTACACACCGTACCGACCTCATCGCCGTTCGACCCGGTGGACCCGGCTGCTTAGAAAGTCTGCCTTGGATGTGGGCCACACTCAAGAATGCGGAAACTTGAACACGAGACAAAGCCCCTAGTGTAGTGCGTCATGCAGATTGACGGTTATTGAGGGTGCGGCGGGCGCGTTTTACTTTTTCCAGGATGTCGTCGGCTCGGGCGGTCCAGATGAATGGTTTCGGGCTTTCGTTGTGACGGTCGATGTAGGTGCCGATGGCCATGATGAGTTCCTCGAGATCGCGAAAGACGCCGCGGCGCAGACGATTTTGGGTGAGGTCACGAAAGAAACGCTCCACCATGTTGAGCCACGACGCACTGGTGGGAGTGAAGTGCAGATGGAAGCGCGGATGTCGCGCCAGCCAGCGCCGTACCTTGGGGTGCTTATGGGTGGCGTAGTTATCGCAAATCAAGTGGAGTTGCCGGTCGGGCGGAATGGTCTCGTCGATCAAGCGAAGAAATTTGAGCCATTCCTGATGGCGATGCCGCTCCTGGCACAGACCAAAGACCTCGCCGTTGGCGGCATTAAGCGCGGCGAACAAAGTGGCCGTGCCGTTGCGTTTGTAGTCGTGGGTCATGGTGGCCCCGCGTCCTCGCTTAAGCGGCAGTCCGGGTTGGGTACGATCCAGAGCCTGAATCTGACTTTTTTCGTCGGCGCACAGCACCAGAGCGTGCTCCGGTGGGTTGAGATACAGTCCCACGATGTCTTCCAGTTTCTCGACGAACTCCGGATCATTGCTGATCTTGAAGGTTTCCACGAGATGCGGTTTCAATCCGTGGGCGTGCCAGATGCGCCGCACGCTGGCTTCGCTGATACCGGTCGCCACGGCCATGGCGCGCGTGCTCCAGTGGGTGGCATTGGTCGGTGTCTGGCGCGTGGTCATGGTCACCACACGTTTCCTCAGGCGGGCACCGATGGTAGGCTTACGGCCCGGCCGGGGCGCGTCTTTTTGCAATCCCGGTACGCCCAGCGCCAGGAATCGCTTGCGCCAGCGGGAAACCTTTTTTGGCGTAATGCCCATGTGTGCGGCGATGTCCAAGTCTTGCAAGCCGTCGGCCGCGAACAGTAGGATGCGAGCGCGCTCTGCCACCCGCACCGGGAGCGACCGGCTCCGAGCTTGGGATTCCAGCAATGTCCGCTGCTCCGAACTCAACGTAATGACAGGGGCTATACGCATCCGCAACCGTCTCCTCCATCATAAGATGCTTGCGGACTTATAAAGGTTGTTATTTATGACGCACTACACTA
>Ga0209420_1001256_pt1 | contig 12155 bp, 14 predicted proteins | sample BlaSpr_A8_OM1_O1_FD_187972 | JGI IMG/M metagenome (GOLD analysis project Ga0209420, IMG submission 187972) | Forest soil microbial communities from Thunder Bay, Ontario, Canada - Black Spruce, Ontario site 2_A8_OM1_O1 (SPAdes) (version 2) | ecosystem: Environmental > Terrestrial > Soil > Boreal... | reverse complement strand
GCTGTCTCATCTTCGCTCCTATGAACGTTACGATGAGCCAGAAACTCTCCCTTATTCAATCTGCCCGTTCTGTCCCACGAGCGCTGACGTCAGACAGCGGGCGATACCAGCCGCGTCGTTGCGGTCGCTTTTGTTGATCTGCATTTTGAGCACTGCCTTGGCGTGCCGCGCGTCGATGCAGATCACCGGAAGGCCTAATCGCTTGAGCTCGGTCCATAACCACGTGGCCGTCGGGCCAGTCTCGAGGCCGATCCGAACTGCACCCGGCGCATGTGATCCGACGAACTCGGCAATCGCCTCAGGATCGGAATCGACCACGCCCTCTCGCACGATCGACCCCGTTTGGTTCACCACGCAAATCGATGTCTGCTTCAACGACACGTCCAGTCCGACATAGTATTCCATTGTCGCTCTCCATCGTTACAAGGCCAAATGAGGATGGCCTCGTATGTTTCTAGAGAGCTGATTCCCTGTGCCTTCGTCTGGCTCGATCCCGGAATTACTCCATGTTGAAAAAGGTTTTTGGTTCAAGCCTCATGTCGCTCGATGCGGCCTTGTACGATCGCTTTCACACGTGGGAGCGGCGTCGATGTGACGCCACCACCGATGCCTAAGGGACATATGCAACCAACGCAGGCTTCCGTTCCGTCAGTGGCCCGAGAATTCGGAAGGCCAGCGTCTTGAGGTTCTGCACGATGGCGGCGAGGTGGAACTCGTCGCGTGCCCCGGAGAGCCCCCTCAGGCGCATGCGCTCGAAACGATGGTGAGTCTTCAGGTGCGCAAATCGCATCTCGACCTTCTTGCGCTCGTCGCGCGATTGTTCGAACTCCGGCGTACCCACGAAGCTGCGGGCATGATCGCGGGCATCTTCATGGACGTCGCGTGTGATCTTGCGCGACGGTGTGTTCGGACTGCCGCGAAAAAGCGGGACTTACCGAAGATTGGGACGGCAGTGGTAGAGGCGGACTGTGTTCAAATGATCGTACCACCAAGCAAAAGATCGCAGTTATGCACAAGAGATGGTGCCGGCTTTGAACCGCGCCTCAGCGGGTTTCCGGTCGTCCATTAGCCCGCATTTTCGCATTGTCGGTGGTGAAGGGTTATTTGACCTGGCTCCAGATCATCAGCCGTTTGGTGGACACATTTGGAACAGGAATGCCTATTATCCGTGGCCGAACGAGGGGAAGACACTTGTACAACGCCGCGCGTTCAGTGCCCCGGAAAAGGAGGCTCGATTGAACGTGGATTCAAGGACCAATTTCGATTTCGCCGCGCAATTGCCCACAACGAACCGTGCAAGGGGTCGGTTTGGGTTCTGGGTATCGGCCTCAATCGCAGTTGTTGCTGGCTTCGCAGTAGGCGAAGTGTATCCAATGCACGCGTTTGGGCCGAGTAAGCCCAACAGCACGCCGATTAAGCTGCTCAAAATTCAACGAGACGTCGAAGCGCTTCCAATTCCCCCGGGCGTTCCGCAAAAAAACAACGCTGAACCTGGTAAGGCAAAGCCATCATTTGTAGTGCAGAAACCCGAGAGATCGGCGGAACCACCGACGGCGGTGGCAGACGCATTTGTGCCACTCCCGCGTGCACGGCCAAAGCTGCAAATCGTTAGATATTCTAGATATTATTACGTTCGCACAGTTGACCAAGGCGACACAGATGGCAGACTTGCTTTCCATATTGAGCGTCGTCTATGCAAATCTCCAAATCTTCCGCCAATCTGCTTCGAGCCTTTATCAGTTCGTCACGAGACGATTTTAGATGACTTTTAGGCCGTTGGGGGCCCGGTTGCGCGCCTGGGCTCAGCCCACCGATTTTCGCTATCCAGTTTGCCTGATGAGACCGCCTCACTTAGTGATAGGAAGAAGCAAGATCTCAATTGTCGATACCTAGGGCGTTCTTCAATGTCCTGACGTTTCCTTCGAACTCGCCGAAACGTCTGCAACCACTGCAAGGCCATAGGTTTGGAATAGCTGCGCGCTGCGGGTGCTGCATTGCAACGAACTCTCGCAGAAATCGATCGCTACGGGTCTTGGTTGTGCGAGAACTCTTCGGCGGAAGCTTTGACGGCAGGTGATCTCGGCGAGGTAGGCGCACGCGGTAATTTTGCTGAGTTTGGCGGTTTTTTTGTCTGGAAGCGCTTCTGTGGGGTCTCGGCCGTCGGGGCAGTTCCAACAACAGCGGTAGGCGGCAGATTGGCGGCGAACTATGCCCTCATTGCCGCCATGAGCGGTTGGACACCCATGATGTTCATGACGCGGGTGAGATTGTAGGCGAGTACGGGCAGCGCCATCTCGCCGGCCACCCGTGGCAGCGTCTTCAGCAGGAAGTGGGTTGCTCCCATCCGGGCCTTGATCGTGCCGAAGGGATGCTCAACCGTCTCGCGCCGCTGGCGCATCTTTTCCGGATGCTTATCAAGCCGGCGCTGCACCGCCTCGAGAATGTGCTCATGCTCCCATCGGGAGATCAGACGTTCCTTGGCGGTGGTGCAGCTATGCTTGATGGCGCAGTTTTGGCAGGCGTTGGTCCGATACCGACGCAGGACCGAGCCTTTGTCCTCGGTCGTATACGAGTAGGTGAGCCGTGCGCCGGCAGGGCAAACGTAAACATCCTCCTCAGCCACATAGCGGAAGTCCTGCTTACCAAAGCGTCCTTCCGCCTTTGAGTTCGAGGTCATCGGCTTTGGCAGTGTGACCGTGATGCCAGCTTCTTCGCACGCCAGGATTTCTTCGCCGTTGACGTACCCGCGGTCGGCGACAGCAGCGAGCTTCTCCACTTCTAGCGTCGCTTTCGTCTCCTTGGCCACGTGAGAGAGCTGGGATCTGTCAGTTCCGTCGTTGGTCACCTCATGCGTCACGATCAGATGATGCTCGGTCTCGACCGCAACCTGAACGTTGTAGCCCACGATGCCTGAGCCGCGGCCGCTCGTCGCCATCGAGCGGGCATCGGGATCGGTCAGTGAGATCTGCTGGTCCGGCGTGGCGAGCATTTCCACTTTTATAATCTCAAGACGCCGCATCTGCTCCTTCAGCTTCTCGATCTTCTCTTTCAGGCGGCTCGTCTTGGTTTTGAGCGCCTCGGACGGCTCCTGCCGGTCGGCAGTGTCGAGTTGCTGCAGATAGCGCGCAACGCTCTCCTCGATCTGCGCCATGCGCCGCTCCATCTTGGCGCGCGTGAAGTTCTTGTCGCGATTGTTCACCGCCTTGAACTTGCTGCCGTCGATCGCGACGCTGGGTTGCGTGAGCAGGCCCATCGTGCGGCACAGCGCGATGAAGCACGTGCACACTTTACGAATGGCAGTGCCGTTGTCCTTACGGAAGTCGGCAATCGTCTTGTGATCGGGAGCAAGTCGTCCCGTCAACCACATCACCTCAACGTTGCGCCCGGCCTCATGCTCAAGTCGCCGGCTCGATTGAACCCGATTGAGATAGCCGTAGATGTAAAGCTTCAGCAGAACCGACGGATGATACGAAGGTCGGCCGGTTGCCTTGGGATCGACCCCGTCAAATCCAAGCGCGCCCAGCTCAAGCTCGTCAACAAAGACGTCGATCACCCGAACCGGATTGTCCTCACCAATCCAGTCTTCTAGGCATTCGGGAAACAGCGTGCTCTGCCCGCGATCCGTGCCCTCAACGAAGCGTCTCATCCGATCCCTCCGTAAATCGCGAAGGAATCATACCGCGAGAATCAAATAAGCAGTGCGTTTTCACACAAGCTGGGTCTTAAGTGTCGTTTTGAGCGTGCGCCAGGAACGTCCGCTATTGATTCGATCGCCTACCGAATTTCGACGCTCCAAAGGGCCACTAGGATGAGGCCCGCGACGATCGACTGGATCCACCGTATCTTCATCTGTCTGGCGGTTGTCAACGGAAGCCGCATTGATTGAATTAATTCGCGCTCACTATCACGCGGCCGGTCATGTAGGGATGGAACGAGCAGAAATACTCGTAGGACCCCGGTCGGTCGAACACCCGGGTGAACGTCTGCCCGGGGGATAGGGACTTGGCGCCTTCGGAACCATCTTTGAACGTGACCGTGTGGGCGGGGCCGTCATCATTGCTCCAGGTGATGCTGTCGCCGACCTTGATCGTCACCGACTGCGGGTTAAACGCAAATCCAGCAATGGAGACTTTCGGATCGGCGACCGAGGCTTGGCGGGATGTCTGCTGGACGACAATCTTGCGTGGCGATTTACCGACTGCGACGGTCGTGGTCTTGCCGCTCGCAATGTCGACGACTGAGACGTCGTTTGAACCCTCATTGGTCACGTAGGCGGTTTTGCCATCACCGGACAGGGCGAGCCAGTGCGGCTGTTTGCCGACAGGGGTGCTCCTCACGGGCTTGTTTGTCGCTGGGTCGAAAAGCTGCACCTCGCCGGGTCCCTGCACGACAACCATGCCAAGCGGAGCGCTGCGGAACAAACCGACGAAATGGGGCGAGACGCCGGTCGGTATTTCAGCAACAATCTTGTCGGAGGCCGGATCGAGTACTTCGATCGCGCTGACGCCTGCCTCGGTGAAGTAAAAGGTCTTACCGTCGTAGCTAAATTCACCGTCTCGGGGCGTCTTTTCGAGTGGCACGCTGCGAACGACCTTGCGGGCCGCGATGTCAACCACAGTCAAAGCAAAGTGGCCCGGTTCCTGTGTGGTTATGTACGCCAGCTTGCCGTCGGGATTGATCGAGATAGTGTGTGGCTTTGGCACCGCCACCGAGCCCACCACTGACTGGGTTGCTGTATCGACAAAGGCAATACGGTCGTCGCCGTAGACAGTCACCAGCAAGAGCTTCCCATCGGGCGTCAGCGCCACCCCATTGGGGGCCTTGCCAACTTCAATCACCTTCGTGACCTTGTCGGTGGCTGTATCGATTACACTCACCTCCGAAGAGCCGTCGCCGGAGACGAAGACGGTTCGACCGTCCAGTGTCATTGCCATGCCGTGCGGACCTACAGCGACCGGTACCGTGGCCACCACCTGGTCGTTCGCCGTGTCGATTACGCTAACCGTGTTATCGGCGAAGTTGCCTACATAGGCCTTTGGCGCAGCGCTGGCGAACCCGTAACTCAAGGCAAGCGCAGCGGTCGCGAGCAATAGCCGGCCTAGCCTATTGGCGATGATTGAGTGCATGGCGACGAATCCCTCTTTTAGACACGATCCTGTATGGATGTCTTTGAGAAAGCACATGAAAATCCCGGGTTGTTACATTCCGGGAGGCGAAGTGAGGGTACCTCTTGGGTTCTCACACATTGCTTGACCGGAGGGCTCGCGTATTTATTCCCGCCATGAAAAGAAATTTAGCGAAGAGCGACCGACGGGGTGACTGAAGCGGAGTCGGAGCGTGAGTTGTGCCTGACCCGGACTGGCGCGCCCGTGACGTTCGTATCGATGCGTTTCAATCTATCGACCAGCGCCTCCTTATCCGAAGATTGCAGAATGCTTTTCCGAACAAGGCTTACCGACGATCGCGATGCGCTCCGCAGAGCGCGTCGCTCTTGCATCTTTTCCAGCTTAATGGACGTCCGGATACGGGGTGGGCCGGAGATCGTCTTGGTTGGAAATCCGCCCAAGCGAGAATAAATCGTTTGTTTTGGCCGGCTGCACCTGCACTGTCCGCACATGTTCAGTCGCGGCATATGACTCAATTATGGCGATGCCAAACAAGGTTGCCGCCGCAAGGGCGATCGAAGCGAAGAGCAACTTCATCGTATAGACTCCTGATCTGGCACCCCAATTTGGGAAAAAGCGGATCGCAGCTTCTTACCGAGCCACTAATCATCAGATCGAAGCAGCACGCAGTTTCTTCCAATAAGCCTGTCACGACTTCGCGAACCAAACTCGCTTTCGCTGGTTTCCGGGCCAACTTAGATGGACGAAGCCGCTCGTGAGAGCCGATCAGTGGCAATTTACTTGTGTGCCGCGAAAGAAACGCCAAAATAGCGGGAGGACTTCTCATGAATAAAGGTGCCCTACCTTTTGTGCTGCTGCTCCTGTTAGGCATCGCACCTGCGTTCAGCGCCGTCAGAGTTTCTGGCGATCTAGGCGGTCAAATCGGTGAATATCTGGCGAAATACAAAGCGATTCGCGTGTCGGGTGAGCAGGTGGAGATCGATGGGGTCTGCGCGTCGGCATGCACCTTGCTGCTAGGCACTATTCCGCACAACCGAATCTGCGTCACGCCTCAGGCCGTCCTTGAGTTTCATGGCGCCTGGGATCCAACGCCTTGGGGAGGGCAAGTGGTCAGCAGCGCGGGCAACCACATCCTATGGTCCACGTATCCGCCGGAAATCCGCGCGTGGATTACCCGACATGGTGGATTGGGGACCCAAATCATCTACCTGCGCGGCCCTCAATTGCTTGCATTATATCCATCGTGCGGCCGTCCTTAACGGTGGTCGGTTCATTGGTGGCGGAGAGCGGATTTTAACCGCCGTTGCAAGTGAGCTGACGGCCCAGTAGTCAAGCCCTCGGTCCGACCAATAACGCACATTGTAACCTCGAACCGTCCTGGTCGTGACAAAGGCATGTTCACTGCCAAGCCTCCGCGCGACGAACGAATTGATAATGTGCTTTAGGCGGCGATATGCGCGTCGAACCGAAGATACCCCTCGCGTTCTCATACCTTGACTCGACGGGTCGCGTATTTGTTCTCGCTGTCAAAAGAAACTTATCGAAGAGCGGGCAGTGGGTCACGTGAAGCGGAATCGGAGCGCGAGTTGCGCCTGACAAAGGCCGGGGCGGCCGTGATGTTCCCCTCGGCCGCCTTTAGCATGTCGACCAGCATCTCCTTGTCCGTAAGTTGCAGAGCGCGTTTCTTTCCGTCGAAGCTTCGGTACCATCCGATCAGCTGTGACAGCGCAACCAGCAGCGAAATTCCAAAAGCGCTCGCCAAAATCTGCACGGCGATTCCTCCGGATGTCTGTACCAGCGTCGCGTAGGTGAGAAATGATAAGAGCACGCCGGCACAAAAGACTTGCAATGAGTGCATTCCGCACCGGACCATCGGGCGCAGCAGGGGCGATGCGAGGATTGGCGAATCGCGCCCCACTAATCGCAACGTCAGTAGGGATAGAGCCAGGAAATGGATGATGCGAAGGACATCGAGATTAGGTTTGTCAATTGGATAAATCGCTCTCGACAGCCAATTGGGTACGAACTCCGCAAGCGTCGGTTGATGCCATGTCATCACGATCGCGAATGCAAATAGGAGGTACCCGGCCGCGAAAATTGCGGCCACGCGAGAGCGGATAATGCCGGAGAGCCGCTGGGCCCCGCCGAGCGCACACCAGGCCCCGAACACGAACAACAGCTGCCACGCAAGCGGATTGAACAGCCAAGGATCGCCGGAATACGAGAAAAAGCTCCACCCGTTACTTCGCGCTAGCACGTAAAGGGCAACTGACAGGGTAAATGCCGCACTGGGCTTGCGAATAAGCAGCCACAGCAATGGTGGGAATGCCATTAGTAACGCAACGTATAGTGGCAGCACATCCATATTGGCCGGCTTAAATCGCAGCAGCACAACTTGAAGAAACATAAGATTAGGTTGATCAAAGAAATTAGTAAGACCAAACCCATCGATGTAAGACGAATTGTTCGTCATGCTTGCGACGTAGCCGATGATTGCTGCGTAAATGACGAACGAAAAGATGTGAGCGAAGTAGATTTGCCAAGCGCGCTTGACGATCAGAGCGCTGGATTGGATCAAGCCGGCGCGGCGCATCACGTCGCTATAGACTATCGCCGCCGTGTAGCCGGAAATAAAGACGAAGATCTCCGTGGCATCGCTGAAACCGTAATTTCTAACCGTCAGCCAACTCGCCATATTTCCAGGAACATGGTCGAGAAAGATGAACCAGAGCGCTAGTCCACGAAAGAAATCCAGTCTGACGTCGCGTATCTTTGGCATACCGTCTATTCGCGGCGATTGAGGATGCATCGCGCTGTCGGCCATATTCCCGATTGACTCCCTTCGCCGGAAAACAAACATTGACGTAGCCTCGTCTGGGTGCGGCACAATATCCATTGTCGATAGGGCTTTGCGGAGGGGTTGCTCACCATTACAGGTGCCGTTTATTAGGAGGCACACCCCGCTTTGGTCGCCGACACGAATTAACGGGAACACTTGTGCTGGCGTTTGTTGTCCAAAGCGAGAGGAAGTCTCACAAATGCGCGACCGCGAAATGTCCTCTCCTGGTCGGAGCGCTCCTCAGTAGCTCACAGCGAGGAGGAAAGAGGGCGTTTACGTACTCCTTCCTATCGTCGCCGCTCAATGCGAACCTTAGTTGTCGGGCGGGTTGAACGCACCCATATCGCCCGTGGGGTCGGCAGGCCAGCTGTTGTAAATTCCCGGGTAAGCCGGAACAGTGGCGAAGGAGCGGAAGCCGTTGCGCTCGTAAACAGTGTGGCGATGAGTTCGAGTTTGCGCAAACGCCGACGATCCAAGCCCCGCAGTCGTGGCGAGGACGATCGAGATGATGATTGACTTATTCAACATTTGTCTTCTCCTGGTTCGTAGCTGGACACCATGTCCTACATGCCAACCCAGATCGAAGGACGTTGCGGTTTCTTCCAACAAGTTTGTCACGGTTCCGCGAGCAAGTTGTTTAGGTATCGCCGAGTAGCATAGTGCCCAAATTCCGGTCGCCCAGCTTTCAGGAATGCTTACGACCCTTGGCCGCGGATTTGAGGCGCAAAAGTTTTGAACGGCGCCGATTCGGTGTCGATCGCGAGGTCGACGATTGTAATCTTTGTCGGACGATATAAATCGTCATCAATTGGGAAGCGTACTCCCTCAATGACGAAACTTCCTATCCGGAAAAATAGACATGAGCTCATTGTCTACCGCAAGTGGGCCAGACGAAACCGTGCTCTTTATATCGTGGAGCGCGGTTTTGACTATCTTGCCAAGCGGACATCGATCGTCGGGCACCAAGATATCTTTCGCTTGAGGCGCCGTCAGATCCGAGGATAAAGACGCGACGGATAGCGCATGGCCGTCACCATCGAATGCGGCCGTCGTCCACGCGGAGGAGGTCGTCGTCCAAACACGCGTTGTTGGCCCGGGCAATCGTTCTTTGCTACGGCGACATGGGGGTCCGCGGGGCAGATCACCCACCGCCGCGATGACCAGGCCAGGACCGATACTGCGCCGCCGACGTTCCCGATCCGGATTCCGGATCGGGACCTCCTAAAAAGGAATCGGCGGCGACGTCGACGACCATCGTGCGCCCGGCAGGCGCAGCGCTGCCTAGGCGGATCGATCGGGGCAGTCACGCCGCGAGTCGGTCGCCCTGCACCGCTCCTCGCGCGCACACGTAAGCACAACAAGAGTGATAAACGCGGCGGCGCCGCCGTCGCGCGGGCGAGCAACGGATAGAGAAGAGGAACGCGAGAGGTTCTTGCTCATTTGTAAGTAGCGGGCAAGACTATGTCGCCGGTCTTTTCACTTAAGCAGAACTCGTCAATCAGCGAATATCCAGATGGACAGATTAGATGGGAAACTTGTTGAGTCAGAGCCAACGCAGGCGATGCAAGAATCACCGCGGTGGTTGCGGCAATGAGTAAGAGCTTTGCTTTACTGCTCATGGTCTTTCTCCTGGTTGCGGAGCAACCAGGACACAACGCCCTGCCGTCCGGTACCCAAGAGATCGAGTTTCATCGCCTCTCATTCCATCACGGCTGTGTGAGAACGTCCGCGAGACACCGATCAATAATCTCCTGCTGAATAGCTCGTGTAGCATTAACGCGCTAGGCGGACAGCCTATTTCGCGACTGGTGAATGGATCTCGATCGGCGCGCAATCCTGCCGTCGCTGACGAACGGAATCCCGCTTGCCGCCATTTAGGTGAGATTGTTGGCGATCCAGACGCCGATGCCGAGTATCACGGTGACGATCGCAACGGAAATGACATTCATCAGCATGCGTTGCCGATAATTGATAGGTTCTTCTTCGTCCTGTTCGTATCGCGCCAGATCGTCGAGCAATTCGCTTGCGTGATCGTCGGGTTCTTTGCCTAAGCTCGGCGAGCTCGAATAACGCCGCTCGCCCAAGCAGGCCGGCTGCCGGAACTGCAGCACTTGCGCCGAGAGCCGAGCAACCTCGGGCTCGGGCAGGTCGCGTGCCAACTTGAAGTCGCTATCTCGCATGGCAAAGGATTCCTAGCAAAGAATTGCACAGCCTTTACGGCGCGATTGCCGTATCGACCTTGGACGTGGTGAATTTGGCACCGAAGATACTGCGTCATGGCGTGGCCGCCAGCGCCGGTGAACGACCCCATTCTGAGGACTACTACCGTCGTCCAGCCAGATTTATTCCCAGCGGACTCTACAGTAGAGTCTTCCATCCGAAGTCTTTTCAACCTTGTAGGTGATGGAGAAATGTCCGCAGTCTGGCCAAGGTGTTATAGGCGGTTGCGACATCAAAACCCAGCTGACGTTGAGCATGTAGTCGCTTAGTCCGAACAATACTGATCGCGGTAAGATGGTGGACGAGACGTCTTGTTTTAATGCGGATAACGCCGATCACCGCAGCTCGATTGAATCGAGCACAATATCCTGATCAAGATGTGAAGCACGCCCGCATTTCACGAACGAAAGTCTTGGCTGCTCGTAGGCCGCAAAGTGGCGCGCCTCACCCACATCTTTGTCGTCAAGTGTTACTCCTTCATCCCCTCACGCCCCTGCGCAGCCACAATGCCGAGCTCGCCCCGCGGTAGCATAAAGCCATTCGCTGGATGCTTTTGCCGGCGACGCCAGAACCACCGCCCACCTCCCGCATGTGCGCATAAATGATGAAGCTGACGAACGTGGCATCGCCAGCCCGCGCTAACGGCGATGACCGTTGCGTTGCGATGCCGTTCGGGGCCGGGTTACGGCTCTCTAGCCGCCTGGATAGTAGCCAAACTCAGCGCCGAACTCGTCCCGTTCTGGGATGCTGGAAATCGAGCGCCGGATTTTCGTTTCGAGATCGGGAGCCTGCCAGTGCGGCTGTTGCGCAACGCCAAACCAGTCCAGCATCTCAGTGGATGCGGAAGCTCGCGCGTACGCGCTTTTGCCACTTTCATTGGTCGACGAGGCGGCCTGCGCGACCGCAGGCGCCGTGCCAAGAATAGCGAGCGCGGACAGCACAAGCGCGGCTGGAAGATATCTATTGGTGGCAGAACGCTTTTTCATACACATTTCCTTTTGACAAAACTCGCCTTGATCTTTGTCTCGTTGCTGCAATCGGTCCATCATGCGCGTCACTGTCGTACCATTCGAAGTAAGCGCCAATTCCATTCCTAAGAAGCAAGATCGGCGATAGCAGAGTTTATTCCCGGTATAAACTATTGAGCTCTGTTCAGAATATGATTCACGGGCCTAGGACGGCCGCATGGCGGCCGAGAATTTTTGGTAGAATTCGTCGAGCTCTTCGCTAGCGATGTCACTGACCGCCCAGAAATCGAGCCCTCGTTCTGACCAATCTCGCACGTTGTAGCCCTGGATGGTCGCGGTCCTTGCGCCTACGTGCTTCACACCCAATCGCTGAGCTACGAACAGGTTAATGATATGCTTGCGGCGCCGATACACGATCGCGGCGACGGGTTCTCCGTCCATATAATCGAGGCGGCCGCCAAGGAGCGTAAATCCCTGCGCGGTCAGGTCGATCACCGGCGGCGCAACGTCGAGCCTGCCGTTGAACCACGGCTTGACCGTATGCTGGTCGCTGGTTTCCACGTCTATCAGATGCCCGGCCTGCAGTGACCGGATATGCGCCGAGACGACCTCGCCGGCGATCGCATGCTCCTGGTCGTCGCGGATGACGGTGAGCACCAGACTCGCGGCTATAGCAGTGGAAGCTGCCGCGCCGGCCGCGAAGCCGCCGAGAAATCTTCGACGAGAAGGTTGAAAGAATTTTCTCGGCGCGATGATCTGTGCCGAACGCGGCGGTAACATCGCTTCGATCCGGCTGTAGAGACTTGCCGGAGCGGCCTCTTTCAGATTCGCTTTCGCCACCGTGTCATGCATGGCGCGGAACAGATCCAAGCTCACGGCACATCCGGCACAAGTCGCCGCGTGCACCTCGACGTCGTGGGCGTGGCCGGCATCGAGCTCGCCGTCGATCAGCGCATGTTGCAGGACCTCGAATTCTGAGCAATTCATGGCGCCGATCCTTCC